>Ga0126376_10000036_pt1 | contig 54438 bp, 57 predicted proteins | sample PanSoiMetPlot_15_FD_92760 | JGI IMG/M metagenome (GOLD analysis project Ga0126376, IMG submission 92760) | Tropical forest soil microbial communities from Panama - MetaG Plot_15 | ecosystem: Environmental > Terrestrial > Soil > Tropical forest > Bulk soil | place: Panama | collected 2016-02-17 | reverse complement strand
GAAGACGCTGATTGATATTGCCGGCGGGCATGGCAAGGTGTTGACGGAAATCCTGGTGAAGTATCCGAACATTCGTGGAAAGCTTTTTGATTTGGAACACGTGGTGAACGGCGCAAAGCCGCGGATTGAGTCGCTGGGACTGACGGGCCGGTGCAGCGTTTGCTCGGGGGACTTTTTCAAGGAAGTGCCGCAAGCCGACGCGTACATCATGAAGCACATCATTCACGATTGGGAGGACGGGAAGGCGACGACGATTTTGAAGAATATCCACAAAGCTTCGCCTGCCGATGCTCGCGTGATTTTGCTGGAGGGCGTGATTGCACCCGGAAACGAACCAAGCCTCGGAAAATGGCTTGATCTGGAAATGCTGCTGATGCCGGGCGGAAAAGAGCGCACGGAGGAAGAGTACCGGACGCTGTTTGCGGGAGCAGGTTTCAAGGTGACACGATTTGTGGAGACCAAGTCGCCGCTTTGCGTGATTGAGGCAGTGAAAGCAAACTGACCGCAACGTTACGGGAGCCAGCCAAACAGGATGGCTGGCAGGCGTGAGATAATCGGCTGCGGGTGTCGGAGCCGATGAGCGCGGGAAAAAAGAAAGATCCGAAAAAGCTAACGGATGAACTGGCGGAGACGGGCCGTGGCTTTCATGCGCGTGGCTGGGCGCTGGGAACAAGCGGAAACTACAGCGCGGTTTTGAAAGACAAGCCGCTGCGGCTGCTGATTACTTCCTCCGGTGTGGACAAGGCGTATCTCAGCAGAAAACATTTTTTGCAGATAGACGATCACGCGAATATTTTGAGCGGCGATGGGCGGCCGTCGGCGGAATCGTTGCTGCATGTTGCCGTGGTGCGGTCGCGGGGAGCTGGATGCGTTTTGCACACTCATTCGGTGTGGAGCACAATTTTGAGCGACCGGCACGCGACGAAGCACAAGAGCATGGCGATCGGCGAGTACGAAATGTTGAAGGGCCTGGAAGGCGTGAAGACGCACACTCATCAGGAGTGGATTCCGATTTTCGAAAATTCGCAGGATATTCCGGCGCTGGCGAAAGAGGTGGAAGCGCTGCTGAAGCAGGATTCGCGGCCACACGGGTTCCTGCTGCGCGGGCATGGGCTATATACTTGGGGAGAGGACGTCGCGCAGGCGCGGCAGCATGTGGAGATTTTTGAGTTTTTGCTGGAAGTAGTGGGAAGACGCGAACTGGCAGAACACGCGAGTTAGGAATCAGGACAGGACCATGGCGACGCTCCGAATCCCGGACGAAAAGAAAACGCTGAGTGGATTTGAGGAAGTTCGCGCGTATTTGGCGACGATCGGGATTGATTACGAACGCTGGAAGCCGGCGCATGAAGTGGCGGCGGGCGCTTCAGCGGCGGAGATTCTTGCGGCGTACGCGCCGGAGATTGAGCGACTGAAAGCACAAGGGGGATACGTGACGGCGGACGTGATTGACGTCTCGCCGCAAACGCCAGGGCTCGAGGCGATGCTGAGCCGCTTCAACAGCGAGCATTGGCACGATGAAGACGAAGTACGGTTCATCATCGAGGGGCGTGGAATTTTTCACATTCACCCGCGCGAAGGGAAAGTGGTTTCGATCATGGTGGAGGCCGGGGATTTGCTGCGCGTGCCGCGTGGGACTTGGCACTGGTTTGATTTGTGCGGAGAGCGGCGGATTCGCGCGATTCGATTGTTCCAAGACGTGGGCGGGTGGACGCCGCATTACACTGAGAGCGGCGTGGACCGCGGTTACGAGCCACTGTGCTTTGGGCCGAGTTATTTTCCCGGGCGGGCAAACCTGAGCTGAACTTGGCGCTTTTGCCGAACAATTCTTCTATCTCCTTTCTTCTGCTGGACATCGAAGGAACGACCACACCTGTGGACTTTGTCTACGAAACACTGTTCCCTTTCGCGAGCGCGGCTGTTGAATTGTACCTGCACCGGCATTCGGCGGAACCCGAAGTTAGACTCTTGCTGAACGAACTTCGCGCAGAGCAGGTTGCGGATGCGGCAATGGATCCCCAGGTTGGCGTATGGATGCGAGGAACGGTGGAGGAAGAGATTGCGACGGCGGGGAATTACGTGCGGCACTTGATTGCGACGGATCGAAAAACAACTCCGCTAAAGACCCTGCAAGGAAAAATCTGGGAAGAGGGATACCGTAGAGGTGAGTTGCGCGGAGAAGTCTATGACGATGTGCCACGCGCGTTCGAACTATGGAAGGAAAAAGGAAAGCGAATTGCGATTTTTTCTTCGGGGAGTGTGCTGGCGCAAAAGCTCTTGTTTGGACATTCGAACGCGGGAGACTTGAGGAAATATATTGACGCGTACTTTGACACGACAACTGGACCGAAGCGCGAGGCGGCGAGTTACAAAGCAATCGGAAATGCGCTGGGAGCCGCAACTAGGAGTATGCTCTTTGTTTCGGACGTGGCGCAGGAACTGGATGCGGCGGGCGATGCAGGAATGTACACGGCGTTGATGGTAAGGCCAGGGAGTTCGCAACCCGCGGATTCAAGGCACGCTCGTATCGAGAGCTTTGACCAGTTGCTTGTTTGAGTTACCCGCCCAGACAATTTCGAAGTTGTAGCAAGCCGAAAGGAGCAAATTTCCATGAGCGCGCAAAAACAAGTAGTCGTGATTACAGGTTCGAGCAGCGGCTTTGGCCGCCTGTTTGCAGAGACGTTCGCGCGAAACGGGTATTCCGTGTTTGCGACAATGCGCGGCGTTTCCGGCAAGAATGCGAAAGCGGCGGAGAATCTGCGCGCGCTTGCGGCTCAGAATTCGCTGGACATTGAAGTGGAAGAGATGGACGTCACGAGCGATGAGTCTGTGAACAAATGCGTGGCGAGCGTGGTGAGCAAAGCTGGGCGGCTGGATGTGCTGATCAACAATGCGGGATTTGCGTTCGTGGACTTAATGGAAGCGATGACGCTGGATCAGACGAAAAAGATTTTCGATACGAACGTGTTTGGCGTGCAGCGCACGGCGCGCGCGGCGCTGCCGCAGATGCACAAGGATGGCAGCGGGCTGCTGCTTCAGGTAAGCAGCGGAGCTGGGCGAGTGGTTTTCCCGACGTTCGGGATTTATTGCGCTTCCAAATATGCGATGGAAGCGATTACGGAAGCGTACCGCTATGAACTAGCAGGTTCGGGGATCGATTCGGTGAGCCTGGAACCCGGTGCGTACAAAACGGAGATTTTCGGAAAGATTGACCGGGGAGACGATCCCTCGCGGCTTGCTTCGTATGGCGCGATGAAAGCAGTGCCTGACAAGCTGGGCGAGGCGCTCACAACCGCCGCCGGCAATCCCCAAGAAGTCGCCGATATTGCATTGGAAATCGTGCGGACGCCGTTCGGAAAGAGGCAGCTACGCTATCGAATCGGAGGCGAAGGGTTGGGCGTGGCGGAAATTAATAAGGTAACGGATCAAATCCAGGCGCAAATTCTGGGCGCGTTCGGATTGGCGGACATTACGAAGCAGGTGAGCAGTTCGTCGGCCACGGCATAAACAAGATCATTAATTTAAATGACGGCCGTTTTTCTGACCCACAACGAAATGGGTAGACATCGCAAGATTTGGCTAAACAACCCGCGACTCACTGAGAGGCAGCCCAATCCCTAGCGTAGTTGTAAACTTCCTCTAACTGCCAAATGTCCATGTCCTTCTCGGAAACATCCTTTAAACCGTCTTGAATGCCTGCTTTGTCGTCGGCCATGTAAGCGATAAAGGCAAATCGATTGGCAAGCGTGTTTGTCGTCCCATAGAGACGTTTGAGGTTTGCGTACCCAGTTTTCATTTTAGGGTAAGAGATGGCAGGAAGGGCTTCCGAGTGCTGCCGGCAGTAGCAAGCCAGCATGCTGGCAATCTGAAAGTAAAGTATCGAACCGTCTGGTTCTGGGAATCGCGCGGATATTTCTTCCGCTAGGTTCTTGATGTCGCCAATCTCCCCGAACCATTGCGGCTGGAGATAATCGGCGTAACCACGATAGAAATGATAGTAGGTGGGCTCAAAGGCAGCAGCCTTGTCCAAGAGTTCGCGCGCGGCCGCTTTATCCCACCCTTCATCTTTGGCAATGGTTTGCATGGCGGTGAACCAAGCAATGCTAGAGTGAAGTACATTTTGTAGAAGACTGGACGATCGGTCAGGTCTCGCGTATGAGTAAAGGCCGACCGGCCTTTTTCGGGAAACAGGCTTTCCGCACGAACGATAAATTCTTGCGCGGTGTATTCTCCGCATTGCGCAGAGGCGGCGGTGTTTATATACTTTTGGCGTTGCAAAGCCTCTTCGCACGAATGTGCCCGGAATAAGCTGGGGCGGTGCCGAAGCGCAATCGCGAGAAGATTGCGTGCCGGTTCGCTCGTGCTTACGAACCTCAACCTTAGAGGCGGAGTGGAAACTTGAGCCAGGCATTCTTCGGGACGCCGGCGCGCGTCTATTCGGGAATTGAGTTGCGCCGCAGCACGCGCATCGAGCGCTCCGTTCCAATGTTCATTTCCGGCCGCGACACGCAAGGACAAGATTTCCTCGAGCGAACTTCGGCGGTCAGCATCAACCTGCACGGCTGCCGGTATCCTTCTCGGCATGATTTGCAAGTCGGCTCGTGGATTACTCTCCAGCTTGGCGAAAACGCGCTCATTGAGACTTCAGCAACCATCGTTCGCGCGCAAGTGAAGTCCGTGCACCCGCCACAAAGTCAACGCGAGCTGCATCACGTCGGCGTGGAGCTGGAAACCCCTGGAAATATCTGGAGCATACCAGCGCCTCCGGCAGATTGGCTGCAGCCGATTGACCGCGGATTTCGAGGGAATGGCGAGACGGCTGCGGCGACAGGCCCCGCAAGGTCTTCAGTGCTGGTTGAAATGCCGAAGCCGCCGCACCTGAAAGAAATCGAAGAAACGACTCAACCGGTAGAAAACGGCGGGGCTACGGAAAAAGTAGAAACGGCAGCCACACTGGCTCCGCAAGTAGTTCCTCCTCGGCCCGGTCGGCTCGTTCTCACGCAAGATCAATTAATCAATGTGATGCGCGGAAGAATGCGGCAAGCAGCGGAAACCGCAGTACGCGAGGCCATGGAAAAGGAATTCGAACCGGCGTTACGTCAGGCGCTGGCGGCAGTTGAGGAGACGCGGCAGGGGAGCCTAGTGCAAGTGGAAGAGGCTGCAACCCAGCAGCGCAATATTTTGCTGCAGGCAACGCGCAGCGAGCTACTTGAACGGCTGGAAGAGCGGATTGACGACGTGCGTGTGCGCTGGGACGCGGAGCTCAACGGCTACCGGATGCGCGCGGAAGAGATTCTGGACCGTGTGGAGCGGCACACGGCATCGGCACGGCGGGATTTGGAAGAGGCGAAGGCGGTAACGGAGCGAGCGATCCGCGATGTGGAACCGCTGCTTTCGTCGCAAATGGAAAAGACACATTTGAAGGCGGCGGAAGAATTTCATTTGAGCGCGGCGCAAACGGCGGACCGCCATCTGGTGCGGTTGCTGGAGGAATCGCAGAACATCTCGCGAGAGATCGTTTCTCACATGGAAGCGAGAGCTGCGGAAGCGCTGGCTTCGGTAGAGAGTGCAGCACGGCAAGCATTCAACGAGTTCCGCAGACAGGCGGACACCCATGCGGCCATGACGATGTCCGACACCTCACAGCGGATCACATCGTCGTTGGCTGCGCTGGAAGCACAAAACCGTGCGGCCTGCGACTCGCGAAGAGAAACGCTGGAAACGGAAGTCGCGCGTGTAGGCGACAAGATTACGGAAGAGTTTCGGCAGAGTTTTCGCGCGTTCTTCTATTCATGCCTAGTGGCGGCGGTAGGTGCAGTGGAGGAACATTCGAAGACCACGAAGGAAGGCATGACGCCGGACCCGGAAAAGTTCTTGCCGGCGAAGTTTTAACGCCCGCCATTTCGAATAGCCTGCGAAAAGTTGGGCCACCGTCTCTTGTCGAGGTTACTGCGTGACGTGTTGCAATGGACCTTGCGCTGCTGCCGCCCACTTCAATCCCAAGAAGGCCGACCGCGACCTGCGCCGTTACCAACGGCGTGGTCCGGACGCCACCACGCAAATCCTCCTGACGGAACTCCGCCGCTGGCCGCTGCAGGGGCTTCGCCTTCTCGACGTCGGCGGTGGGATTGGCGTTATCGCCGTGGAACTCGCCGGAGCAGGACTGGCCAGCCTAACGCTCGCGGACGCGTCAGCTGGTTATCTCGAAGCAGCTCGGCGCCACCTCGCCTCCCGGGGCGCAACCTGCCCCACTCAATTCTTCCTCGGCGACTTCGCCGCGACGGCAGCGTCCCTGCCCGACGCCGATATCGTCACGCTCGACCGCGTCGTTTGTTGTTACCCCGATATGGAAGCGCTTCTCCAGGGAGGGGCTGCCCGTGCGCGCCGCATGGTTGCGTTCACTTATCCTCGCGATGTGTGGTGGGTGCGCGCCGCCGTCCTTCTGGAAAACCTCTGGTATCGTCTACGGCAAGACGCGTTTCGCGCGTTCGTTCACTCACCGGAGCGCATGGCGCAGGTTCTGGAGTCTGCCGGATTTGTCCGCACCGCCCGCCGCGCAACTCGCGAGTGGGCGCTCGATCTTTACCGCCGCCCGTGATCATCCAAACCTGAAATCATGTACGGCACCGCGCAGTTGAACGGCATTCCAAAACGGCTCGAGGGGAAATGGTGCCGGACCAGAAAAAGTTTTTGCCGCCGAAGTTTTAGGAAGAGCAAAGCAAATCCCTCGGGCAAAGAACACCCTCGGGATGACAAGCTCAAAGCGTTTTTAAGAACTCAATCAGAGACCGCCGCCAGGTCAATGCAAGTCGTTCTTGTGGACGACGCCGGACTTCATCACGAACTTTACGCGCAGCAATTCGGAAATGTCCTTGAGCGGATCGCCAGGGACGGCGACGAGGTCGGCCCACTTCCCTGCTTCGATGGTGCCCAGCTTATCCGACCAGCCGAGCAGTTCCGCGGTGACGCTTGTTCCGGACTTGATGGCTTGCATCGGCGTCATGCCGTAGTCAGCGTAATATTTGAATTCTTCCGCTTCATTCAGCTCCTTCCAATCGAAGCCACCAGCATCGGTGCCGAGCGCGATTTTGACGCCTTTCTTGAGAGCTTTTTGGAACGCAGCTTTTTCGAGATCCACCATCTTGACCCAGTTGCCGCCGCGGCCGGGAGCGACGTAAGCGCCGACGGTAATCGTGGGCACCCAAAAAATTCCGCGGCGAACCATTTCGTCCATCTGAGTTTCGGTCAAGCCGTCGCCGTGCTCGATGGTATCCACTCCGGCGCGGAGCGCTGCGGCGATGCCGTCGCTGCCGATGGCGTGGGCTGCGACTTTTTTGCCGAGGCGATGCGCTTCATCCACGACGGCTTTGGCTTCCTCGTCCGTGAAATTGACCATGCTGTGCAGGACGCCGTCGGCTCCGAAGTGATAGCGGCGATCGGAATAATACTTGATCCAGTCCGCGCCGTACATGACCTGTTCGCGAACAGCTTTGCGAACGCCCTCGACGCCGTCCGCATACTGGACGCCTGTCGGAACTTTCAGTTCCCAGGAATAATCGAGCAGCGGATACATGCCCGTGGGCGTCATCGCGCGCGTGGAAACTTGCATGCGCGGACCGGGAACCTCTCCGCGAGCGATGGCCTTTTTCACGTCCACGTCGGCGTACATCGCGCCTTCGGTTTCGAGGTCTCGTATGGTGGTGAAGCCGTGGTCGAGGGCGATGCGGGCGTTGCGTGCGGCCAAAACCGCGCGATACGGAATGGACTGTTTGAGGAGTTGCGCGTCGTAGTCCTCGGAGGTGATGTCGCCGTTGAGCAAGACGTGGGTGTGGACGTCCATGAGGCCCGGCAGGACGGTCGCTTTGGACAAATCAATGACTTCTGTCCCGGCCGGTACTGGTCCATTCGGCGTGACCGAGACAATTGAGTCGCCTTTGATCAGAATGACCGCGTTTTCGATGGGCGAGTCGCGCTTGCCGTCGAGGAGGCGGCCTGCGCGGATGGCGATGGTTTTTTCTGGTGGAGTCTTCGGCATCTCCTGGGCAGCAGCAGAAGAAGGAAGCGCAGGGAAAATCACGGCAATAGACAGGGCAAGCCAACTGAATATGCTAGACATAGAGATTCCTCACGGCCAGCTCGAAGCGGGCAGGCGAGAGGTTATCAGTTTTTCATAGGTGAGGTCACGATTTTGTCCGAAAGAGGCTTCGGCAATCGTCACTGATAGTGAGGGACGCAGCGTTCGCCAGTAACTGGCGGGAATTGGCCGATTTAGCCTCGCCGGCGTCGTACACAGATTGATAGAAATTGCATCGAAATGGCGTATAGTAAGGGGGAGCGAAGTAGACGACGGGCCTCTACCTCTTTCCCCGTTAGCAGTGTGCCGACCCCGTCTCGGTTTCAAAATAAATTCAAGGAGTACCACGCCTAGCATGCCGGCAGCAGACCTGTCATCCCTAAAGATTCACGATTCCGCGCGACCGAAGAGCTCGACCGGAAAGTTTTTGGGCTTTTTCGCGGCAGCGCTGGGTGTGGTCGTCCTAGCCGGCGGCGGAGTGATGGCGCTGCGTGGCCGCAAGCCGCAGGTCGAGATTACGACGGCTAGAGCGGCGGGCGGAACGGAGCAGGTGACCGCGTTGAACGCGAGCGGGTACGTTACGCCGCGGCGGCGCGCGACGGTCGCGGCAAAAATTACAGGCCGTGTGACGGGCGTTTACTTCGACGAGGGAAACAACGTCAAGGAAGGCCAGCTGCTGGCCACGCTGGACGACTCCGACGTGCAAAAGACTCTGGCAGCCGCCAAGGCGGATCGCGAGTCTTCCGCGGCGCAAATCGCCGATTTGCAGGTACAACTAAGATTGGCAGAAATCCAATTGAAGCGCACGCAGGGGCTTGTTGACGCAAAAGTTTCGACACAAGAGGCGCTGGACAATGCGAGCGCTTCCGTAGACAGCCTGAAAGCAAAAATTGCTGTGACTAGGCAGCAGGTGGCGGCAGCGGAAGCGCGCATCGCCGAGGCGCAGCAAGCTGTGGACAACTGCACGATTCGCGCGCCGTTTGCAGGAAGAATCGTTTCGAAAGACGCGCAAGTGGGAGAGATGGTCTCGCCGATTTCCGCGGGCGGAGGATTCACGCGCACGGGCATCGCGACGATTGTGGACATGAAGTCCAACGAAATCGAAGTGGACGTGAACGAAGCGTACATCGCGAAAGTGAAAGAAGGCCAACGCGTGGAAGCGAAGCTCGATGCGTATCCGGATGATAAAGATAAATACGGCGCGCACGTCCGCACGGTGATTCCCAGCGCGGACCGGCAAAAAGCGACGGTGAAGGTGCGGATTTCGTTCGACAAACTCGATGACAAGATTTTGCCGGACATGGGCGTGAAGGTGGCCTTCCTCGAAGACGAAGCGCCGAAGAAAAAGAATGCTGACGCCACAGCAGAAGCGAAGGCAATCATTCCTCTGAACGCAGTGCGCAAGGACGGCGAAAATCCGTATGTGTTCCTGGTGAGAAACGATGCCGTAGAACGACGCGGCGTGACGCTTGGCAGGGAGCGCGGGACAGACGTGGACGTGATTGCAGGCGTGAATCCCGGCGACGTGCTGGTGGTGAAAGGTCCCGAAGGTTTGAAAGACCGACAAGGCGTGGAAATCAAACAGTAGGAGCAAATGAAACCATGGTTCGAGTGGACGAAGGATCGGGCAAAGGACTAATTCAGGTACGCGGCATCAACAAGACGTACAGGCGCGGCGGCGAAACGATTCAAGTGCTGCAAGGCTTGAATCTGGAAGTGGACAAGGGAGATTTTGTCGCGTTCATGGGACCGAGCGGCTCGGGAAAAACGACGCTGCTGAATTTGCTCGGCGGGTTGGACGTGCCGACGTCGGGCACGATTTCCGTGGACGGCGACGAAATCACGCACATGTCCGCAAGCAAGCTGACGCAGTGGCGCGCGCGGCACGTGGGCTTCGTCTTTCAGATGTACAACCTGATTCCCGTGCTGACGGCGTATCAGAACGTGGAGCTGCCGCTCCTGCTCACGAAGCTTTCCGCGGCGGACCGGCGCAAACACGTCGAAACGGCGCTCTCCGTCGTCGGGCTTTCCGACCGCATGCATCATTATCCGCGGCAGCTATCCGGCGGACAGGAGCAGCGCGTCACGATTGCGCGCGCGATCGTCTCCGACCCGACTTTTTTGCTCTGCGACGAACCAACCGGAGACCTCGACCGCAAAAGCGCGACGGAAATCATGGAGTTAATCGAACAGCTGGTGGACAAACACGGCAAAACCGTTCTGATGGTGACGCACGACCCGGTGGTCGCGGCCCGCGCGCATACGACGCTGCATCTTGAAAAGGGCGTGCTTGTGGAGGGTTCCGTAAGCCGCGAAACGGCGATGGCAGGAGGGGCCGCATGAAATTCAGCAGACTGATCCTCGCAAATCTCTTTCGCAAGAAAGTGCGCTTGATTTTAACGATTGGATCGTTCGCGGTGGCGCTGTTTCTGTTCACGTTTCTCGCAGTGGTGAAGAGCGCTTTCAGCCGCGGCACAGAAATCGCGGGAGCGGACCGCCTTGTGACTATCAACCGCATCGGGCTTATCAACGTGCTCCCGCTTTCCTACGGCGACAAGATTCGAGCTATCCCCGGCGTGAAGGCCGTTACGCACAATCACTGGTTCGGCGGCGTCTATCAGGACGAACGGAATTTCTTCCCGCAGTTCGTGATCGACGTGGAAAACCACCGCAAGGTAATGAGCGAATTCAAAGTTCCCGACGATCAATGGAACAAATTCGTGCAGGATCAGCAGGGCGCAATTGCGGGCACGACGCTTGCGAAGCGCTTCGGGTGGAAAGTGGGCGACCGCATTCCCATCAAGAATGCCCTGTATGGCGCGACGAAAACCTGGGAGTTTAATCTCGACGGCATCTATCACGACGACAAGCCCGGCGGCGACGACGGCCAGTTCTGGCTGCAATGGAAATATTTCGATGAGAACGTTCCCGCAGTTATCAAGAGCACGGCGGGCTGGTACGTCTTAAAGGTAGACAATCCGGACGACGCCGCGGGTGTGGGCAAGGCGATTGACGCGCAATTCGCGAACTCTTCAAACGAAACGAAAACCGAAACGGAATCGGCGTTTGCGGCGGGCTTCGCCAAGCAACTTGGTAACATCGAGTTTCTGATTCTAGTCATCGGCGGAGTGGTCTTTTTCACGCTGCTGCTGGTGACGGGAAATACGATGGCGATTTCGGTGCGCGAACGAACCGGCGAACTGGCTGTTCTGAAAGCGATCGGATTCTCCGGACGCGCCGTGATGTTCTTCGTTCTCGCAGAGTCGCTGGTCATTGCATTGTTCGGCGGACTGCTGGGTCTGGGCCTAGCCGTTCTTGCGATTCCGGTTGTGGGGGCGGCGTTGCGCGGATTGCTGCCCACTCTTGTGCTTTCTACTTCCCTGCTGGGGCTTGGTCTTCTCTTCGCGGTTTTCGTCGGCGGGGCGAGCGGACTTCTGCCGGGCATTGGAGCTTTGCGTCTGCGCGTCGTAGATGCGTTGAGGAGAGTCTAGAATGGCGATTCCGCTGATCTATAACTTCCGTAGCGTAAGAGCGCGCTGGACTTCGGCTATCGTCGCGGTGCTCGGTATCGCGGGCACCGTAGGTGTATTCGTCGCGATGCTTTCGCTCGCTCGCGGCTTCAAGACGACACTTGTCTCTTCCGGCTCGCCCGACAACGCCATTATCATGCGCGCCGGCGCAACCTCTGAACTGACCGGCGGTGTTTCGCTCGACGCAGTGAAAATCGCACAGGACGCGCCCGGGATCGCACGCGGTTCTGAAGGGCCGCTCGTCACTCCGGAAATCGTCATCGTCGCTCCGATTCCGCTTATTTCCACCGGCACGGATGCCAACGTTCAACTTCGCGGTGTTTCCAAAAACGTGCGCGAGATTCGCCGCAACATCAAAATCGCGGAAGGCCGCATGTTCACTCCCGGTTTGGCCGAGATCATCGTCGGCAAGAACGCGGTCAAAAGTTATTTGGGGCTGACACTGGGCAGCACGATCAGCCTCGGGACAGTGAAATGGAACGTCGTCGGCATCTTTGACGCCGGCGGAACCTCGTTCGACTCCGAAGTTTGGGCGGATGCGAAACTTCTCGGTCCGGCTTACGGCCGCGGGGAAAGCTTCTTTCAATCCGTGACGGTGCACCTCACTTCACCCGATGCGCTTCAGCAAGTGCGCGACACTCTCACCAAGGATCCGCGCCTTAACGTGGACGTCACGCGTGAGGTGGATTACTACACGAAACAATCCGGCCGCCTGACCTCTCTGATTACGATCCTGGGCGGTTTGGTTGCGGCGGTCATGGCCATCGGCGCCATTTTTGGCGCGCTGAACACTATGTATTCCGCTGTCGCCGAACGTGGCCGCGAAATTGGCACGATGAGGGCCATCGGTTTCACCGGCGCCGCGGTCGTGTTTTCTTTCATGGTCGAAGCGTTGCTGATTTCGTTCGTCGGCGGAGCGCTTGGCTGCGTTGCCGTGCTCCCCGTGAACGGACTGACGACCGGCGCCATGAACCTGCAGACCTTCTCCCACGTCGCGTTCGCATTTCTGATCACGCCGGATCTTTTAGTGAAAGGAGTTGTCTTCGCGCTGGTGATGGGAGTTCTCGGAGGATTGTTGCCTGCGGTTCGCGCGGCAAGCGTCCCTGTGGCCTCTGCGTTGCGTTCGATGTAAGTGAAAGATCGGCGTCAGTAATTTCGAATCGAAAAGAAAAAAGCCAACCGCTCTCTCTGGACGGTTGGCTTTTTTCTCTGTGAAGCTACTTCTCCGGAACCGCGTTTCCCCCTGAAGGAGACAGGAAGAACCGAGCCCGGTGTGCTCTGGCAAAACCCAGAAATTCTTACGCCGCTTTACCCAGCGGATTGCCGGAAGCCGGACGCTGCAATGGCCGGCGCGCCACTTCCGCCGCTGCGGTCACGCCGCGCACCGCCAAGGCTTCTACTGAGTTCACGCTCTGGCGCGCCAGGCGTACCGCAGGATGGTTGCTCGCAGCAACACGGCCCACGGCATACTCCCAACCCTTCTGCGCGACGTAAATCCCGACTGCCCCCGTGGCGATCACGGCAAACAAAATGGCAAACAAGGCAAACGCGGCGAGCAATTCACGCACAAAGTACATTTGCGTCATCGCCACAACTGCCAGGAACCCCCACATCCACTTCCGCCCTTGGTCTGTCTTCTTCATTCCTTCCCCTATCCCCTGCTACCTTGCTGAACCCCGCTTTGGGTAGTGACTACCTACCCCCTTACGTTTCTCTACGGTATTCGCTACTTTCTTAGATGCGTCGAACTGTCCTAAGTTCCAGTTGTCTGACCTGTCCTATTAGACAGGTGGTCCGGAACAAACGCGATAGTACAGTGGGCACATTTTGGGCCACAAACGAGTCGGCTAGTACCGGGTCTTGTGAAAAGTTCTCGCCTCAAAACACAGAAAATGAATAAGTTAGCTCTCCTTGAAAAATCTCATTTTGATTCGCTAACTCTTTGCTGTCCCAGCTGTGGAAAACCTGTCCCAATGGCCAGTCATTTTTGCACTTTCCCTCCCATTGCTTTCCCGCCGCTGCGGCCTAAGGACAGGTTATTGCCTCCCCCATTTCTCTATGATTTAATCCCCCTAGACGCCCCTGCCCATGGAAGCGCCTCTCATACTCTTCCTGGTCTTATTACTCCTCGTTGGACCTATCCTCGGCATCATTGCGTTTGTCGGGGTGCGCCGCTTGGACGAGGTCCTGCGACGGCAGAGTACTCAGGATCTGACGGGGCGGCTCTACGCGCTCGAGCAACGACTGGCGCGAATGGAAAAGGGCGCTCCGGCCGCTGCCCCGCCGTCCACGCCTGTCGCGGAAATACCCGAAGCCAGACCCTCCCAGCCTGCGGCGCCGTCTATTCCAGTTGCGGCTCCGCCTCCAGCTCTTGCTACACCTCCTCCCCCTCCCACAAAGCAGCGCGAGGCGGCACCTGCGCTTTCCGGAAGTGCATTTCCGCAGGTTCCGACAGGAAGCGGATTCGCTCCTCCTCCGCTGCACAAATCTTTGGGAAAAGACTCCGGTGGCCCGGATCTCGAGACTGTCATCGCCGGGCGGTGGTTCAATCGGATCGGCATCGTCGCCGTCCTCGTGTCCGTTTCGTATTTCTTGAAGCTTGCCTTTGACAACAATTGGATTGGCCCTTCGGGGCGAGTGGCGATCGGGATTTTGCTTGGCGCGGTAATGATGCCCTGGAGCAGCTGGCTTCTGCGACGCGGCTACTCCTATTTTTCGGAAGGTATCGTCGCTCTCGGCGAGGCGACGCTTTTCGTTTCCGTATGGGCGGGCTGCCAGTATTACCACCTTTATTCCACGGATGTGGGCTTCTTCGGGATGATTTTGATTACTTCCGCGATGGCCGCCATTGCCCTCGGACGTGATTCTCAGCGCATTGCCGTGCTCTGCATGCTGGGCGGCTACGCGACTCCAGCGCTCGTCAGCACGGGCCAGGATCACCAGGTTGTTTTGTTCACGTACTTGCTGATTCTTGGTGGCGGACTGCTGGTGATGGGCTCTCGCAAGGATTGGTTGTCGCTTGCACCGATCTCCTTCATTGGAACGCAAATCTATTTCTGGGGTTGGTACGAGGAGTTCTATCACCGCTCCTACATGCAGCCGCTCGAACGCACAGCGGCCTTCGCCACGCTTTTCTTTTTGCTTTTCGCCACGCTGCCGGTGCTGCGCGCGGCGAAAGAAGGACTGCTTAGCGAAATAGGCATCCTCCTCACCACTGTGAACGCTTTCGCATACGTCGGCACCCTTTACGCCCTTTTCTGGCCGAACGATCGCTGGCCGTTTACTCTGCTTGTTTTGGCCCTAGCCGCGGGACACATTGCAGTCGCTCGCATGGTGCCGGATGCTCATGAGAAGAAGAGCCCTCTGGCGCGCTACATTTTCGCGGGCCTCGGATTAACCTTTGCCACCATGGCGATTCCGATTCGCCTCGAAGGAAAATGGATTACGTTCTGCTTCGCCGTGGAAGGCGCCATTCTTGTCTGGTCTGGTTTTCGCGCAGCCAGCGGATTCCTGCGCCAGTTCGGCTACATTCTTCTCGCAATCGCGGCGGTTCGAGTGTTCTTTTTCCCGCCGCCTGCGGGTGCGTTTCTTTTGAACCAAAGATTCGGCGCGTACCTACTCTTGATTATTTGCTTTGGCGTGGCGCTATGGTCGTCGCGCGAACAAGTTGACGAAATGGGCGAATCAGAAAGAATGGAGCTCGGCGTCTATTCGGTCCTGATCAACGTCTTTGCGTTGATCGCTCTCTCTCTAGAATTCTGGGACTACTTCGGAAAAAGATCCTTCGGCACAGACGCAGATCTCGCGCGCAATCTTTCTCTGTCAATTCTTTGGGCGATCTACGCCACTGGGTTAATTCTTCTGGGTATGCAGCAAAAATCGGCTTTGTTGCGGTGGCAGGCACTTCTTCTCTTTGGCGTGGTTGTCGTGAAGGTATTTTTCTATGACCTGGCCTCCCTCGAGCGTGCGTACCGCATTCTTTCCTTTCTCGTGCTCGGCTCCATTTTGCTGGGGGTTTCTTTTCTGTATACGCGGAGGGCCGCGAAAGGGCGCTCCTCGTGACGAAGGCAAACTATCGGCGGGTTCTCGGTTTTGGTTTTGCGATGCTTCTTGTCGCCTCCAGTGCGCTCGCCATCTCGTTGCCGGAGCAGTGGCGCTACTGGAAGTATGCGCGTGAAATTTCTTCCGCTCGTCCCGGCGCGCTGAACTATATCACCGTCGGACCGGATGTTCTCAGAAATTCCAACATGAATATTTCCGATCTCCGCATAGTAGATGAATCGGGCGCGGAAGCGGCGTACGTGGTGCGAACATCGATCGGCGTTGCAAAAACGGAAAGTTGGACCGCAACGATTCGCGAAAACAGCTTTGTTCCGGGCAAGTACACGCAAGTCGTGCTCGACCTCGGCATCTATCCACGCTTTCACAATGCCGTCAAGCTTGAGACGCCCGAATCGGACTTTATTTTGTGGGTAGAAGTGGACGCAAGCGATGATGCGCGCACGTGGCGTATCGTCAAGGAACGTGCGCCGATTTCCCGCTTCCGCAAGGAAGGTCTCGAGGGCAATCAAACGCTCCGCTACTCAGAAAACAATGCGCGTTACTTGCGCATTCAGATTCGGCAGGCCGACGAGCAATTCCCAGTCACTGGAGCAGCTGTCTTTCCTTCGTCCCTTTCGCAGAAAAATATCATCCCCGAGCAGTGGATCGCTCTGCAGGCACCTCGCGCACCGGATGCGGCAACTTCGAGAGAAGAAACAGTCTGGACATTGGATATTGGTAACACCAACGTGCCGATCAGCGCTGTGGAATTCACTACCGATCAGCAGGAGTTCTATCGCGGAGTGCGAATCTCCACCAGCGCGGACGGCAAGGAGTGGGGCCCCAGCGGCGGCGGAGAAATCTACCGTTATATGGGAGATTCGCATCGCGAAGAACTTCTGCGAGTTCCCGTCTATAGTTACGGAGGCATTCGCTATTGGCGTGTGGAAATTCTGAATGGGAGTGATACGCCGCTCTCGAATGTGATGCTTTCCGCTTCCATGGTTCCGCACCTGGTTCTCTTCCGGCCTGCCGCGGGACATTCGTACCGTCTCGCTTACGGAAACGAAAAGGCGCAATCGCCGAGTTACGATCTTCAGCGCACGCTACACATCAACGCCACGGAAGAAGCATTCGCTGATCAGCTCGGACCGGAACTCGAAAATGCCGGATACCAGGACCCACGTCCGTTTTCAGAACGCCATCCCACGGTTCTTTGGGGTTCTCTTGCCTTAGCCGTGGTGCTGCTTGGATACACAGCCCTGCGCACCATCCGCACACCACCAACCCAACACGCAAACTGAAAGTCCTGAAGGTTCGGGGACTAAATGTCATCCCGAACGAAGTGAGGGATCTGCCGTTGCATTAGTGTCTTGAAGAACCGGAACCGAGCTAATTCACCTTGAGGGCGTAGCCAACGTCGAACGGCAGCTTGCCATCCACGCGCAGCACTTTCACGGAACTGTTGATCGAATAAACGTCTACAACCCCGATAGCACCGGGTGTGACTTCAACCGTCTTGAGTAGTTCTTCGTCGCTCTCCACGATTTTCACCATGGCTCGCCCTTCATTCAGCTTGGAGATCGTGGCTTTCGCTTCGGCAGGAGTGCCAGCAAACAATTTCAGTACAACGCCACGCAACTCAGGCGAGTCGGGATTCTTCATCACAATCGTGAAATTCTTCCCGTCAGGCCAAGATTTCGCAGTTCCCTTGCAGTATTTCACGAGGTCCGCCAGGGGCACGTCATTCACCTTGCTATTGGCAGACATTATGACCGCCATGTTCCTGGATGCGGCCTTGGCATAAATACCAAGCAACGCAACAACGCATAGAACCGCGAGGGCCCGAATCATTCTTGTGGAAGCTCTTTCGCGCATCACCCACATTGCCTTTCGTAATAAATACAGAGAGTATTGCCTGCGCCGCGCGCTTCCACAAGTAACCATTACGCACGCTTTCCTCATGTACCCAATCCGCCAATCCATGTAAGAAACGCGCACACCTGTACTTCGGGCCAGTTCTTTCGAAGGGCCTTCGCACGATAACGTGAACCCCTGAACGCGCCCCCTTTTGACTTGGAGAAATTTCTCGAGGAGCGAGTTGATGAGCCGGTTCTGGCAGAGATTCTTCTTGCTGATTTATCCCGCTGCGTTCGCTGTGGCCGCGATGGCGCAAACGCAGCCCGCGTCGCGCGTTGAATCTTCCTCGAGCCGCGCCGCATCGCGAGCTTCGGCAGTTGCTCCGCTCCGGCAGCAACTTTTTGGGACTATCCCACTCTCCACCAAATCCGAGGAAACGCGCAAGTCGCTCGAACTTGCCTGGGACAGATATGAGAACGCGATGTATGACGTTTCCGCGGATCAGGCACGCCGCGCAGCGGAGAGGGATCCACAATCGGCGTTCGCTTACGCCATGGCTTCCTTTGCGGCGCGCCGCACGACGCCGGACCCGGTTGCACTTGCAAAAGCAAAATCCCTTCTTTCTCGGGCAACTCAGGATGAACAGCTTCTCGTTCGCTGGATGACGAACGTCCAGGACCACAATCTTCTTCCAGCAATTACGAGCATGAACGATCTGTTGAAAAAATATCCGCGCGACAAGCACATTTTGTATGTGACGGGCGAATGGCTCTTCATTCAGCAAGATGACGATCACGCCCGCAAACTGCTCGAAACCGCTCTCGAAATTGATCCGAATTTCCCAGCGGCACTGAATCGCCTGGGCTACCTCTACATTCGCGCTAGCGATCCCAATCCGCAGAAGGCGCTCGCTTCTCTGCAACACTATGCTGAAGTCGAGAAGAGTTCTTCGAATCCCGAGGACTCGCTCGGAGAAGTTTCGCGCATCGCGGGCGACGATTCAACTTCGCTGCAGCATTACTCAGCGTCGCTGCGCATCGATCCGACATTCCTCGCATCGCAAGAAGGTCTTGGTGACACGCGCACGCTGATGGGTGATTTCGAAGGCGCGCGCAGGGAATACGACCGCGCGCTCGCCATGGCGAAAAGTCCTGTGGATATGCTCTACATAAAAGAACAGCGGGCGCTGGTTTCGTTCTGGGAAGGAAAGCCGGAACAAGGGCACAAAGAACTCGCTGCGATTGCTGAAGAAGCTGCTCAGAAAAAAGAACCGAACGGTCAATTTAACATTGCGCTCGCGCAAGCGATGCTTGCTGCCGATGCTACTTCCGAACTTGCGAAATTGAAGGAACTCGAAGTATTTCTGGTGCAATCCCATGCGGGAATGCTCGAATCGGACCGCAGCGTAAATCGCGCCAATGTTTTCCGCGAACACGCGCGTGTCGCGGCACGCCAGGGACTTTCCGGAGAAGCAGGGTTGGCCATTTCACATCTCGAACAACTGGCTACGGCTTCTCGCGATCTTTTCGTCGAAGCTTGCTATGAATCCGCGCGCGGATACGTTGCCGCTGCGCAAAACGATTTTCAAAATGCAGCGGAGGGACTGGCTGCGGATCCACATTCGCCGCTAGCTCTGCAGCAATTGGCCGTCGCGCAAGGGAAACTGGGAAATGCGGCAGCTGCGGAAGTAACGAGTACGCGCCTAAAGTATCAGCGCGCGCCCAATGTGGAATGGTTTTTGGTCCGGCATCCGGCCGCAGCAAAGGCAGAAACGGCGGCCAACTGAGCTCACCCCCCGAAACAAACGGCGCTGGCAATCCTTCCCCCGGGACTGTTGGCGCCGTTTGCCCCTTTCGAAAATGCGTTAGGCCTTTTTCAGAAGGCGCGTAATCCAAACCAGAATTACCGCGCCGACAAAAGCCACGATAATTCCTCCAATGATTCCACCGCCAGGCCAGATGTGCAGGGCACCAAAAATCCAGCCACCCAGAATTCCGCCCAAAATTCCAAGGATAATGTCAATCACAATTCCGTAGCCGCCGCCTTTCATCACTTTCCCAGCAAGCCACCCTGCGATGAGTCCCACAATCAGCCAGTACAAGATTCCACTCATTTTTCTTCTCCTTGAATTCTAGGACATCCCTGAGACGCACCCCTTTTAGAACACGCCCTTGCCAAACGTCAATCGTAATCCTGTGGAGAACAGCAGATCGTTCCCTTTCAAACCCGTTGGCGGGTTGCTGATGTAGTTGTCGTTAAAGGTGACTTGCCAGCCGAGCCAACTGTTCAATTTCGTGGAAGCGGTGGAATGGAAGGCAAAGCGGTAATCGTCGAGATGGTTTAGATCCGGAAAAATCGTAAAGCTCTGGCTTATGGTCGGGCGGCTGGTGACTTTGGAGTCGAACGATTCGCCGACGACAATTTCGCCGTTTTTCTTCGTGATCGCTGGGAAACTTGTCGGCGGTGGCGGTGTGGGGAGTGTGTACGCGCCAAAATATTCCTGGTTGTAACTTCCGCCGAGGGAGAGATCCAGCGTGGTGCGCGCATTTTTCACGGCGTGATAGCCCATGCCCGTGCCAACCACATTCTGCAAATCGAGATGTTGCAGTTCGTTGTAACCGAAATCCGTGAACAGAAATGCGAAGGCCGCTCGCCCAAATTGATGTCGCCGCGAGCGCCGCCGCGAATTTCGTGAGCGGTCGTTTCGGTCGGGCTGACGGCGTTGTTTTTTCCATACACAGCCGTCGCGTACATGGAAATTTTGTCGCGCTTCGTAAAGGGGGCCGTTTTCGCTGTGAGCGTGTAATTGAGCGTCGAGGAATTACCGTCCGTGAGGCTTAAGCCCGTATCAAGCAAGCCGCTCCAGTAATCCGCGAATTTTGGATGTTGCTGGCGGTAGACTTCCGCGTCGTGCGCGGCTTGCTCAGCGTCGTTGCGCACGATTGTAACATTTTCTTTTGGAGTCTTTACCTCACCGGCAGTTTTTGTCGTAACGTCAAGCGCGCTATCGGTTGTGGCCACTGTGCCGGCGATGGTTTGCCCATCTTTGAGAGTGATGTGCAGCGGCTCCTCCGCAACAATCGAAGTGATTGCGTCCCACTTCACGGTCACGTTGCCCGCAAACTCCGTTTTAATTAGCAGAGTTTCCATTTTGTCGTCAGACTTCGTGATCGTTCCCGTGAGCCGGTCACCGTTTTTGAGGGTCACTTGATCCGCAAGCGCGCTCGTCGCATAATGACACGAAAGCGCGGCCGCAATTCTCATGCGCTTCATTTTGTTCTCCTTGCAATTGTTCGGCTGAGTGACCCCGGGGTGGAGTCGGGAGAGTTGAACTTTCGCCTTGCAAAAATTCCAGTCCAGTTTACTTGAAGCGCGTTTTGCGCGTCCACGGTTTCCTTGAATTGTTCAAACTTCGTGTTTCTCTGCGCCTCCCGTATACTCAATGAGCTTCATTACAGGGGACGCAAAGCGCATCCAGCTCCGCGGGAGAATTTTGATCCATGGAACGCCGAACCGGTCGTTTTGTCTCTGCACTCCTCGCGTTTGCCTTGCTCGCGGTTGCATGCGAAAAATCGCCGGGCCCGCAGGAAGGCCCCTCAACAACCTCACAACGACCTACGATCGTTTTTATGACCGACTTCGGGTCAGCGAACGACGCTGTTGCAATTTGCAAAGCTGTGATGCTCAACATCGCGCCCAACGCGCGCATCATGGACATCACGCATCAAGTGACGCCTTTTCAAATCGAAGAAGGCGCGCGGTTTTTGGCCGCGGTTTCTCCCTACTATCCCGCCGGGACGGTTTTTCTCGCTGTTATTGATCCGGGCGTAGGCACTTCGCGTAAAGCCATCATCGTGAAAACGAAGAAGGACCAATATTTCGTTCTCCCGGACAACGGACTGATCACACCAGTTGTTGACCGCGACGGCCTCGAAGAAGCTCACGAAATTACGAATCAGACCTGGATGCTCACTCCCTCCGTGTCTTCGACGTTTCATGGACGCGACATTTTTTCGCCAGCGGCTGCGCATCTCGCCGCAGGTTGGGACTACACCATTGCTGGGGCCAAAGTCACTGACCTCGTGCGGCTGAATATGAAAACTGCGCGCATCGACGAAAAAGGAATTGCGGGCGATATTATTGGCCTCGATGATCCCTTCGGCTCCCTGATTTCCGACATTTCCGGGGCTGAATTTAAAAAACTCGGGTATGACTTTGGCGAAAAGGTCATTTTCCAGTTGAATGGAAAAACTCTGGTGCTTCCTTTCGCAAAAACATTTATGGATGTGCCTGTCGGCGAGCCGCTGCTCTACATTGATTCGCGTGTGCGAATCGCCATCGCTATCAATCAGGGAAATTACTCGAAGAAATTCGGCATCGAGCCTCCGGCAACGATTTATATACCGCGCAAGGGCGTCCCCGCCGGGAAAAAACATTAGAAAACTGCTTCCAAATTGACCCTTCAAGGGCGCGTATTTGTCCGTAAATTTCAAAAAATTAGCCAACTTTGCCGCCGTCGTTTCGTTCCTCCTGCAGGAGGAAGGTCTATGCCCTGTCGTGCTCTTTTGCTTGCCAACGTTATTCTTTTCGCATTTGCTCTGTCTGGTCAAACCGATACGGCTATTCCCCCGGTACCGGGAAAAATCCTTGAAGTTGCCGGCCATCGCATGCATTTGAATTGCGCAGGCAGCGGTTTGCCCACGGTAGTTGTTGAAGCGGGCGTCGGTGACATCTCCACGGATTGGGTTTTCGTGCAAAACGCGGTCAGCAAATTCACCCGCATTTGCACTTACGATCGCGCAGGCTATGCATGGAGCGAGCCAGGTCCGCTGCCGGCCACGTATCGGCAAATGAATCTTGAGTTGCACGAGCTTCTCGCCACAGCCAAGGAGCGTAAGCCGTTCATTCTCGTTGGACATTCGTTTGGCGGGCCGCTGGTCCGTTCGTACACAAAAATCTATCCGAACGAAGTTGCGGGGCTTTTGCTCGTGGACACGATTCACGAAGACCAACGCATTCCCGTCATGGGTAAGGCGGTTTTGCTGCGCGGCGATGCCGACTCACGATGCGGCCGGATGATCCGAGGCCGCAGTTCGTAGCCGCGGGCACCGATCCCGTTGAAACGCCAATGGACAAGCTGCCGGCTGCAAATCAGAAAATCGATCAGTGGGCGGTCGCGTAGCCAAACATTCGAGTGATGGTGCAGAGCGAACTCGAGTGGTCGCCGGAGTCACTGACGCTGATGAGCGCGTCTTCGCAAAAAGGTTCGCTGGGTGCGCGGCCGCTGATTGTATTGACGCGAGCGGAAGGCGGCTACGACAACAATCTCGATGTTCCTGCTTCGGTGCTTGAAGAGGAACGCCTCGCTTTCCAAAAAAAGCTCGTCGAACTCAGCACGAACTCCACGCAGCGCATCCTCTCCTGCGGCCACAACATGCACATCGAATGTCCCGACGCCCTCGCGGACGCCATCCACTCCGTCGTCCTGGTCGTTCGCAATCGGAGGAGCCTGAACGCAGTGAAATAAGTCTCTCGGGGCTAGCCCCCTGTTCTAGACGCACCCCTTCATTTATTAGTGCTATTACGCATCCAACGTCGCTCACTTCCCTTCCGGACTGATAAACTTAATTCGTTCGATTCAAGGAGTCCTCTATGTCTGAAGCGACCAAGGCTGCTCTGAGCGTTCCTACCCGCACGGAGACCGACTCGATGGGCCCGATCGAGGTCCCGAACGACCGCTACTACGGCGCGCAAACGGCACGTTCGCTGATTCACTTCGCGATTGGCAAAGACACGATGCCGCCGGAGCTGATTCGCGCGTTCGGCATCCTGAAAAAAGCGGCCGCGCTCGTAAATCAGGACTTGGGAAAACTGCCGGCAGAAAAAGCGAAGCTGATCACCGAAGCCGCGGACGAAGTTATCTCGGGAAAACTCAACGACCACTTCCCTCTGCGCGTCTGGCAAACCGGCAGCGGCACGCAGACCAACATGAACGTCAACGAAGTGATCTCCAATCGCGCGATTGAAATTTCGGGCGGCACAATGGGCAGCAAGAAGCCAATTCACCCGAACGATGACGTGAACATGTCGCAGTCGTCGAACGACACATTTCCAACTGCGATGCACATTGCCGCGGCGACGGAAACCGCGCGCAAGCTTTTGCCTGCGGTGAAGAAACTGCGCGACGTGCTCCACGCCAAGGCCACTGAATTCAAAGGCATCGTAAAAATCGGCCGCACGCATTTGCAAGATGCGACGCCGCTCACCGTGGATCAGGAATTTTCCGGCTGGGTGAATCTGCTCGACCGCGATGGCGGGCGCATCGCCGTGGCACTAGATGGACTGTACGACTTGGCGATTGGAGGGACGGCGGTCGGCACGGGATTGAATGCGCATCCGGAGTTTGCGACACGCGCTGCGAAGAAAATTTCTGAGTTGACAGGACTTCCTTTCCGGTCGCATCCGAACAAATTTGCTTCGCTTTCCGCGCATGACGAAATTGTGTTTGCTTCGGGCGCGCTGAAAACGCTCGCAGCTTCGCTGATGAAAATCGCGAACGACGTGCGATGGCTCGCTTCGGGACCGCGCTGCGGACTCGGCGAGCTGGTTCTTCCGGAAAACGAGCCCGGCTCAAGCATAATGCCCGGCAAAGTGAATCCCACGCAGGCGGAAGCGCTGACGATGGTCGCCGTGCAAGTGATAGGCAATGACGCCGCGATTGGTTTCGCCGGTTCACAAGGCAACTTTGAGCTAAACGTTTTCAAGCCGGTGATGGTCTTTAACTATTTGCACTCGGTCGAACTGCTTGCTGACGCGAGCAATTCCTTTGTGGATCACTGCGTCGCCGGCATCGAAGTGAATCGCGCGCAGATTGACAGCTATGTGCAGAACTCCTTGATGCTCGTCACCGCGCTCGCTCCCAAAATCGGCTACGACAATGCCGCCAAAGTCGCCAAAGCCGCACATCACTCCGGCATCAGCCTCCGCGAAGCCGCCATCAACCTCGGCTACGTCACCGCCGAAGAATTCGACGCCATCGTCAAGCCGGAGGACATGACGCACCCATGAGCCCTAGTGAAAACACATGAAAGAACAACTGACATCACAAGAGAAGAAAAAGTTTCCTATAAGAAGGACCACCGCACGCACACGGGCGAAGATAATCGCGCTATGCGCCGCGCATGGAAGAACCGTAAGGTACGTGTCAACCGCAAGTATCGTCGCAAGGCTGATGCAGCTCTGCACAAGGCAATTTCTCCCGAGCAAATCGACGCGGCGATTCGTGGCGACGATGGCACCACACACGAACTAATCCGGAAGGGGTTGATGCGCGAGAGGAACCGCAAGACGGGTGTACGGAGTCTTGAGAAGGCTTTGGCTGAACTCTCTGACAGTCGGGAGCGATCAATTGAACGCAAAGTTCGCCACAAGGAAAGGATGATTCAACAATTCAAGGACAATGTCAGGGCATTCGAGAGGAATCCCGAATTATTCAGGGAAGATGAAATCAGCTGGCTCGCATATCAGACGCGATCCACTGAATTGAGGGCGTTTTTCAAAGATAATCCATCTTGGATAAGCAGGCTCGAGCGGAAAATCGACGAGGTGCGAAAGCAAAGACGAATAGTGGCAGAAAAGGCTCGGATTAAGGTGGAAGAAAAATGGAAGTGGCGCTCGCCCTCTCTTCGTTTGCCGCGCAACCCCAAGCCAGGAGAAACCGACAAGGTATGAGACTAAGAACCTTGCGCTTCGCGACAGGGGGCCTCGCGATTGCGTGCGCGCTACCCTCTCTCTCGAGTGCTCAGGCGACGCACACGCTGAAACCGACGCCGAAGACGGTGGCGTGGGGATACTACGACGCGAAGGCGGCACCGGTGTTACGCGTGAAGTCGGGCGATACGGTGGAGATTCACACGCTGATTACGAACAGCCCGAAACGGTTAGAAGAAGCGGGCGTGCCGCCGGAACAGGTCGAGCAATCGCTGCGCGACATCACGGACCAGGTGAAAGACAAAGGTCCTGGCGGACACATTTTAACTGGGCCTATTTTCATCGAAGGCGCGGAACCGGGCGACGTGCTCGAAGTGAAAATTCTGGCGATCAAGCTGGCGATTCCCTACGCCTACAACGCGTTTGGGCCGGGGCGCGGCTACCTGCCGGACGATTATCCCTACGCGAAAATCAAAATCATTCCGCTCGATGAAAAGCGCATGATCGCGAAATTCGCGCCGGGAATCGAAATTCCATTGCATCCTTTTTTCGGCAGTATGGGCGTGGCCCCGCCGGAATCGGTGGGCAAGTGGAACAGCGCGCCGCCGTGGATCATGGCGGGGAATCTGGATAACAAGGACCTTATCGCGGGAACGACGCTGTACATTCCGGTGCACGCGCCGGGTGCGCTCTTTGAAGTGGGCGACGGGCACGCGGGACAAGGCGACGGCGAAGTGGACATCACCGCGCTCGAAACTTCGCTCGTAGGGACGTTTCAATTTAATGTGCGCAAGGGCATGCATCTGAAATGGCCGCGCGCGGAAACGCCGACGCACTACATCACCATCGGCTTGAATGACGATTTGAATGCCGCGACGACGGTGGCGGTGCGCGAGATGATTGATTTCCTGGTGACCGAAAAGCACCTCTCGCGCGATGATGCGTACATGCTTTCCAGCGTCGCCGCCGATTTGCACATCACCGAGCTCGTCGACGGCAACAAAGGCGTCCACATGATGCTCCCCAAGTCGATTTTTGTTGAGGAAAAGGCAGACGCTTTGCCGAGTCGGTAAGTGGGACAATCGTTGAGAAGCCAAAATCGAAAGTTTTGACGGGACCATGACTGAACAAGTCCAACTGAAGAAGGATCCACGGCTCACATTGTTGATTGTGGTTCGATTCGTAATTTTCGGGGTAGGAGGATTTTTCGCGCTTTGGATTGGTTGGGTGATGCTGGCTGACGCTATTGATCCCATTTCCTCGAAGGATCGCTGGAACCTGCTCGGATTTCCTCTGGCTCTCGTCGGTGGATTGATGATGTTATTTGGCAGTGGAGTGTGGAGACGTTGGGCTTATCTGTGGGTGTTTTATTCGACTCCCGTAGTGTTAATAACCATGGTGATGCTAGCGTCCTACACGCAAAACTTGGATCGTTACATCCCCGGTCCCTTGATTGCGTTTTTGTTTTTCATTGCCCCGATGCCGGTTAGTTACTGGCTTGTCAGCATATACTACAAGCGGCGTGAGGCGTCCCAACCCTCTTCGATGCCGGCACAACAAATCATCAACAACGAAGAGGCTTCTAGATGAGCTCGCGTCTCCGTGGACTCTGTGCCCTTACCTCTGTGCTCTCTGTGTTAAGTCTCCTTCTTTCTTTTTCCGCTTCCGCACAGACGTCGAGTTACATGCCGGATTGGTGCAAGGCGCTGCCGCGGCCGGAATACAAAGAACTGCAGCGCGTGTTGCCGGATGAGCCGTGGTTCGAGGTGTACAGAGTCGCGCCGCAAACGTTTGCGATTTACGAGCCACACCAATCGGAAGAGACGATTTCGTACCTGATTGTCGGGACGAAGCAGGCGGTGCTGTTTGACACGGGCATGGGCATCGGCAACATTCAGAAAGTTGTGCGGCAGCTGACGTCGCGGCCCATCGTCGTGCTGAATTCGCACACCCACGACGATCACGTGGGAGATAACTGGGAATTTCCGTACGTTTTTGGGATGGACACGGAGTTTACGAAGAAGAATGCGAAAGGTTCAGCCGAAGACGCACAAGCGGAAGTTGCGCCGAGCGAACTTTGCGGCGAATTGCCGAAAGGTTTCGATCCGAAAGCGTACCGCACGAAGCCGTGGCACATTTCGATCACGATTCATGACGGCTTCAAAGTAAATCTCGGCGGGCGGACGGTGGAAGTGATTGCGACACCGGGCCACACGCCGGATGCGATTTCGCTGATTGATCGAGCGAACGGTTTGCTTTTTACAGGAGACACGTATTATCCGGCGGCGATCTGGCTGTACCGGCCGGAGACGGATTTGGATGCGTACGTCGCGTCGGTGAAGAAGCTGGCAGCGCTGGCGCCGCAGCTAAAAACGGTTCTTGGCGCGCATAATATTCCCGTGGCTTCGCCGGATGTTCTGCCGGAGCTGGTCATGGCGATTGAAGCGGTGCGCGCGGGAAAAGTGGCTGCTGCAGGAACGCCTCACGACGGCAAAGTCATTTACAAAACCGGAAGAATTTCGTTTTTGATGCGGGCAGCCAAATGAAACGCATTTTTCAATTTGGAATTTCTTTCCTTCTTGCCACGTACGCGCTCGCCGCGGCCCCCGCACAAAAACCTGTCAAAGATCCAAAGCCGCTTGGAAAAACAGTTTGGAACTTGGAAGGAGGCGCATTTTTTGCCACGGACGGGCGGATTCCGAACGGGCCATGCTTCCGCTTGACCGGCCAGGCTACCGCGCCGGAATTCTTCGAGAACCTAAAACGAATTGACGACAACCGCGGGACGCGGTACACGCGCGGGACGGAGGCAGTGACGGAATATCCGCCGAAGCTCGATGTTTCGATTCTGCTGCACGATTTGCCTTGTTCGTTTGTACTGAAAGACAAAATATTTGAGCTGCCGCTGACAAAAGAGGACGTCGGAAAGTTGAAGATGAAACTTTTTTGGAAGCATGGCGTGGAGTTGCGGCCGGCGGCGGGTCTGCTTGATGCGGTGATACACATCCGCACGCTGGAGCCAAACATAAAACCCGACGCGAACGATTTGCAGGAACGCTACGAATGGAATTTGACGTTTGGTTTGCCGAGCGAAGGCGTGCCGATTGAAGACAGCCTGGTGTTTACATTCGAGACGGCGGACGGCGCGATTGCGGCGCGCACGTCGGCGAAGTTGTGAGGCCTATCGAAATGGCCGGGGCAATCGGAGGTAGGATAGATTCGGATTAAAAAGATGAGTGGGCGGAATATTTTCTTGGCGACCGTGGTAATTTTGGTGGTGGCCGCTGCGGTGTTTGCAAAATGGATTTTGCACGACGGATTGAGCGCGCGGGCGACGCCTTCGCGGCTAGAAACTGTTTTGGCACGCAATGCGAGGGGATTGTCGTTGCCTAATGACGCGAGAGAGGCAAAAAACCCCGTCATGGATTCAGCGGAAGTGCAGCGCGATGCGCGCACGCACTTTGCGGATCACTGCGCCGTCTGCCACGGCAATGATGGAAGCGGCGACACGATGATGGGGCGCGGAATGTATCCGAAGCCGCCGGACCTGCGCGCGGAACATACGCAAAAACTTTCGGACGGGGAACTTTTCTGGATTATTGAAAATGGTGTGCGGTTCACGGGAATGCCGGCGTTTGGCGGTGGGGAACATGCGAATCCCGAGGACAGTTGGAAATTGGTGCGGTTCATCCGGCATTTGCCGCAGCTAACCGCGGAAGAGCGAATGGAGATGGAACGGTACAATCCGAAAGGGCCGGAGGATCGCGAGGAAGAGCAGCAAGAGGATGAGTTTTTGAAAGGCGTAGCGCCGCAACCCAAGAGCGGGATGGAGCATCACCATCATTGAGAGGTCGAGTGCGGTTGAGGAATTTGCGGAAAAGAGTTACGAGCGCAAGCGTGGCAGCGGTTGTGGCGCTGCTGCTGGGTAGTGTTGCGAATTCGGCGCGGACTCCACAGGCAAAAGGGATGCTGGTCTCTGGAATCTTGTACAAGGTCCATGCGGGATTTTTGGAGATAAAATCGGATGAGAAGCATATCGCGGTGGTGAAGACGGATTCCGAGACCGTTTATTGGAATGGAAAGACGTACAAGGCTGCGAGCAAGAAAGATTTGAGCGTTGGAGATGAGTTGATTATTGAGATTGCTGAAAAAAGCCAGACGATGGTTGCGAAGAAAGTGAGATTTCTGCATCGAGAAGGGTCGTGATCCGGAAACGAGATTCAGCCCAGGTTAGTGAATACTAGGGGGAGAAATGAGAGTTCGGGCAGCAGCAATATTTTTGTCACTGGTGTTTGCCGTCGCGGTGTTTGCGCACGGGGACAAAGTTCATGTGACGGGAACGATCGACAAAGTAAACGCGGAGGTTGTTTCGGTAAAGACTGCTGAAGGGAAGATCGTGGATGTAAAGCTTACGGCGACGACGGTTTACATTCTTCGTGATGGAAAGAGCAAAGAAGGAACGCCGGCGAGGGTTTCCGATTTGGCGGTCGGGCAAAGAGTGGTGATTCACGCGACGCCGAAGGGAAAAGAGTTGATTGCGGACGAAGTGAAGTTTGCGCCCGCAGGGAGCACGCCGGCCGCGAAACCGGTGTCCAAGAAATCGCCAAGGCCGGCTGGGCATTGATTTTTTGCAGCGTCAGGCAACGAGGTGGCAGGAATAGGTTTTTAGTACGATCCAGAGTTCCGTGCCTGGATGAAGACTGAGGGCGCGGGCGGCGCTGAGCGTGACATGCGCTTCGAGGACGGCGCCTGCGTTTACTTTGCAAATCATGGTGGCGCTGCGCTGCTCGACGGATTGCAATGTGCCTTGCAGAACGTTGCGGGCGCTGAGGCCAGACGGCTTTTCCAGTGCGAGGAGAATGTCGCCAGCGCGAATGGCGATGCGAACTTTGTCGCCGGGTTTTTCATGACCGAGGGGGACCTCGATTGTCGTTGTGGACCCGTTCAGCACGACGCGCATGACGCCGTCATCGAGACGGACATCTTTTACGATTCCTTCCAAGATATTTTCAAAGCCCGAGGCAAGCGCGAGGCGCTCATGTCGCGGCGCGTCCAGAACCTCGCGCGGAATTCCCTGTTGAACGATCTTGCCTTTGTCGATGGTGATGACACGCTCGCCGAGGGCGTCGACTTCCGAGCGGTCGTGCGTGACGTAGAGAATCGGGATTTGGTGTGCGGCGTTCCACGCGCGAAGGTCTGCAATGATGGAGTTCTTGAGATCGGTGTCGAGGCCAGAAAGAGGCTCGTCGAGCAGAAGTACACGAGGATTGGTGACGAGGGAGCGAGCGAGAGCGACGCGCTGTGCTTCGCCGCCGGAAAGTTGCGCAGGTTTGCGGGAGGCCAGGTTTTCCAAGTGAAACAATTTCAGGATTTCGGCGACGGATTTTTCGCGCTCACCGTTTTGCAAATTCGCGAGGCCATATTCGATATTTTGTTTTGAGGTGAGATGCGGAAAGAGCGCCGGGGATTGAAATAAATAACCAAGATGGCGATTTTGCGGCGGAATATTTTTGTTTGCAGCGCCGTCGAACAAGGTTTCTCCGGATACGGAAATGCGGCCTTCGCTAGGGGTGATTAGACCGGCGATGCAATCGAGGACGGTGGATTTTCCTGCGCCGGAAGGACCGAAAAGAATGGTGATGCCTGGCGGAACGGAAAAATCGACATCGAGTAGAAATGGGGAAGAGGACGCACCCGAACGCGCGAGCTTTGTGCGAACGGAAAGACTTGGCGAAGTCAATTCGTCAGCCATCGCAGGCCTGCGCGGCGATTCGTTCCGTAGACGAACGTGAGAAGAACGAAAGAGATAACGAGAAGAGTGAGCGCGAGCTGGTTTGCTTCGGCGTATTCGATGGATTGCACGTGGTCGTAAATGGATATGGAAACGGTGCGCGTGATTCCCTGCAGATTACCGCCAACCATCAGGACGACGCCGAATTCGCCGAGAGTGTGGGCGAAGGTGAGAACAATGGCGATGATCACGCCGGGAAGAGAAAGAGGAAGAATGATCTTGCGGAAAGTGCGCCATTTGCTTGCGCCGAGGACACGGGAAGCGTCGAGGAGTTTCGGATCGAGACGTTCGAAGGAAGCAACGAGAGGCTGAATGCAAAACGGAAGGCTGTACAAGACGCTGGCGATAACGAGGCCAGTAAAAGTGAATGCGAGCGTATGGCCGAAAAGTGCGAGCCAGAGCTTGCCGAGCGGGCCACGCGGGCCCATGGCGATGAGTAGATAGAAGCCGAGAACGGTTGGCGGAAGGACGAGGGGAAGAGCGACGATTGCTTCGATGAGAAATTTGGCGCGCCATTTTGTAAAGGCGAGCCAATAGGCGAATGGCGTGGCGAGGACGAGAAGGATCGCAGTGACGAGAAATGCGAGGCGGAAGGAGAGGAGGAGTTCGGTCATGGTGTTGAGCGCAGTTTCATCGCGGAATTGGATGGCCGAGGGATTCGGGTTTAGCGAAGCCGTATTTTTCGAGGATGGTTTGGGCAGCGGGAGATTTGACGTAGGCGAGAAAAGCGAGGGCGGCATCTTTGTGGGAAGAACTTTTTAGAGCGACGAAAGATTGGAGGAGCGGAGTGTATTGATCTTGCGGAATTGTCCAGGAGCGGCCGGAAACGAAGCCGGGCGAGTGAATGAGAGATTCGGCGAGGATGCCGATTTGGGCACTGCCGGATTGAACGAATTGAGCGGCCTGAGAAATATTTTCGCCGAAGACGAGTTTCGATTTTATTTTTTCGTACAGGCTAGCGGATTTGAGGGCTTCGACGGCGGCACGGCCATACGGAGCGTGGTCTGGGTTCGCGATAGCGATTTTCTGGACGGTGGAATCGAGAAGTGATTGCCAGCCGGATTCTTCGGGACGTAGTCCGGAGTTGGCCGGCGACCAGAGGACGAGTTTGCCGACTGCGTAAGAATCGGCGGAGTTGGGGAGGACGAGGCCGGCTTCGTTGAGTTTGCGTGGGTAAACGCTGTCAGCGGAAAAGAAAATATCGAAAGGAGCGCCGTTCTGAATTTGTGCGAAGAAGTTGCCGGAGGAGCCAAAGGTGAGGTTGACTTTGATTCCGGATTGTTTTTCGTATGCGGAGGCGAGTTCAGTCATGGCGAATTTGAGATCGGAGGCGGCGGCGATATTGAGTTGAGGTTGCTGGGCGGAAGAAAGAATAGGAATGACCGCAGAGACACAGAGGGCACAGAGGATGCGCAGAGAAGCTAGTGCGCCACCTGACATCGAAGAGGCCGGCCTCGGAAGGCCGGCCCTAGATGAGAGTCGCAAGAGCGGCGTCAAGCCGCCCCTAGGCTTCGCTCGGGACAAGCCGCAGTCCAAATTTTTGCCGAGGGACATATCGGAGGCTCAGACGCGGAGGATCATGACTTCGGTGGATTTGACGAGGGCGGCGGCGCGCTCGCCGGGCTTGAGGCGCAGCTCGCGGGCGGCGTCGGCGGTGATGATGCTCGTGATGTGCTGTTCGCCGATGCGGAGGGTGACTTGAGCGAGAAGGCCGCTGAATTTGATGTCGACGATGCGGCCGATGAGTTGATTGCGGCCGGAGATTTTGCGAAATTCGCCGCGGCGCGTGGTGATGTCGCCACGCTCGAGTTTTTTGGGGATGAGGCGGTCGATTTCGGATTCGGGGACGCGGTGGTGGCCGCCGGGGGTTTTTGCGGTTTTGAGTTTGCCGCGGTAGATCCATTGTTTGAGAGTGGGATAGCTGATGCCGAGAATGTTTGCGGCTTCACGAGGAGCGAGGAGTCTTTGCATGAATTTCCCCTAAAATGAACAGGATGATTATGGATGATTTTATTAAGGAGAGCAATACGGATTTAGGCGGTTAGTAAGAAAATAGGAAGGATGCGGCGGGACACAGAGAATACACAAGGAACAGTGGTGCACCCTCAACAATCGTCGAGTGCGACCATAACAATGAGAATTTGAAGCGAACAGTTAGTTGCGGAGAGGCTTGCCGGTTTTGAGGGTGTGGGCGATGCGGGCTTGGGTGAGTTTTTCGCCGCAGAGTGAGACGAAGGCTTCGCGCTCGAGATCGAGGACATATTGTTCGCTGACGAATTGCGGAGAAGTAAGTGCGCCACCGGCAAAAATATTGGCGAGTTTGCGGGCGACGACGGCGTCGTATTCGGACGCGTAGCCACCACGGACGAGCAAGTGGATGAAGAGTTTTGCGGCGGTAAGGAATTGATCACCGAGGACTTTGACTTGGGTGGTTTGCGCGCCTTCCTGTGGATTTGCCGCGGCGGGCTTCCAGCCGGAGCGCGCGAGGGCAAGCGCGGTTTCTTTGGCGTCGGCGACAAGGCGCTGGGAGTTCATGGAGTAGAGATCTTCGCGGCGGAGATAGCCGAGGTCGCGAGATTCTTCGGCACTGGTGCCAACTTTGGCCATAGCGACATTTTCGAAGATAGGTTTAAGGGCGTGGAAGAGATCGAGGTCCTCGGTGCCGGCAGAGTGTTCGTTGGCGCGGATGAGCATTTCCTTGGTGCCGCCACCACCTGGAATGAGGCCGACACCGGTTTCGACGAGACCGATGTAGGCTTCGGCCGCGGCATGGATGCGCGCGGCGTGGAGGCTGACTTCGCAGCCGCCACCGAGAGCCATCCCTTGCGGCGCGGCGACAACGGGCTTGCGCGCGTACTTCATGGCAAGGTTGATGTTTTGAAATTGTTTGACGGCCATGTGGAGTTCGTCCCACTCCTGCTCCTGCGCGGCGACTAGAACGAGCATGAGATTGGCGCCAACGGAGAAATTGACGGCCTGGTTGGCAATGACCATCGCGTCGAAGTCGGTTTCAAGCCGCTTCAAGCCTTTGTGGATCATGGCGATGAGGTCTGCACCGATCGCGTTCATCTTGGCGTGAAATTCGCAGCACACAACGCCGTCGCCGAGGTCAATGAGGCTGGCGCCGGAGTTGCGTTCGACCTCTTTGCCGGCGTCTTTTAGGGATTTCAAAATGATGATGCCGCGCGGCTCTTCCACTTTTTTCGCGGCGGAAGTGGCGAGGTCGAAGACGGTGGCAGTCCCCTTCTCCGATTCATAAAGACTTTTGCGGCCAGTGGCGAGAACTTTTTCGATGAACGCGGGGACAGGGCGATTCCCTTTTTTGAGTTGCGCGGCGAAATTTTGCAAGCCGAGGGCATCCATCATTTCGAAAGGGCCGAGTTCCCAGCCGAAGCCCCAGCGCATGGCGCGATCCACGTCAGGAATGTTGTCTGAAATTTCGGGAACGCGTCGGGCGGCGTAAGAACAGGTTTCGGAAAGCGCGCCCCAGAGAAATTGCTGCGCTTTGTCGCCAGGCTGGCCGGCGAGGACGGGGCCCACGAGGGCGCGGAGGCGCTCGCGCGTGTCTTCGATGGCTTTGCCGGCTTCGAGAGAGGCGAATTTCGCTTTCTGGCGAGGGCGATATTCGAATGTGCTGGTATCGAGGGTGAGGATTTCCTTGTCGCCTTCGCCTTTTACTTTCTTGTAGAAACCCTGACCGGTTTTGTCGCCGAGCATGTTGCGCTTGAACATTTCTTCGACGAGGGCAGGCACTTTGTAGAATTCGCGCGACTCGTCGTTGGGCGCGGTTTCGTAAATGTTTTTGACAACGTGAACGAGCACGTCGAGGCCAACGATATCGGCGGTGCGAAAGGTGGCGGACTTGGGCCAGCCGACGGCGGGCCCGGTGCAGGCGTCAACTCCTTCAATCGTCATGCCGAGCGACTGCATAAGGCGTAAGGCGTTGAGCATGGAAAAGGTGCCGATGCGGTTGGCGATGAAATTGGGAGTGTCTTTGGCGGGAACGACACCTTTGCCGAGGCGGCGATCGCAAAATTCGGTGAGAGCGGCGAGCACGTCAAGAAGAGTCTTCGGGCCGGGGATCACCTCGACCAACTTTAGATAACGGGGCGGGTTAAAGAAGTGTGTGCCAGCCCAGTGCTGTTGGAACTCATCGGGCATGCCTTCGGCGATGAGGTGGACTGGAAGGCCGGAGGTGTTCGTGGTGACGATGGAGCCAGGCTTGCGGAATTGGGCGACGCGCGAAAGGAGTTTGCGCTTGATTTCGAGATTTTCGGCCACGACTTCGATGATCCAGTCCGCTTCGGCAACGCGCGCAAGGTCGTCTTCGAAATTGCCGATCGAGATTTTTTCCGCGAACGCAGGAATGAAGAATGCGGCGGGCCGGGATTTTTTTGCTGCGTCAAGGCCAGCACGGACGATTTTGTTGCGATCTGCGGGGCCCGCGTCGGGCTTGAGGTCGGGAGGAACGATATCGAGGAGAATGCAAGGCAAACCGGCGTTGGCGAAATGCGCGGCGATGCGAGCGCCCATGGTGCCTGCGCCGAGGACGACGGCCTTTTGAATCGAACGAGTCATGGAGGGCCTTTTTGTTGCGATGTGTGCGAACGGACAGGTTACAAAACCGGCATCGTGGGGTCAAACGAAAGGCTGGCGTAGCGATACGGATTTAAAATGGTGTTGAGATGAAAGAAGGAAAAGTAGCCACGGCGCTGGATTGGCTGAGAACGGCGAAGGACAAATTTCGCGCGTTTGCCTACGGCGATCAGAAGGAACGTCCGGAGAGGCCGCGCGTGGGGTTGGCGCTGGCGGGTGGATTTGCGCGCGGGATTGCGCACATAGGAGTATTGCGCGTGCTGCGCGAGGCGGGAATACCAATTGATTGCGTGGCGGGAACGAGTGTTGGAGCGCTGATTGGCACAGCATATTGCGCGGGAGCTCCACTGGAAACGATGGAGAATGAGGGAGCAAAGACGACGTTTGCGGATTTTGGGAGATGGACGCCGTCGTGGCTGGGGCTGGCGACGAATCAGCGGATGGAAAAATACTTGGAGCGGTTCACGCTGGTGAAGACGTTCGAAGAGTTGAAGACGCCGCTGGCGATCAGCACGAGCGATTTGAATCAGGGATTGACGGTGTACTACACGAGTGGGCCGATTGTGCCGGCGCTACGAGCGTCGTGCGCCTATCCGGCGCTGTTTGTGCCGATTCAGCATGACGGGCGGACGCTTGTGGATGGATTTCTGACGTCGCCGGTGCCTGTGGAAGGTGCGCTGCTGCTGGGAGCGGATGTCGTGATCGCGGTGTATCTGGAAGCGAGCAGCGAAGGGACGCCGCGAACGGCGGTGGAAGTGATCAGCCGGTCGTTCAACATTATTCAAAGACATGCGGAAGTGGAATGGAGGCAGCAAGCGGATTTGATCATCGAGCCGGATGTGCACTCGTTCGTGTGGGATGATTTTTCGAAGACGCCGGAACTGGTGAGAGCTGGAGAAGAAGCGGCGGTGAAGGCGTTGCCGGAGATACGGGCGCTAGTGAAAGCGGAGAAAAAAGATTCGGCGGCGTGAAGAAGACAGTGGCGAGTGACGAGTGGCGAGCACGGACCAAGGAAGGAGAATTTGAGCACGATAGAAAAGACAAAGAGGCGGCTCGGGTGAGCCGCCTTTTGTTTTGGTGAGGATGAAAACCAAAACCCAAGGAAAAAGATGGCGGCGTAAAGCCGCCGCTACAAGGAAAAAAGGGCCGCCTCGGAAGGCGGCCCCTACAACAACCTAGACAGATCGTAAGCGCGACTTAATTCGGGAGGAGGACGGTGTCGACGACGTGAATGACACCGTTGGACTGGAAAACGTTGGATATGGTGACGTTCGAAACGCCGCCCTTTTCATCCTTGATGGTGATGCCGTCTTTGCCGTTGGCCATGATCCAGAGTTTGCCACCGCTGACGGTGGTGAGTTGCGTGGTGCCGTGGCCAGCTTTGATTTGCTTCCAAAGATCCTGAGCGGAGAGGCGGCCAGCGACGACGTGATAGGTGAGAACTTTTGTGAGCATGTCTTTGTTTTCGGGCTTGAGAAGCGTGTCCACGGTGCCCGCGGGAAGCTTGGCGAAGGCGTCATTCGTTGGCGCGAAAACGGTGAAAGGGCCGGCGCTCTTGAGAGTGTCCACGAGGCCGGCGGCTTTGACGGCCGCGACAAGCGTGGTGTGGTCCTTGGAGTTGACGGCATTGTCGACGATGTCCTTAGTCGGGTACATCGACGCGCCGCCGACCATGGGATTTTCCATTTTTTGCGCGGAGGCGATGGAAGCGCCGGTAGAGATGAATACGACAAAGGCGAAGACTGCGAAGAGCTTTTTCATTTGCGTAAGTTCCTTTTCCTCAGTTTTGGTTTGGGTTGTTCCCCGGTTGGATATACGGGCAAGGAGTAGCGGGTGGATGAGGTGAGGAAAATTTTGACGGCATAAATTTTTCGGGGAAAGAGAGAGAAATGGTCATCCATTTGGGATATTTCTCCGTAATGGTGTTGCCGAGAGTTCCGGAAGGCGTTTGCATGACGCTAAGGACGCACGGAGCACGAAGAACGCGGAGAAAGACTAGAGAGGTTTAACTTCAACGAGGACGGGCTGGCCATCTCCTTTACCGCGCTGGGTGAGCCAGGCGGCGAGACCTTCGGCGAAACGGGCAGGGGTGAGGCGGAAACTGGCTTCGATGCGGCCGTCGGCGACAGGGAGTGTATCGTCGAAGTCGGCAGAGTTCGTGAAATTGCGCATGCAGAACTGGTCGAGCCAATCGAGCGGGCATGGTTTTCGTTCGCCGCGAATGAGGACTTCGACAGAGAACTTTTGCGCGTACATGCGTCTATTTTAGCATTGAGGACTTTTTGGTGAGATGCGGTAGATACGCAACTTGCGGAGGGCTAGGGCATCTCATAGACTGAAAACCGAGGATTTTTGATCATGGGGAAGAAGTTCGAGCTTCTATTTTGCGTGGGATTGATTGCGTTCGGAAGCGGCGCGACGCAGACAAGGCCGCAGGCGGCCAAGGCACTCCCACAGCCGACGCCAGCCGAGCGGCGGAACATCTATCCAGAAAATGTTGACGCGAAGGCAGAGATTGCTGAAGCGCTGGCGAATGCCAAGAAAACGCAGCGGCGCGTGCTGCTGATCTTTGGCGGGAATTGGTGCTACGACTGTCACGTGCTGGATGCCGCTTTTCACACGCCTGAAATCGCTCCAACGTTGAACCGGAACTACATCGTGGTGCACGTGAATATTGGGGAGTACGACAAAAACCTGGATTTGGCTGCCAAATATGAAATTCCGTTGAACAAGGGAGTGCCGGCTGCTGCCGTGTTGAAAAGCAACGGGACACTGGTGGTGAGCCAGAAGAATCAGGAGTTCGAGAAGGCACGCTCGATGACGACCGATGCGGTGCTGGCATTTTTGGAGAAGTGGAAGCCGGTAAAGAACTAAAGCATTTTTCATTAGAAGCATTTCCGTTCGTTTACTAGCCCCAGAACTACCCACCGGATATACTCCCCTTCAGCAATACGCGGAACACGATTAGACAGGAGAGGTTGACGCCATGGGGCGCTTTGCAGAATTCCATCTGATCTTGCTTTTCGGTTTAGGGATTGCGCTTGGGGTAGCCCCAAAAGCCTCCGGGGAATTGCAAAGCAGTTCAGGATCCCCTTTTCATAAGCTGCGGTCCATTTCTGGAGCAGCGGGACACGAGGACAAGGGCCGGTTCATCATGGACGACGCCCGGAGCGCGTTCACATCCGGGAAGGATACAAAAGTCATTGTTTATTTCGAATGGGAAGGACCGCTGGGCCCGCATCACTTCGAGGGTCTGTGGAAGAGTCCCGAAGGAAAGATCGTATTGATCTCCGATTTCAAATACGAAGCGAAAACGCCGCACTTTTCCGGGTACTGGACAATGTTGCTGGCTGATTCGACGGCTTCCGGAGAATGGAGTGTCGAGGCCAGGATTGACGGAGAAGCGGCAGGTTTTCACTCGTTTATCGTGACCGGCACTCCGGTTGCTGCCTCATCAGCACAACCGCCGACTCCGGAACCGCTTTCTGCCGCGGAAATGTATAAGACCGCGATCAACGCAACTGTAGTTATCGAAAAGATAGGACCAGGAGGGGACGCAGTAGCGAAGAGTACGGGGTTTTGGATTGGCAATGGACAGATTTTGACTTCATTCGGAACCATTGATGGCGCACATTCTTTGCGGCTGCATCTTTCAGATGGGACGCAACGAGACACAGACAAAGTTCTGGTGTGGAGCCGCTGGCAAGACTGGGCGATTTTGAGTGTGCCGGGCGCGGCGGGCTTAAGAATAAAGCGCGGGCCGAAGGAACCTGTGGGCGTCGGGGACAGGTGTGTATTCCTGGAGTGGATCCCTGCCGGCGCAAAACTGACGGATGGTTCGATAACAGGTAGGAACTCATTTCAAAAAGCGGGTGAACGACTGCTCGTGGCATCGGGTGCTACTCCGGAATCAATGGGCGGGGCCCTATTGAATGAGTATGGGGAGTACGTGGGGCTGATCGGCGAAGATGCTGCGCCGGGCAGCACCTCATTGCGGATCCTTAGTTTGTTGAACGCGGTCGGCGGAAAGGTCGATATCACTGGGCTCGAGACCACGGCGTTGGCAGTTCCGCTTTCGCTGCTGCCCGATGTAAGAGATAGACAACCGGTGACACTGGCCGAGATTGAGGCCAAAGGTGAGTTTCTACCGCCAGTGACCAGGTCTCGCCTCGTCGCGACTGCTTCTCTCTCGAGCTATGTAGCTAAAGATTCAGTCTCACCGATGATTGCTCGGGACTATAGAGAGATCTTTTCGCGAAAAGATCAAAAAGGCTCGATCTACGTTAGCTGGATGGCACCGAAGAAGCAGAAAGTCATGTGTGAAATTCGATTGTTCAATCTCGATAATAAGTTGCTGGTGTCATCCAAGCCGAAGGAGCTCTCGTTAAACCCGGAGAAATTTATGGCCACGACCTGGGAAATACCGGTGGGGAATATGTTGCCGGGAATTTACCGAATTGACTTGGCCCTGGACTCACAGGTGGTTTGGCGCGAGTTCTTCCGCGTAACAGAGTGACGGCAACTTACAAGATGGATTCGATTTCGGGGTCGATGGCGATGTGAGTGGCGGGAAAGCCGTCGATGGAGTAGCGCTGCGCGCCTGATTCTTCGGTGAAGTGGAAAAACCGGCTGATGTGATAATCCTCGTCGAAGCCGGAGAAGAGGCGCTCTGCTTCTTCTTTTGAAAAACCAAACTTGGAAATTGGAATGGGATCGCCAAAGGCGTGTACGAGTTTACGATAGATATCTGTCAGTTCTTTTAGGGACATGAAGGGGGCTCGCCGGGCGGCTCCGGAAGTCATGGGAAGCACCTTGAGGAGAGTTTAAGACCGAAGGAAGAGGAAACCAAGGAGTGGAAAGGCAAAGAAGAAGCGAAGCATGGGATTGGCCGCGCACCCGTTTGGCGAATACAAAGGGATTGGGTAGACTGAAAGCCGGTTTTGAAAAACGGGAGGAATGAAAATGAGTATCGCGCTTGGACAAGCGGCGCCGGATTTTACGCTGCAGAATCAGGACAAACAGGAAGTGAAGCTCTCGGATTTTGCCGGGAAGAAGAATGTTGTAATCATGTTTTATCCGCTGGACTGGAGCCCTGTGTGCACGAACGAGCACGCTTGCATGGTGAACGACATGAAGTCGTTTGCGACGCTCGATGCAGAGGTGCTCGGAGTGAGCGTGGACAGCGTGTGGTCGCACAAGGCGTACGCGGAGAAGATGGGGATCAAATACTCGCTGCTGGCGGATTTTCAGCCGCGAGGAGCGATGGCGGAAAAGTATGGCGTGTTTTTGGGAGACAAAGGAATTACAGGACGCGCGATCGTGATCGTGAACAAGGATGGAAAGATTGCGTGGATCAAGAATTATGACATTCCGGTCGTGCCGGATTTGAAAGAAGTCGCCACGGCGTTGCAACAGGTTAGAGCGGCGACAGCGTAAGACGGAATAGAAATTAGCAAATGGAAATTGGAAAGGCCCGGTGAACCGGGCCTTTTTGTTTCCCGTCAACATCTCGAGTAGCTCAAGGAATAGTGGCGAGGGAGCCGAGCAAAGTTGGTGAGAGAAGCCAAAGAGCAAGCACGAGGATGCCGCCGAAGATGAGTTGGATGCGAATCGGATTTGCGCGGACGGCGGAATAGGCAGCGGCGAGGGCGGGAACGAAAACCAGCCAAATCAGAACAATCATGGCGGCGTGCCCGGCCCAAGAGGGGGGAAGGAGTTGCATGAGCAGATCGAGATGAAGCGTCTCCGCTATGCGAGGTATCGCAGCGAGAAAACTAAGCGAGACATTCGCTAAGAGAAAAATAGCGAAGAAGTCGCGATGCCGGTTTGGCGACGGCTCATCCGGGCTGGAAAAAGGCTCGCGCTCGGCAGGCAGAATTTTGATCCAACCGAGCGCGAGAGGAATTGTCGCTCCCACCAAGAGAACCATCATGAAAAAGACCGCGAGCCGCGGATCCAGATGGCCAAAAGAAGGAAGGAGGTCAAACACGGTTCAATTGCGTCGCGATTTATTTGGCGGCGAAATCGTTACGAGCGACAGCGCCGCCCTTCATGACGAACTTAACGTTTTCGAGCACAGAAACGTTCTCGAGCGGATTGCCATCCACAGCGATAATGTCGGCGTAGCGACCGGATTCAAGTGAACCGGTTTTTCCGGAGAGGCCGATGAGATCGGCGGCTTTGATTGTGGCAGCTTGAATTGCGTCAAGCGGCTTCATGCCCCATTCCACCATTTTCGCGAATTGTTTTGCGTTGTCGCCGTGCGGATAAACGCCGGCATCGGTGCCGAAAGCGATTTTTGCACCGGCTTGAAATGCTTTGCGGAAATTCTCGCGTTGCAAACGGCCAAGTTTCTTTTCCTTTTCAATAGACTCGGGCAGCATGCCGGCTTTCTCACCTTCCTGAAGAATGTAGTCGTCGTTGTAAATATCGAAGACGAGATAAGTGCCGCGCTGCTTGGCGAGGGCGATGCCTTCGTCGTCGATCAGACTGGAGTGTTCGATGGAATCGATGCCAGCGCGAATGGCGTCTTTGATGGACTGCGTACCGTGAGCGTGTGCGGCGACTTTGCGGCCGAGTTTGTGGGCTTCTTCGGCAATGGCTTGCATTTCTTCGAGCGTGTATTGGGGCGTGCCGGGTTGATCGCCTTTGCTGAGTACGCCACCGGAAGCGCAGATTTTAATGACGTCGGCGCCGTATTTGATGACTTCACGGACTTTTGCACGGGCCGCCCAGGGACCGTCAGCCACACCGTTCGAAACATGATGGTATTCGAAGGGAAGAAGATTATCGTCGCAATGGCCGCCGGTGATGCCAAGCGCGGGACCGGAGACGAACATGCGCGGGCCTGGAATTTCGCCATTGTTGATGCCGTCCCGCACGGCCACATCGGCAAAACCGTCTGCGCCCACATTGCGAACGATCGTAAAGCCAGCGAGAAGAGTGAGGCGTGCGTTCTTAGCACCCTTCACCGCGCTGCGAGGAATCGATGTACCAAGGCCTTGATAGCCGGAGTCGGAAGGATCGCCGGTGATGTGGGTGTGCACGTCTATCAGACCCGGGAGACACGTTGCGCGTGAAAGATCAATCGTGCCCTGTGGAAGAGGTGCGCTAGCGACAGCGACGGACGCGATAGTGCCGCTGGCATCAAACGAGACGAGTTGATTTTCGAGAAGCTTGCCGGAGCGAACATCAAGCAGCCTGCCGCAACGAACGGCACCGCCAGCGGGAGCAGCGGATGAAACTGCAACCAAGGACGCAGACAAAATGAGAGCAAACAGAAATTTGCGCATGAATCTCCTCAGAGAATGAAAAGTGCGAAAGAAGAATAGCGCGAATCGACGTCACTCGGAAGGTTTGGCCGTTGGGACGGGCGGAGGAGTCGTGTTTGAAAGATAGCGTACAAGAAGAACGAGTTGCCAGCGCTGCTCGTCGGTAAGTTTCTTGCGGTAGGAAGGCATCGGCTTGTGACCGGTGGTGATGACGTAAAAGAGCTCGCCGTCGGTGACATCTTTGAAGCGCGAAGTTTCGGTCAGATTCGAAGGGCGAGGGTCGTACATTTTTGCTTGCGGGCCATTCCCCTGCCCTGTTTCCCCGTGACATTCTGAACATTTGTCGCGAAAGATTGGCGAGATTTGCTTTGCGGCAGAAGGGGGGTCGAGCAAAAGAGGATTCTTTACCTGCTTGGCTTCGAAAGGCACGGCCCAGACGCTGCGGATGAAGGCAGTGTAGGCGACATAGGCGGCGAGGGAGAAGAGAACAATGAGGATCAGAGTGGCCGAACGAGTGGAAAGAGACTGTCTACGATTAGGCATCCGCTAAATCTTCCCATAGATGTCGCAAAGGCTGCACGCAACGGCATGCGATTAGGAACGGAGCGTCAGCCAGAGGAGCTCGGCGTTGAGAATAATAATGGCAACGGCGACGACCCAAGCGACGATGGCGGTGAGGCGCGAGTTTGCAAATTCCCCCATGCGACCGCGGTCGCTCGTGAATTGAACGAGTGGGATGACGGCGAACGGAAGCTGAAAGCTAAGAATGACCTGGCTGAGGATGAGGAGCGATGTGACTTTGCTTTCGCCGTAAATTGCGATGACGATGATGGCAGGAACTATGGCGATGGCGCGCGTGATGAGGCGACGCAGCCACGGCTTGAGGCGAATGTTGAGAAAGCCTTCCATGACGATTTGGCCGGCGAGCGTGCCGGTGAGCGTGGAATTCTGACCGGAGGCGAGAAGCGCGCAAGCGAAAAGCGTGCTGGCCAGGGCAGCGCCCAGGGTCGGCGTTAGGAGTTCATAGGCCTTGCCGATATCAGCGACATCATGAAGGCCCCGCGTGTGAAATGCGGCCGCGCCGAGAATCAAAATAGAGGCGTTGATGAAGAGTGCAATGAAAAGGGCGAACGTGGAATCGAAAACGGCGTAGCGAAGGGCTTCGCGGCGTTGACTCGATGCGGGGCCGAAGTCGCGGGTCTGGACGACACTCGAGTGGAGATAGAGGTTATGCGGCATGACGGTGGCGCCCAGGATGCCGATGGCGATGTAAAGCATTTCCCGATTCTTCAGAATTTCCGCGCGCGGAATGAAGCCCATTGCGGCTTCTTTCCAAAGGGGCTGTGCGAAAAAGATTTCGTACGCAAAGCAAGCACCGATGGTGGCGATGAGAGTGACGACAAAGATTTCGATGAGACGGAAGCCGCGGCCCTGTAAGGCGAGAACAATGAGCACGTCGAGCGCAGTGATGATGACGCCGAAGAGCAGGGGAATGTGAAACAAAAGTTGCAGAGCGACCGCGGAGCCAAGGACTTCGGCGAGATCGCAGGCAGCGATGGCGATTTCACAAATGAACCAAAGAGCGTTGGAGACGGGCCTGGAGTAGTGGTCGCGGCAGGCTTGGGCGAGGTCGCGTCCGGAGACGATGCCGAGCTTGGCAGAAAGCGCCTGCAGGAACATCGCCATGAGGTTGCTGAGGAGAATGACGCTCAGCAAGGTGTAACCAAACTTGGAACCGCCGCCGAGATCGGTCGCCCAATTGCCGGGATCCATGTAGCCAACGGCAACGAGGTAGCCGGGACCTGCGAAAGCAAGAATTTTTCTGAACCAGGACGCTGTGGAAGGAATAGGGACAGTCCTGTGGGATTCCGGAAGCGAAGGAGCGCCCGGCACGGGCCGCGGGATGGCGACGGAATCTATAATGGGGTCAACGAACTCAGCCATTAGTTAACCATAGTTAATACTCCTACAAAACTACAATTAACTAGGGTGAATGTCAATGGGACTTCCGTATTTTGCGCTTTGAGGAAAAAACGGGCTTCGAGCGTGCGAGGGCGGCTGTCAGGTGATTATGGTACCTTGAGGAAGCAACTCCTGGAGACGAGACGATGAGCGAGCAGCCACAACAGCCCGGTCAAATGGGGCATATGCAGATAAAGGCCGATGAGAAGGAATTGCAAGGCCTGTACAGCAATTTGATGATGATTCATCACAGCGTCGAAGAGTTCACGCTGAACTTTATTTACATTTTCCCGAACGGCGCGCAGGGGAAGCTGCTGAGCAGCATGATCGTGAGCCCGGGGCACGCAAAGCGCATCTGGCGCGCGCTGGGAGAGAATATTTCGCGGTATGAGGCGCAGTTTGGAGCGATCAAGGAATTGCCGGAAGGGCCGACGCCCAATGTGGGGTTTGTGCAGTAGACGAGAAGCAGTACTCGCAAATGGGAAACTGGAAAATTGAAACTTGTGTGCTGGTGGGCCTGGGTGGACTTGAACCACCGACCTCGCCCTTATCAGGGGCGCGCTCTAGCCACCTGAGCTACAGGCCCGGCTAGAAAAACAACGTGCATAAAGTCTAGCACGCAAAATAGTCTCGACAAAATACGCGCTTAGGAAAGTTTGCCTCAATAAAAACTTGACCGAACGTTGTATAGTTCGGCGGGCGTGGACGTGTGGAAACCCAGAAAATGAGGATGATGATGAAGAGCATTTTGATGATGGTGAGCGGAGTACTTTGCGTGGCGGGCGGATTATTGCATACGTCGGGTTTCCCAGTAATTCACGGAGAAGTAGCAAAGGCCGGCGTAACCGGGAACCTAGCTGAGATCGTTGACCTGGCTTGGGTATTTATGAGTATGGGGTTCCTCACATTCGGCGCAATTCTTATCACTTACGGGCTCCAAATGAGGAAAAAGAATTACGGTGGTAGGGCGCTGGCCGGATGGGCGACGGCATGCTTAACACTCTTCAGTGGAGGGGCGACGATTCGATTCGGATTCAACTGGCACTTTTTGTACTTTCTGATTGTGGGTTTGTTGGCAGCGTACGCATGTATTCCTGATAAGAGAGCGACTGGCTAGGAGCGAATTGTACCGTGGCTGTCCTGATATTGATGCAGATTCCCAGAAACAACTTCTAAGCGGTCTGTCTCCTCAAGAATACTGGCTAGTGTGCGGATGGAGGCGTCGCCGGCGCGGGTGGTGGAGAGAACTTCGAATCTTCGATTGGAACATTTTGCTGTGAAGATTCGATTTGAATAGTGAAGTGATTTCCGGGGCGCGCCTGCGTCCAACGGAAAGGGATTTTCACTCCACCGGAGTCGCGATAGTCAGCGAAATCTATTTGCAGGGGATTCAGTCCGAGGGGCGAATCGGCGTAGCGAAGCAGACGAAGCAAGAGTCCAGACTGTTGATCGAAAAAGAGTTTTACGGGCGGCTTCTCTTCCCTTTCGCCGACGACCAGCCAAGTTGCGCGACCGTCGATCTTTTCACCCTGCTGAACTTCGAGTTTCGTGAACATTGAGCGGAGATGCGCCGGAAAAGCGAGGTCGGAGTCCATGGCAGCGCCTTCGGACTCCTGCGCAGTCATGGGGTGAAACTGGCCTGGCACGCTCATCCAGCCCGCTTTTCCGTCAAAGCCGGTGAAGCTGTCCATATCCTTGCGATGAACGGCGGAAACGCGCAGATTCGGGGCCTTCGAATAGATTTCGACCGGCATTTTTTGATTCCCGAAGGCCGTGATGGTACCTTTCTGCACGCGCGAATTAATTTTCTTTAGCGCATCCGCGCCGCCGACCGCGGCAAGGTACTTGACGAAAAGAGCTTCTGGTTTGGGGAATATAGGCTTGGCCGCGGCGTCCCCGGGCATTTCCGGCATTTTTTCTTCTGCGGTGATGATCGGCACAGAAACCGGCTTCGCCGCCCCGCGATGGCAGGAATAGCAAGTGACCCAGCGCTTTCCTTCGAAATTGTCCTTGTTGATGTTCATCACCATTTCCATCATGTGGCGAGCGAAGCCCTTTTCTTTCTTGTCGTCCTTATCGAAGGCGTGTTCGACGTGGCAGTATTCACACTCGACACCGAGTGAAGCGGAGATGAACTGCATAGAAGGAATGAGCTGGTCAGCGGGAATGTCCTTCAGGACCTGAATGTTCTTGAATTCCTGCGCGGCTGTTTTTGTGGAGGATGGAGGTGGCGGATCTTGCGCGCGAGCACCAATGAATGCGCACAGCACAGCCAACACAACCAGAAAGGCAGAGCTCCAGCGGCGCGATATTTTTCGCATCGCACATACCTCGAGTGAAGAGTGGAAAAAGTCTAGCAAAAGAGACGCACGAGCCCAGAAACGGGTTTCACGCACGGGAAAAGACTATGCACTGAGTTCACCGCGCTTTGCCAGTGCGGTGATGCGGTCGGAGGCGCGGAAAGCCAATGCCTCGATGGTCATCGTAGGCTGGCCACGGCCAGAGGTGACAAAGCTGCTGCCATCGCAAAGGAAAAGATTCTTCACGTCGTGCGTGCGATGGTCGGAATTGATGACCGAAGTTTTCGGATCGCTTCCCATGCGGCAAGTTCCGAGCAAATGGACCGCGAACTGCTGCTCTTCGATGGGGTAGGTCCATTTTTGTTTGGCGCCGGCGGCATCGAGAATGTCAAGTCCATACTGGTTGAGCCATTTTGCCAGCTTGATGTCGTCGGGGTGATCCTTGTAGGTCAAACGCAAAGCGGGAAGGCCCCAAGCATCTTTCAAATCCGGGTCGACCGAAAAGCTATTGTCTTCCTTGGGCAACGAAGTGCCGTGAGAGAAGATTTCGACCGTGCGGGTGAAGTTGTGCGCGATGGCATCTTTGAACTTCTTGCCCCAGCGAGGCGCATCCGGCGGCAAGCCCTGGCCCGCAGCGAAGCCGATGGGCGTCATATCGAAGCGCGCGTCCAAGCCGCCGCCGCCATAAAAGCCGACTTTCTGGGCATCGAGTTCGTAGAAGTCATGAAGAATACGGCTGACTGCAAATCCCTTGTAGTCGTTCAACTGTTCGTCGAAAACGCCAAGTGAAATTCCGCCCGAGTTGAGCATCAAGTTCTTGCCGACGTATCCGCTGGAGTTGGCAAGACCGTTTGGAAATTGTTTCGAAGCCGAAAGCAGGAGCAGGCGAGGAGTCTCAGCTCCGTTGGCGGAAATAATGACCGCTTTCGCTTTTTGCAAATGAACATTCTTCTTTTCGTCGAAGTACACTGCGCCGACGGCGCGGCCACGCGAATCGAGCTCGATCTTGTGAACGTAGCTGTTTGGGCGAATTTCGCAGCGGCCTGTCTTTTCCGCGAGGGGAATCATGGAAGCAAGAGAACTGGATTTGGCTTTCACTTCGCAGGCGAAGCCAAGGCAAAAGCCGCAATTGATGCAGGCGCTGCGACCGGCGCGCGGTTGAGAAAGGATGGCCATTGGCGCAGGAAACGGATTGAGCCCCAGCTTGCGCGCGGCGCGTTCGAACAAGATGCCGTTTGCCTTCACGGGCAGCGGCGGCATGGGATAGGGCTTCGAACGCGGCGGATCAAATGGGCTAGCCCCTGCGAGACCGGAAACACCAACCTCCCATTCCACCTTTGTGTAGTACGGCTCGAGATCGGCATAGGTGATCGGCCAATCGCTGAACGTCGTGCCGGGAATGGGACCGACCTTGCTGCGCTCGATAAAGTCAATCGCGTGGAAGCGCCAGAAATTCGCGGTGAAGTGGTTGCTCGTGCCGCCGACTGCCCGGCCATAGACCAGTGCACGTTGCGGCTTGGCTTTTTCGTCAGGCGTTTTGCGGAAAGTGTTTGGTTGAAGTTTCGGATGATTCGTCAGGAGATCTTCCTGAAAGACTTTGATTTCGTCGTGGGAAAAATCGGACTCATGCAAGTAAGGTCCCTGTTCCAACACGACGACGCGAAAGCCATTTGTGGAGAGTTCCTTGGCCAGTATGCCGCCAGCCGCACCGGAACCGACAATGATGAAATCCACTTCGTCCGAAGTTTTGTACTGCACTCGGTCGGCCGTCATTTCTTCTCCGCAGTAACCGGTTGCCAGCCGGGATAGTCCTTATCGATGAGGCTGAAAGGCGACTGAAACATATGTTCCGACTCGCGACCAATCACCTTCCAGCCGACGCCTTCGCGGTTGCCGCGGCGATCGGAGTCCGGATCGATCAGGAAACCGGCGATCGTGTGGAAGCGCAATGTTTCAAAAAAAGTTTGAGAGTTGGAACCGCCTCGACCGCGACGTCGGCCATTGGAACCTTCACCCAATTTGCTGAGCTCTTCGAGGATCGCATCTTGTTGTTCGGCAGTTGCGTCTGAATATTTTTGAACGCTTGGAAATTTCTCGCTCACAAATGACTGAAACTCTGGCAGGCCTTCGCGGTAAGTCTTTTGTGCATCGGAAGCAAACGTAACGAGCGCTCGGTCAATAAAAAAGACCACGCCTGCCTCTTTTGCGCCTGGAGTTTCATCGGAGGGGATGATGCGCGAAGCGATTGCTTCGACTTCGGTGGCTTCTCCAGGTGTGAAGAAATCGAATTTCGCTGGAGTCGCGGCAGCTGCAGCGGCATGTGCGTGAGTCGCGGCGGCAGCCATTGCAGGCATATGCGCTGTAAGCCAAGCTGCGGAAAATCCAGCTGCACCGCGAACAAGAAAAGTTCTACGATCAAATGAAATCGAGGAACGAGAATCGTTTTCTGGCATCCGAAAACTCTATGCGGAGCCTCGCACGCGGTCAACATCAAATTCCAAAAGAGGCAAAATGGCCTTATAGATACTTCCGGCGCGGAATTTGCGGCCATACACCACGTAGTGTACGATTTTGTTGGAAATAGCTCATATCTAAGCGCGGGAGAGCGTAGAGCGCCGCATGGCGACTTTTACCGGAGCAATCGGCACCGGAAGCAAATGGCTGCTTGACAGGATTGTCAGAGCCATTGCCGCAACGGGAATCAATCCAAACTTTCTAACTTTTCTCGGGCTCGTGGTGAATTTTGGAGCTGCGGCGATGTTTGCTGTGGGAAGATTCCGCACTGGGGCGATCATTATTTTCATCGCGGGATTTCTGGACATGCTGGACGGCCAAGTTGCGCGCAAACAGAATCGCGTGACAGCATTTGGCGCGTTTTATGACTCCACGCTCGATCGTTATGCAGACATGGCGCTCTACATGGGCTTGCTCGTGTATTACTCCGTGAGCGGGCGCACGCCGTATGTTGTGCTCGCCGCGGTGGCGACGGCAGGCTCGGTGATGGTGAGTTACGCGCGGGCGCGAGCGGAATCGCTCATCCCACTTTGCAAAGTCGGATTCATGGAGCGCCCCGAGCGGCTCGTGCTGCTCATCATCGGCGGGCTGTTCAATCGCATGGCTGCCGTGCTTTGGGTGATTGCCGTAATTTCCACGCTGACGGTGATTCACCGGATTTTTTATACATGGCAGGAAACTCGCGCGGGCAGGACGCTGCCAGGAATCAAGCTCAGCCTATAAGGACGCTGCTTCGATCTACTTCGCTTCAATCCAACTGCATATATCAACGGCACTCAGCCTCATTCTAACAATGAGATTTCGTTTACTTCGAATCTTGGAGCCAATCCGGACCGCATTATTTGCAGGGCAAAATCCCGGGCTCTAGCGACCAAAACGTATTCGCCCTTAGCAAGTCCTGACAGCATAAATGAGCCGTCGGGTTGAATCTTCGCAGTTGCAATGAGTTGTGAGCCATCTTTCGAAAATACGCCTACACAGCCACTCCAAAGCTTTGTTCCTGTGTCGTCCTCGGCAGCGCCTTGTATTCCGGATAGGCGTAACGGTCGGGGATTAATCTGATTGTGATTCTCGTATTCCATCTGCGAGCAAAACACAGGATTCTCTTGTGCGAAAAAGTTGGATGAGCCAGAAGCTGTGAGTAAGCCGAAACAGAATCAAAAACCGGTTAAGGATTCCCGTCATTTGAGCATCACTCCCGCGACAGAGCTCCCACTTTAACTTGCTCAGATTCCCTCACTTGAGAAAGCGCTGCCTCTACCGGCGCGCTGACGATGGCGTGAATGCTTTCGCGCAAAGCCGGGACATCTTCCTTGGACAAATTCGACGTGTCAATCGTGTCGTGAAGGTGCACGGTGATTTCCGTCGGCCAGAACATCCAGTTCCCTGTCCTGTGATGTTGAAAGGAGCCGACAATACTCACGGGAACGAGCGGAATGGCGTGCTGCTGAGCGAGGCGAAATGCGCCCAATTCGAATTCCCCGACGCGGCCGTCCCTGGTGCGCCTGCCTTCAGGAAAAACGATGAGGCTCGTGCCGCCGTCAATCGCTTCCTTCGTCAGCCGCCAAAGGCGCTTGAGATCTGACGGACGCCGGAAAACCGGAACGGGAACATTGCCGAAACGCTCCATCAACATGCCGTAAATGGGAATTTTGAAGTGCGATTCGAGCTCCCATCCGCGTGTGAATTGTGGTATCGCGCAATAGAGAACGAACGGATCGAAGAGGTTGACGTGGTTGGAAATGAAAAAACAGGTGCGGGTGGGATCGAAGCCGGGCGACGCAACACTTCTGACGCGAGCGCCGGCGAAAAACACGATGCGGCGGCAAAAAGCGCGCTGCAGCCAGTCATGCTTTTTAGGATGAAACACGAACGCAAGCACCACGAGAATGGGCACGGAAATACCGAAGTTCAGCAGGCTGACGACCCAGAGAAACGCGCTGCGGAGCGTAAACCAGGCGCGCTTCATATGAACATGTCCACGGCGCCCGGCAAGATGTCAATTGACTTGCACTCGAGCGTGGCGATTTCACCGTCGATGAGAACATCCACGGCAAGAGGCAGATTGAATTCGACATGACGCACGGCGCGGCGCGATGCAAGCGGATGCTTCGTGTGCGTGCCGTCGTAAAGGCGCGGAAGTGTACGTAAAAGACCGACGCGCCCAATGGGGCCCCAGCGAACGAATTCGATGTAGCCGTCAGTGGAGTCGGCGTCCGGAGCGATGAGCATGTTGCCGCCAGTGTACTTGCTGTTGTTGAAGGTAAGAAAGAGAGCGCGGCGATCGTCCCACTCTGTATCGGCATCGCAACGAAGAGTGAACGAACGGCGGCGAAGCTGCGCGACGCGCACGAGAACTCCCAGCAAGTACCCGAGTGGGCCGAGGGGTTTGAAGTAGCGATTGGTTAGCGTGCCAACATCGGCAGTGAAGCCGAGGCTGAGAATGTTCAGCGAGTAGATTTCGCCGGTGCTGTGCGTGAGGCGAATGAGGTCAACAGGGCGAGTGCGGCGTTCAAGCAATGCGCGGAAGGCGGCATCGGCGCCGTCCTTTGCAAAGTCGCGCAGGAAAGAGTTGCCCGTGCCAAGCGGAAGAAAACCGAGCGAGACGCGTTCCTGGGCTTTAGCATTGCCAAAAAGGCCGTTTAGAATTTCGTGAGCTGTGCCGTCGCCGCCCACGGCGATGAATTTGCGATAGCCTTGCGCGTATGCTTCAGCGGCGAGTTCCATGGCGTGGCCACGGCTCGTTGTAGCAATCACGTCTACCGCCAAACCGCTAGCGCGCAGTTGCCTCAATGTTTCCCCGGCAAGCTTCGCGGATTTGCCGCCGCCCGCCGCGGGGTTGACGATGGCGAGGAAACGCTCTTTGTGCTGGGACATGGCTACAAAGGAAGTATCGCAGAGGCGCGGTCAAGTTGCGCGAGGCGTTCTGCCAAAACGTTCCTCTTTATTTTCAGGGAGGCGGTGCGGGGGAAGTCTTCATCAAACAGCACAACTCCGTGCAGGCGTTTGTAGTTCAACAGGCGATTGTTGCGCGCGATGATATCATTGCGAAGGGCTTCTGAGTAAGCCTGGCCATTATCGAGATGCAACGTGAGGATAAGCTGCTCGCCGACCATTGAACGTTTTGGCCAAACATAGTTTGTAGCGAAAACGCAAAATTCCTTCACCGGAAGACTTTCGAATACAGTCTCGATGTCCTCAGGATAGATATTTTTACCTTCCCCGGTGACGATCATGTTTTTCTTGCGGCCGGAGAGGATGAGGTGGCCAGTGGAATCGAAGCGGCCGAGGTCGCCGGTCTTGAGCCAGCCCTCGGAAAACGTCTCGGCTGTAAGCTCAGGCTCGTTTAAATAGCCGGCCATAATTGTTTTGCTGCGGACGTAGACTTCGCCAATACCATCTTCGGCGGGATCAATGATTTTCACTTGCATGCCGGGCAGCGGTTTGCCTACCGTGTCTGCCCTAAAGGGCTTTAGATCGTTCACGGTGATAGCGGTGCCTGCTTCAGTGAGACCGTAACCGTTGGCGACGGGAATTCCCAAGTCATAAAAGAATTGCAGAGTCTGCGGCTCGGTGAAAGCACCGCCAACGATGATGGCGCGAAGCTCGCCACCGAATGCAGCATGAACTTGCCCGAGCAGTCTGCGGCTAAGGCCAAGCCAAGGTGTTCTTTTCGTGAAAGCCCTATTTATCACGACCAGAAAATCGAAAATTCTGCGTTTGCCGGGAGGGAGTTCATCGAAACGAGCCCGCAAACCCTTTTGCAAATTTTTCAGCACGAGAGGAACGAGGCTGACGTACGTGATTTTGTATTTTGGAAAGGCTTGGCGGACGAATTCGGGACGCAGAGTACGCAGGTGAACCACACAAGCGCCGCACGTAAAGGGGCCAAAAAAACCAACCATAAAATCAATCGCGTGATTCGTGGGCAGAATGCTCAGGTAGTGGACACCGGGCCAAAACGGATAGAGCGAAGTGAGGGCGACGCATTGTTCCAAGTAATTTTCGTGCGTCATCATGCAGCCTTTGGGCCGGCCGCCCGTACCGGAAGAATAGACAATGCAGGCGACGTCTTTTCTATCGCGTGGAACGAAGACCGGATCAGCAGAGGCACGAAACTCTTCCCAGCGCCTCGCTCCGGCGAGATCGGCGTTTGCGGGCGCTTCCGTAACGAGGACAAGCTTCACGTTTTCGGCAGCGACGCGCTCCGGCGATGCGTTAAGCTGGCGCCAGATGGGATATTCGGTGATGAGGACTTTCGCTCCCGAATGTTTCAGAAGCTGCCAATGCTCGGAAGGAGTGAGTTTGTAATCGAGCGGCACAAGAACGCCACCCGCGAAGAAAACGGAGTGCGCGGAAATCAGCCACTTGGACTGATTCGTCATGATAATGCTGGCGCGATCACCGGCAGAAAAGCCGGAATCCTGCAAAGCCCGCGCAAGCGGATGAGCGCGGTTCTGGAATTCCCTATAAGTAAGCCGCTCTTTTTCGCGGTCGCGGTCGGCTTCAATGAGGCAAGTTTCGCCGGAAAAAGTGACCAGCGCGTCTTTTAACGCCGCGCCAATCGATTTATATTGGGAAAGGTCCAGCATTTACAGGCGGGATTGAATTCGTTCCGCAAGCGTGCGGAAGTCGCTCACACCCTGGACTTCGTAATCAGGCAGCTCAATTCCAAAGTGGTTTTCGAGACGAGAAAGAAGTTCGAGCGCCTGAAGGCTGTCAATGCCCAGCTTTTTGAAGAAATCGTCAGAAGGCAAGAGCGAGCCCGCAGCTACATTGAAATGCCGCG
>Ga0126376_10000035_pt1 | contig 54722 bp, 44 predicted proteins | sample PanSoiMetPlot_15_FD_92760 | JGI IMG/M metagenome (GOLD analysis project Ga0126376, IMG submission 92760) | Tropical forest soil microbial communities from Panama - MetaG Plot_15 | ecosystem: Environmental > Terrestrial > Soil > Tropical forest > Bulk soil | place: Panama | collected 2016-02-17 | reverse complement strand
GGTTGCGATCCGCGACGTCAGAAAGGCCTTCGGCGCGACCGAGGTGATTCACGGCGTCGACGTGAGCATCGGCGACGGCGAATTCGTCGTGCTGGTCGGCCCCTCCGGCTGCGGCAAGTCGACCCTGTTGCGCATGATCGCCGGGCTTGAGAACATCACGTCGGGCGAGATCCGCATCGGCGAGCGGGTGGTTAATCGCGTGCCGCCAAAAGAGCGTGACATCGCCATGGTGTTCCAGAACTACGCGCTCTATCCGCATATGACGGTGGCCGCCAATATGGGCTTCTCGCTCATGCTGCGCGGCGCGCCGAAACGCGAGATCGAGCAGCGCGTGAACGGGGCGGCGGATATTTTGGGCCTTCGGCCGCTCCTCGGCCGTTATCCGCGCCAGCTCTCCGGCGGTCAGCGCCAGCGCGTGGCCATGGGCCGCGCTATCGTGCGCGACCCGCAGGTGTTCTTGTTCGACGAGCCCTTGTCGAATCTCGACGCCAAGCTTCGCGTCGCCATGCGCACCGAGATCAAGGAGCTGCACCAGCGCCTGAAGACCACGACGATCTACGTCACCCACGACCAGATCGAGGCCATGACGCTCGCCGACCGGATCGTGGTGATGCATGACGGGCTGGTGGAGCAGATCGGCGCGCCGCTCGAGCTCTACGATCGGCCGCAGAATCTGTTTGTCGCGGGCTTCATCGGCTCGCCGGCGATGAATTTCCTCACGGGAAAAATCCGCAGCAACGGCGTGCCGCAATTCGAGAGCGCGAACGGCGTCCGCCTCCCGCTGTCGGTGGCGCCGACGGGCAGCGACGGGCGTCCGGTGATCTATGGGATCAGGCCCGAGCATTTCGTCATCGCCGAGGATGGCGGCGAAGCCGAGGTGCTGGTGGTCGAGCCGACCGGCTCGGAATTGCAGGTCGCCGCCAAGATCGGCGGCGAGGATATCGTCGCGGTGTTCCGCGAACGGCACGACTTCAAACCGGGCGACAAGATCCGGCTCAAACCCGATCCCCGTTTAGCGCACCTGTTCGACGCGCCAACCGGGCAACGTCTCACCGCCTGATTAGGGAGGAAAGCATCATGACCATGTTCACCCGCCGCACGCTCGTGCAGAGCACGCTCGCGACCGGGGCGCTCGCCGGCTCAGGACTGCTCGAATGGGCGAAGGCCTGGGCGCAGGCCGCGCCGTGGAAACCCGAGAAGGGCGCGCAACTCTCGCTGTTGCGCTGGAAGTATTTCGTGCAATCCGAGGATAACGCATTCGTCGAGCTCATCGACGCCTTTACCAAGGCGACCGGCGTCAAGGTCAACGTCACCCGCGAATCGTTCGAGGACATCCCGCCCAAGGCCTCGGTGGCGGCGAATACGAATGCCGGCCCGGATCTCTTCTGGGGTCTGTACTCGCTGCCGTTCCTGTTCCCGCAGAAATGCGTCGACGTGACCGACGTCGCGGACTATCTCGGCAAGAAATACGGCGGCTGGGTGCCGGCCGCGGTCGCCTACGGCAAGAGCGGCAGCAAGTGGATCGACATCACCATCTGCTTCGGCGGCAATATGATGAACTATCGCATCTCGGCGCTGAAGAAAGCGGGCTTCTCCAAGTTTCCCGCCACCACCGACGAGTTTCTGGAGTTCGCGAAGGCAACGAAGAAAAACAATACACCGGGCGGCATGGCGCTCGGTCATGCGACCGGCGACGGTAACACCTGGGTGCATTGGTGCCTGTGGGCGTTCGGCGGCAACCTCGTCGACAAGAACGACAAGGTCATCCTCAACTCGCCGGAAACCGTGAAAGCGCTCGAATACGCCAAGCAGCTCTACGACAATATGATTCCGGGCGTAGCCTCATGGAACGACGCCTTCAACAACAAGGCCTTCCTCGCCGGCGAGATTTCCTGGACCAACAACGGCATCTCGATTTACGCCGCCGCCAAGGTCGATCCCAGCAAGAAGAACATCGCGGAGGACATGGACCACGCGCTGTGGCCGGTCGGACCGATCGGCAAGCCGACCGAGTTTCACGTCTGCTTCCCGATGCTGGCGATGACCTTTACGAAATATCCGCAGGCCTGCAAGGCGCTGATGGCCTACCTGTTGGAAGCGGATCAATACAATAAGTGGTTAGAGGCCTCGGTCGGGTATTTGACCCACCCGCTCAACGCCTACGACAAGAATCCCGTCTGGACGTCCGATTTCAAGAACACGATCTTCGGCGAGGCGGCCAAGCGCACGCTGACCGTTGGCGGCCTCGGCTCGGTCGGCGAGAAGGCGGCAGCGGCGCTTGCCGATTTCATCGTGCTCGACATGTTCGCCAACGTCTGCACCGGGCGCGAGGATCCCAAGGGCGCGATCAAGATCGCCGAGCGCCAGGCGACGCGGCTCTACCGCTGAAACTGACGGAGCAGGAACAAGATCAGAAGGTCAGCACAAACGGTCGTGCACCCTCCGTTCATTCCCGCGAAAGCGGGAATCCAAAGCAAGCCTGGGTCCCCGCTTTCGCGGGGACGAACGGAAGAGAAATGACTGCCGAACATAGGCCTGACGATCTGATGCCTGCTCTGTAATTCAGGTGACACATGGCCGATCTTGCCCTCAAGCCCGCGATTGCCGGACGGCCGGTCCGCGGCGTGAGCGCGTGGGACCGGCTCAAGGTTAATCGCGACTGGCTCGGCCTGTGGTTCATGCTGCCGGCGGCGGCGTTTTTGCTGCTGTTTCTGGCCTATCCGCTCGGACTCGGCGTCTGGCTCTCGTTCACCGATGCGCGGATCGGCCGCCTCGGAGAATTCGTGGGAATCGAGAACTACGAGTGGCTGTGGGACGATTCGGTGTTCTGGCTCTCCGTGTTCAACACGCTGCTCTATACCTGCGTCGCCAGTGTGTTCAAATTCGCGATCGGGCTCTACCTCGCGCTCCTGCTCAACCACAACATGCCGTTCAAGGCGATCATCCGCGCGATGGTGCTCATCCCCTTCATCGTGCCGACGGTGCTCTCGGCGATCGCGTTCTGGTGGATCTACGACAGCCAGTTCTCGATCGTGTCCTGGTCGCTGCGCAAGCTCGGGCTGATCGCGAGCAATATCGATTTCCTCGGCGACACCTGGAACGCGCGCTGGTCGGTGATCTTCGCCAACATCTGGCGCGGGGTGCCGTTCGTGGCGATCACGCTGCTCGCCGGCTTGCAGACCGTATCGCCGTCGCTCTACGAGGCCGCGACCATCGACGGCGCCACGCCGTGGCAAAGGTTCCGCTACGTCACCTACCCGTTGCTCACGCCCATCATCGCCGTGGTGATGACGTTTTCGGTACTGTTCACCTTCACCGATTTCCAGCTCATCTGGGTGCTCACGCGCGGCGGCCCCGCCAACGCCACGCATCTCATGGCGACGCTCGGGTATCAGCGCGCCATCGGCGGCGGCTATCTCGGCGAGGGTTCGGCCATCGCCACTGCCATGATTCCGTTCCTGCTCGCCGCAATCCTGATCTCGTGGTTCGGACTGCAGCGGCGAAAGTGGCAGCACGGAGAAAGCAATGACTGACGTGCTCGCGTCCAAGGTGGCAAGCCCGAGCGCGGTGCTGTCCGGCGTCACCGCGGACCACACCGAGGGCATGAGCTATCTGCAGACGCTGCCGCGCCGGCTGGTGACGCTTTATCTGCCGCTGTCGGTGATCATTTCCGTGCTGCTGTTCCCGTTCTATTGGATGGCGCTCACCGCGATCAAGCCGGACGAGCAGTTGCTCGACCTCGATCGCTTCAATCCGTTCTGGACCTGGACCCCGACACTAAAGCACATCCAGCAATTGCTGTTCGGGACGCATTACCCGCAGTGGCTCTTGAATACGATGCTGGTGGCGATCAGCGCCACCATTCTTTCGATCGTTGCCAGCGTGCTCGCCGCCTACGCCATCGTGCGGCTGCGTTACAGAGGCGCGCAGTGGGTCGGCGGCGCGATCTTTCTCGCCTATCTCATTCCGCCCTCGATCCTGTTCATTCCGCTCTCGACCGTCGTGTTCCAATATGGGCTGTTCGACACGCCGTTCGCCTTGATCCTCACCTATCCAACCATTCTGATCCCGTTTTCGACCTGGCTGCTGATGGGTTATTTCAAGACCATTCCGTTCGAGCTCGAGGAATGCGCGCTGATCGACGGCGCAAGCCGCTACCAGATTCTCACCAAGATCGTCTTACCGCTGGCGGTGCCGGGGCTGATTTCGGCGTTCATCTTCTGCTTCACGCTGTGCTGGAACGAGTTCATCTACGCGCTCACCTTCATATCCTCGACCGAGAACAAGACGGTGCCGGTGGCGATCGTGAACGAATTCGTCGACGGCGATATCTATCGCTGGGGTTCGCTGATGGCGGGCGCGCTGGTCGGCTCACTGCCACTGGTGATCCTATATGCCTTCTTCGTCGAGCACTACGTCTCGGCGATGACCGGCGCGGTCAAGGAATAGGGTCGGTAACCGGAGGCGAAAAGCGGATCGGTTCTCGGCTGGGAGGATGACATGGATTTGACGCTGGTCGCCTACGCGACGCTTGCGCTTTCTTTGTTCGTATCCGCGGTCAAGGTGGGCGGCTTTATCCTCAATGCCGATCCGCGCGCAATCATTAATTCGGGCCGCTGGGCGCTCCTCGCGCTTGTGGCGCTCGCGCTCGGCGTCTTGGCGTGGCTCCTCGCCACCGACCGCTGGACCTCGGCGATGATGCTCGCCGCCTTCATGCTGCCGGTGTTCGTGCAGGCAGAGCCGCGCTGGCGCGTGCTGTTCGGTCCGCTCAACACCGGGCGGGTCGATTTTGCGACTGGCGCAGCAGCAAAGCGATCGCCACGCCTGCCGCCAATGCCAAGAACGACAGCAGCACCATCACCGGCACCGGCGGCCATGGAGCAGCGCCGCCCATGTTGTGCGCCGCATGCGGCGCGTCCATCCCACCGTGAGCGCCGTGTGCAACCGCGGTCGCCGGCCGCACCGTCATCATGCCGTGCTTGAGATGGTGGGCCACCAACCACCAGTTCATCGGATACGCGATGATGAAGCCTACTAGCAGTCCCATCGACATCACGAACCAGAAGCTCGGGGTCATGGGATCGGCCGCGGCCGGAATGCGCGACTTGAGCGCCATGACCGTCGGCACCATTCCCGCCATCAACAGATTCATCGACAACAATTCCGATACGAACGTGCTTCGAAGCGCGCGCCCGTAAGAGCCGCCAGCCATGTCGCGCATGAACAGCGCCTGAAAAATCGTCCAGCCGAAGGCGAAGCCGAGAACGTATTCGATGACGACCTCGGTCAAGCCGGCAAGCCCGAACACGCTCGAGAGCACCGCGCCCGCCAGGATGCCGACGCCGTCACCAGCGACGCAATGCATCGTCGAGCCCAGCGTCTGCCGCCAGCGCGCGGCGACGTAGCGTTCATGCGGCCCTGGCAGTGGCTCACGGCAGCCGAGCACGTAAGAAATGCGCCAATCACGCCGGTATAGGCGGTCAGCAGCACAAATCTCCATTTGAGAACCGGCGATTCCGGCGTCGAGCGGATATCGATCGCGACGAACAGCAGCGACGCCGCCATCAACACGAACCAGAGCAGCATCACGCCATCCAACATCGAAACCCTCCGTCATCCCGACGCAACATATCCGAACACTCGGGCCTAGCATCTTTCGACCAGCCATTCGGCATTGTACATCCATATGCGTCACCCTCGGGCTTGACCCGGGGTCCATCTTTTTTTCAAAAGGCTTTTGGCGAAGACGATGGGTCGCCGGCGCGTAAGCGCGTTCACGCGCGTCTTCGACGCGCTTCTGCCCGGCAATGCCGCCGAACCGACACGCGCTAGAATTGCTCTTCCGCTAGCGCCATCACGGAGGCGCCGCCGTGCATCGTTATCTCTGCGAGGCCCGCGGCCTGGGACAGGAAGTGGTCGGCAAAGAACCGTGCGGTCGTGATCTTTGCGCGATAGAATGCGAGATCGTTGGCGCCGGCATCGAGCCTGTTCTGGGCAATGGCCGCGGCACGCGCCATCTGCCATCCGCCGGATACGGTGCCCAGCAGCTGCAGGAACGGCGTCGCACCGCAGAGCACGGTGTTCAGATCCTGCCGGCTGGCTGACCGGACCCAGTCGACCGCGGCGGATAAGGCTGCCAGGCCAGCGCGCAGCCGACGCCTGATGACTGCGAGATCGTCTTGCGCCGCGCCGTCCAAGCCGTCCACAACCTGCTCGATCTCCTCGATGAGTGTTCGCATGGCGCGCCCGTCATCGCGCAAAATTTTTCGGCCGACCAGATCGATGGCCTGGATGCCGGTCGTGCCCTCGTAGATGGTCGTGATGCGGGCGTCGCGCAGGTGCTGCGCGGCGCCGGTTTCCTCGACGTATCCCATCCCGCCGTGGATCTGCAGGCCGGTCGATGCAACGTCGATTGCCGATTCGGTGCTCCAGCCTTTGACCACCGGGATCAGCAGCTCCGCTATCGCCTGCGCACGCGCTCGCGCGCCGGCGTCGGCATGCCGGCGTGCCACATCGAGCTGGCCCGCCACGACATAGGCGAGCGCGCGCATCGCCTCGACGCGCGACTTCATCGACATCAACATGCGCCGAACGTCGGGGTGGTGGATGATGGGCACGGCACGGCCGCCGTTGGTCGATTCCTTGCCTTGTATGCGCTCCTTGGCCCAAGTGAGCGCGCGCTGATAGGCGCGCTCGGCAACCGCCAGTCCCTGTAATCCCACGGCGAAGCGCGCCTCGTTCATCATGATGAACATCGCCTCGAGGCCGCGGTTCTCCTCGCCGAGCAGATAGCCGATCGCGCCGCCCTTGTCGCCGAAGACGAGCGTGGCGGTCGGACTGGCATGAATACCGAGCTTGTGCTCGATCGAAACGCAGGACACGTCGTTGCGCTCGCCCAGGCTGCCGTCCTCATTCACGAGAAACTTGGGCACCAGGAATAACGATATGCCTTTGACGCCTTCGGGCGCATCCGGCGTGCGCGCGAGCACCAGATGGATGATGTTCTCCGCGAGATCGTGCTCGCCGAAGCTGATGAAGATCTTCTGCCCGCGAATACGATAATGATCGCCCTCTGCGACCGCGCTGGCACGCAGCAGCGCCAAGTCCGATCCCGCCTGGGGCTCGGTCAGATTCATGGTGCCGGTCCATTCGCCGGTGACGAGCCGCGGCAGATATTTTTGCTTCTGCGCCTCGTTGCCACGCAGAAGGATCGCCTCGATCGCCCCTTGCGTGAGCAGCGATACCAGGGAGAAGCCCAAATTCGCTCCGTTCCACATCTCCATGATGGCTGCGTCGACCAGCTTGGGCAGTCCCTGACCGCCGTATTCCGCCTCGAACCGCAGCCCGTCCCAGCCGGCTTCGACGAATTGGCGATAAGCCGCGTGGAAACCCTCGGGCATCAGCACTTGCCCGTCGTTCCACCGCGCCCCTTCGACGTCGCCCGCGCGCTCGAGCGGCGCCCACACACCGCCGGCGAATTTCGCCGCCTCATCCAGTACGGAATTGACCAGATCCGGCGTTGCATCCTCGCAGCCGGCAAGACTCGCGACGGTGTTGAGATCGGCGAGCTCGTGGATTGCAAACTGCATGTCCCGGACGGGAGCGCTGTACGTGCTCATTTCGCTTCCTCGCTATATTCTTTCTCTTCCAGAAACCGGTGAACGACCGGCGCCACCTCTTCGGCTTTGGAGACGAGAAACATGTGGCCGTCGTTGACCACGTGCAGCTCGGCGCGCCGAATGAGCGCCGAGAGGATTTTCGCATTGATGAGCGGCACGATCGGATCGTCCGAGCCGTGCATGACGAGGGTGGGCTGCCGCAGCAGCCGCAGCCACGGCAGGCTGGTCCATCCGGCGGCGGCGAGCAATTGAAAAAAATATCCGCGGCTGCTCGGCGCCCACATGGCATCGCCGTGCCGGCGCAGCAGATCGGGATCGGAGCGAAAGGCGCCGCCATAGATTTCCCCGCCGAAGTTTTGAAGAAAGTCCGGGTCGACGTATCGCCGGGGGCTGATGAGTTTCGTCAGCACGCTCGGCCGGCCTGGCACCATCAACACGCCGGGAGACGTCGAGGCGAGCACGAGCTTGCGGCAACGTTCGGGAAAGGCGAAAGCGAACGTCTGCGCAAGCGCGCCACCCCACGACACACCGAGCGCGTCGATCGGCCGCCGGTATCCGAGCTCGTCCAGGAGGCTACCTGCAAGCCGGGCCAGACCGGGAAAGCGGTACGGCACCAAGGACGCCGGCGAGCCGCCAGAACCCGGAACGTCGAACGTCACCACCTCGCGCTCCGGCAGCGCGGACACGAACGGCTCGACCAGTTCGAGGCTCGCGCCGATGCCGTTGAAGACGATGAGCGGCGGCAGATGCGCGGCTCCCGGACGGATGCCGACGCGCAATCGCTGGCCGTCGATGGTCTTGGTTCGAATGTGCATCGCGAGACCTGCGCCCTGCCCGATCACTTCAATGTGCGCCCGACGCGCGCGCCCTCCTCAACTCGCGCGCACATATGTCCCCGGCGCATCGGCGCCGGCCGGGTAAGACTCATTGCCCAAGCGCTCCGGAGCGACCCGAAGCTCCCCTGACCGCTCGGCGAGCCAAGAGCGCCAATGCGCCCACCACGATCCTGCGATGGGCTTTGCCGCCGCAAGCCAATCGTCGGGCCGCTCAACGAGCGTGGGATTGACGAAGTATTTGCTCTTGGCGCCGCCCTCCGGATTGATCAGCGTCTGGATATGGCCGCCCGAGCTGAGCACGAATTCGTTGTGGCCGCCGAGAGAGCGCGCCATCCGGTACCCGTCCCGCCACGGGGTGATGTGGTCGTTGAGACCGGCGACGATGAATTTGTCGCACTCGATTTGCGAGACATCGATGGGAACGCCGAGAACGTTGTACTGACCGGGATGCAACAGCCAGTCGTTGGTGAAAATATCGATCAAGGTGCCGTGAAACTTCGCCGGCAGGCGCGTGGTGTCGTTGTTCCAGTAAAGGATGTCGAACGCGGGAGGCGAATTGCCCATGAGGTAATTGTTGGTCCAGTAGCTCCAGATGAGATCGTTGGGCCGCATCCATGCAAAGACGCGGCTCATCTCGCCGCCTTCCAGCACGCCCTTGCGCGCCGTCTCCAGTTTGGCCGCGGCAATCGCCTCCGGGGTGGAAAACAAGCCGAGCTGCGTGTCTGAACTGCCGGCGAGAACCGCGACCATCAGCGTCATCGCGCGGATCAGCGGCTCGCCCCGGGCGGCCAGCACGCCCGCCAGCACCGTCGCGGTCATTGCGCCCGAACAGGCGGCGTGCACGACGACATCGGGCGAGCCGGTGATGTCCGCAATCGCCTCAATCGCTTCGCGAATCGCGGCGACATAGGTCTGCATGTCCCAATCGCGCTCGGCAGGGGTCGGATTGCGCCAGCTGATGGCAAAGACCTGGAATTGGCTGCGCGTGAGGTGTTCAACGATGCTCCGCCCTGGCGACAGATCGAAAAAGTAGAACTTGTTGATTTGCGGCGGCACAATCAAATGTGGCCGCGCGTGAACGCAGGCGCTGGCGGGGGCATATTGGATGAGCTCGAGCACAGGCGTCGTGAGCACGACGGCGCCCTTGGAGAGCGCTAGGTTAGCCCCGACTTTGAACGCGCTCTTGTCGACCTGCGACGGCATCGCGCCGTTCGTCGTGATGTCCGCCAACATGTTTTTCAAGCCGGCCAAGAGATTGGCGCCACGGCTCTCGAGCGTGCTGCGCAGCGCCGCCGGATTGCCGAGAAGCGTGTTGGTCGGCGCGAGCGCGTCGGTCACGAGCGAGGCAGCGAAGCGAACGCGCTCTTTGCTGCGTCGATCGAGCGCCGAGCGATCGACGAATTGCGCAACTGATTTTCCCCAGGCGAGATAAGTCTGAAGCCACATGCGATAGAGTGGGTTCTCCCGCCAGGCCGGATCCGTGAAGCGCTTGTCGCCGGGGGTTGCCGAAAGTTCTGAGCTTCCCGAGGCGATCGCCATGAGCTCGCGTAGCAATGCCACTTCCTGCTCGAGCAGAAGCGCCGGACGCTCGAGAGCCTGCTGCGCGAGCTCCCGCAAGACGGCGGCGATGTCCTGCGGCCGCAACCCGATGAACGGATTGGGTCCGAGCATTCCTTCCGTGGCATGCTCGATGAGCTGTTCGGAATAGCCGCCCGCGTTCTCCTTGGCGCCCATGGTCCGCTCACGCCCGGTTTGTACTGCCGCGAGCGACCAGGACCAGCGCCACCGCGAGCACCGCCGGCTTGTCTTCAGCCTCGATCTCGATCTTGTTGTCGGTCCGCAGCAGCAGGTGCTTTGGACCTCTTTCCTCGACCGACAGCAGCGCGATTCGATTGCGTACCCGCGCGCCGGCCTTGACCGGCGCGACGAAGCGCACGCGCTCGAGCCCATAGTTGAAGGCCTGCTCGATCCGCGCGGGGCGAATGAAGACCTCGAGCGCCGTCGGGGCAATCAAGGACAAACTCAGATAGCCGTGCGCGACGGGAGCGCCGTAGGGACTTTCGCGGCGCGCCCGTTCGACATCGACGTGAAGCCATTGGTTGTCGCCCGTGCACGCCGCGAACCGGTCGATACGTTCCTGGTCGATCGTGACCCATTCGGATACGCCGAGCTCGCGACCCACAAACGACGCGCTGTGCTCGAGGCTGAACGTTTGAGATGCCAACATGACCATGTCACGACTGCTGGGCGTGGGCTTCGGCCGGCGCGGGACGGACCGCGGGGCTCAAGCCAGTCGTGGTCGGCGCGGCGCGATAGTCGCGGAATTGCTCACGCAACAGCTTCTTGTCGAGTTTACCGACGCTGGTCCTGGGCAGCGCCGACGCGAATACGACCTGATCGGGGACCGCGTAGCGCGATATCACGCCCTTGCTCGCGTAATCCTGCAAGGCCGCCTTGATCTCGCAGTCGCTGACCGAGCAGCCCGGCTTGAGCACCACGACTGCCAGGGGGCGTTCGGTCCACTTTGGATCGGGAATGCCGATGACGGCAGCTTCGCCCACGCCGGGGTGCTTGAGAATGAGATCCTCGATGTCGAGCGAGGAGACCCATTCGCCGCCGGTCTTGATGACATCTTTGAGGCGATCGGTGATTTTCAAGTAGCCATCGGGGCCGATGACACCGATGTCGCCGGTGTGCAGCCATCCGCCGAGCCACAACTTTTCCGAGTTCGCAGGATCGCGCAGGTAGCCTTGCGTCAGCCACGGCGCGCGCGCCACGATTTCGCCCGGGGTCGCACCGTCGCGTGGGACATCCCTCATGTCCGGATCGACGACACGCAGATCGACCATCGGGATCGGACGCCCAGCCTTGATCCGCACCTCGACCTGGCGATCGACATCCCACGCTTCATCCTCCGATCTTAGATGCGCCAATGTGAGCACGGGACAGGTCTCTGACATGCCGTAGCCGGTCGTGATATCGATGCCGTGCTGCATGGCCTCTTTCGCCAATGCCCGCGGCAGCGCCGCCCCGCCGACGATGACTTTCCAACCTTGCAGTATTCCCTCCTTCGATTTCGGGTGCGCGAGGATCATTTGTAGAATGGTCGGGACGCAGTGCGAGAACGTCACCTTCTCGCGCGCGATCAAGTCGAGCACGAGATCGGGGGAATATTTGCCCGGATAGACCTGCTTGAGGCCGAGCGTCGTCGCGACGTAGGGAAAGCCCCAGGCGTGGACGTGGAACATGGGCGTCACCGGCATGTACACGTCGCCGTCGTTGAGACGGCCGTGTCCGGTGCCGGTGATCGCGTTGCGCAGCGCCAGTGTGTGCAGCGCCAGCTGGCGATGGCTGAAATAAACGCCCTTGGGAAGGCCGGTCGTGCCGGTGGTGTAGAAGGTGGTTGCGCGCGTATCCTCGTGGAAGTCGGGGAACACGTAGTGCGGGTCGGCAGCGGCGAGCAGCGTCTCGTACTCGGCCGCGAACGGAAGCGACGTCTTCGCCGCGCCGCCGGCATCGTCGATCCAAATCAGCGATTTGACCCCTTCGACGCGAGCCCAGATCTGCTCGAGGATGGGCGCAAACTCGCTGTTCACCAGGATGATGTCGTCTCTGGCGTGGTTGATGGTGTAGAGAATTTGTTCGGGGGAAAGTCGGACGTTGATGGTGTGAAGGGTTGCCCCCATCATCGGCACGGCAAAGAAGCACTCGAGATAGCGGTGGCTGTCGAAATCCATGACCGCCACGGTCTGGCCTGGTCGAACCCCGAGCTTGGCGAGGCCGCTCGCTAATCTGCCGACCCGCTCACGCAAGTCGCCATAGGTAAGCCGGGCTTGCGAGCGATAGACGATCTCCTGCTTGGGCGCGCGGGCGAGCGCCGTCTCGAGCAAGTGTTTGATCAGCAGCGGGCACGAATAGGCTGCGGCGCTACGTTCGATCAGGTTGGTCATAAAAGCCTCCCAGCTCTTGATTGCGCGGGCTCATTGACATCTGCTTAACCGATAGTATGATTGTCCGACAATCAGATCGTCCAGTCAAGCCCTATTTTTCTGGCGCCGATCGCGTTAAATGAGAATCGGCTCGAAACGGAATCGCTCAAATGACGGAAACAGGCGAAAAGTTCGATCGAATCAATGCGATACCGGCGTACCAGCTGGTCGCCGACGCAATCGAGCGGGAGATTCTGGCGCGACGGATCCGCCCGGGCGAGCCGATCGGCACCGAAGCGCAGCTGGTCAAACAGTTCGGCGTGAACCGGTCGACCGTGCGGGAAGGCATCCGCCTGCTGGAGCAGAGCGGGCTCATCCACCGCGATTCAGGCCGGCGGCTGATGGCGACCCTGCCGCACTATAGCCGCCTCGCGACCCGGATGAGCCGGGCGATGCTGCTACACGAGGTCACCTTCCGGGAGCTTTGGGAGGCGACGACCGCGCTCGAGGTCGCGACCGTCGAGCAGGCCGCGGAGCACGCGACGGAGGAGGATATTGCCGAGCTCGAGGCCAATGTCGCCAGCACCAAGGACGTCGCCGCCGATCCGGCCGCCGTCGCCGAGTTGGACACGCAGTTCCACGCGTTGATTGCCAAAGCATCGCAGAACCGGGTGCTGCAGCTCGCCCGCGAGCCCTCGAGCCTCCTCATCTTTCCGACCACCGAGATCATTTTGCGAAAGGTGAAGGAGGGTGTGCCCCGTCTCATTCAGGCACACCGGAAAATCCTCGATGCGGTAAGGGAGCACGACAAGGAGGCGAGCCGGCTGTGGATGCTGCGCCACGCCAAGGATTGGGGCCGTGGTTTCGAGCGCGCCGGCAAGGACATCGATCAGCCGATCGACCGCGTCTATATGCGCGAGGTGATGACGCGCTGAGCGCGGCAAGCGCGCGCAGGCCAGCGAGGGAATACATGGCAGCAGACGATTTCCATGCTGACAGTGAGCAGCGGTCAGACGCTCGATATTTCCGCCGGTGAATCGAGCGCCGGCGTCGAAGTGATGAGCGGCGGCATCCTGCGGGTCCTCTCGGGAGGCACCGCCGGTGGTACATTCGTCGAAGGCGGCACGGAAATCGTCAATGCCGGCGGCACAGACTTCTTCGGCGGCGAGCAAATAGTCGCTGAGGGCGGCACGGACTTCTTCGGTGGCGAGGAAGTAGTCGCTGAAGGCGGTGCGGCCGGTAACCCAACCGCCAGCGGCGGCACGGAAACCATCAATGCCGGCGGCACGGGCTTCTTCGGTGGCGAGCAAATAGTCGCTGAAGGCGGTAGGGCCGGTAACGCAGCCGTCAGCGGCAGCACCGAAATCGGCAATGCTGGCGGCACGGTCTCCTTCGGCGGCGAGCAAATCGTAGCTGAAGGCGGTAGGGCCGGCTACGCAACCGCCAGCGGCGGCACCGAAATCGGCAATGCCGGCGGCACGGTCTCCTTCGGCGGCGAGCAAATCGTAGCTGAAGGCGGTAGGGGCCGGTAACGCAACCGCCAGCGGCGGCACCGAAATCGTGAACGCCGGCGGCACGGACTTTTTCGGCGGCGAGCAAATCGTAGCTGAAGGCGGTAGGGCCGGTAATGCAACAATCAGCGGCGCCATCGAAATCGTCAACGCTGGCGGCACCGACCCGGGTGCGCTGATCTCGGCCAGCGAGCAAGACGTCTCCGGCTTGGCGAGCGGCGGCACGGTGTCTTGAGCGCCGTGATATGACCCCGACGCTTCCAGGCATCCTTGCAATATTCAACAACGTAGCGCGCGGCCGCGAGGCGGAGTTCGAGGAATGGTTCCCAGCATGTGCACTTGCAGGAACGCCTGGGCGTGCCAGGCTTCCTGCTCGGACGTCGGCACGAGGCCCTGAACGGAGAGCCGCGGTACTTAAATTTCTATGTGACTCGTTCGGTCGAAGTTCTCAAGTCGCAGGAATATCGAACGCGGCTGGATGATCCAACGCCGATGACTCGCGTGATCATGTCGGACGTTTTCAAAGACATGATCCGGACCATCTGTCACCAAACCTTCCGACTCGGGCACATGCGCGGCGCAGTCGCTGTCACAGCGCGCTTCGCCGAACGCCCGAAAGAAGCCGCGCTCAGATCGACCCTGCAGGAATTGGTGAAAAATAAAGCCGTGGCTTGTGGGGAGATCTGGTCCGCTGCCAGTCAGGATGAGCTTGTGGTATCCGAGGAAGAGCGATTGCGCGGGGGCGATCGTAGGATCGACGCCTGTCTGATGATAGAGACATTACGTGCGCACGGCGCGGAACAGCTTGCAAGCGCGGCTGTCAGCCAGTTTCCGGCGGTGACAATCGCGACTTATCGGCTACTTTGCGAAATAAAGCCTGGCAACACCGATTGATCCGATATTCCGGCGTCGAGTCGGCGCGCTACCCGCGATGTCCTCGCAAACCAAGCTTGCAGCTGCGCGGCGGGAAAAATCGAGTTTGCTTTTGTCAGGAGCTGAGCCAAGATCGCGCGCCAAGTTGCGACGTGCAGTGCAAAATGACCAATCTTCCGCCGCCGCGATCGATGTGCCTTCTCGCACTCAGCATGCTCGCGCTAAATGCGGCCGTCCTGTTCCCCGCGAAGGCACAGGACTACCCCAATCAAACCATCAAGATCGTCGTGCCGTTTGTCGCCGGCGGCGGCGTCGATGTGGTCGCGCGCATCATTTCGCCGAAGCTCAGCGAGGAGCTTGGGCAATCGGTCATCATCGAAAATCGTGGCGGCGCGGGCGGCGCGATCGGCGCCGCCGCCGTGGCACAGGCCCCGCCCGACGGCTACACGCTGCTCGTGGGCACCGGCAGCACCCACGGCACCAACTCCAGCGTCTATTCGCGTCTGCCCTACGATCCGGTTCGCGACTTCACGCCCATCGTGCTCATCTCTTCGTCACCGCTGCTCTTGATCGTGCCGCCGCCGTTGCCGGCAAAATCCGTCAGCGAGCTGATTGCGCTGGCGCGCCGCCGGCCGGGCGAGCTCAGCTTTGGATCCTACGGCACCGGCAGCATCAACCATCTCGGCGCCGAACTCTTCAACTCGATGGCAAAAATCGAAGCCAACCACGTGCCCTATCGCGGCTCCGCCCCAGCCCTGACCGATCTGATGGGCGGCCGGCTGCACTATATGTTCGACGGCGTGTCCACCTCGCTCGGATATCTCCAGGCCGGGTCCATTCGCGCCCTCGGCGTCGCGGGGCCCAGCCGGTCGCCGGTCTTGCCCGATGTGCCCACGATTTCGGAGGCCGGCCTTGCCGGCTACGATACGATGGTTTGGTTCGGCTTGTTCGCGCCCGCCGGCACGCCCAAAGCAATCGTCGATCGCGGGAATAAAGCGACCAACGCCGTGCTTGCGTCGCCGCGTGTCAAAGAAGGTCTCGAGAAACTCGGCATCGATCCGGTCGGCGGCAGCCCCGGCGTTCTCGCAAGCAAGGTCCAATCCGAACTGCAGAAATGGACAGCGATCGTGCGCGAAAAAAACATCCGCGTCGATCAGTGAGCGGGGAGCTTCCGCAGGAGAGGAGTGATGTCCAACCGTCAGATGCATCTCGGCGTGTTTGTGCTCGGCACCGGCAACCATTCCGCCGGTTGGCGCTGGGAGGGGGCCTATGCGACGAGCTGCAGCTTGCCCGTGATGGCATCGATTGCGCGCATCGCCGAGCGCGGAAAGTTCGATCTCTTCTTCATCTCCGACTCGGTGGTGATGGATCCCGGGGATCATCCCTCATTCGTCAATCGCTTCGAGCCGATGACGCTACTTGCAGCCGTCAGCATGGCGACGCGGCACATCGGGCTCGGCGCGACCGTATCGACGAGCTTCAGCGAGCCGTTCCATGTCGCGCGCAGCTTTGCCTCGCTCGATCATATCAGCGGCGGCCGGGCGGCCTGGAACGTCGTCACCAGCACGCACAATGCGGCGGCTCTCAACTTCAGCAAGGAACGCCTGAACGAGCACGATCTGCGCTACGAGATCGCGACCGAGTTCGTGGATGTCGTGCGCGGGCTGTGGGACACCTGGGACGACGGGGCAATCGTTGCCGACAAGGCGAGTGGCACTTTCCTCGACAGGTCGAAGGTGAGGCCGCTCAATCACAAGGGGCGCTTCTTTTCCGTCAAGGGCCCGCTCAACATCGAGCGCTGCCCCCAGGGCCACCCGGTGATCATCCAGGCCGGCGGCTCGGCGCCGGGGCAAGAGCTTTCGGCGCGCTCGGCCGATCTGGTTTTCTCCGTGGTTAACGGCGACCATGCCTCGGCCAAGGCCGCCTATGACAGCTTGAAACAGCGCGTGGTCAAACATGGCCGCGCGCCGGAGCAGGTGCCGATCCTGCCCGGAGTGATGCCCATCATCGCCGAGAGCGATGCGCAGGCGAAGGAGGAGCTCGCGCGGCTGCAGAGCTGGCTCACATCCACCAACGCGCTGGCGCTGGTGTCGCAGCGGCTGGGACACGACATTTCCGGCTATCCCCTCGACGGTCCGGTGCCGGACTTCCCCGCCAAGACCGAGCGCGGCCAGGCTTTCTCGAAGACGTTGTTGGAGATGGCCCGGCGCGAGAAGATGACGCTGCGCGACCTCTACAACATCACCGCCGCCGCGCGCGGCCATTGGGTGATCCACGGCACGCCGAAACGGATCGCAGACAGTTTGGAGGAGTGGTTCACGGCAGAGCGCGCGGACGGCTTCATCGTGATGCCGGCCCATTTCCCGAAAACTTTCGACGACTTCGTCGACCTGGTCGTGCCCGAGCTGCAGCGGCGCGGCCTGTTCCGGCGCGACTATGCGGGTTCGACGCTGCGCGATCACCTCGGCCTCGGGCGTCCCGTTCCGGCGCCAGGCCTGAAATCGGCTTGAGCCATGTCTCGCCGCGCGTTGATTTTTGCTCTCGCCATTGCGGTGCTCTGGCCGCTGACCGCGCGCGCGCAAGATTTTCCGAACCGGCCGATCAGGCTGATCGTGCCGTTCGCCGCCGGCGGCGCAGCGGATTTGTTCGCACGCTCGCTCGCCAACGGGCTTGGCGCCGAACTCGGCCAGCAGGTCGTGGTCGAAGTACGCGCCGGCGCCGGCGGGCTCACCGGCGTCGATGCCACCGCCAAGAGCGCACCTGATGGCTACACTATCTGTCTTGCCGGCGCCGCGGCGCTCTCCGCAATTCCGTTCATGACGAGCAGGATGCCCTTCGACTGGCAGAAGGATCTTTCCTTGCTCACGCTGGTCGTGCGCGTGCCGGAGGTCTTGATTGTGCATCCCGCGCTCGGCGTCGATACGTTCGGCGACTTTCTTGCCTATGCCCGTGCGCGCCCCGGCAAAATCAATTTCGGCTCGGCCGGAGCGGGCTCGATTACCCATCTGGCAGTCGAATTACTCAAGACTGCGACCGGCATCGATCTCGTGCACGTCCCCTATCGCGGCGTCGGTCCCGCGGTGGGCGACATGCTCGGCGGCCACATCCAGGTGATCGTGGCTGACGTGCCGTTCTTGTTGCCGCACATCAGGTCGGGCGCGTTGAAAGCGCTGGCGGTGACGTCAGCCGCGCGCGTCCCGGCGCTGCCCGACGTCCCCTCGACCGCCGAGCTCGGCTATGCCGCGGTCAATTCCGACAATTGGTACGGCCTGGTAGCGCCCGCGCATACGCCGGCAAACGTGCTCGAGGCACTGCGTCGCGCGAGCCTCGCCGTGCTCACATCCGCGGAGCTGAAGAAGCAGTTCGAGAGCCAGAACGCGCTGCCTTCGCCCTCGACGCCCGACGAATTCGCGGCCTTCGTGCAGGCGGAGCAGGCCAAATGGGGACCGGTCGTGCGCGCCACCGGCGTCAAGCTCGAGTGAGGCCGCCGACGTCGAAGAGCAAGGGGATCCAATGAAAATTGTCGACATGAGCCACGTGATGAACGTGCATACCCCGGGCTGGGTCGGATACGCGGGCAACAGGATGTATTACGCGCAGAACCTGCAGACGCAGATGATCGTCGCGCAGCGCATCGAGACGGCGCTTCACGTCGGCACGCATTTCGACGGCGCCATGCACGCGACCGATGATCCCAAAGGCGACATGGCCTCGCTGCCGCTCGATTATCTGGTCAATTGCGGCGTCGTGGTCGATATTTCGGCAAAAATGTCGGACTGGGCCGTGATCACGCCGGAGATCATCGAGAGCGCCGGCGCCGACATCCGCGATGGCGACATTTTGCTTCTGCACACCGGCTGGCACCGGCACTACGAGGGTCGGCCGCGGCAGGACCTGGTGAAGTATTTCTGCTTTCACCCCGGACCCAGTCTCGACACGTTGCAGTGGATGCTGGAGAAAAAGATCAAATGGTGGGGCATGGATACGGGCTCGTGCGATCACGCCATGAATACTTCGATCCGCATGATGCGCCCCGATCTTGCGGCGCAATTCACCAAGCTACACGGCAAGACCCCGGCTGAGTTCTTTGGCACGTTCGAATACAGCCACAAAAAATCCGGACGCCGGGTCACGACCGACGTCTTTCCATTTCATAGCTGGGCATTCCAGGAAGGGCTGCTCCACGCCGAGAATCTCGGCGGCGACATCGAGCTCATGCTCAACAAGCGGGCGCTGATCGGCGCGTTCCCCTGGCGCTATCAGGGACTGGAAGCTTGTCCCTGCCGCATCGTCGCGTTCCTCGATGCCGGCGACAACGTCGAAGCCATCGGCAACGCGGCGAAGGCGATCACATCAGGCTGACCGGCATTTGCTGATAATGCACTTGGCACGGCGGATGAAGACCTTAAGGTCCGTTCGTCCCCGCGAAAGCGGGGACCCAGCGCCGACTGGATTCCCGCTTTCGCGGGAATGAACGGAGTTTCGAGTTCAGGCAGTAGCGCATTCGGAAATTCCGCAATGCCGAAAATTTCTGCACTGGACGAAGTTAATCGGCGTGAGCCGCTCTGCCTAGTGAAATCGCACAAGGAGACCGACATGGACCTTCAGCTCGACGGCAAGACCGCGCTGGTGACCGGGGGCAGCGCCGGCATCGGCAAAGGCATTGCCCGCGCGTTCGCCCGGGAAGGCGTGGATGTCGCGATCTGCGCGCGACGCAAAGAGCCACTCGAACAGACCGCGACCGAAATCGCGCGCGAAACGAACCGCCGGATCGTGCCGATCCCCGCCGATCTCAGCAAGGACGCCGATGCCAAGAATTTCGTCGCGCAGGCGCACAAGGCGCTCCGCCGCATCGACATTCTGGTCAACAATGCCGGCTCCTCGCCCGGCGGCGTGCTCGAGCATCTGTCCGAGGCCGATTGGGAGCAGTCGCTGCAGCTCAAATTCATGGGATATGTGCGCTGCCTGCGCTACGTGCTACCGATCATGGTCAAACAGGGCGGCGGTCGCGTCGTCAATTTGATCGGCAACGACGGCGTCAAGGCGTCGTACTGGGAAATCGCGCCGGGCGCGGCCAATGCCGCGGGGCAAAATCTCACGATGTCGCTCGCCGGCCAATACGGCAGGCACAACATCAGCTTCTGCGCGGTTAATCCCGGGCCGGTGCGCACCGAGCGCTGGGCCGGGCTGGTCACGGCGATGTCGCGCGACATGAAATTGTCCTACGAGGAGGCCGACAAGCTCGCGCCGGCGTCGATCCCACTCGGCCGCATTGCCGAGGTCGAGGAGGTCGCGACGCTGGTGGTGATGCTGGCTTCGCCGCTCATGCACATGGTCAACGGCACCCAGATCGAGATCGACGGTGGGCAGGAAAAGTCATTGATGGACCGCATGCGCGACCGCAGATGATTGCAACTGAACTGGGGTCGCGGTGCGGGTAATTGCGCCCTCGCCCCGCGCAGCGGGGAGAGGGCAACTCCGCTCTGCAACGTGCCCGAGTGGGTGAGGGGCCCCTCACCCCAACCCTCTCCCCGTTGCGCGTCGCTTGCGGGGAGAGGGAGTACACCGAGCAAGCGGTTGGATGACTCGATTTGCCCGCCTGCTTATCGCCGCGGCAAGATACTGCTTCTCGGTACCGCTGCGCGCTCAAGCGACCTTGACAAGCTTTCGCGCGGGCTCACTACTTATCTCCACGCGAATGAGGGGAAACCTCACCATATGGAGCACCGCATGAGCACAAGATCCCGGCTCTGGCTCGTCACAGCGAGCGCCGTTTGTCTCGGCAGCCCTGCCCTGGCCCAGGACACGCTGAAGATCGGTGAACTCAACAGCTACAAGGCGCAGCCTGCGTTCCTCGAGCCTTATAAGAAGGGTTGGGAGTTCGCGGTCGAAGAGATCAACGCGAAGTCGGGCGTGCTCGGTAAAAAGCTCGAAGTGGCCTCGCGCGACGACGGCGCAAGCCCGGGCGACGCGGTGCGCGTCGCCAACGAGCTCGTCACGCGCGAGGGGACAAACATTATCGCCGGCACCTTCCTGTCGAATATCGGCCTCGCGGTCACCGAGTTCGCGGGCAAGGAGAAGGTGTTCTTCCTGGCGGCCGAGCCTTTGACTGACAAGATCACTTGGCAGAACGGAAACAAGTACACGTTCCGCCTGCGGCCCTCGACTTACATGCAGGTCGCGATGCTGATGCCCGACGCCATCGCCGCAAAGAAGAAACGCTGGGCCGTGGTCTACCCCAACTTCGAGTACGGCCAATCGGCGGCAACTTGGTTCAAGGAGATGCTGAGAAAGGCGCAGCCCGACGTCGAGTTCGTGACCGAGCAGGCCCCGCCGCTCGGCAAGGTCGATGCCGGCGCCGTCGTGCAGGCGATCGACGACGCCAAGCCCGACGCCATTTTCAACGTGCTGTTTGGAGGTGACCTCGCCAAGCTCGTTCGTGAGGGCACGACCCGCGGCACCTTCAAGAACCGCACTGTCGTCAGCCTGCTTTCGGGCGAGCCGGAATATCTCGATCCGCTCAAGGACGAGGCCCCGGTCGGATGGATCGTCACCGGCTATCCGTGGGAGGAGATTAAGACACCAGCGCACACGGCCTTCGTGACGGCTTATCAGAAGCGCTGGAACGATTATCCGCGCCTCGGTTCGGTGGTCGGCTACGTCACCATGCACGCGCTCGCTGCCGGCATCGCCAAGGCCGGCTCAACCGACACCGACAAGGTTATCGCCGCATTCCGCGGACTGAAGCTCGACAGCCCCTTGGGACCGTTCGAATTCCGCGCCATCGACCAGCAGGCGACGATGGGCGCCTATGTCGGCAAGATCGCGCTCAAGGATGGGAAGGGAACGATGTCCGATTTCAAATACGTCGACGGGGCGAGCGTGATGCCACCCGACGAGGAGGTGAAGAAGCTGCGGCCGGCGGCGGCGATGAATTGAGGCCAGTCGTCGCGTAGCCCTGTCCCGGCGCTTCGCTCGCTAGCGCTCGCTCGTCCGGGACACGAACTCCGCGTATCCCGGGCGAGTGCAGCGAGCCCTTTTGCGCGAGCGAAACGAGACCCGGGATCCAGCGAATAAGTGCGAAGCACATTATTGGATCGCGCAGCGGTATCGGTTCATATATCGCAAAGCCGTGGAGCCGGTCCTGTGCGCGCTAGCCCTGACCGCAAAGGAGGGAGCAGACCGGGTTCGCCGCTCGCGCTGGCGCTCCTCCCATGACCCTTGAAGCCCTCCTGTTCCAAGCGCTCAACGGGCTCGCCGCGGCGTCGAGCCTGTTTTTTGTGGGCGCTGGTTTGTCGCTCATTTTCGGCGTCACCCGCATCATCAACATCGCCCACGGCTCGTTCTACATGCTGGGGCTTTATCTCGCGGCGACGTTTGCCACGAAGGTCGCCGGCGGTTTCGGGTTTTGGGGCGGCATTCTCGCCGCCGGCTCGGTGGTCGCCGCGCTCGGCGTGCTGGTCGAGACGCTGTTGCTGCGCCGCATCTATCAGGCGCCGGAGCTATTCCAACTGCTCGCGACCTTTGCGCTGGTCCTCATTTTAAATGACGTGGCGCAGTACGTGTGGGGACCGGAAGATTTGTTCGGCCCGCGCGCTCCGGGCTTGCGCGGCTCAGTGGAAATTCTCGGGCGCAACTTTCCGACCTATGACCTTTTTCTGATCGTGATCGGGCCGCTCGTCCTGCTGCTGCTGCACTTGATGCTGGCGAAGACCCGTTTCGGCCGCTTGATCCGCGCAGCCACGCAGGACCGCGAGATGGTCGGCGCGCTCGGCGTCAATCAGGCCATGCTGTTCACCGTTGTTTTTGCGCTCGGCGCCTTCCTCGCCGGGTTCGGCGGCGCGCTGCAGGTGGCGCGCGAGCCCGCCAACCTCGGGCTCGACCTCGTCGTAATCAGCGATGCCTTCGTCGTGGTGGTGGTCGGCGGCATGGGATCGATCACCGGCGCTTTTCTCGCCGCCGTTATCATCGCTGAGGTGAAGGCGCTGTGCATCGGGATCGGTCTCGTTCATTTCGGGACCGTTGCCGTCAACTTCTCGAAGCTCACGCTGGTAGCGGAATTCTTGGTGATGGCGATCGTGCTGATCGTGCGTCCTTACGGCCTGCTCGGCCGCCCACAAGGGGCGGTGCGCAATCCCGCCGAAATCGACGATCCGATCCGGCCCGCGCCTTGGCCGCTCAAGACTGCAGCCGCAGCGCTGCTCGTCGGCCTTCTGCTGCTGCCGCTCGCGGACAAGGCCTCGCCCTACGCGCTCGTGCTCGGTATCGACGTGCTCATCGCCGTTCTGTTTGCCACCTCGCTGCATTTCATCATGGGACCGGGGGGCATGCATTCGTTCGGCCACGCCGCCTATTTCGGGCTGGGCGCCTACGGCGCGGCGCTGATGGTGAAATTTCTCGTCGCCGCGACCCCGATTGCACTCATCGCAGCTCCGCTCGCGGCGCTCATCGGCGCGCTGCTGTTCGGCTGGTTCGCGGTGCGGCTCGCCGGCGTTTATCTGGCGATGCTGACGCTCGCGTTTGCGCAAATCGTGTGGTCGATCCTGTTTCAGTGGGAGGAGGTCACCGGTGGCTCGAACGGCATTCTCGGGATCTGGCCGCAACCGCCATTCGACACCCGCCCCACTTTTTATCTGTTGACGCTTGCGCTCGTCGCTGCGGGCATCCTTCTGCTGCGATGTTTCCTGTTCGCCCCGTTCGGCTACGCGATGCGGGCTGGGCGCGATTCGCCATTACGCGCCGAAGCGATCGGGATCAATGTCAAGCGCGTGCACTGGATCGCGTTTGCTATCGCCGGCACGTTTGCCGGCGGGGCCGGCGGGGCGTTCGCTTTTGCCAAAGGGACGATCTCACCCGACGTGGCCTGGGTATCGCGCTCGATCGACGCAATGGTCATGGTGCTCTTGGGCGGCATCGAGACCCTGACCGGCCCGAGCGTCGGTGCCGTCGTGTTCACCCTCCTGCAGGACAACGTCATGCGCCAAACCGCGTTCTGGCGTGGCTTGCTGGGGGCGGTGATTCTGCTGCTGGTGCTGGTCTTTCCCGGCGGCATCGTTGGCGCGCTGAACAAGCGAATGACGTCGCGGAGAAAGCCCGCATGAGCGTGCTTCGGATTCGCAACCTATCGAAGGCTTTCGGCGGGGTGCACGCGGTCGAGAATGTCAGCTTCGAGGTCGGCGAGGGCGAATTCCTGGCGCTGATTGGCCCAAATGGCGCGGGCAAGTCGACCTGCTTCAACATGATCAACGGGCAGCTCGCGCCCGATCACGGCGACATCGAATTTGGCGGTCAAAACCTCGTCGGCCTAAAACCGCGCGATATCTGGCGCCTGGGCGTCGGCCGCACGTTTCAGGTTGCAGCCACCTTCGGCTCGATGACGGTTGCCGAGAACGTGCAGATGGGGCTGGCGAGCCATCATCGCGAGATCTTTCGGTTCGGCACGCCGTTAGCGGCGCGCTATCGTGACCAGGCCCTCGAATTGCTGGACCAGGTTGGCATGGCGGAGGCCGCCTCCCGCGCTTGCAAGGAGCTTGCCTATGGCGACGTGAAGCGCGTCGAGCTCGCGATCGCGCTTGCGAACGAGCCGCGCCTGCTGCTCATGGACGAACCCACCGCCGGCATGGCGCCGCGCGAGCGCAACGAACTGATTGCCCTGGTGAAGCGCCTGGTGGTCGAGCGCAGGATTTCGGTACTGTTTACCGAACACTCGATGGACGTAGTGTTCGCCTATGCGGACCGGATCATCGTTCTGGCACGCGGCGTACTGATTGCCGAGGGTAACGCCGAGGCCATTCGCGACAACCCGCGAGTGCAGCAGGTCTATCTCGGCACCGGCCGCACGTTCACGCCTCATGCCGAGGTGCGGGCATGAGCGCGGCCATGCTCGAGGTGGAGCGGCTCAGGGTGTGGTACGGCGCCGCACAAATCCTATTTGAGCCGTCCTTCCACGTCGGGCACGGCGAGGTGGTCGCGCTGATGGGCCGCAACGGCGCCGGCAAGTCGACGACGCTCAAAGCCTTGATGGCGCTGATCCCGCACCGCAGCGGCACGGTCCGATTCCTGGGCGAGGATATCTCCCGTCTCAAGCCATTCGAGATCGCGCGGCGCGGGCTCGGTTTCGTGCCCGAGGACCGGCGCATCTTCTCCGATCTGACGGTGCTGGAGAATCTCGAGGTCGGCCGGCAGCCGCTGCGCCACCATCGCGACGGGCGGCCGACACCCGCATGGACGCCGGAAAAGCTCTTCACCATCTTTCCCAATCTCCGCGACATGCCCGACCGTCGCGGCGCCCATATGAGCGGCGGCGAGCAGCAGATGCTCACGGTCGCCCGCACGCTGATGGGCAATCCGCTGCTGGTGCTGCTCGATGAACCCTCCGAGGGGGTCGCGCCGGTCATCGTCGAGCAGATGGCCAACACCATCGTCGAGCTCAAGAAGGAAGGATTGTCGGTGCTCTTGTCCGAGCAGAACATCCATTTCGCCGAGCTCGTCTGCGACCGCGCTTATGTTCTGGAGAAAGGGCAGCTACAATGGCACGGCCGCATGGCCGATCTCGCCGACGACGTCGCCGTGCAACGCCGTCTTCTGTCGGTGTGACGCGCCCCGCGCACGCGTGTGGGATGCGAGTTGCGAGATGAGAATATTGCCAGCCGTCGCGCTTGCCTTAGCAATAAGCGCAACGAGCGCGGGGGCTCAAGAGCATGCGTCAGGTCCGGTTACGGTCATGGTCGGGTTTGCTCCCGGCGGCCCAACGGACACTATCGCACGGATCATAACGGAGCGGATGCGATTATCGCTCGGCCAAACGCTCATCATCGAGAACGTGCCGGGCGCCACGGGAACGATCGCCATCAGCCGGGTCGTGCGCGCCGCGCCGGACGGACACACACTGAGCATGGGCAATTGGACGACTCACGTCGGCGCTCCGGCGATCTATCCGATTTCGTTTGACGTGCTGCGGGATCTCGCACCGGTATCACTGCTGCCGATTGCGCCTCTGCTGATAACCGCAAGGAAAGACTTTCCCGCCAATGACATTCAGCAATTGATTGCGTGGCTCAAGGCCAATCCGGGCCAGGCCACGGCCGCGATCGTCGGTTTCGGCAGCTCCGGGCATGTCAGCCTCATCGACTTCGAAAAGAAAACCGATACTCGCTTCCAATTCGTGCCTTATCGGGGCGGCGGCCCGGCGATGAACGATCTGGTGGCCGGGCAAGTTGATATAAGACTGACCGAGGCATCGACGGCGCTACCCTACCTGCCCAGCGGCAAGATCAAAGCCTACGCGGTTTTGGCCAAGACTCGCTGGGTCGCCGCGCCAAATATCCCAACAATCGACGAAGCGGGAGTGCCCGGCCTCCACATCGCTTTGTGGCATGGGCTTTGGGCGCCCAAGAACACACCGCAGGACGTGATCGCCAGGCTCAATGCGGCGGTCGTGGACACGCTCGCCGATCCGCTGGTGCGCCGGCGCATCGCCGATCTCGGCATGGAAATTCCGCCGCCCGAAAAGCTCACACCGGCGGCGCTTCATGCGCACCACAAAGCCGAGATCGAGAAATGGTGGCCGATCATCAAAGCAGCCGGCATCATCGCGCAATGATCCGGACCTCCATCTGCCGTCATTGCCGGGCTTGACCCGGCAATCCATCCGCCTTCGTAAAGCGTTTTTGGCGAAGGAAGATGGATGCGCGGGTCAAGCCCGCGCATGACGAGGCCTACGAGCGCACGAGCTGATGATCTCCCGCAGCCGTTGCGGCGTCACGGGCAATTGGTTGATCGCGCCTGGAATGCCGAGCGCGTCGTCGATGGCCGCGGCGATTGCCGCGCCAACGGCGTTGACGCCGCCCTCGCCTGCACCCTTCAAGCCGAGCGCGTTGAGCGGCGACGGCGCATCCTCTCTGAGGAGCACGTCGAGCGCCGGCACTTCGCGCGCAGTTGGCATGAGATAATCGGCGAAGTTGACCGACAGGGGCTCGCCCCGCTCGTCGTAAAGAAATTCCTCGAGCAGTGCGCCCCCTATTCCCTGCGCGAACCCGCCGGCGAGTTGCCCTTCGATGAGCATCGGATTGACCGCGCGGCCGATGTCGTAGGCGAGAACATAACGCTCGATCGTCACGCCACCAGTCTCGCGATCGATCTTGGCGACGGCGACGTGCACGCCATAGGGATAGGTCATGTGGTCGCTGAAGAACCAGCCGTCCGCCGACAGGCCGGGTGTGCGCTCGCCGAGAAGCTTTGACGTTGGCTCCAACGCCCTGGCCACCTCGCCAAGCGTCATGGAGGGACCATCAGCGCCGCTGCGCACGACGCGGCCACCGACAACCGCAAGGGCGCCGGCATCTTGCTGCATGAGCCCGGCAGCGACCTCGACCGCCTTGGCGCGCACCGCGACCGCGGCGCGGCGCGTCGCCTCCCCGGTCATCACCGTGGCACGGGACGCGAAGGCCCCCATCCCGAATGCGATCCGGTCGGTGCGGCCGTGCACGACCCGCACATATCTATAGTCGACGCCGAGCGCATCGGCGCAGATCTGGGCGACCACCGTCTCGATGCCTTGGCCGAGCGACGCGGCACCGGTCACCACCTCCACCATCCCGGACGTATCGACCGCCACCCGCACACCATCGAACGGCCCGAGCCCGCTCTTCTCGACGAAAAGCGCAAGGCCTGCGCCCACGCATTCGCCGCCGGCACGCCGACGCTTGAGTTCAACCTGCAGATCGCCCCATTTGGCAGCCGCCAACGCTTTGTCGAGGAGACCAGCATAGTCGCCGGAATCGAGCACAACATCGGTCCCGAGCGTGCCGAGCGGACGCCGATATGGCATCTCGTCTTTAGTGACGAGGTTGCGGCGGCGCACTTCGACGCGATCGATCGCAAGCCGCGTCGCGATCGCGTCCATCAGCCGCTCGCGCACGAACGTGCTTTCAAACCGGCCCGGCGCGCGATAGGTGCCGCACGGCGTCTTGTTGGTGAGCCGTACGCGCCCGACCGCCCGATAAGCTGGCACCCGGTAGGGCCCCGGCAACATCGCAGCGGCGAGGTCGGGCACGGTCGCCGCGTGGGTGCGCACGTAGCCGCCTTGATCGTGGAAGAAGTCGTCGTCAATGGCGAGAAGGCGACCCTCGGCGTCGACGGCGGCGCGCACTTTGTGGCGCTGCTGGCGCGAATGATTGGCCGCGATCAGATGCTCGCGCCGGTCCTCGATCCATTTCACCGGCCGGCCGAGCCGCAGCGCCGCAAGACACACCAACACGTCCTCGGGATAAAGCTCGCCGCGAATACCGAAGCCGCCGCCCACGTGGCCTTCGAGGAGGTGCACGCTCGCAGGACTGCGCCGGAGCATGCGGGCGATACCGTCGCGGTTCCAGTGCGGCACTTTGGCGGCACCGTAGAGCTCCAGCACGTCGCGGGCGCCGTCGTAATGGGCGATGGCGCCGCGCGTCTCGAGCGGAACGCCGGAATGGCGTCCGACCGCGAGGTCCAGCTCCACCACGACCGCCGCGTCGCGAAACGCGGCCGCGATGTCGCCGTAGGATTTTTCGACGCTCGCCGCCTCCGTCGAACGTCCGGGCTCGAATTCCCCCGGCGCTGCGCTCGCGTCGAGCACGGGGGGTAAATCTTCGGCCTCAATCGCGACGAGCTCGGCGGCATCCTCGGCCATGTAGGGATCGCTTGCGAACACCGCGGCGATGGGCTCGCCGACATAGCGCACGTATTCGCGCGCCAGGATCGGCTGGCGATAGGGCGTCAAGCCTTCGACTCGCGTCAGCCGGAAATCGATGGGAGGAATGTCGGCGACGTCGGCCGACGTCCACACCGCTGCGACGCCGGGCAGCGCCAGCGCGGCAGTGGGATCGAGCGAAAGGATGCGGCCGTGCGGGTGCTCGGAGCGAACGATGCGCATATGCAGCATGTGTGGAAAGGCGATGTCGGCGGCGAACGCACCGCGGCCCGTCACCAACGGACGGTCCTCGAGACGGGTCACGGAGCGGCCGATGAAGGTCATGGCGAATGCTCTCTACCGTTCATTCCCGCAAAAGCGGGGACTCAGCAGGTTGCTCTGGATTCCCGCTTTCGCGGGAATGAACGGAATTTGTTGCCCGGCCGTTCTAGTCGAGACAAGGCACTATCTCTTACCCGCAATCCCAGCAGCGCGCAGCGCGGCGCGGATGCGCTGCGGGGTTGCCGGAAACTCGTCGATCGAGACGCCGAACGGCGCAAGCGCATCGTTAATGGCGTTGACGACCGCCGCCGGCGCGCCGATTGCGCCGCCCTCGCCCAGCCCCTTGGCCTTGGTGACGGAGGCTTGCGTCGGCGTTGCCAAATGATGGATTTCAATGTCCGGTATTTCCCGCGCGGTCGGCGGCAAATAGTCTGCCAAGCTCGCGGTGACAATGTTGCCACTCTCGTCGTAGATGATTTCCTCGAACAGCGCGTTGGCAATGCCCTGGGCCACGCCGCCGTGGATTTGCCCATCGACAATCATAGGATTGATCAGCCGTCCGGCATCCTCGGCGACCAAAAACGTTTCGATACGCACGCGGCCGGTCTCGATGTCCACCTCGACCACCGCGATGTGACAGGCGTTGGAAAAGGTGCCGACTGGATCGTAGGTGGCGCTCTCGGCGATGCCGGGCGTAACCTCCCCCCTGAACCGATGCGCCTGATGGTAGGCGGCGCGCGCAAGCATGGTCATCGGGATGGAGCGATCGGTTCCGGCAACACGCGCCGCATCCGCTTCGAGCACGATGTCGCCGGCCGACGCCTCGAGCAGGATGCCTGCCATCTGCGTGAGCTTGGCGCGCACCTTGCGCGCCGCAAGCAAGCTCGCTCCGCCGGCAATCACCAGTGAGCGGCTAGCGAATGTGCCCCAGCCATAGGGCGTGCGATCGGTGTCGCCGTGCACGATCTTGATGCGCTCCGGCGACGTGCCAAGCTCATCGGCGATGATCTGCGACAGCGTGGTGCGAAGACCCTGGCCGTGCGGTGAGGCACCGATCCGCGCCTCGATGAAACCCGACGGGTCCATGGTTACCTCGACGGTTTCCCAGCCGGGCGTCACCTCCATGCCGCGCGCGGCGAACGCCTGAGAGCCATAGCCGGTGCGTTCGCAAAACGTTGCCATGCCGAGACCCAGGTAGCGGCCTTGCGCGCGGGCCTTCACCTGGCGGGTGCGGAAGGCCGGCACGGCGGCGGCTTTGACCGCCGCCTCCATGGTCTCCAGATAACTCGCGTCATCTAAGACGAGGCCAGTGACCGACGTATATGGAAACGTCATAACCAAGTTGCGGCGGCGGATCTCGATCGGGTCGAGGCCGAAAGCAGCCGCCGCCTTGTCCATCAAGCGCTCGGCGGCAAACGTGATCACCGGGCGCGAGACGCCACGGTAAGGCGCCATGGGACAGGTATTGGTCAAGACTCCGCGGGAGACGCAGGAATATTCGCGCACGTCGTAGGGGCCGGGCAGCTCCACAGTCGCCATTAGCGGCTCGACCGCGCAGGTCGTGGGATAGCAGGAATAGGCGCCGACATCCGCGACGACGTCAGCGGCAAGGGCGATCAGCTTAGCACCGGCGTCGAACGCGCCTTCGAGCGAGATCGACTGGTCGCGGCTGTGAAAGCAGGCGATGAGATTCTCGCGCCGATCTTCGACCCATGCGACGGACGTTTTGAGCTTGCGCGCGAGCCATGTCACGACCACGAATTCCGCGGCCAGTGACATTTTCTGCCCGAAGCCGCCGCCGACGTCGGGCGCAATCACCCGCAGATCCGATTCCGGCATTGCGAGCAGATCGGCAATGATCGTGCGCATGATGTGCGGCATCTGAGTCGCACAGGTGAGCGTGACGCGCTCGGTCGCAGCGTCCCATGCCGCATGCGCCGCACGCGGCTCTAGCGGCAGTGCGTTCTGACGGTACGAGCGGATATCGACCTTGATCCGGCGGTGCGCGCCCGCCAGCTTGCCTGCAAAACCCGGCGTCTGCACGCGCCCTTCGACGACGGCATTTCCGGCTGCTTCGGCATGAACGAGCGGCGCACCGCGCGTAAGCGCCGCGGCGGCTCCGATCACCGCTGGCGTCTCTTCGATTTCCACCTCGACGCGATCGGCAATGTCCTCCGCCTCTTCCCGCGTCGCGGCGAGGACCGCCGCAATCGGCTCGCCGACGAAGCGCACGACGTCGCGTGCCAGAACCGGTTGACTGATCGGCACGTAGTTGAACCGGTGCAGCATCGGTCGGATCGGCTTGACGGCTGCAAGCTCCGCGGCGGTGACGACCATGGCGCCTTCGGGTGCGACGATCCTGACGAGGCGGCCCGAAGCGACCGAGCTTCGTACGAAGCGCACGTGTCGGGCTGCCGGCAGATTGCCGGTGAACCGACCATGTCCCACAACCAGCGTGGGATCCTCGACGCGCCGGATCGAGCGGCCGACCCAGCCTCGACCGCCATCGCTCTTGCTATGAGGGGGCGCGCCGCCCGCGCCGCGCAACATCATCGCTCAGCGCAGGCGCGCGAACACACGGCGCGGATTCGCATCGGCAATCGCCTCGATCTCTGCGGCAGACAGCTGCGCCGATTGCAGCAGCGCGAGCGGCTCCATGTCGGCCGGCGGGAACGAATAATCAGTCCCTAGCACGACATTATCAAGTCCGACGACATCGATCAGAAAGCGCAACGCTTTGGGCGCATGCACGATGCTATCGTAGGCCATCTGCGCGGCGTAGGCAGACGGCGCCTTGGCCGCGACATCGCCTTGTGCGGCGCGGTCCATGCGCCGATGCATGATGTCGAAACGGCCGGCGAGATAAGGGTAAGCACCGCCGCCGTGGGCCAGCACCAGCTTGAGGTGGGGAAAACGGTCGAGCACTCCGGACATCAGCAGCGAGCCGACGCCGAGCGTGGTGTCGAAGGTGTATTGCGCAATCTGGGCGAGCGCGAATTTCGCCGCACGCGGCGCCGGACCGAGTAGAACCGGGTGGACCAGCACGGGCAAGCCGAGCGCTTCGGCTTTGCGCCAGAATGCCTCGAGCGGCAGCTCGCCGAGATTGACGTTCTCGACATTGGCGGAGATGATCACGCCGCACGCCCCGATCGCCACCGCACGTTCAGCTTCCTCTGCCGCGGCCTCCGCTCGCGTGAGCGGAACCGAGGCGACCCAGGTGAAGCGATCCGAGTTGTCCACGCACCAGGCCGCCAGCGTGTCGTTGAGCATGCGATGCCAGGCGATGCACGCGTCGGCGGCAAAGCCATAGCCGAATATATCCGGCCAGGTGCCGACGATCTGTCGGTCGATACCTTGCGCGTCCAGCCAAGCGCGCCGCTCGGCGACGGGCTCGACCAGACGCGGAAAGAACGGCCGTACCTTGAAGCCGTAATCGAAATGCAACGCCGGCGGCGCGCCGTTAGATTTAGCTAACCGGACTCCGATTTCTCCACCGCGAGAGGCGATCGCGTCGATCAATTGCGGCGGAACGTAGTGGGCATGAATATCGATCGGCACGCGGGCTCCAATTGTGGCGACATTTCAATACGTCGATCGGCCGCCTGAGAGATCGAAGACCGCGCCAGTGCTGAACGAGCATTCTTCCGACGCCAGCCAAGCCACGAGGGCGGCGACCTCCTGCGGCTCTCCCAACCTACCCAACGGGATCTTGGACAGCATGTAGTCGATATGCGCCTGCGTCATTTGCGCGAACAGGGGGGTGCGCACCGCGGCCGGTGTGACGCAGTTTACGCGGACCGAAGTATCGGCCAGTTCCTTGCCCAGCGATTTCGTAAGGGCAATGACCGCGGCCTTGCTCGCGCTGTAGGCGGACGCATTCGGATTGCCGTCCTTGCCGGCAACCGAGGCAATGTTGACGATACGACCGTAATTTCGCCCGCGCATCAGCGGCACGACCGCCCGGCAGCAGTAGAATGCGCCCTCGACATTCACCGCGAAGATTTTTTTCCAGTCCTCGATCGGATACTCCCACAACTTGACGTTGGGTCCGCTGATTCCAGCGTTGTTGATGAGTATGTCGATCGCGGGCACGATCCCGAGCGTCTTTTGCACGGCAACGCCTATGGACGTCGGATCGCTCACGTCAGCAGCAATGCTCGATGCGCCGAGCTTTTTGCCGGCAGCCTGCGCGGCCTCGCCGTTGAGGTCCCAGATCACGACTCTCGCGCCCGATGCGACCAGGCGCTCGGCTATCGCGAATCCCAATCCCGATGCGCCACCCGTCACGACCGCGTTGCGCCCATTGAGATCCAGTTGATTCATTGTTTAAGGCTCGCTCTCTCCGTGCGCACGGCCATGTCAGCCGCGAGCAACAGCGCAGCCCGCGTCGCTCCGACTGACGCAATTCCTCGGCCCGCGATGTCATACGCCGTTCCATGCGCCGGCGTGCAGATCGGAAAGGGAAAGCCGCCCAGTAGCGTGACGCCGCGATCGAAACCCATCAACTTCATCGCGATTTGGCCCTGGTCGTGGTACATCGTCAGTACCGCGTCGAACGCGCCGTTCTTGGCGCGAAGGAAGACGGTATCGGCCGGAAATGGCCCTTCGACACAGATGCCGTCCTGCTTGCCTGCCTCCACCACGGGGGCAATCACGTCGATCTCTTCGCGGCCGAAATTGCCGCCATCGCCCGCGTGCGGGTTGAGCCCAGCGACGGCAATGCGCGGACGCGCGAAGCCGGCGCTGCGCATGCACACGTTTGTCAAGCTCAACGCGCGGAAGATACGCTCCTTGGTCAAACGGGCTGGGACTTCCGCGAGAGAGATGTGCGAGGTGACCCGCGCATTCCACAACTTGTCGAGGATATTGAACTCGCTGGCCGAGCCTTCCAGTCCGACCACCTCTGTCGAAAAGGCGATCTCGTCGTCGTAGGTTGGGCGGGCAAGCCGCATGGCCTTTTTGTTGAATGGGGTAAAGCAGGCCGCATCGGCGCGCCCATCACGCGCCAAGCCGAGGGCATAGCGGTAATTCTCGAGTGCAAATTCGCCGCCTCGCCGAGCGGCAACGCCTCGGCTGATCGAAGCGGGGTCCAGGTTGGCGAAATCGATGAAAATGGGCCCGCGGTCGTCCGGCGTGACCATGGGGTCGGGCGCGACCGTCTCGATGTCGGGTTTGAGCCCGGCAATCCGCGCTCCCTCATCGAAGACCCGTCGGTCGCCCACGACGAGCAAACGGGCAGCAGCGTGCACCTCAGCAAGGGCGACAACTTTCGCCGTCAACTCAGGACTGATGCCGGCGGGATCGCCCATCGCGAGCGCGATCAGTGGCCTGGCGTCACGCGTGCGCACATTCATGGCTTGCCCCTCCGCCGCTTCGCCTCAATCCAATATCGGCTTTGTCGTCGTGCGCACATGCGCGACTTGCAGAACGAGCGGCAACAGCAGCAGCGCCATCCCCGCGAGCACCAGCGTCGTCACTAGTGCATTGCCGAAAAAGATGCCAAGCGAGCCTTTCGACATCAGCATTGCCTGCCGAAACGCATCCTCCGCCTTGTCCCCGATGACGATCGCGAGCACCAGCGGCGCGAGCGGATAAGAGAGCTTCTTGAACAGGTAACCGATAATTCCGAACCCAAGCATCAGCACGACGTCGAGATAAGAATTGGATACCGAATAGGCGCCGACCGTGCAGATGATGAAGATGAGCGGTGCGATGATGAAGAATGGAATGCGCATCAAGGCTGCAAAAATGGGCACCGTCACCAGCACCAGCGCCACCGCGACGATGTTTCCCACATACATCGACGCGATCAGCCCCCATACGAAATCCTTCTGTTCAATGAACAGCATCGGCCCCGGATTGAGGCCCCATATCATCAGCCCGCCCATCATCACCGCCGCCGTGGCGGAACCCGGAATGCCGAGCGACAGCATTGGCAAGAGCGCGCTTGTTCCTGCTGCGTGATCGGCCGTCTCCGGCGAGATGATGCCTTCCGCCTCGCCCTGGCCAAAGCGCGCGCTGCGCGGCGAGAAGCGCTTGGCGATGCCGTAGCTCATGAACGAGGCCGCCGTCGGCCCGCCGGGCGTGATCCCCATCCAGCAGCCGATCGCCGCACTGCGCAGGAGCGCCCAGCCATGGCGCGGAAGGTTAAGAAGCGTGCGAAAGACTTCCCGCCAGTCGATTCTCGAGGATACGGCCTTGGCCTGAACTTCCTCCTCGACGGCCAAGAGCAGCTCGCCGATCCCGAACAGGCCCATGACAGCAACGACAAAGCTTATCCCTTTGACCAATTCATCGATGCCCATCGTGAGCCGCACGCTGCCAGAAACCGTATCGATGCCGATGGCGGCAATGGCAAAGCCGGCCGCCAGCGAGACGACCGTCTTGGCCGGCGGGGCGCCTCCCATACCGACAAAGCTCGCAAAGGCGAGAAAATAGACTGCGAAATATTCCGGCGGTCCAAACGCGAGAGCGACTTGGGCGACCCAGGAGGCGAGAAAGGTGATGAGCATAACGCCGACAAGCGCGCCAAAGGCCGCGGATCCGAACGCAGTCGCAAGCGCCGCGGTCGCTCGGCCATCGCGCGCCATCGGATAGCCGTCGAAGGTGGTCGCAACCGAGGATGGCTCGCCGGGAATGTTGAACAAAATCGAAGTTACGGAGCCGCCGAACAGCGCGCCCCAGTACATGCTGGACAGAAGGATGATCGCAGAAACCGGCTGCATGCCGAACGTCAGGGGCAGCAGCAGCGATACGCCGTTCGGGGCGCCCAGCCCAGGCAGTACACCGACGAGGATCCCGAGCAGCACGCCGACGAGCATCAACGCCAGATGCGGCAGCGTGATTGCGATCGTGAAGCCGTGCAGCAAGGATTCGATGTTGTCCATCGCGCCCCCGTTAGAACCCGAGCACATCCGCCAGAGCGCCGTGCGGCAGCGACACCTGGAACATGCGTTCGAACACCAGATAGAGCGCGATGGGCGTCGTCACCGCGATGAGCAGCGAACGCGGCAACGAGAACCGGTGCAGCAGGGCCAGCGTTCCCAACATGTAGCAGCCCGAGGCTACATACACGCCGACCAGCGGGATTGCCGCAACGAACACGACGGCTGGAGCGAATAGCGCTATCAGGTGCCGCAGGTCGGACGAACTGACGGCCACAGCCCGGCTTTCCAGCCATCCGCGGGCAAGATTCCACAGGCTGGCGATGACAACGATCAGACCGGTCAAGAATGGGAACGTGCCGGCATCAACCCCTGCCGTCGACCATCCGGTGCCTTTGTCAATGCTGGAGATGACAACGGCTGCGCCGAAGACTCCAGTCAATGTTGCTGTCGTGAGTTCCAGAGCGCGTCGCGAGATCATCAGCGCTCGCCGTCAATTAACGAGCCATCCTTGTTCGGCGGCGATCTTGCGCACGTGCTCGATATCCTCCTTCATGAACTTGTCGAACGCCGCTCCGGTCAGGAATGTGTCGGTCTGCGACGTGCGCTCGATGTAGTCCTTCCACTCCGGCGTATTTTGCACCTTCCGCATCAAGTCGACGTAAAACGCCAACTGGTCGGCGCTGACCTTGCCGGGCAGCCACACCGTACGCGGCTGCTGGAATTGCGGGATGTTCAAGCCGGATTCGACGCAGGTGGGAATATCGTTCCAGCCTTGCGTTGCGGTGATGTTCGGACCTTTCGGCAGCCGTTGCGGACTAAACGCGCACAGCGGGCGCTGCGTGCCGCCGCGCCACTGCCCGAGACTTTCGTTCGGATTGTTGACATGTGAGTCGATGTGACCGCCGGCGAGCTGTACCGCCGCTTCGGCGCCGCTCTTGAACGGAATGTAGGTGAGTTTCACGTTCGCGGTCTTTTCGATCATGCGGGTGAGAACTTCGTCGGTATCCTTCGATTGCGCGCCGCCCATCTTGAATTCGCCGGACTTCGCAGCCGCCGCTTTGAGATACTCGCCAACGCTCTTGTAGGGGGCGTCCTGCTTCACCCAGAGCAGGAATTCGTCCTGGGCCATCGCCGCGATCGGGGTCAGGTCGGTGTGCTTGAAGGCAACCTTCGAGACCATCGGCTGCTGCCAAGCATTCGACGTGCCGAAGATGACCTTATATGGGTCACCAGCCGACGCCTTGGCATAGGTATAGCCTTCGGCCCCGCTTCCACCTCCCTTATTGACGACGACGACAGGCTGATCGGTCAGCTTGTATTTGACGATGATGCTCTGAACCGTGCGAGTGAGATTGTCCGTGCCGCCGCCGGGACCAGCGGTTGCGACGAACTCAATCGGCTTGCTCGGCCGCCACTCGGCCGCCGCCGGAGCGCAAGTGAGGACGGCAATGGCGCCGGCAGATAAAATCAACGATCTTGCAGCTGAGCTCATGTTTCCTCCTGATCTTGTTATGGGGTGAGTGCATCAGGCCACCTGCTGGCGGGCAGGGTGCGACGCCATTGTGACGATCGCGCCCTCTTTCCCGAAACGCTCGATCTGCTGGTCATCGAATCCGCACGCGTGCAGCACCTCGCGCGTGTGCTCGCCATAGAGCGGCGCGCCGGTGCGCACCTCGCCGGGCGTGGCCGAGAATTTCACCGGAAACCCGATGGTTTTGACGCGACCCAGCGTCGAATGCTCGACCTCGACAACCATTTCGCGGGCAAGCGTCTGCGCATCCGCCAGCGCCTGCAGCATGTCATTGACCGGACCACAGGGAACGCCCTTATCCTCGAGCGCGTCCAGCCAGTACTTCGCCGGCTTGGTTCGGAAGCGTTGCTCGAGTTCCGTCTCAAGCTCCTTGAGGTGAGCCATCCGGTCTGCGCTGGATTTAAAACGCGGATTATCCGCGAGTTCCGGCGCGTTCAACGCCTCGAGCATGCGCAACCAATTCTTCTGATTGGCACCACCGACGACGATCCATCCATCCGACGCTTCAAAGGCTTGATAGGGGGCGTTGAGCGGGTGCGCCGACCCCATGGCGCGCGGAGCCACTCCCGTCGCCAACGCAATTGCCGATTGCCAGTAAGTCTGCACCAGCGCGGCTTCGAAGAGCGAGGTCTCGACCCACTGGCCCTGTCCGGTTCGCAATCGATGCACATAGGCGGCGAGGATGCCCATCGCCGCGAGGATCCCGGCGGTAATATCGGACAGCGGCGCCCCGCATTTCACGGGAGGCCCGTCCGGGCTCTCGCCGGTGAAGCTCATGATCCCACTCATCGCTTGCGCAACGAGGTCAAAGCCGCGCCTGTGCTTGTAAGGACCCGTGCGTCCGAACCCGGACAGCGAACAGTAAATCAATGAAGGATAATCCTTGCGCAGATCCTCATAGCCAAACCCAAGGCGGTCCATCACCCCCGGCGCGAAATTCTCCGCCAGCACATCTGCAGTCGCGATCAACCGCCGCAGGATTGTCCTTCCCCCCTCTGTCTTGAGATCGAGCACAATCCCACGTTTGTTACGGTTCATCATCAGGAACGCCGCAGCCTCCTCGCCGATCTTCGGCGGGATCATGTGACGCGAGTCATCGCCGCTGGGCGCCTTTTCGATCTTGATGACTTCGGCACCCATGTCCGCCAGCATCAGCGTGCAGGTCGGGCCCGCCATGACGTGCGTCAGATCGATCACCCGCAAGCCGGTCAACGGGCCCATCGGACAATCCTACTTGTTAGTTGGAGCCTATTCGCCCGCCCATTGCGGCTGGCGTTTGTTGAGGAAGGCATCCAATCCTTCACGGAAGTCTCGGCTCATGTAGCACATGAGGATAAGGTCTTCGCCCTCCTCGCGCGAGAGCCGGCGCTGCAGCCGCGCGAGCGCCTGTTTCGTGGCGTTGAGCGTCAGCGGCGCGTTGCCGGCAATCAGCGTCGCAAGCTCTTCGACCCGCCGCTGCAGGGCCGAAAGATCGTCGACGACTTCATTGAGAAGACCAACGCTTGCCGCCTCCTCGGCGCCGACGAGCCGTGCGGTGAATATGAGATCCTTCACGCGCGCGGGTCCGATTAGCGCCGTGAGCCGGCTGAGGCTCGACATGGAAAGGCAGTTGCCGAGCGTGCGGGCGATCGGAAATCCCATTCGCGTCGTCTTGGTCCCGATGCGTATATCGCAGCAAGCGGCGATCCCAGCACCGCCGCCGGTACAGGCGCCGGTGATCGCGGCGACCGTGGGCACACGACACTGCTCGAGCGTCGTCAACACGCGATCGATGCGCGATTCGTATTCGATCGCATGCTCAGGCGTCTTGAAGGAGCGGAACTGATTGATATCGGTCCCCGATGCAAAGGCCTTGTCGCCGGCGCCTTGGAATATGAGCACCTTGATCGAGCGGTCCTTGTTGGCCTGCTCGCATATTTGCGCGAGCCGCTCGTACATCGCGAAGGTGAAGGCATTGCGCGCCTGCGGACGGTTGAATGTGGCGCGCCCAATACCGTCCTTCACCTCGAACAGGAGGTCATTGGCGCCCGTGGATTGCTCATCCATGCGATTTTGGTCCTGCGGCCGGGTCCGTAATGCGAAAGGCAACTTGAATGCAGATATGAGGGAAAGCAAGCCGGGGCGGCTTGCAGGTGGCTACGTTTGGGCATCAACGCGCGGACTGCCGCCGCATCTCGGCGACCGTGCTGCGCACGGCCTTGATGATGTTCTGATAGCCGGTGCAGCGGCACAAATTGGACGACAAAAGATCGAGAATATCGTCGTCCGTGAGGTCGGGGTTGGTCTCCAGCGCATTCACGGTCAGCATCAGGAAACCCGGGGTGCAGAACCCGCATTGAAGCGCGTGGTGCTCGATGAATGCACTTTGCACGGGATGCAGCTTATCGCCATCGGCGAGGCCTTCGACCGTGCGAATGCGCTTGCCCTGGGCTTGGACCGCGAACATCAGGCAGGATCTGACCGCCTCGTTATCGAGGATCACGGTACATGCCCCGCATACGCCGTGCTCACACCCGATATGCGTGCCGGTCAGTCCACATTCGTCACGGATGACATCGACAAGTGTCCGTCTCGGCTCGACCCGAACGGCATAGTCATGGCCGTTGATGTTGAGCTTGAACTCGAGCTTGTCACTCATCGCATGCATTCGCCGACGCGGCCCGCAACTCCTTGAGTGATACATGCATTCTGTGGCAAGTAAAGCCGAAGCACGGGCTATCCGGGCGACCGCCGACTGACGGACGCGAAGTCCGCAACGAGCGAAACAATTCTGCCAAGGGAGGAAGTTGCCATGACGTCCAGTCTGTCACGCCGCACGCTCATCAAAAGCGCGGCCGGCTCCGCGCTGTTGGCCGGCGTCGGCATGCCCGCGATCGTGCGCGGGCAAGCCGATGCGATCCGCATCGGACATCTCACTCCCCTCACCGGCTTTCTCGGGCCGCTCGGCGAATACGCGGTCATGGGAGTGAAGCTCGCTGCCGAGGAAATCAACAATTCCGGCGGCGTGATGGGGCGCAAGATCGAGCTTGTGATGGAGGATTCGGTCAACCCGCAGACCGCCTCCGCCAAGGCCGAGCGGCTGATCGAGCGCGACAAGGTCGCCATGATCATCGGCGAAATCTCCTCCGCCTCCGGCCTTGCCATCGGCCAGGTCGCCAACCGCCTGAAGACCGTCTACATCAACACCGGCTGCAATTCCGACGCGCTGCGCGGCGCGAGTTGCAATCCGTACATGTTCCACATCGAGGGCGCGAACTCGATGTATGTGATGGCGGTCGGCCAGTACTTGCTGCGCGAGAACCTGGTGCGCGGAAAGAAGTGGTACTCGCTGACGGCAGACTACGCCTTTGGCCACGATCTGCTGCGGGTTGCCAAAAAATTCATGGAAGCGAACGGCGGGCAATTTGCCGCCGACGAGTTGGTGCCGACCGATGCCACCGATTTTTCGCCCTATCTCCTGAAAGTTCGCCAGTCCCGGCCCGATCTCGTTATCTCGAATCTCGCTGGCAACCAGATCACCAGCTTCCTCAAGCAATATTCCGAATACGGCCTGCAGTTCCCGGTCGCCGGCTTTGGTTTCGATACCGTGGTCGCTTGGGGCGCCGGCAAAGGAAATTTCTCCGGCATCTGGCCGCTGGTGTGGCACCACCTCGTCGACACGCCGAGCTCGAAGAAATACGTCGAGGTGTTCCACAAGAAATACGGGAAGCTTCCGGACAACCAGTCCTGGGGCGACTACAACTCGCTCAAGATCGTGGCGCAGTCGATGGCCGAGACCAAGTCGACCGACCCGCAGAAGCTCGCGGAGCATCTGCGCAAGGGCGCAAAATTTGACGTCATGAAGGCGCGCGAAGCGTATTTCCGCCCCTATGACAATCAGATGGTTATGGAAATGTATGCGGTGCGCGCCAAGGACCCAGCCAAGATGAAGGATCAGTGGGATATCTACGATGCGCTCGGCGCGGTCCCCGCTGCTAACGAGGACATGGAGATCATCGCCCCGCCGAAGGATGGCAGCTGCAAGATCGGGGCATAGCGTCGGCCCGGTTGTTATTGGTCCCGTATCCGGAGATAGGCGCTAAACTAAGATCGTCATTGCCGGGCTTGATTCGGCAATCCATCCATCTTCGTAAAAGGCTTCTTACGAAGAAGATGGATGCGCGGGTCAAGCCCGCGCATGAGCCACTCTAAACTCGGCGCCTATCCGCCCTCACGCCCCAAGAGTGCCGCGTGCAACTCGTCTTCATATTCGAACAAGTTCTCAACGGACTCCTGGTCGGCGCCTATTACCTGCTGATCGCGCTCGGCCTGTCGCTGATCTTCGCGCTCGGCGGCATCGTCAACCTCGCCCACGGCGGTTTTTACGCGATCGGCGCCTACCTCGCGGTCATCCTGGCGGATCGCATCGGATTCGCCGGCGCCCTCGTCGCTTCGCCGCTCGCGGTCGGTCTCATCGGCATTGCGATCGAACGATTGTTGTTTCGCCGCTTCTATCGCTCCGACCCCATCTTGAGCCTGCTGCTGACCTTCGGGCTCGCCATGATCATCGAGCAGGGTCTGCGCATTGTATTCGGCGCGACCCCGCTGCCGTTCTCGATCCCGCCCGAATTGCGCGGCCAGATCTTCATTGGCGACTTCATCTATTCGCGATACCGCCTCATCATCTTGAGCGTCGCGGTGGCCGCGGTGACCGCGACCTGGTTCATCGTCTATCGCACCGCCTTCGGCCGTGTCGTGCGCGCGGGCGTGCAGAACCCAGACGTCGTCGGCGCGCTCGGCATTTCGCTCGCGCCCTACATGACGGCCATCGCGGCACTCGGCGTCGGACTGGCCGGACTTGCCGGCGTGCTGCTCGCCCCGATCGCAGGCGTGCACCCCGCCATGGGGGCCGAAATCCTCACCGCGGCCTTCGTCGTGGTCGTGATCGGCGGCTTGGGTTCCTTCTGGGGCGTTATCGCCGCCTCCCTCCTTGTCGGCGTCGTGCGCGGCATCACCATCTACTTCAACCCATCCTGGGGCGAAGCCTCCATGTATCTCCTGATGGCACTGGTGCTGCTGGTGCGCCCGCGCGGCCTTTTCGGCGAGCGCATCCAAAAGTTCGAGTAGCTGGCGATGCGCGATGAACACGCCCCGCTTGTGGTTGCAGCGCTCGCGCTGGCGCTCCTGCCGTTCGCGCTCGACCTCGTCGGCTTGACGCTGCGCTCGGCAGTCGACGTCGTCGTGTTCGCCATTGCGTGCATGGGGCTCAACGTGCTTCTCGGCCATACCGGCCTGGTCTCATTCGGGCACGGGGCGTGGTTCGGGCTCGGCGCCTATGCCGCCGCACTGAGTCAGCGGTACTGGTTTCCCGGCGCGATCGTTCTGCCGTTCCTATTCGCGATTGTTTTTGTTGCGGCGGGCGCGCTCCTCTCGGGCGCCCTGATCCTGCGGCGGCGCGGCGTCTATTTCTCGCTGCTCACACTCGCTCTGACCGCGCTCCTCTTCGCTATCGGCTATCGCTGGACCGAGCTCACCGGCGGCGAGAGCGGATTGGGTGGTGTCACCCGTTCGAGCGTGCTCGGCCTCGATCTCGACTCCGACCGCCTCTATTACTGGGTCGTCGCGGCAATCGGGATGGCGACATGCTACTTGCTCTGGCGCTTCCACCGATCACCCGCCGGCAGCGTTCTCCTCGCAATCCGCGAGAATGAGGAGCGCGCGCGCTTTCTCGGATATCCCACCAATCGCTACAAGCTGATCGGCTTCGTGCTCTCGGCGAGCGTGGTCGCGATCGCGGGAGCGCTCTCGGTATTCAATCACCGATTCGCCTCGGCAGAACCGCTCGCAGTGGGCTTCTCGGGCGAGCTCGTCGCTATGGTGGTGATTGGAGGCATGCGCAGTTTTCTCGGCCCCGCGCTGGGTGCGCTATTCTTCATCCTGTTTCGCGAGTTCCTGTCGATCTGGACTGCGCACTGGCTGTTCTATTTCGGCCTGCTGTTCGTCGGTTTTATCGTGTTCTCCCCGACCGGCCTCGTCGGCGTCGCCGCACGGGTGCTCGACCCGTTCCGCAAGCGCGCGATCGAGGCCGCGGCCATGGCCGGCCGGCAGATCGCAGAAGACGCGAAACTGCCACAGATCTATCGTCGCGACGGCGCGAGCGAGACGCCGGTCCTATTGGCGCGCGGCCTCGTAAAACGCTTCGGCGGCATTCACGCCGTTGATGGCATAGATCTCGCCGTCAAAGACCGCACCCTGCACGCGCTGATCGGCCCGAACGGCGCCGGCAAGACGACCGCCTTCAATCTCCTGTCGGGTCTCTTTCCACCTGACGCCGGCCAAATTGAGCTCACGGGCCACTCGATCGCGGGCTTGAAGCCCGAGGACATCACCACGGCCGGAGTCGGCCGCTCGTTCCAGATCACAAATTTGTTCGGCGGGCTCCCGGCCAAGGAGAACCTGCGGCTCGCGGTGCAGGCACGTAGCGCAAAGCGATTTGCGATGTGGGCGTCGGCGGACGGGGTCGGAGAGGTAAACAAGGAAACCGCCGAGCTCATCGCCTTTCTCGGCGTCAGCGGAATGGAGCGCGCCGAGGCGGCCTCTCTCTCCTACGGCGGGCAGCGTCTGCTCGACATGGGGCTTGCGATTGCGACCCGGCCGCGCATCCTGCTGCTCGACGAGCCCCTCGCCGGGCTGGCCGCTGCCGAGCGCACTCGCATCGCTTCGCTGTTGTCGACCATCGCTACGGAAATTCCTGTGCTGCTGGTCGAACATGACATCGATCGTGTGTTCCAGATCGCCGACCACGTCACTGTAATGAACGAGGGCAAGGTGCTGGTCGATGGCACCGTCGAGGACGCGCGCAACGATGCCAAGGTGCGCGAGGTCTATATCGGTTCGGGCGTCGCCGCGCTCGCCGCAAAGCCCCGCGTTTCGGCGGCTGGCGCTACTCCGATCCTGGTGGTCGACAACGTCGACACCTTCTATGGCAAGAGCCACATTCTCAACTCTGTTTCGCTCGATGTGCGCGAGCACGAAATTCTCGCTTTGCTTGGCCGCAACGGCGCCGGCAAGTCGACGCTGCTCAAGACTGTGATCGGGATTGCTCCACCCGCGGTAGGGGCAATCCGGCTCCAAGGCGAGGATACGGCAGGCTTTGCCTCCGCCGAAATCGCGCGCCGCGGGATCGGATACGTGCCGCAGGGGAGAGGTTTGTTCGCCGGGATGAGCGTTGCCGACAATCTGGCGCTCGGCCGCCTCAAGCGGATGACCGGCACCGGTATCCACTGGAGCGACGAGCGCATCGCCTCGTATTTTCCGCGGCTGACCGACCGCTGGCACTCGCCGGCGGATTATCTTTCCGGTGGCGAGCAGCAGATGTTGGCGGTCGCTCGCGCGCTGGCCGGAGACGTTCGCGTGCTGCTGCTCGACGAGCCGTTCGAGGGACTTTCTCCAGCGGTGACCGAGGAGCTGTTCGAGGCGTTCGATCGGCTGCGCTACGATGTCGCGATCATCATCGTCGATCACCATCTCGATCTCGCGCTCGCACTCTCGGACCGCACCGTCGTGCTCGAGCGCGGATCCGTGACGTGGACCGGCCCGTCGCACACGTTACGCGACGACCTCGCGCTGAGGAGAAAAGTGCTGTGGATGTGAACAATCGGATTGCCGTCGTCGGGGCCGGCTTGATTGGCCGCTCCTGGGCGGTCGTGTTCGCAGGCGGTGGCTGCGAGGTCGCGCTCTATGATGCAGCGCGCGAGGTCGCCGAGAACGCGCGCATGCTGGTCATGCAGGGGCTCGAAGATCTCGCCGAGCAGGGACTCATGAAAGATGCGCCGGCCGCCGCCGCGCGCATGCGCCTAGCCGGCGATCTCCGCGATGTGCTCGACGGCGCGATTCTTGTACAGGAGAACCTCCCCGAGAAGTTGGAGACGAAACGCGCGATTTTCTCGGAGCTCGATCGGCTCGCCGCCCCCGAGACGATACTGGCCTCCTCCACCTCCACGATCGTGGCCAGCCTGTTTTCAGAACAGCTCCCCGGACGGCATCGCTGTCTGATCGCCCATCCGGTCAACCCCCCGCATCTGATCCCGCTTGTGGAGCTCGTCGGCGCGCCTTGGACAGCCCCGGCAATCATCGCCAAGGCTAAGGCGATCTACGAGGCAGCGGGCCAGGCGCCGATCGTGGTCAAGCGCGAGATCGACGGCTTCATCCTCAACCGCCTGCAAGCCGCGCTGCTGTCGGAGGCATTCCGACTCGTCGGAGACGGCTACGTCACGCCGCAGGATCTCGATAAGACTCTCAAAGATGGATTGGGCTTGCGCTGGTCCTTCATGGGACCATTCGAGACAATCGAGCTCAATGCCCCCGCCGGTATCCTCGATTACTGCCGCCGCTATGGTCCCAGTCTCAGCGCGTTGAGCGCGGCAAGTCCGTCCCTCTATGCGGGCGAGAACCTCGCGCGCATCCTCGCGCAGTGGGGAAAAGCTTCGGGGCCCGAGCAGGTCGCCGCGCGCATGCGCTGGCGCGATCGCCGCCTCGCCGCGCTCAGGGCACATCAGCGCTCGCAGCCGGCCGGATAAACGTTCCACCGCCGCAAACAGCACTACCGCGCTGGTGCGGGAATTTGGACCAATTCGGAAATTTGCGCTTTCGAGAGCGGCGTTTGCAGATATCGCGATGTCATCGCGTCCTTCATGATCGCGTCAAGCCCGATGATCTTGTCCGGTACGAGCATATCCTTCGGGAAGAACTCGTCGCGCAGGCGCTGCGCGACACCTTCCGATACGCCGGCAAATTCGGCGAAACGCTTGAGCGCGGCGGGATCGGAATACATCCAGTCGATGCTCTCGCGATAAGCCTGCATGAAGCGTCCGAGGACGTCCTTACGCTTCTGCAATGTATCCGCGTTGGTAATGAGCACGCGGACCGTGTCGCGCCGGATCGCAGAAACGTCGGCTGCTCGCGCCACAACACGGATTTTGCCTTCTTCGATGGCGTCGACCCCGAATGGCGCCTCAGCCCAGCCGACATCGATGCGACCGGCGATGACCTGATTGAAGGTCGCGACAGCGCCTCCAATTGCCGTCGGCCTCGCCTTGAGGCGGTATTGCTTGATCAGGTCGAACACGTCGTACTTGCTGGCGGCGTTGTTGGTCCAATAAGCGATGGTCTTGCCGTCGATATCCTTGATCGTTTTGATCGGCGAGGCAGCCTGGACGTACCAATAGTTGGCGGTGCCGGTCGTGCTCGCCCCGATCACCCGCAGCGGCGCGCCCTTGCCATAGGCCCGCAGCACGCCGATCGTACCGACGTCCACTCCCACGTCGCTGCTGCCCGACGCCACCGCCGATTCGATCTCCCCGTCACGCGGGTAGAGCACGTCGAGCGTGATTCCGTGTTTGCTGAAGATGCCCGCGCTTTGGCCGAGCTCCGGCGCCGCCGATTCCCAGGCCCCGCGCTGGGCCGCTGCGAGTTTGAGCACATCCGCGGCCGACGCCTGCGGCATCACCGCGAAAGACGTCGCAACGATTGCGGCGCTGGTCAGGACCATCTTCCCTTTTTTCGTTGCTTTCATCGCTACTCCCGTGCTGCGCGCAAACATAGCACACCTAATTCGTGACGGGGTCCGCTGCATTCGTGACTGGGGCGGGCTACGGCGGCAGGCATTATCGGCGGCGGCAGGCATTATCGGCGAAGGGGTCGTTGATTGGGCGTCCGGATCGTGTAATTGCATCCAGTGCTATCGGCCTATCCGCGGCGATGCGCGGCATATGGACGCTCCCCCGGTCGCGGACCGCTCCTCCATAGCGCTCCCCAGCAGGAATACTGAACCATGACAGGCGATCTAGTTCTTGCGGCGCTGGCGAATGGCACAATGGATGCGGCGATGGACGACATCGTCACGAAGTTGCTCACTCATCTCAAGCTCGATGCGAGCAACATCACGTTCGACGCACTGTTCCAACGTGTGGTGGATCTCGCGTTAGCCTCGGTGACCGTCGCCAACATGTTCGCTCTAGTCGGCGCGATTTTCTTCGTCACCACGTTATTGATGCGCACGATGGTGCCGCTGCGCGTGGCCGGCATTATCAGCGACGTGTTCTTTATCGGATTTGGCGTGCTGTCGGCCACGTTCACTACTCTGATCCTATATCTACTGCTGCTGCCCATCAACATTTTCCGCCTCACGCAGATGCTCAAGCTCGTGAAGAAGGCACGAGCCGCCGCGCAAGGCGATTTGTCCATGGATTGGCTCAAGCCATTCATGACTCGGCGCAAGTACGCCAAAGGCGACCTGCTGTTCCGAAAAGGTGACCGGGCCAATGAGATGTTCTTCACGGTGACCGGAAGATTTCTGGTCACCGAATTGGGCATCGAGCTGCCGCCGGGGCGCCTCGTAGGCGAACTCGCCTTTCTCTCACCCGACAACCGGCGCACTCAGTCGCTCGAATGCGTCGAGGACGGGGAAATGCTCGCCATCACCTATGATCGGCTGCTCGAGATCTATTTCCAGAATCCCGAATTCGGCTACTACTTCCTGCGTCTGAGCACGGAGCGATTGTTGCAGAATATCGCACGCCTGGAAGGCATCATCGATCAGTACAAAGCCAAGGAGCAGGGCGCCGCCGCGGGCGCCGCACAGCAGACTTAAAGGTTGCACCGCGCGCTCATGTCACGATCGCTGGGCCACGAAGAACGCCTCCAGCATGCGGCCTTCCTTGTTCTCGATCTTGTGCGGGCCATCGAGGCTGTAATCGTTTCCCAACGCTTTCACCGTCGTGGCCGACGCGAGCACGCGATTGGGCGCACCCGCGGCCTCCAGACGCGCGGCGATATTTACGGTATCGCCCCACACATCGTAAGCAAACTTTCGCGTGCCGATGACTCCGGCCATCACCGGGCCGGAATGTAACCCCACCCGGATCGTGAATGGGACCGGCAGCCGCGAGCGCAATCGCGCGGTCGCTGCGACCATGTCGAGAGCAAATTTCGCCGCCAGCCAGGCGTGATTGGGACGCGGCGTGGGGACACCGCAGACCGCCATGTAGTTGTCGCCGATCGTCTTTATCTTCTCGATGCCGGCATCTTCCGCAAGCTTGTCGAATTCGCTGAACAACTGATTGAGGCAGGCGACGATTTCAAAGGCCTTCATGCGCGCCGTGATCTTGCCGAAACCGACCACGTCGGCAAAAATGACCGTGGCGTCGTCGAAATGGTCGGCGATGTTGCTTTCCCCGTTGCGCAGCCGCGTCGCGATCTCCGCCGGCAGAACGTTGCGCAACAGGTTCTCGGAGTGCCGCTTCTCATTTTCGATCTTGCCGAGATACTCGTTTTCCAGCGCCCGTAGCGAGTGCCTGCGTAGCGCCGCGCCGATCCGCGCACGCAAGATCGACGGATTGAACGGCTTGGGCAGGTAATCGTCGGCGCCAAGTTCGATGCATTGCGAGACCTTCTCGGCATCGGTGTCGGCGCTGATCATGACCACAGGAATATCGCGCTTGTCCGGATCGCTCTTGATCAGTTTGAGCACCTCGTCCCCGTTCAAATCCGGCATCATCAGATCGAGCAGGACCAGACTGAACTTTTCCTTCTCGATGAGCGCGATGGCCTCGTTTCCACTCGCCGCACTCGCGATCCGCTCGTGACCATCCGTCTCGAGCAGCAATTGCAGCGTGTACCGATTGTCCTCGTTGTCGTCGACGATGAGGATACCGGGGAGATCCGTTGCCATTCGTACCTCGAGCTCCTCTCGGTCGGCTAATCGCGTCGGCTACCCTCATTTCGGCTGCGGAAGGAGCCGCCTTCATCATATCGCCTGCGCCGTGGATTTAGAAAGCCAGGCGAGGGTGCAACCAATCTGGCCGCTGCGCGGCCGGACCGCTCACGAGTGCGGACGCTCATCGGAACTCTCGCCGAGATCGCGATAAACCTCGAGCGCCTGCCGGTGCAGTGCATGTGCGTCCGAGAGATCACCAGCGAAAAGCCGAGCCGATGCCAGCGCGCTGAGGCAGCGCGCCAACGTCTTTGTGGTTCCGAATGGACGCACCAGCGCATGTGCCTCGCGCAGCAGGCGTTCGCCCTCCTCGGCACAGTCGGGCGACAGGCGCGCGGTCCCCGCCCGCAACAATACGCGGCCCTCGTGAAAGCCCTCGCCAAGTTTGCGGTAAAGGTCCGCGGCGCGCATCGCTTCCTCGTAATCGGCGGGGTCATCGAGCTCCCGCACGTCGCCGGCCTGCCAGGAGAGAAGCCGCGCTGTTATTTTGGGCGGCGTCCCGTTGCCGGTTTTTTCGAGCGCCGCAAGGACCCAGTGTCGGTGCTCCAACATCAAGCCGAGCTCGGCCCACAAGACGTGGCTGTGCGCCACAAGATCGATGCCGACCGCAACATCGCCATCCGCTCCGAACGCCCATTCGAGCGCACCGCGCAAGTTGTCGATGTCGGACGCATAGGATGCGATCCATTGCTGCGTCGGGGTCGTCTCCCATGCCGCCGTCGCCTGCGCCAACCGCGCGGCAAAGTGCTCGGCGTGCCGCCGGCGCAGGGCCGGCGCGTCGGCGAGCTTCTCGGCCGCATAGTATCGGGTCGACTCGAGCAAACCATAGCGGCATTCGCCGTCGTCAAGATTGGCATGCAGCAACGACTTCTCGACCAGTGAGAGGAGCAGGTCACCGACCTGTTCCGTCGGCATTGCGTCGCCCGCAACCACGGCGCTGATCGAGCCGAGCGTGGTTCCTCCTAAGAATACCGACAGCCGGGCGAGCAACATCTTCTCCGCGTCGCTGAGCAGGCTGTAGCTCCAGTCGATCAAGGCATGGAGCGTCTGCTGTCGCGGTAACGCGGTGCGGCTGCCGCCGGTCAGCAGGCGGAAGCGCTCGTCGAGGCCGTGGGCGAGCTTATCTACCGGCAGTACTTTGAGCCGAGGCACCGCCAGTTCGATCGCCAGTGGGATCCCATCGAGCCTGCGGCAGATCGACGCGACGGTGGCGGCATTGGCGTCGCTAAGAGCGAATCCGCAGCCGAGCGCGTTCGCGCGCTCGACGAACAGGCGCACGGCGGCGTAGTCGCGCGCGCGCTCCGCCGTGGCCGCATCGCCTGGCTGCGGCGCCGGCAGCGAGGGCACGCGAATGACGCTTTCTCCTGCGATCGCCAGCCGCTCACGGCTTGATGCCAGGATGGACAGGCGCGGGCAGCTGCGCATCATCGCTTCGACGACACGCGCGGCCTCGGCGATGACGTGCTCGCAATTGTCAACGATCAGGAGAAGCTGTCTGGTCCTAAGCGCTGACGTGAGCGTCTCCAGTGCGCCGGTGGTGGCGCTCAGCGTGACGCCCAAGGCATCTGCGATGATGGAGGTTACGAGCTGTGGGTCATTGAGCGGAGCGAGCTCTGCGAGCCATATGCCGTCGGGATAGCGATCGAGCAGGCCGCGGCCGGCTTCGATCGAGAGGCGGGTCTTGCCGACCCCGCCGGCCCCGGCGAGCGTCACCAGACGGTGATCACTCAGTCGCGTCTTGATCTCCGCGAGATCGGCTTCGCGTCCGATCAAACTGGTCAACTGCTGGGGAAGATTATTGGTGGCGGCAGGAATGTCTGCAGCGACCGGCGCGCTTTGGTCAGCGACTGCCGCTACTTTGACTTCCCCGGCGGTCTCGCGTGTGACCGGAGCCACGAAGCGATAGCCGCGCCCTGCAACTGTCAGCAAGTAGCGGTCGCCGTCACCCGCCGCGGCCAGCACCTTGCGGACGGCGGAAATGTGAACCTGAATGTTGTTTTCTTCCACCACCACGCCGGGCCATACCTGCGCCATCAGCTCGTCCTTGGTTACCAGCTGGCCGTGGCGGCTCACCAGCATCAGCAGGACTTCGAACGCGCGCTGCCCAAGCGTCACCGGGACACCGTGGGCCAACAGCTCGCGCCGCGCGACCAGCAATCGGAATGGTCCGAAGGCGAAAGCTTCGCTCATTGGATCACTCCGCCGGAGCTACCGGCGGTTCGACGAACCGCAGGGTGAGCCGATTGCGGCCATTACGGCGTTCGTAATTCATGCCGGTCGCGAAGCTGCGTATCAGATGAATGCCAACGTCCCCGACCTTCGCCTCCTCGAGCGAGCGCGCCGGAACCGGCGGCGGCGCCCGGGTGGGATCGAATTGCCGGCCGTTATCCTCAATCCGGGCGACCAGATTTGCGCCGTTGCGCTCGAGCTCAACCGCAATTTCGAGCGGATCGTCCCTCGCGGCCCCATACATGATGATATTGGCGACCGCCTCTTCGAGGCAGAGCTGCAAGGCGAAGGAGACATCCGGCGACGTGCGCTGTTCGGTGAACCCTTCGATCCAGCCCGCCAGGCGCTTCAATTCGGCAACATCGTTACGCAGCACCAGACGACTTGCCTCGCTATTTGCCATCGCAATCACGATGCCAACGCTGCCCTTGCAGCGGCTTCGGTCTGATAGAGCGGGATCAGTGCGTCCATGCCCGCGGTTTTGAGCACCTTTGCGACATTACTATCGGGACACAGGATGACTAGGGTGCCACCGTTGTTCTTTACGATCTTGGCGCCGACGAGAAGAACGCGAATGCCATAGGAGGCAAGGAAGTTCACGGCGGAAAGATCGACAATGATCTTTCGTTTTTCCGTGACGATCTTGTTGAATGGCAACTCGACAACCACCGCGCCCGTCGTATCGAAGCGCCCGCGCAGGACGACTTTGGTGATGCCGCCGGCGAGATCGTCGACCGAGATGTCCATGCCGCACCTCCGCCACCGTATCTGTCATAGCGATATTCGCCTTGCCGCGGAATGGCGAAACCCGCCTGCTTCAGGAGATTTCAGAAGGATTCAGCGGCAAGAAAAGCGTCGCTTCGCCATCGATCTTAGGCGCAGGAAAACAAGGATTCGTGCATCTCCGCGAAAGCCGGGATCCAGGAGAAAGTGGCCCCGCTTCCGCGGGGACGAGCGGACCTTAATAAGACGGGTCAAGCCGGCTAATGGTTCGATAGGAGGCGGACTTGGTCTAGAGTGCTGCTTCGGCATGAATCGGAACAGCACCGTGACCGGCGATCAGCCGATGGGAACTCCGCCCCGCATCCTCGTTGTCGATGACAACGACGATAACCTCTACACGTTGAAGCTGCATCTCGATCTCGAGGGTTATACGGAGGTCGAAACCGCCCGCGACGGTGAGGAGGCGATTGGCCGGCTCAAGACGGGCGCTTTCGACCTCGTTCTTCTCGACGTGATGATGCCCAGGGTGGACGGATTTCAGGTACTCACCTGGCTTAAGGATCAGGCGCGGCTGCGCGATCTGCCGGTCATCATGATCTCGGCGCTCACCGAGATGAACAGCATGGCGCGCTGCATCGAGCTCGGGGCCGTCGACTATTTGCTTAAGCCGTTCAATCCAGTTTTGCTGAAAGCGCGCCTCGGCGCGACGCTGGAGAAGAAACGGTTGCGGGACGAGGTCGATGCCCATCTCGCTCGCCTGCAGGAGGAGCTCGATGCGGCGCGCCGGCTCCAGATGGCGATGGTGCCGCAATCATTTCCGCCCCCGAGCGCGGACTTTCCGATCGATTTGTGCGCAAGCATGGAGCCGGCGCGGGAGGTCGGCGGCGACCTCTACGACTTTTTCGTCACCGAGGACGGAATGCTGTGCTTCCTCGTCGGTGACGTGTCGGGCAAGGGCATGGCGGCAGCGCTGTTCATGGCCCGCACCAAGAGCCTCATTCGCATCGCCACCGACCTCATGCGCTCGCGGGATGGGCCCTCGGCAGCGCCGGCCGAGATCATCGCGCGGGTAAATCGCGAGCTCTGCCAAAACAACGGGGACATGATGTTCGTGACGCTGTTCTTCGCGATGCTTCGGCCGTCAAACGGCGAGGTCGAATTTTGCAATGCCGGGCACAACGCGCCATACCGTTTGAACGGGCAAGGCTTGGCCCCCATCGAAGGCGGCAAGGGCATCATCCTCGGCATTCGCCCCGATGCGGTCTATGCCACTGGACGGAGCTCTCTGGCGCCGGGCGAAAGCATTTACGTCTTCACGGATGGGGTAACCGAGGCGGCCAATCTCGAGGGGGAACTCTTCGCCGAAGCGCGCCTGGAATCGGTGCTGCGCGCCGCCTCCGGCTGCACGAGTGCGGCCGCGATCGTAAAGTCCGTGGGCGAGGCGGTGCGCGGCTTCGTGGGGACCGCACTCCCGTCCGACGACATCACCATGCTCACTGTGCGCCGGCTCGACCCCTCTGCGCTCTAGCCGCGACGCGGCTTTGGGAAGCCCGTTGCGCGGCCAGGTCACAGCGGATTCAGAACGATTCAGATCCAGCCCAAGGACCCTTTGGGCGACCTGGGTCACTATGCACTCACGAGCCGGCAGGCGGCTGCTGGCGTTTGCCCCGGCGCTGCGCTCGCTCACCTCTGGGAAGGTGGGCGCGGCGCGCGTTTTGGCGTAGATTTGTGAATAGCCGCGCGCCGTCGGTCGTTCAGAGGTTCCTGAAGTGAGACGCCGCGAATTTATCGCCTTGTTGGGCAGCGCCACAGTCACGTGGGTGCTTCCGGCGCGCGCGCAGCAGCCGGCAAAAATCCCGCGTATCGGTATCCTCGACGATGCGCCCATGTGGCAGGCGTTTCGGCACGCCTTGCGCGACCTGGGCTACGTCGAGGGTCAGAACATCGCCTACGAATACCGCTATGGCGAAGGCGCGCCCGACCGGCTCGCGGCGGGCGCCGCGGAGCTCGTGCGTCGGCCGGTCGATGTGATCGCGACTTTCGGCACGCCGCCGACGCATGCAGCCAAGGAGGCGACGACGGCGATCCCCATCGTCATGGTCGGCGTCGGCGATCCGGTGCGCGCGGGCCTCGTCGCGAGCCTCGCCCGCCCGGGCGGTAACATCACCGGCAACACCGTGTTGAGCCCCGACCTCGGCCCCAAACGCCTGCAGATCCTGCGTGAGGCGATCGCGAACGTGACCCGCGTGGCCTATCTCGCCAATCCGGACAACGCCTCCAGCGTGGCCACGGTCGCCGAAATGAAGGTGGCGGCACCGGCCGCGGGCATCGCACTCATTCCAATCGAGTTGAGCAGCGTCGGCGACTTCGACGGCGCCTTCGCCGCGATACTGCGCGAGCGGCCCGATGCGGTCATGGTGACCAACGACCCGTTCCAGCAGCTTCACGTCGGCCGTATCATTGAGTTCCTGGCGACGAGCCGCCTGCCCGGGATGTTCCAGGCGAAGGAGAACGTGGCGGCCGGCGGTTTCATGGCCTACGGGCCGAGCGTGCCCGACCTGTTCCGGCGCGCCGCTACCTACGTGCACAGAATTCTACAGGGCACCAAACCGGCCGACCTGCCGGTCGAACTGCCGACGAAGTTCGATCTCGCCGTCAATCTGCGCACCGCCAAGGTGCTCGGGCTCGAGCTTCCGCCGACATTCATCGCCCGAGCCGACGAGGTGGTCGAATAGGACGGACGCGCCTTCGTCCTGGTGGAAAACAACCATCCGTCGTGCAACTGCCTAAATGCACGCGGCGCGTGATTTCCCAGAACGATTCAGAACAATTCAGATCTTGCCCAAGGACCGGGGCCACGACTTCCGGCAAAATCTGCCGGGGC
>Ga0126376_10000034_pt1 | contig 56538 bp, 52 predicted proteins | sample PanSoiMetPlot_15_FD_92760 | JGI IMG/M metagenome (GOLD analysis project Ga0126376, IMG submission 92760) | Tropical forest soil microbial communities from Panama - MetaG Plot_15 | ecosystem: Environmental > Terrestrial > Soil > Tropical forest > Bulk soil | place: Panama | collected 2016-02-17 | reverse complement strand
CGTTCAAGACGAGTTCCTGAAAGAAACGGAATTCGTCTTTGGTGAGCTCGGGGATTGCATTTGGGAGCTCGAGCACAGAAGAGGTTGTGTTCTCGCCGGAAGGCATTATGCGTCGGGAGTAACAGCCGCCTCTTCAGTTTCCGCTTGCGTGGAATTCGCAAGCTCATCTTGCAGGCCGGAAACAGTTAAGAGTTCGGCCGCGCTGAGCACACGGTCAATGTTCAGGATTAGCGCGAATTTTTTGCCGAGTTTGCCCATCCCGGCCAGGTACTCCAACCGGACGCGCGTGCCAAAGGCAGGGGGCTCTTCGATTTCTTCCGCCGTGAGCGCGATGACCTGGTTGACGGAGTCAGCAATCACGCCCATTACGGTTTTCTCGGTTTCCTGCTGAACTTCCACGATGATGATGCAGCTGGTTTTGGTGATAGGACGTTCCTCGAGTCCAAAGCGTACGGCGAGATCCACGACAGGAACAACGTTGCCGCGAAGATTGATGACACCGCGAATCCAGCGAGGAACCTTCGGCACTCTGGTGATGGCTGTGTACTCGATGATTTCTTTCACCTTCTGAATGTTGACGCCGTATTCCTCTTCCGCGAGGAAATAAGTCAGATACTGCTGTTGCGCAGCTGTTTCTAGTTCTTTCGTTTCCATGGATTCCTCCGCGCATTAAATGCGAGCGAACGACTCGGCGTATTCGCCGTTTGTGTTTGAAGTGCTTCGTGGGGTGGCGTGGTTATCGTCGTCATGCTTGGCAAAATGCTGCTTGTCGCTCTTTTGCTTTTTGCCAAGGCCGTGATCGGCGAGCGCACTGACGCGGAAGAAGCTGATCATGTCCTGCAGGGCTTCGGCCTGGGACGCGAGCTCTTCAGCAGTGCTGGAGAGTTCCTCGGCTCCGGCAGCGTTGCGCTGAGTTACCAGTCCAACCTGGCTGATAGCGCGATTGATCTGATTCACGCCAGAAGCCTGTTCACCTGACGTTGCAGCCACTTCCTGCACGAGGTCCGCAGTCTTTTGAATTGCAGGCACGAGCTCCGCTAGAAGGCCGCCGGAGCGCTCGGCGATTTGCACGTTGGATGCGGCAAGACCGCCAATTTCCTGAGCGGCGACGCGGGAGCGTTCCGCGAGATTGCGCACTTCGCCAGCGACGACGGCAAAACCACGGCCGTGTTCGCCAGCGCGAGCGGCTTCGATAGCGGCGTTGAGCGCGAGCATGTTGGTTTGATAAGCGATTTCTTCGATGACCACGATTTTTTCGGCGATGGACTTCATGGCCGTGACGGCGTCGAGAACAGCTTTGCCACTCTGGCCAGCGTCCTGCGCACCCTTACGCGCCATTTGCTCCATCTTTCGGCTGTTTTCGGCGTTTTGAGTGATGGAAGCGCTCATCTCTTCCATGCTGCTGGTGACTTGTTCGACAGCGGCAGCTTGTTCGCTCGTACCCTGTGAAACGGAGCTGGCGGAAGAGGCAACTTGAGCCGCGGCGGTGCTGACGGAGCCCGCTCCCATACGAACTTCGCCAATCATTTCGTTAAGCTTGCCTGCCATCTTCGCCATGGCGGCGAGCAAGCGACCGATTTCGTCGCTACGATCCAAGGCAACGGATTTGGTGAGGTCGCCGTTGCTGATGGTTTCGACAACGGCGACTACGTCTTGAATGGGCTTGGTGATGCCGCGAGAGATAACGAGGGTGACGACGATACTGAAGAAAATTGCCACAACGGAGAAAATCGCCATCGTAGTGGTAGTGGTCTTCGCGATTTCGGTGACCAACGGCTCCATGACCTCGGCGTGGCGATTGGTCAATTCGGTCGCTTGATCTTCCATCCGGTGAACTTCGTCCTTGTATTCGGCGATGGCGGTGTTGCACTCCTGGGGTGTACGGAGCTTGCCTTCCTGAATCTGGCCGAGGACTTTGCTGAAGCCGCCTTCGTAGACCGTCAAATCCTGTTGCATAGCGCGGAGCCCCGCCTTGTCGTCCTGGGAGAGCTGGAACTTTTCGAGCTCACCGAGAACTTCGTGCAACTTTTGTCTCTGGTTTTCCCACTTGGTGATGTACTGATTGCGGATTTGCGCGTCGGCGACATTTAGAAAAGTGTCCTTTTCGAAGCGCCGAAGTTCGAGTGTAGTGGCTTTGACGCGGGCCGCGTGAATGACTACTTTCGCGTCTCCGCCGAGGACTTTAAGCGTTTCGTGGGTAATCGCTTCGATGCCCCAATAACCGCTGACACCGATGGCAACGAGAAGCAATACGATAAGGCCAAATCCGAGTGCTAACCGCTTACCGATGGACATATTCTTCAACATGACGCTCTCCTTCGAAATTAAATCCGCACGCAGCTTGAGCCCGCGCCTGGATTTCTGAAACTGGGCCCTACTGCAAAACTGATTGAGTGCTGCGATGAACTGCTTCGCGACAAATTGCCGGAACGTCGAGAATCAAAGCGACCCGGCCATCGCCGAGAATGGTTGAACCCGATACACCGGAAATACCCTGGAAAAGGCGGCCGAGCGGCTTGATGACGGCTTGTTGCTCGCCGAGCAATTCGTCGGCGGCGAGTCCAGCGCGCCCGCCCTGGTGTTCCACCACCAGAATTCGTTCACGCGCCGGTGCGTTCTGATCTGTGCCGAACAGATCTCGGAGGCGCAAGAAAGGAAGTGCTTCACCGCGAAGATTGATGACGCCACCAGTGTCAGAATCGTGGCTTTCGGCTGGAAGCTCGAGACATTCCTTGACGGAACTCAGAGGAACGACGTAGGTTTCGGGGCCCACTTTCACCGCGAAACCGTCAATGATGGCAAGGGTCAGCGGAAGGCGAATCGTGAATGTGGTTCCCTGCCCTTTTACGCTTTCGATATGAAGCGTGCCGCTCAGTGTGTTGACGTTGCGGCGCACGACGTCGAGTCCCACGCCGCGGCCGGAGAGCTCGGAGACTTTGTCCGCCGTGGAAAAGCCCGGCTGAAAAATCAAATTATGAATGTCGGACTCGGAAATGCGGCTGACTTCATTGACGAGGCCGCGGTTCTTTGCTTGTTGCGCAATTCTCGCAGTGTCTAGGCCAGCGCCGTCGTCGGAAATTCGAACGACGATATTTCCGGAGTCATGAAAAGCTTCGAGAACAATTTTTCCGCTGGGATCTTTCCCCGCGGCGCGTCGGATGGCGGGGCTTTCGAGGCCGTGATCGATGGAGTTGCGGATCATATGCATAAGGGGATCGTGGATGTGCTCGAGGATGGTCGTGTCCACTTCGACGTCTTCGCCGACGACGAGCATGCGCGCGATTTTTCCACTTTTGCGGGCCATGTCGCGCACGCTTCTGGCGAAGCGGTGGAAAGTGGGGCCAACCGGCACCATGCGGATTTTCATTACGAGTTCCTGCAGTTCGAGAAAGAGGGATTCGAGATTGGCGTGAGTGTCGAGCACTTCGCGCGAGCCAGCGGGGACTGATGTTCTTTCTTGGAGCATGCGGCGCATACGGCCCTGCGCGATTGCGAATTCGACGGTGAGATTAAGCATGCGGTCGAGGCGACCGACGTCCACGCGAAGGCTTGAAGCACCTTTTGTGCCGGGGACAGGCACGGCGGATTCGCTGTTTGACCCGACTTCGGAAGGAACACCTGTTTTGGTCGAATTCGAATCGCCTGCGATCTGCGCAAGATGCGAGAAAAATTCCTGATGTTCCGGCAGAAGATAGTCTTCACCAGTGAGCAAGCGCTTAGCGATTTGCCGAGTGATGTCCACGGATTGCAAAAGCAGATTGATTAGCTCTGTGGAAATTTGAATTGCGCCGTTCCGAGCAAGGTCGAGAAGATCTTCGAGGCTGTGGAGGGCGTGCGTCGCCGATTTAAATTCAAGCAGAGACGCGTTGCCCTTAAGCGTGTGGGCAGCGCGGAAGATAGACGAAATCAGCTCGCGATCCTCCGGCCGGCCTTCGAGCCGGAGCAGGGACTGCTCCATCTGAGCGAGGAGCTCTTCCGTTTCATCGCGAAACGAATGCAAAAGCATTTCTCGATTGATTTCCATGAGTCCTCTACAAATTCGCGACGAGCGACTCGCCCGTCGCGGTTTGAAATACGATTCTTTGGCCGCGTTCTTTGCCGACTTCCGCGGAAACGACAGGAATGTGTTCTTTGGCGAGTATGGCCATAGCGGTTTCCACATTGCGCTCGCCTAGACTTTCCTTGCGTGCTTCGTTTCCGCGCATCGAATCAAAAAGGCAGCCACCACCAAAAACCTTAGCGACGAGTTGCTCGCGTTTTGCGCCGGCTTCGGACAGTCTTTGGAGCAACGTTTCGATGGCTACGGTTCCATAGCGGGGCGACGCTGTTCCTCGTCCATCCCATGACGGAAGTAAATAGTGAGTGGCGCCGCCGATGGCCTTGACGGGATCCCACAAGCAAACAGCCACGCAGGAGCCAAGAATCAGGACGATGGATTGAGGTTGCGACGAAACGTGAACTTGACCGGCATGAAGAAAATAGGACCCGCTCTGCTGGTTTTGCGCAGTATTCGCGGAACCTGGTAGGCCCGGCGCCGGTGTCGGATGTTTTGCTTTGGCGTCGAGTCTCACGGCGTCACCGTATTTTTCCGCAAGGATTGAAGCTGAACGGCTACGGCGCCGTAGGTTTCAAGAAATTTCAGAATCTGATAGTCCACCCATTCGAAACCGTTCTTTTGCGGGAGAAGTCCGAAAAGCAGGATGACGCCGACAACTTCGCGGCTGGATTTCAGGACGACGCTGACGGTTAAATTGCGCTCACATGGCTGCAAGTGTGATTCGTTTTGGCGATCGCGAAACTGCGTCAGACCTTCACCGACAGTGCGCCACATCATTCCAGTGCCCTTGCTAAAAGGCTGCATCGTTTCGTCTGACACCCCTACAGACCACGTTGGCGTGAACCGGCGATTTTCCTGGTTGTAATAAAAGAGGGCGGCTTCTTCGCAGCCGATCAGGTTTCCCAGAATCTCGCCGATGGCCACGTGGACGTCGCCTTCGTTGAGGGCTTGAATGAGTCCCGCGCTGGCAGCGTACAGACGCTCAAGGAGAAAGTGATTGCGTTCCAGCTGTTCGTTCAGCGAAAGTTGTTGCGTCTGGACGCGCAATTCTTGCGCGGACAACAATCCTTTTTCGTTCGAACAGCTCTTTTCGATTGTGTTCTTGCGCATTATTCGGTCACCGTCTCCCGTGCTTATTTTGCTTTCCTCAACTTTCGAGATGGCATTATCCATTAGCGTCAACCCGCACTTATTCGCCGAGATAGGCTTTCAGGAGGTCGAGCAGCTCCGCGTCGTTCACGGGCTTCGTTAGGTAATCGCTGCAACCGCTGGCATAGCCTTCCTGTACATAGGACTCTTCACCTCGCGTTGTAAGCAGAATTACGGGAATGCTTGAAGTCGCTTTGTCCTGCTTGATGATGCGGCAAGCTTCAAGGCCGGTCATCCGCGGCATCATAATGTCCATCAGAATCAAGTCCGGCTTGTCCTGACGTGCGCGCTCGACAGCTTCTTTTCCGTCCACGGCGCTGATGAGTTCGTAATTCGATTTCTGGCTGAAGATCATCCGGTTTACGAGCCTTGCCGTGCAGGAGTCATCCACCAGTAGAATTTTCTTTGACGCCATTTACGTCCTCTCCCTTTCTTGTTGCTCGCAATTAATCCTGATTGCACAACCCAATTCGTCGCGAACGACCCGTCCGGCATTTGCCGAATTGCCCGCCGCGACGTTTGCGCGATTTCGCTCTATCGCGTAGCACAAGGCACGCACCAGAAGCTCTGTGCGCAGTACATTCGTTGGAAGATAATCCACCGCACCAAGCTTCATGGCCCTTCTACCGAGTTGGTTCTGTCCTTCGGAAACGAGCCCAATTACTGGGAATGAGTTGCTACTGCGACACACGTTCTTTAGCGTGTCCAAATCTTGCTCGGTCGAATTTGACAAGTCCCAAAGAACCGCGTCCCATTTGCAAAAGCTCAGATGCGTGATGATATGGGGCGAAAGGGCCATCTTGCGGACAGAGAACGAGCGGTCCTCTGAATTCTGCAGCATGCTTATGATTTTCTGCTCAAGCCCTGTTCCTTCGGTCACAAACAGAATTTGGTACACGCGCGCTTGCATTGCGTCTTTCTCGTTCACTCTTGCTGCCAGACTCTTGGATACCCTTTTAGGAATTCGGGAAGAGCCTGGATACCTCCTCAATAAGTTTTTCCGGCATTTGGCCCTTCTCAACGAGGCCATCTGCTCCGCATCTGAGACACTCGTCCCTCAGAGAGAGACCGCTCAATTGCGTGATGATCAAGATTCGAAGCTCGGGGAGGATTCTTCGAAGTTCCGTAGCGGCTTCCAGCCCGCTAAGTTGGGGCATGCTCAGGTCACTCAGCACCAGGTCGGGGACTGAACGCTGCGCCTCCGCGACAAGTTGACAGCCATCCCTTGCAGTTCCGGTGATTTCGAAGATGCCTTCGAACTCCAGAAACTGGCAGATAGAAGCCAGCGCCGTTGCCGAATCATCGGCTACGACAACGCGAATTCGGCGATTGCTGGGTATCAACCCACACCCTCCATAGAGCACTGCGTTCGACGGTGTAACACTGCTGCAACAAAAGGATGCACAGATTTAGCGGCGCAAAAAATTCGGCTGATTCCCTAAGGGTTTACCTGTAGAACGTCAGAACAGGGGGAGTGAGAAGAGAGAAATCTAAGCCTGGATGATTTTGTTCTTCACAGCGTAGCGAACCAGTTCGGTAACCGAGTGGAAATTCAGTTTCAACATGATGTTTGCACGGTGCGTCTCGGCGGTCTTTACACTGATGTTGAGGAACGTTGCGATCTCTTTGTTGCTCTTGCCTTCGGCCAAGAGTTGTACAATTTCCCGCTCGCGCGGAGTCAACGGACGCCCCAAACGTTCTGCCCCGCCGTTGTCGTCCCTGACGGTTCTTGCAGCGGCTCCGGAAACTCTGGAAGAAAGAAACGGCTTGCGCCGGCGAACGGCGTCTACAGCTGCCAGCAGATTTCTGCCTGCGTCGTCTTTCAAAATATATCCGCGCGCTCCCGCTTCCAGAACGCTCTGAATCATGGTCTCCGAGTCGTGCATTGTCAGAACGAGGATTTCGGTTTCGGGAGAGAGTTTGCGAATCTGGCGCGTGGCTTCTACTCCGTTGAGGAGTGGCATTCCGATGTCGAGCACAGCCACGTCCGGCTTGAAGTCGCGGGCTTTTTCGACAGCGTCCCGGCCGTTCGCCGCTTCGGCACAGACCTTCCAGCCGTTTCGCGACTCGAGCAGAGTCCGAAGTCCGGTTCTTACGACGTCGTGGTCATCAGCCACGAGGATGCGAAGGGGCGGCATCGGTAGTCCCAAGCGTTACAGGAATTGTAGCCTTAACCGTTGTGCCGGAGGGGCTGGAAACTACCTGCAATGTTCCACCGAGTTGGGCCATGCGTTCTCTCATCCCCAGGATTCCCACACCCAGACGCGAAGCCCTTTCCCTGCGATTATCCTCATTGGCTGGATCGCTTCCAATTCCACAACCCGCATCACTCACCTCAAGCTGAACCTGCCCGTGCTCGCTTCGCAAGCGAATCATGCCGGTCAGACTGCCCGAATGCCGCTGAATGTTGGAGAGGCTCTCCTGAACGATTCGAAAGAGCGCCGTTTCGGCATCCTGGGAGATTCGAGCGAATTCGGGTTGAATCTCCAGGTCCAATTTAATGCCGCTGCGTTCGCTGAATCCGTGTGCATATTCCTTGACTGCGGAAACCAGGCCGAGTTCGTCCAGCACAGGAGGATGTAGCAGGTAAGAGAGAGTACGAATCTCGCGAGACATTTCTCGAAGCACACCGCGCGCCTGCGATAGAGAATGTTTCGCCGGTCTATCCAGGGGCACGGAGGACCTTGCGATCTGAGCAAGATCGAGGCTGACAGCCATGACGCTTTGAGCGAGACTGTCGTGCAGCTCTCGACCCAGCCGCCTGCGTTCTTCGTCTTGAAGGCGCAGCAATCGCGCGGAAAGCTGATGCATCGCTTCCTCTGCTTCTTTCAACTTTGTAATGTCAGTAAGCGCACCAACCAATGTCTGGAGTTTGCCCGCCTTGTCGAAAACAGGAACTACTTCACAAGTGGTCCAGATAATTTCCGAGGTTAGTGCGTGGCGCCAGCCAATGAGTTGGTTGCGCACTGGCTTTCCCGTTGCGATTGTTTGCGGACCGGGCCTCATATCAAATGGGATTTCCATGCCATCTTCGCGCAAGGCAACGACGCCGAGGTCTTGTGACGTCTTTCCCACCACGCTTTCCAGGGTTCTGCCAAAAAGCTGAAGCGCTGCTTGATTCGCAAAGAGCACTTTCGCCTGAGGGTCAAGCAGTATGACGCAAATGCTCATGCTCTCGACCAACGTTCGAAACAACTCTTCACTGGTCTGCAGGGCTTTTTCGGCGCGCTTCAACTCGGTGATATTGCTGATGGTGAGGACTACGTTTGCGACTTCGCCTTGCTTCGTCAGTTGCGGAACTGCGTCCACGAGGGTCCAGATGACGTCCTCGCCTTCTTTTCGCCGCCAGCCCACTATCTTGCTGTAAACGGGCTGTTTTGTCGCGATAGCCCGCGGCCCGGGTCGCTGCGCGAACGGCATTTCCGATCCATCCTCGTGAATGGCGGTCATTTCGAACGCTGAAGTGCTCTTGCCACGGACCTGAGCCGTCTGAAATTCAAAAATGTCCAGAGCAGCAGAGTTGGCATACGTCGTTTCGGCATTTGGGCCGAGGACAACAATGCCGACATGCATTTCCTGAACGAGGGACCGGAAGCGCTCCTCACTTACGCGTAGTGCTTCTTCGGCGCGCCTGCGATCTGTCACGTCGCGCAACATGCCCAGCACTCCGGTGCCGTCTACGAGCTGCACTCTTGCGGCGGAAAGCTGCGCGCTCCGAATCTCTCCCGTTTTGGTTCGGATCAAAATCTCTTCTTCTTTTATCTCCGCGGCTGTGCGCAACAGCATAAGGACTCTTGCGCAGTGTTCATCGTCCGCCCATAACATCAATTCAGCCGCGGACTTCCCGAGCACTTCCTCTCGCGCATAACCAGTCAGTTTGAGAAAGCTGTCGTTCACCGTGATGTAGCGTCCTTCCGGCATCAGGCTGATGCTGATCGCGTCCGGGCTCGAATGAAAAGCCGCCGCAAACATTTCGGACGAATGGAGAAGAGCAATCTCCGTCTTCCGCAAGTCGTCGGCGATACGCCTCTGTTTTTCATTGGTCAAAACCAAGCGCGTAGCAGAGATACAAAACGATGCGGTAATTGCTGTCCAGGCGATCGCGGTTTGTTCGCTGGCAATCTGCCCGCCCATAAATAGCACCAGCAGGGGAATGCACACCGGGAATATTTGCGAGACGATGGTGTTTCTGAATGGAGCGGGCAGCTCTTTCGCCGCTACGGAACTTTCTGCTTTCCACGCGGCTGCAATCGACGCCAGGATCAAGTAAGGAAAACACCAGACAACGGCCAACCAGTTCGCCCTGCCTTCCAGGCCTTTCCAATAGAAGACATAGACAAGAGTCGCCCCTCCTTCCAAGAAAAAAAACAGGGAGACACGTAGGTAGAGCGCTTTGATCGGGAAAGAGAGCGGTGATCGTGACACCACCAAAAATATCATTGCGATGATCGCGTCTCTGTACACTTGGAGCCGCATAACGTTGAAAACCATTTGGCGGCCTTCGGCCTGCCAAAGGGAGGTGACGTAATAAAAATAGAGATACGCGGTTAGTGAGACGATGCCGACCTGGAGGAAATCCAGAACGACGAGCCAGTCCGTGCCGCCGGAGTCTTCCACGGTTTGCGGCAGGAGCATCATCAAAACCGGAAGAACCCAAAGGATGAAAAGGATGTCTGACGGCCAGGGCGTTGCGGCGAGTCGGTGAGAGACGTTGTTATAGTAACCGACCAGGGCTTGCGCTAGGGACGCGACGAAAATACCCGATGCGAAAAGCAGCCAAAGCCTGCGCAAATATCCGCCAGATCTTCTTCCGGCAAGAAACACACAAATCGCTGCCGAAAGGACGACGGCCGATTGTGCTGCGTCAGAAAAAATTTGGCTGCTTGCGGAGGTTACTGCTCCGGCCACGCCCAGAATGAGCAAGCCGACAAGGAGAACCTGCACTGCGAGGACGATTTGAGAAACCTTGCCAGAGGGAAGCAAGAGCGACCTCGCCAACTGCAAGCGAGTCTATTCCTTCTCAACTTAGCAGACAAGCTGGCGCCACAAACGGGACGAAAAATACACCGGACACCATATTCGAGATTGGTCGCGTCCTAGTGAAAACGCAAAGTGAATGAGGAATTCACGCACGCCTGAATCATGGGGTTGATCGCCCTACGGAACGTTGCGGCCGCCTGACAGAGTGGAACGATATCTTAAGACGCGTTCTTCAAGACGAATGCCTCCCCTCCACCATCATTGCGTTGTACAATCGCGCTCGCGTGCGCAGGGGGTGGCAGGCATATGACGAATCCTGGGTATTTCGTGGCGGTAATTGGGGGTGCGATTTCAGGTTCGGTCGCGGCGGAAATCCTGGCGGATTCCGGAATTCGAGTCGCCGTGTTCGAGCAGAACACGCGGCCGTACGGCAAGATCGAAGACGGCTTGCCACGCTGGCACGTCGAGCAGCGCAAACAGGAATACGGGCGCATCGACGCGCGCATGAAGAAGCCGAATGTGCATTTCATTCCCTCCACTAAGCTTGGCCGGGATTTCGACCTCCCACAACTCTTCAAGTGGGGCTTTTCGGCGGTGATTCTCGCCAATGGCGCGTGGCGCGACCGCGAATTGGGTGTGCCTGAGGCAGAGCAGTACGTCGGCAAAGGTCTTGTTTACCAGAATCCCTTCATCTATTGGTACAACCATAAAAATGAAAAGGACTACCAGGGACCGCGCTACGAAACGCCTGATGAGGCCGTGGTTGTAGGCGGCGGGCTGGCGTCCATTGACGTCGTCAAGGTACTCCAGCTCGAAAATTTCGAACGTGCGTTAAAGGCTCGCGGGATACAAACCAGCATGCATGAGATGGAAAAAGGTATTGCCGAGGTTTGCAAGACACACGGCATCAAGCCGGAGGAGTTAGGCGTAAAAGGTTGCATCTTGCTTTATCGCCGGCGCGAACAGGATATGCCGCTGGCGCAGCCGCCGGACAACGCTACGCCCGATCAAGTCGCCAAAACAGAAATGGTCCGGCAGAAAATGCTGCGTCTGGCACAAGGTAAATACCTGTTTCGCGTACAGGATCGCCGCCTTACGACGGGGATCATCGTGGAAAATGGACGGATGGTCGGCCTGAAAGTGGTTGAAACGAAAATCGAAGGCCGCAAAGCCGACCCGATTCCCGGCACCGAACAGGAACTGCGCGCGCCGCTCGTCGTTTCTTCCATCGGCTCTGTACCGGAAAAACTTTCCGGAATCAACATGAGTGGTGACTACTACACATTCGCTGGCAAAGAGGTACCGCGATATACAGCTGCGGAACGAGTATTCGGCGTCGGCAACGTGGTCACGGGACAGGGGAACATCCGCGTGTCGCTGATTCACAGCCAGAAAGTAACCAAGCGCGTAGTAGATTGCATGCGGGGCAGGGGCAGCGATGGAAGTGCAGGGACAGGAGCCAGCAGCGCTGAACAGCAAGTCGCGAATGCCGCAGAGGCGATTGAGAAGCAGATCGAGGCGATTCCGCCTCTTTCATACGACCAGATCGCAGCAGTGGAGCGCCAAGTTCAAGCTCTCCAGCAAAAAGCGGGCTACACCGCCGACTACGACTCCTGGATTGCCAAGGTGACTCCGCCTGATCTCGAATAGCTCAACAGGCTTTGGCCCCACGTTTGACTAGCAAAATGGGTGGGCAATGCGGTATACAATGCCGTCCGGTCCGGATTTCGTACCAGGGAATTGCTTGATGTGGCAGGTGTACAATGCCGCGCCGCTGTGGAATTCAATGCGGAGGAAACCATGATAGTGGGTGTGCCGCGAGAAAGCTTTCCAGGAGAACGGCGCGTTGGGCTTGTGCCGGCGGCAATTCCCAATCTGACCAAGGCGGGCTTCGAAGTCGTCGTGGAATCGGGTGCGGGAAGCGAAGCAGGATATCCGGACGCGGACTATGCCTCCGCTGGGGCAAAAGTCCTGCCAACTCGGGCCGATGTTTTCCGTGCAGCCGACATTTTAATTCAAGTGCTATGTCACGGGTCGAACGATAAGACCGGTGAAGCAGACCTGCCGCTATTTCATAAAGACCAAGCGTTGATCGGATTCTTGCGACCATTGGGTTCGCTCGAAACGATTCAACAGATTGCGTCCAGGGGCGTGACCGCGTTTTCCATTGAATTGATGCCACGAACCACGCGCGCGCAGAGCATGGACGCGCTCTCTTCGATGGCCACAATCTCCGGATACAAAGCCGTCGTGCTTGCCGCGGACACCTTGCCGAGGATGTTTCCCATGCTCACGACTGCAGCCGGAACGATTACACCAGCTCGAGTGTTGGTCATCGGTTGCGGTGTAGCAGGGTTACAGGCGATCGCAACGGCCCGAAGATTGGGCGCAGTCGTTTCCGCATACGATTTGCGGCCGGTGGTCAAAGAACAAGTGCAAAGCCTTGGCGGCCGCTTCGTCGAACTGGAAGTAGAAGCTAAAGACGCCCAAGACGAACGCGGCTACGCGCGAGCTCAAGACGAGACCTTTTATAACCGGCAGCGCGAATTACTCGGCAAAGTGGTGGCCGAGAATGACGTGGTGATCACTACCGCTGTGATTCCGGGCAAGAAATCTCCAATTCTCGTAACCAAAGAAATGGTGGCAGGAATGAAGCCAGGCTCGGTCATCGTTGATTTGGCTTCAGAGCGCGGAGGAAATTGCGAACTGACTGTCAATGGAGAAAAAGTGATCGAGCACGGTGTAACCATCATCGGCATGATTAATTTGGCGAGCACCGTCCCATATCATGCCAGCCAAATGTATGCGCGCAATGTAACGGCCTTCTTACTTCACCTCGTCAAAGACGGGAAGCTCCAATTGAACATGGAAGATCAGATCGTGCGCGACACTTTGCTCACTCATGGCGGCGAAGTCGTTAACGCAAGGCTCCGCGAATTCTATTCGTTGCCTGCATTGGCGGTGCAGGCGCAGGAAGGAACAACGAGATGAAGCTGGATCTGTTGACGAGTCTCTATGTTTTCATGCTCGCTGCTTTCATTGGGTTTGAGGTGATCCGGCGAGTTTCTCCGCTCCTGCACACGCCGCTGATGTCCCTAACCAATGCGCTGGACGCAATTGCCGTGGTGGGCGCAATTATCCTTGCCGGCGAACACAAGAGTAACCTCGCTGCCATTTTGGGCACCATCGCTATTGTGGCCGCCACAAGTAATATCGTGGGCGGCTTCATTATCACCGACCGCATGCTGCGCATGTTCAAATCCAGCGGGCCGAAAAAGCCATGATCTTCAGCGAAAATTTCATCGAGATCACCTACATCATCGCCACCGCACTATTCATTCTTTCGCTTAAATGGCTGAGTTCTCCAACGACAGCCCGCCGCGGGGTCTGGGCTGGTGAAATTGGCATGGCTCTGGCCATCATTGGCACTTTGCTGTATCACGGCATCGTTGATTACAAGCTGGTGTTTATAGGCCTGGTGCTCGGCGCCATCATCGGCGTACCTCTCGGCAAGGTAGCGATGACCGCTGTGCCTCAGCGAACAGCGCTTAGCCACGCCTTCGGCGCGCTTTGCGTAACTTTGGTTGGCACCTCGGAATTCTATTTGAGGGCGCCCAACATCCCTCCGTTCATGATGGCAGTTCTATCCCTGGAAGTGATTCTCGGTTCGCTCACGTTCACCGGCAGCTTGATGGCCGCTGCGAAACTGCAAGAATTACGCTGGCCTCCCCAGCGTCCCGTCACTTATAAAGGACAGAACTTCGTCAATCTCACGTTCCTCTCGCTTGCCATCATTGTCGCCGTGATTCTTGTTTTGCATCCCGAACAAACACGCCTGTTTCCTGCTTTGATTTTCATTCCGCTGATCTTTGGCGTGATGCTCATCATCCCCATCGGCGGCGCCGACATGCCCACGGTCATTTCGCTCTTGAATTCCTACGCGGGGCTTTCGGCCGCGGCGATGGGTTTCGTGCTCAACAGCAAACTTTTGATCATCGCGGGTGCGCTCGACGGCTCATCCGGTTTCATCCTTTCAGTCATCATGTCGAAAGCAATGAATCGTTCGTTCACCAATGTGCTTTTCGGCGGATTTGGGCAGATCCAGGCCGCTGCAGGAGGCGAGCAGGAAACCAAGCCCGTCAAGAGCGCCACTGCCGAAGAGGCCGCCTCGATTCTTTCCGCGGCCAGCCGCGTCGCTATCGTTCCCGGCTACGGCATGGCGGTGGCGCAGGCGCAGCACAAAGTTCGCGAGCTGTATGACGCCCTGACGAAGCGTGGTATTGATGTGCGCTTCGGGATCCATCCGGTGGCAGGCCGTATGCCCGGTCACATGAACGTGCTGCTGGCCGAAGCCGACATTCCGTATGACAAGCTGATGGAGATGGACGCGATAAACGGCGACTTTCCTCAAACGGACGTTGCACTAGTCATCGGGGCAAATGACGTCACCAATCCCGCGGCCCGCACGGTGCAGTCTAGCCCGATTTACGGCATGCCTATTCTAGACGTCGACAAGGCCCGCACGATTATGGTCATTAAGCGTGGCATGGGTGCGGGGTTTGCCGGCATCGAGAACCCGCTCTATTACATGGACAGCACCCTGATGCTCTTCGGTGACGCCAAGGGGTTCGTTGGAAACATCGTCCGGGAGCTAAGCGGGGGCCACGGCTAGCCAGACCCCGGCCTGTTTGGATGCCGGTTCCAAAACCGGAAAATCTTTCATTTTGTGCGAATTATCCGAAAATTTGTGCTAGCATCCCCCTCAATGGAGCCAAACAAGGAGCGACGTCCGCCCAATCGTTTGCAGCCAGGGGCAGGGGTGATCGCACCCACAACTTGGGTCTGTAATTAGCTGTAACTGGTTGCCGCATACGGATTCGTTCGTTAGAGACGTCTCTCTGTTGAAAGGAGGCTCTCGATCAATGCACCGGACCCTCGTATCGACCAAAGGTATAACTCAGGTTGGATATCATGAAGATTCGGATGTACACGGGACTCTTGAGCTGGAGTTCGAGAGCGGCTGTGTCTACCAATTCTTTAATGTGCCTCCCAAGACCTACGACGAATTTATACACGCGTCCTCTCGGGAGAACTATTACTACGACCATATTCGCTCACGCTTTCCAAATTCGCGTATCACCTGATCGAGGCGAGGCCATAAGAAGGGACCATGCCGAGCGATCCTAAAGTCGTTAAGGCTGAGGGAATGGTGTCCGAAGCGCTGAAGCACGAGCCGCGTTCGAAAGGAATTGCCACTCCTCGCAAGAAAAAACCCAAAGAACTAGCAGTCATTACGGAGTGTTGCACGGGATGTGCGGGATCGCCCGCCTGTGTTGAGTATTGCCCCGTAGAGGATTGCATGTTCTGGGTGCCGGATGAGGATCATCCCCCCTTTGGCCGCATTCAGGTGGATCCGATTCTCTGCATCGGTTGCAAGAAGTGCGTCAGCAAAGGCCCAGACGGCTGCTTTCTGGATGGCTGCCCTTGGGACGCGATTGTCATGGTGGACTTCGCCGAGGTCGAGAAAGCCGTCGGCACTATGGCCTACTGAATCTTCGCAAGAATCACCACCCCCGTCAGTGCGGCACTCTTGCGCGAATAGCTTGTTCGGCCAATACGGCTTGCTGGCGAACTCGATTGGAAATGTCCGGCAAGTCGCGCTCGTAAGGAGTAATCACAACCAAATCGTCCAGTTGGCCGATGAGATAGAGCGCGCGCAACGCTTCCCAGACTTGCTCTTCCGAAGGATCAACAACCGTCAAATCGGCGCCTTCTGTAATATTGGCCCCCACCGTGGCCGAAAGCGAATGAATGCGGCCGCCAATGGGCGTGCGTACTTCCACGATGCTTTGCCCTGCTTGAACCTTAGCGATCAAACCGCCTTGATGCACGGTAGTTCCAATCTTATCTATATCAATGACGCGGCCTGCGCTAGGCGCACGAATGCTGGCGGGCTGGAGCAAAGTCACGATTTGCGGACGGCCGGAAGCATCGCCAAAACGCACAAGAGAAAGCGCGGCATTGCCGCGGACCGTGATAGCTGGATCCCGCAACATTTTCAGCAATGCATCATGAAAAGGCTGGCTCGAAGTGTCCTGGCCCATGGCCCACGCGTCCGTGTTGCGCACCTCTTCAATAGGATGGTTCGCGAGCCGCGTGATATCGGGATACCAAGCCTTCGCGGTTGCGTCCTGCCGCGCCATACGGTCGCCAAGTTGCACCAGCGCGTGCTGGATGTGTCGCGGATGCTTTTCATCGTTCAAGTATTCGCCGATTTGCTTCTCGGAAAGCGGGCGGCCGAACCATGTGCCCCACCAAAACAAGAAAGGCATCAGAACAATGAGCCAAGCCGTAAGAAAAAAAAGTACGCGATTGCGCCCAGTCAAGCGGAAAAGGCGCGCGCCAGAAGCCGAAGGATTTGGAACCGAAGCCTCTGTTGGCGCGTTTGCGCTCGAAGGTGAAAATGAAGTCGCCATATCCTTACAAGGTTCCTAGTCCGATTTAGGAGGCTCGCTCGAAGGACTTGTTTTTGTCTTCCGGCCAAAGGGGAAGACGCCGCGGTCACGAAGCTCCAGAACCACGTTGAGATAGAAAACGGCCGAGAGACTCAGGAGAATCAGGCTCATGAACAGACCATCCACAGTCGTAATCGCGCCCCGCAAGATGATCCATGCGACTCCGGCGAGCGGGATGGTGCCGAGCAAGATGGAAAGCAACAGCATCAAAGCAAGCAAGAATCCTCCCAAAACATTTGGGCGTTCAGAGCTACGTCATTGCGCGAAACTGGCGTCCACGGTCTTGTTGTCCTTGGCGGCAAGCGTGACCTTTTGGGTTTTCTCGCCAAATTTCTCGTGCACAAAGGCCAACGTGTAGTCGCCGGGGGGCAAACCTTTAATCTCGTACTTGCCGTCCGGTCCGCTTACAGCATAGAACGGAGACTTTGTGACGTTGACATACATTTTCATCCACGGATGCTGGTTGCATTTCACCGGCAGCATGACTTCTTCGCGTGCGAAGTTTTTTTCGAGCGGCGCGCTTTGCGGAGCCTGCGACTCATTCCATTCGCGGTTGTTCTGGGGCGTGGGATGAATATTGTGCGTCGTTTGGTCGCTGTTGACGATTTTGATGTTCTGTCCAGTCATCACGCCCAGCACGTGCGGATGATATCTGCAACCGCTTTGATCCAAACTGATCGCTTCCGTGGGAGCCGCAAATGTGCGGTTGCCCAGACCTTCTTTGACATAAACAAACACGTTGGCCAGATGGCCGTCGCTAGCGACAACGCCTTCGGCGGTATTCGAGCCTTTGCAGTTTGCGTCCTGGCTCATATCAATTTTGGCCGGCTTTGGCGCGGCGCCCTCGAACTTAACCGTGCCGCTAACCGTTGCCGCCGTCGCGGGATCAATCGGAGTAGCCGCCGCAGGAGTCGCCGCAGGGCTGCTGGCCGCTGGTTGTTCCTCCGAACTTTCTTTCTTTCCACACCCTGTCAGCCATAGCAGCGAGCAGGCCGTCGCGAGAGTGGCGTAAGTCATCCAGATTCTCTTTTTCATGTTCTCCCCCTCAAGAGCATTTTGGAATTCGTAATTACAAATCTATCTTTGGGCACCGTGACCTGCGCCGGCAGGGGCTTGTGTTGCCGGTGCGCCACCCGTTGCCGCGGCCTTCTTCCCAGGTCCTGCGCTTACGCGCCTCTGCTCTTCCGGCGTTAGCGCAAAAATATAGTCCACGAGCAGCTTGGTGTGGTCTTTGTCGTAGCCGTGGAACGATGCGGGAGTGGGGCCGGAGAATACCCACTGGCCGTTCTCGCGCTTAAAAAGACCAGAAGGCATTGATGTGCCGGGACTAATCGCTTGCGGGTCGATAATCCACCGCTCGACCCAATCCGCCTTTAGGCGTCCCTTGGCTTGCAGGAAGTTGGGTGCAGTAGCGGTGCGATCGTGCCCCGGATCGCCCGTAGCATGGCATTTTAAGCAGGGCGCCGCAGAACTGCTAAAAAGGCTACGAGCCATCTCGGTTTCCTTCGCGTTCAAAACCGGAACCGGCTCCGGAACGTACGGAAGCGGCTGCCGGGAAAGCGCCTGGAAGAACCGCACGAGCTTCCCCAGCTCGTTGTCAGAAAACGAAAAAGTCGGCATGCGAACCTGCAAGTAGGAGCGAACGCCGTTCCGGTTCGTATCCTTGTCATTCAACGCCGGATTTTTCAAGAAGTGCAGCAACCAGTCGGGATCAACACGCGAGCCCTCGGTGAGAAGTTTCGGCGGCAATTGCTCTTGCGCGTCTTGGTAGCGCTTCATGGTTCGGAAAGATGAAACGGGCTGGCCTGGAATGAAGTCATGGCAGCTCATGCAGTTATATTTCCTTATGATCCACCAGCCCTCTTGGATATCGCGGCGGTAATCCAAGGGCCGATATTGGTAACTGGCAGGCAAAGAGCTTTCCTGGCTGCCCATCAGAAAAGTGGTGAGCGCCTGGACCTGATCCTTGGTCAAGTGCAAATTCGGCATGCGCAGTTTTTCAAGTTCGGGTTTGATCTTGCCCTTGTCCCAAATGTCCGGTTCCGCAAGTTTGTGTTCGAAAAAGCCCTTTTGGTCGTACCAGGGAGCTTTGGCAGGCCCTTCCGGTAATCGAGCTAGGTCGTTCGGATCGGCGATGGGCTCGTGGCCTCCGCGCTGAGCCGTTTCGGTCAACAGCGCGAAATCCAAACGCTCGATCGGCTTACTGCCCTCAACTGTAAGCTCCGTACCGATACGGCCTTCCTCCTCCAATCCGGAGATTTCGTGGCATCCAGCGCAGCCGAAATGCTGGATCCATTTCTTACCTTCGGCCTTTAGGTTCGCGTCGTCCATGAACGGTGCAGGCGCGTAGGCCGAAGCATCCTGCTTTTTCAGAGTGACCAGATAGCTGGCGACGTCTTCCGCATCCTGCGGCGAAAGACGAAGGCTGGGCATCACCGTCATGTTCTGCACTTGCAGTTCGTGACCGTCGTTGGGGCAACGGCTGTGGTCCAGATCAAAAGCGTAAGGCAGCCCTTTTTTCGCGTAATCTTCGGGACCGATATCCCTTTTCTCGAACAAACAATAAGGACGGGTGCGCTCGCGGGCGTTATGGACCCAGCGCACGAGATAATCAAAGTTGTCCTTTTCACCGACACGCGTGAGGTTTGCCGCGAAAGTTCCGCCTTGCATCGCGTCGCCTTCCCCGATGGAGTGGCACGCCAAACAGCCGCGCGTTTCGAACAGCTCCTTTCCGTGTGCGGCGTTTCCGAGTTTATGTTTGGGCAGAGAATCGGTCAACGCCGACTGCCACAGGTACGCCGAAATAGCTTTGATCTGATCGTCGTTCAGGCGGAAGTCCGGCATTTTGGTGGTCGGGCGGAAATCGCTCGGCTTTTTCAGCCAGGCGGGAATCCAATTCTTGTTCAACTTGAGTCGGACGTCCTTCAGATTCGGACCGACTTTCTTCGTATCTTGCAGTAGGCTCTTGGTCGTGCGATCCAGTTGAACAAGACGCAGTTCCAGCTTGCTATTGGAAACTCGCAGACCGAGTGCTCGATTGTTCAAACTGTTGGCCTCTTCGTTTGTGGCGGCGGCGTCTGCTTGTTTCATCAAAGAAGCAGATTGCTTGGCGTTGTCCTTCATCTCCTGGTCGAGCTGTTTGATTTGCTGCGCGATTAGCAGCAGATCTTCGGGTTCCTTGTCATAACCTTCGTAACGATGGCATCCCATGCAGCCGCGCTGGCGGAAAAGATCTTTTCCCTCGCTTATGGTCCAGCCGACTTCGTTGCTTACCACCACCATATCGGCGGCGTGGCACGTCTGGCAGCCAGCCTCGACATTTCCCCTTGGGAACAGCGGCCAAAGCCAGTGTTCGTAGGTACCGTGTGCCTTCTCTGTGCTGGTCGTTGCCCGACCATTTCCCTGATGACAAGGTGAACAGCCAAACTTGTCGGTGTCGTGAATCTTCAATAGCTCCGGTTCGGGATGGCTGGTGAACGCGCGGGCGTAGGCGTCGGGCTTCTGGCCTTTAAGGGCCATAGAAGCGGCAGTGAGCTTCACGGGCTCACGAATGCTCATATGGCAGGACTCGCAGCGATCCACAATGTTGGCACTGTCTTCGCGCTCCAAACTGGCGTTGTGTTCGTTCACGTTAGTCTGGCGAATCTTGGGAGTCCAGTCTTCGACCGCGTTCTGCAAGTTCGTCAACTGTGAAGGCGTGAGGTTGACGGTATGATCGGAAACGTAAGCATCAAGCCGTTCCTTTTTTTCATTGAGCGGCTTAAGAAGGTCGCCGAGCTCCGCGCTGAGTTGCGTGCGCTCGTTTTTCAGGTCGTTGTAAGCAGATTCGAGTTCTTCGTAAGTCTTGAACGTTTGCGCCTTGCCGTCAGGCATTTCGACAGTGCTTGGCTTAGCTTTGTACGCTTCGAGGTCGCGCTGCTTGCGCTGCTTGCCAGAGGCAGCCGCCGTAGTCTCGATGTCGTAGGTGACGGCAGTTACATACGCGCGCCGATCGGTAAAGTGATCGGGGCCATCCTGGACGGCCAGGATTTTTGCTCCCACTTCCCGCAGCTTCTCCCTAAGTTCATTGATGCGCGGAGCGGCGGCCTGGCTCGCGGTTTCGTAATCCTGTTTCAGCTTTTGATAATCCGGACTGCTTTCGATTTCCTTTTGAGAATCACTTGATTTGGACCGTGCGGCAGCCAGAAACGCGCTGTAACGTTTGGTCCACTCTTGCTGATATGCCTTCCAGGGCCGCTGGCCGAAGTCCTCGTCCCAAAGCGCCCAAAATAACGAAGCCATCAGCACAACGATCGCGATGACGTAGTGCGGCGCGAGAGATTTGCTGACTACTGGGTCGTTTTCAGGAACAGGTTTTTCGGCCACCAAATCCTCCCATTCCTTTTCTAAACGTTGAACCACGGAGTGATCCAGACATACTTGATGTGAAGTGTATGCCGGAGAAGAATCTTGATGGGCAAGGCAAACATGGTCAGCAAGAAAAACATCATGAGGGAGTACTGGAGCAAACTCATGCGCTGGTAGTTCTTCGCATTGTAACGGCGGAACAGCGCGTGAGCCGCGATTCCTGTTACGGCGTAGTATCCTCCAACAACGATTGCGCCGAAGATGCCCTTCCACAAATTGGAAGTGATGCCGAAAATATCCGGCAAGTCTCGATTGACTTCATAAATCAAGCGATTGTGATCCCAGGTTTGTCCTGGCCAGAACCATTGCCAGCCTGGTCCGCGAATGAATGTTCCGATGACAATCATCGAAACCCACAAAATGACAAATCCAAAAAGAAAAGTTCCAATCGCAAACTTGCGCTGCTTCCACGTGTAGTAGCCGCAGCCGAGCGGATTCGTGTCAATGTATGGAATCACCATCAGACCGATGATGATGAGCGTAGGCATAACCACGCCGGCAATCCACGGATCGAAGTAGACCAACATTTCCTGCAGTCCGAGGAAATACCAAGGCGCCTTCGCCGGGTTCATGGTCAGGTTAGGATTGGCGGGTTCCTCCAAAGGCGCATTCAAAGTGATGGACCAAACCATAAGAATAATGGTGACGATGATGGCTGCCAGGAATTCCATTCGCAGGAGGAAAGGCCAGACATGCACTTCTTTTTGCCAGCCCGGTTGGAAGGGCCAAGCTTTTCGGTGGTGAGTTTTGGCTAAAGCGGCGTCTCCCCCGAGTTGAGCGATTAACAAATCATTCGCTTTCGCTTGACGCCAGGCGAGAAAAAGATAGAAGACGAGCAACGGGATAAGCGCCACGATGGGCACGTTGTCAGGCGCCGAGATGATTTCCCACAATTGATTCCAATCCATGGCTACTTCTGCGCCTCCTTGACCTCGGATTCGAGAATCACGGACGCAGGGCCTGAGATGCCGCCATCCTTTCGAACCCGCCAGAAGTGCACAATCATGAAGATAGAAGCGATGATGGGAATTCCGATGCAGTGCCAGATGTACGAACGGAGCAAAGCGTTTGCGTCAACGATGGAACCGCCAAGCAGTCCGAAGCGAACATCGTTATATGGAGTCATGCCGAGCTCAGAACCAAACGGACCTTCGTGGCCGAGAAGCGGCGTCGCGCGCGCCATGTTCGTGCCAACGGTTACGGCCCAGAAACCGAGTTGATCGTCTGGCAGCAGATATCCCGTGAAGGAAAGCAGCAGCGTCAAGACCAGCAGGATCACGCCGACATTCCAATTGAATTCGCGGGGTTTTTTGTAGGAGCCGGTTAGAAAGACGCGGAGCATGTGCAACTCAACCGCAATCACCATCAGGTGCGCGGCCCAACGATGCATGTTTCGAAGCAGCTTTCCGAAGGGCACGTCGTGCTCAAGATAGAGGACGTCGCGAAAAGCCTGCACCTTGCTCGGATGGTAGTAGAACATCAAAAGCACGCCCGTAAAGGTGAGCACGATGAACAAGTAGAAAGTGATTCCGCCCATCCCCCACGTGTAGCTGTAACGCACGGCATCGCGGTTGATTTTGGCTGGATGGAGATGCAAGAAGACGTTGGACAGAACTCCCAAAGCTCGATTGCGTGGCGTGTCATCATGCTTATGACGGAAGATCGACGTATAAACTTGCGTCTTCGTCGGCTTCTTCAGGGTTTCTATTTGTTCTTTCGCCTTGGCGGGCAAATCGGTCTTCAGTGACTCAAGATCTTCCTTAACTCCGGACCGAATGCGATCCACTAGTCCAGTAGACTTGCCGTTTTTGCCGTTCGAGGTTTTCTCTTCAGGCATTGCCCAATCTCCGCGCCCTTAGGTCATTCGCAATCGTAGCCTTGTTTTTCCTCGCCCCACGTTTACCGGACTGGTTCTACACAGACAAATACGATCCCGTATCACTGAAATGACTCGCTTGCCCTTTCGGCCATTGATAGAGGCGTGAAACGTCGACGACGATTTGGCCGTCGGGAGCCAATTCCACGTGCGCCCGATCCATGGGCCGAGGGGCAGGTCCTTCAAAATTGACGCCTTCGTTGTCATACCCGCTTCCGTGACACGGACACTTGAACTTGTTCTCGCTTGCTTTCCAGTCGGGCGTGCAACCGAGATGCGTGCAGCGCGCGTAAATCACGAACAGACGATCAGGAGTGCGATCCACCCAGATGCGGTATTTCTGCTGCCACTTGGTGTCCACGCCCAAGGCGTAGTCCGAGGGATAACCGATCTTGAAGACGGTGGGAGGCTCAAAAAGTGTGCGTGGAAGAAAAAAACGAAGGAATGCAACAAACCATGCGCCGAGGAAAGCCGTGACACCACACCATACAAGGCGCCGGCGACTCTCGTTCGTCACGCTCGGCTCAGGCCCGGTTGAGGCAACTCCTCCAGCAGCGGCGGCTTTTGAAGTTCCGACCGCGGGCGTTCCGACGTAGCTGGTCGCATCTCCAGTTCTAGCAGCGGCTGGATTCGCCGCCGCGGGATTAGCCTTGTCCGATGCCGATTCCGGACCCGCCATGCACGACCTCCTGGATCGCTTTCTCGAAACTATGCAGTGACAGAAAAAACTGTCTCTGCCTCCCTCCCGTAGGTAGACATCCTGTGGCCCGATGGATTTATCCTGCAATTCGAATTGGAAACGAGATTGAAAAAACGGATCGCTGGACGGAACGAAGTGATTCGAAACAAACTACACCTGAAGCGCAGTGCAGTTGAGAGCGCTTCGGGCCTTCCGAATTGAAACGTCATGTTGAAACATCGCGAGGTCCTTGCCATTCCGCTGGACCCCCCAGTAAACGCGACGGATGTTACTCAAAAGAGAAAAAGACGTCAATGCGTCCATCAAGAATTTTGTTTTCGTGAATTGCTGCGGCGCAAGAACGCGCTTGCGCTCGCAACAACCTGTGGTAGACTCGCGCCGTTCGCGGCCCCACCGTGAGTTTTCCAGGGTGTATTCGGGCAGCCGCAGTGGGGAAGAATAAAACGTAGCGCGGAGGTCTTGTAAATGGGCCTCGTTCTTCTCGTCGTCATCTGGCTGATCACTTTCGTCAGCGCATTCTTGTTCTTTGTCAAGCCGAACTGGTGGCTTCCACACGGAGCTTCTACAGCTGCCGCCGGAATCGACCATCACTTCACCCTTTCGTTCATTTTGATGGGCATAGTGTTCGTGGCAGCACAGGTGGTTCTTGGCCTGTTCGCATGGAAATACCGCGAGCAAGCTTCCTCGAAGGCCCACTACACGCACGGAAATAACAAACTGGAATTTGCGTGGACCGTGCTGACTGCAGTTTTGTTCATCGGTTTGAATTGGGCGAGCAAACCGCTTTGGGCATCCGAGCGATTCGACGCTGCACATGCCGGCGCTTTGCAAGTTGAAGTGACTGGGATGCAGTTTCAGTGGTATTTCCGGTACGCCGGTCCGGACGGGAAGTTCGGCGCGACCAAGCTGGAACTGGTTGATCCGTCCGCGGGCGGGGAAAGTGCTGTGGGCCTCGATACGACGGACCCGGCTTCCAAGGATGACGTCGTGACGGGAACCATGTACGTACCGGTGAACCGCGAAGTTGAAGTGATCCTCAAGGCGCATGACGTGATCCACAGTTTTTTTGTTCCCGGGATGCGTTTTAAACAAGACGCCGTGCCTGGCCTTGCAATTCACATGCATTTCACGCCGATTGAAACAGGAGATTACGAGATCGCTTGCGCGGAGCTTTGCGGGATGGGGCACTACAAGATGCACGGCATGCTCAAGGTCGTCAGCCAGGAAGAATTTGATAAATGGCTGGCAGCACGGGAGGCGGAGAAACAATAATATGGCTACCGGGGAATTCGCTGGCCACCTGCCGCACGCTCACGCAGCACCTCAAGGTTTCATTCGCAAATGGGTCTTCAGCCTCGATCACAAGGTTATCGGGCTTCAGTATTACTTCCTGGCGCTGACGGCCGTTTTCGTCGGCATGCTTCTCTCCCTATTGATGCGCATTCATCTGATCTGGCCCAATTTGTCGCTTCCACTGATAGGAGAGATCAAGCCGGAAACTTACCTGAGCTTGCTTACGATGCACGGCACGATCATGGTGTTTTTCGTGCTGACGACCGCGCCGCAAGGGGGTTTCGGAAATTACTTTTTGCCAATACAAATTGGCGCGGCAGACATGGCGTTTCCCGTGCTCAATATGCTGTCGTTCTGGGTAACGTTCTTGGCCTTCGTAGTGCTGGTCGCAGCGTTTTTCGTGACGGGAGGTGCGCCGCTTCACGGCTGGACTGGTTATCCGCCGCTGAGTGCGCTGCAATCCGCGGGCACCGGGCAAGGTCTCGGCGCGGACTTATGGGTGATCAGCATTGCGCTCTTCTGCCTTGGTGCGTTGATGAGCGCGCTGAATTTTATTACCACGACGCTGGACATGCGCGCGAAAGGGATGTCCCTGATGCGCATGCCGCTAACTTGTTGGGCGTGGTTCATCACGGCGATTCTGGGGCTGCTGGCGTTCGGCGTGCTCTTGTCGGCGGGAATTCTTTTGTTGCTCGACAGAAATGCGGGCACGAGCTTTTACGTGCCGCTCGTCGTGGTGAACGGACAAGTCGCCGCGCACAAAGGTGGCTCACCGCTTCTGTGGCAACACCTGTTCTGGTTCTTTGGGCATCCCGAAGTGTATATCGCCATTTTGCCGGCGATGGGATTGTGCTCCCAACTCGTTTCCGTGTTCTCGCGTAAACCGATTTTTGGCTACAAAGCAATGGTCTACGCGATGCTGTCGATCGGCATTTTGGGATTCATGGTATGGGGCCATCACATGTTCATGAGCGGGATGAGCCCGTACACGGCGTTTGCATTTTCCGTCATGACCATGGCTATCGGCGTTCCCTCGGCAATCAAGACTTTTAACTGGTTGGGGACATTGTGGGGCGGGAAGATACGTTTTACGCCGCCGATGTTGTTTGCGATCGGTTTTGTCTCGTTGTTTGTATCCGGCGGAATCAGCGGACCGTTCCTGGCGCAGCCGGTGCTGGATATTCCGCTGCACGAGACGTATTTCGTCATTGCGCATTTTCACTTGATTATGGGCGTAGCGTCTATCTTCGGAATTTTCGCAGCGACGTATTACTGGTTTCCGAAAATGTTCGGACGCATGATGAATGAGCGGATGGCGCAGATCCATTTTTGGGTGAGTTTTGTCGGGACCTATGCCGTTTTTATGCCGATGCACTATTACGGCATGGCGGCAGCCTTGCGGCGCTATTCGCAATCCACAGAAGTGGCTTACATGCGCGACCTGCTGCCGCTGCAGCAATTCATTACGGCGGCGGCAATTGTGACGATCGCCGGTCAGTTTGTTTTTCTATTCAACCTGTTTTGGAGCATGAAATACGGGAAACAAGCGAGCGACAACCCGTGGGAGGCGACAACGCTCGAATGGACGACGGCGACGCCGCCCCCGCATGACAATTTCGCAGGGCGCACGCCCGTCGTCTACCACGGGCCTTATGAGTACAGCGTGCCGGGAGCTCCCAACGATTTTGTGATGCAAACAGATCCGGCGATGGAAAAAGTCAGCCATTGAAACCTGCGATGAGCAACTTCTCCTCAACGCTTGACGTCAGCACCCTCCCTAGCGAAAGCCGTGGGGGCATAGCGCTGCCATTCGAATCGAGGTTGCGGCGCGCAAGGTTAGGACTGTTGGTCGCGTTGGTAGGGATTGTGATGATTTTCATTTCGTTTACCAGCGCGTATGTCGTTCGTCAGGGATTGCCAACTCTCGATCCCGGCACGAATACCTTAGTGCGCGACTGGTTCTCCGTGCGGCTGCCCAGCCTTTTGTTGCTGAACACAATCGTTTTAGTGATCAGCAGTGGAAGCATGGAAGCGGCGCGGCGTCAGGCGTTGCGGGGCACGCGGAATGGGTCCAAGAATGGCCTTTCGTGGCTCGCGCTGACCGTCTTACTGGGGCTGAGTTTCCTAATCGGGCAGTGGGCTGTATGGCAGAAACTGGCGGCGAGCGGAATGTATCTCTCGACGAATCCGGGCAGCTCGTTTGTTTATCTTTTGACTGGGGCGCATGCGGTGCATTTGTCGGGAGGAATTCTGGCGCTGCTCGCTGCGTGCGGCGCAACATTGTTGCGGCGGGAGGCAGAATCGCGCGCGGTCGTTGTGGACGTCGCCGCGTGGTACTGGCATTTCATGGCTGTTTTATGGGTTTACATTTTTTGTTTGCTGAAGTTTGCACGCTGAGCACGATTTTTTTCGCCAAGGAGAGCGCATGGCTGACGCGATGACGCACAACGTGCCCGCTGAGTACGAACCGTCCTTATTCGGGACCTATTCCAAGAAGATTGGAATGTGGCTGTTCCTCATGTCAGACTCGCTGACGTTCGGCGCGCTGCTTTATGCCTACAGCTATGGGCGCATTTCCACGCCGCAGTGGCCGACGCCGTTTCATTCCGAAAGCATTGTGAACGCCACGATTATGACAGCATTCCTGCTGACCAGTTCGTTGACAATGGTGCTTGCGGTGCGCGCTGCGGTAAGCAAGGACGCAAAGGCTCAGTGCCTGTGGCTGCTGGCGACGATGGCATGCGGCATGGGATTTGTGATTCTGCACGGACGCGAATGGACGAAATTGATTGCGGAGGGTCTGACGCTGCCTGTGTTTCCAAAACTGGGGGGGAACGCAGCGACGGGTGAGTTTGCAGGCGTGGCCCAAAGCGTGCCGCAATTTCCAGCGACGTTTTTCGGTCTTACGGGAATGCACATGCTTCACGTGACGCTTGGAGTGGTCTACCTTGGCGTTGTTGCGCTGAGGCGCTATTTCATACCGGTCCTGTTGGTTTTTTGGCTGGCCGCATGGCTGGGCACGCCGGCGACAAGCCCTTTTCATTACGGAGCTCACGTTTTGTTGTTGGCCGCGGTCGTTTGTTCGATCGTTCTGTGGCTAAAGCCAAAAGTTTATGACTCCTCAGACGTTGAAGTTGCCGGTCTGTACTGGCACTTCGTGGATTTGGTGTGGATGTTTATCTTCCCGTTGGTTTATTTGATGTCGGCGAAAATTCTTTAGGAGCTGTGAGCATGGAACCGTATCAGCAGGCAATCGCGGAACAAGTTGCGGAAGAACAGCGGCATCATGGAAAAGCGCAATTTTTCTGGGTTTGGGGCGCCCTGCTAGTGATGACGGCGATTGAAGTTTACCTGACCTATCAAAATATGCAGCCGGTTCGAATGCTCACGATCCTGATGGGCTTGTCGCTGGTAAAAGCTGCTTTGATCATCGGCTTTTTCATGCACATGAAGTATGAAATTTCGCAGATGAAATGGCTGACGATGTGCGCGCTGGTTGCCTGCCTCTCATTGATGCTGATCTTTTTCCCGGACGCGTTTCGAATTCTTTCCCTGGGCGTGAAATGAAGCTTCGAAGTTCCATTGTCGTCATCGGCCTTTTGCTCTGTGCCTCGTGTGCGTTCGGGCAATCCTGCGCGATGTGCTACGGATCTGCAAAGTCCACAACAAAAGAGGGTCAAAAGGCGATTAACAAGGCAGTGCTTGTATTGCTCGTTCCTCCCGTTAGCTGCTTGACCCTTGGCCTGTGGTTCGCATTTCGCTATAGCAGGAGAAGAGACCTCGAGCAAGGCCTTTCACTTGAGTTCGCGGACATAAGTGGCAAAGACGAGTTCCGAAAGCAGAGAAACTTTCCAACGGATCTTGATCCTCTTACAGTGACGTTTGGGCGGCGCGGGGGCTTATCGCAATAGCAAGCGCCATCAATTCAATTCCTTGTTTCATTTCCCACGGCCGGTGATTGCCCATCTTTGTTGGGTTAAGCGCCACACGTTGAAACGTATTGGCAAGCTCAAACACTATTTAGCAAGTTTGCCCAGGTCTACCACTAAGGAAGAAGAAATGCCTGTCCGCGCGGTGGCGTCGCATTTCTTCTATAGGCTCATCTCGTTTCGGTTCGGAGGACCACGATGAGAAAAAGTATTATCTTCTTGATAGCTCTTGCATTGCCGACGTCGCTTAAGGCTCAGATGAAGATTCACGTCATTGACGTGGGTCAGGCAGACTCAATCCTTCTAGAGTTCAAAAAAGCCGCAGTTCTCGTGGATGCCGGTGGCGAATCTACCGGAAACGACCGAGATAAAACCCATCTTCTCTCCGAGTTGTCCGCTTTCTTCGCTGCGCGCCCTGATCTCAACAAGACTCTGCACGCCGTAATCATCAGTCATGCTCACATCGACCATACGAAGCTCCTGATGGACGTGTTGCAGAATTTCAAGGTCAAGTACTTTTACGATGGAGGTGACGTCGCGGGTAGTGGAGTTGCGCAATTGAAGAAAGCGCGGACGTTCGCATCCACACACGGAATCAAGTACCTCGCCATCGAAGATGACAGCATCACCGACCAGGGTTTTACTCCTCCTGGCCTCAAGCAAGTCGCAACATCGTCGGGCGCTGACATCAGATTCTTAACCGGTTCCCGAAACTGCGACAATCAAAACAACAATTCCCTAGTGCTCCGGGTGCGTTACAAAACCACGACCGCTATTCTTAGCGGGGACTCCGAAACCGACCGTGATGGCGGCTGCGATGAAGGCCAAGTCACCCACCTGCTTGATCGCTACCACGATTCGGACTTGTTGGCGGCGGACATCTATAAGGTCGGTCATCATGGGTCCTTCAATGGCACCGACGAGGATTTCGCAAAAGCTCTTTCGCCTAAAATCATTGTGATCTCCGCGGGCCACAAGGAAACAAGGAGCCCGGGCAATTTTCACGGCTTTTTCTTTGGGCATCCGCGTGAAGACATCGTCGAAATACTTGAGACGAAAACTCCGAGAACTCGATCACCTGCGATCACTGGCTACACATATATAAAGGGAAAAGAGATAAAAGAAGGCAGGGCTGTAGACAAGGCGGTTTATTGTACGTGTTGGGACAACGACATCACGATTGGCGTGAGTACCGCGGGAGATCAGGTCACCGTTTCGGTCGCAAACCATTGAGCGCGGACACGTGGACGCATAGCGTCTGCACGCATTCGGTGAATTTTACAATCTCACTTTTTGGCTAAGGATTTCGCCAAGACGGTGGTGTCCCAGATTCTGATTTCGCCGTCGGCGTAGTCGGATGCGAGGCGAGAGCCAGAAGGGTCGAAGGCAATCCCCTCGATGACGCGAGGAAAGAAGGGATTGGGCGGCAGAGGAGGCTCGAAGGTAAAGAGGCGTTCTCCTGTGGGCAGTTTCGAGAGCAGGATGTGCTTATCCGCATGTGCTGAAGCAAGGAAAAATCCGGATGGATGAAAAGCGAGGGAGATGACGGGAGAAGTGGATAAAGCGATTCGCTTAGGTTCACTGTAAGTGCCGGCTTCCGCCAAGAGCACGGAACCGTCCTCCAGCCCGGCCGCGCACCAGTGACCGTCGGTTGACCACGCGAGTGCCGGCACGGAATTACCGCCGAAACTGTGATGCGCGCTGTGAGCTCGAACATCGTATAGCCAGATTGTATCTGCGGATTCGGCAGCGACTTTAGCTAGTCCAATTGCCAAAGAATTGTTGTCCGGAGAAAAGGCCAGGCTCTGAACAGCGCTTTGTTTGTTTAGTTGAAGTTCGAGTTCTCCTGTCGCAGTGTTCCAAATGTTTACAACTCCGTTCGAATCGCCGCCGGCAAGGAAGTGGCCGTCCGCACTGATAGCGAGAACTGGCTGAGGAGAAATCTTCTCAAGGAACGTTCTGTTTTCCAGCATTTTGCCGTCGGGCTGCGGGCGGCTGATGGTGATTTGGTCGGGGTAAGAGAAGGCTTCAAGGGTTGGCTCCGGAGCAATAGCAACTGCGAGCGCTTTGCGGCGCTCGACCAAGACAAATTGCGCGTCGCGTGGCCGGAAATAGAAAACGTCCCCGCCCTGGACGGTGTATTTCTGGACCAACGGGAATTCGAATTTTGTGCCGCGCGAGCAAGAGAAGATGGATAGTACGAAGAGAAAGAAAAGCACGACCCTGTAGTGGTTCCGCATGAGGAGCACCTCGGTGCATAAATTATGTGATTCTTACGTTGGAAAAGTTTGGCGAATGGTGGCGGTTGGCGCTTTTTTGGCAATGCTCGGTGCCGGGTGCGGCCATTCGGGCATGGATTCGCGCGAAGCAAATGATGCGCGGCCACTCTTTCCGGTCCCTGTGAATGGCGTTTGGGGATTTATTGATGATCGCGGAAAAATTGCGATTGCGCCGCGCTATGAGGCGCTGCTGCCGTTTTCGGAAGGACTTGCAGGTGCCAAGCGTGAAGGGCGATGGGGATATGTCAATCATAGCGGTGCCGAAGTAATTCCCTTGCTATACAAGACGGTACAAGGTTTTCACGGGGGCGTGGCGATCGTGAATACTGGCTTGGCGGAACATCCGGTTGGCGTGATTAATGCTACTGGGTCTTGGGTTACAGAACCAATGTTTCGTAGCTTAACGGCAGCGGACGGGCCGAATGGGCTGCTGTTTGGACAAAAGGAACCGGCGGGTGGCCTTACATTTTATGATCGAAGCGGGAACGTAGTTTTAGGCCCATACTCGCTTGCTTTTCCTTTTGCGGAGGAACGGGCGCGGGTTAAGTCAGAAAATGGGGAGTGGATTATTGATTCGGCTGGGAATTTCATTGCGAAACAGCCGGTAGCTCTTGAAGGGATTCGATTCTCCGACGGACTAATTGCGATACGACGCGACCGCAAGCTTGGATACATGGACGTCGATGGAAATATCGCGATTGAGCCGCGATTCGATCAGGGTGGAGAATTCTCGGAAGGACTGGCGCCGGTCCAGATAGCAGGCCACTGGGTCTTCATTGATAAATCGGGGGCGACGAAGGCAGAGCTTCCGCGGGACGTTATTTTTGCCGAGCCACTTTCCGATGGGCTGTCCTTAGCGACGTCAGCTGCGCAGCCGGACCGGAAGTTTGGATATATTGACAAGAAAGGCCAATGGGCCGTGAAGCCAGTGTGGGATGATGCGAATCCGTTTCACGACGGACTTGCCTACGTGGGTATTTGGAGAAACGGAACCGTGGCGTACATCGATCACAAAGGAAGGCGTATCTGGGAAGGCCGGAATATTCAGTAATAATGCAGACCACAGCAAAGTCTACACAGCGGACATTCTGTCCGCCACATTGTCACCTTGATTTGCATCAATTTTCTGAGCAGAATCTTCGTTGCGAAAAGGAGCCAAGACGCAATGAAACTGAAACCAATTATCGTCATTTTTGCAGCAGTAATTCTTTCGGCATGCGCGTGGGCTAGCGCGCACGGCCGAGAACTTGGCAAAACTCCGTCTTCTGCAACTGAAGCGGCGGACAAGGAATTCCTTGGCCGGTGGGATTTGACGCTAAAGGCGCCGGATCGAGAATATCCTTCTTGGCTTGAGTTGAGCGAAGAGAATGGCCAATTGAAGGCACAATACGTAGGGCGGTGGGGCAATGCGCGACCACTCCCGAAGGCAGAGCTGTCGAAAGGGCATCTCACGTTTGTCTCGCCAAAAGCAGAGGAAGACGCAAAGGCTGACTTAGTTTTTGAAGGCACGATGTCCGGCAAGACTTTGAAAGGGACGCTGAACGGTCCTGATGGCAATACGTGGCAATGGACGGGAGTGCGAGCACCTTCACTGAAACGCAGCAAAGAGCCAAAGTGGGGAAAGCCGATTGAGCTGTTTAACGGGAAAGATTTGACAGGGTGGAAGTCGCTCGATCCAAAGGCGACGAAGGTCTGGAAAGTGGAAGAGGGTTCGCTCGTGACTCCGGGAAATGGGCCGGAGCTGGCTTATGACAGAAAGTTTGAAGATTTCAAATTGCACGTGGAGTTCAATTGCGGAGAGAACGCAAACAGCGGAATTTATTTGCGTGGACGGTACGAGGTGCAAGTGGAAACGGACTCGCTCGATGAACCTCCAAGCCATCACATGGGCGGCGTTTACGGGTTTTTGGCGGCCGAGCCTGAGCCACCACGAAAACCGGGAGAATGGCAGACATACGACATTACATTGGTTGGAAGAATGGTGACTGTTGTTCTGAATGGCGTGAAGATTATCGACAATAAAGAGATTCCCGGGATAACGGGCGGAGCGTTGGACAGCCATGAAGAACTGCCGGGGCCAATTTATTTGCAAGGGAGCGAAAAGGGGCGGGTTCAGTACCGGAAATTCGTTCTGACTCCAGCGGAAAAGTGATCGTATTCTTCCTTTTCGCGGTAGCTGCGCATGTAAGAGCTAACCGAATTTCACCGTCCTCCCCCTTCCTGGACAAGTGACAAGGCAGGGCCCGCGATCGTTGTGACGAAGAGTTGTCCGGTTCTTGGGTTCACGACAAGGGCGAAGGGATTCTTACCAGTCTGGATAGTCTGCAAGACGCTGTTCTGCGCACCATCGATGACAGAAATTGAATCGCTGTTCCTGTTTGCGACGTAGATACGATTTCTGACGGGATCGACTGCGATTCCCTGGGGACGTTTGCCTACCTTTATTGTTGCGATGGCGACGCTCTTGACGGCATCGATGGCGGTGACGGAGTCGTCGGTGTGGTTGACGACATAGAGCGTATTTGTTGCTGAATTGGCCGCGACAGCGCAGGGCGTGGTTCTGGTGGGAATTGCTGTGATGCTGCCGGAAAACTCATCCACAACTGCTATTTCGGCGTTGCCCGATCGCGTGACGTAGAGCTTGCTTTTCTCTTGATCAAGCACCATGCCCCAAAGGTGCATGCCGACTCTAAGTTTGGTTGTAGTGGGCAGCGTGGCGCTCAACACAATCAGGTTTGGATTTTCGTAACCAAGAAGAAATATCTTCCCCAGCTTTTCGTCTATCGCAATGGCGTCAGCAGAACTCCCTTTCATTTTGCTCATGGAGTTTGTGCGGCCATCAATGATGGTGATGACGTCGCTGAAAGTGTTCGACACGTAGATTTTGTTTGCGACTGAGTTGGCGGCAACGACGTAAGGATTCGGCCCTACGTCGAGTGTGGCAATAACGGAATCGTTCCCACCATCTAGGACAGCAACGGTTCCGTCTCCCGAGTTGACAACATAGATTCGATTTGTGGCGGAATTGACAGCAATCGCGACAGGACTTGCACCCACAAGAACACTGGAAGCTGAATTTGTTGTGGGGTTGAAAATTGCCACAGCGTTTTCACGCGGAGCAACGGCATAGACCTTGTCCGTCGCTGCGTTTATCGCAATAGCCCGGCTATTCAACAGGGCGGTGGAAGGACTAGCTGTCTGGGCATTTACTGACACGCCAGAAAAGACGAAAAGGGGGAGAAAAGCCGAAGCTAGATATGCAAGGCGCACGGAATCCTGTATCTCCAGGAGAACTATAATTCAGTTCCTTGTGTTGTGTCCCATCTGATGGCATTGTTCTTCGCGGAAAGCTAATGCGTCTTCTCTCGCGTGTTCTTCTTAGCGTCATCGCACTCTTCTTCGCCGGAAGGTGTAGCGCGCAACAGCCATTCTTTCGTGCACTCGCGTTCTACACTGACAAGGGCGAGCCGGACCATGTTGATTTTGCGAAGCAGGCAATAGCGTTTTACATGGATTTGGCAAAGAAGGATGGCTTTGCGTTCGAAGCAACAATGCATTGGGAGGAGCTAAACTCAGAAAGACTAAAGGATGTGCAGCTGGTCTTGTGGCTGAATGATTTTCCGTTGAAACCTGAGCAACGGGTGACGTTCCAAAAATACATGAAGCAAGGCGGCGCATGGATGGGATTCCATGTGGCGGCTTATAATGACTCGGAAACGCATTGGCCATGGTTCTTGGAATTTCTCGGCGGGGGAGTTTTTTGCGGGAACAATTGGCCGCCGCTGCCCGCAAAGCTGCTCGTGGATGACACTGGACATCCTGTAACGCGCCGATTGGGAGGTTCATTCGAAGCACCTGCAAACGAGTGGTACGCCTGGAGACCGACTCCGCGTGAGAACAAGAACGTGAAAGTGCTCGTCAGTCTTGCTCCGGAAAATTATCCCATTGGATTGAAGGACACAATTACCGCTGGCGATTTGCCGGTCGTTTGGACGAATACCAAATATCGAATGCTCTATGTGAATATGGGTCACGGCGAAAAAATCTTCAGTAGCGGGGAGCAAAACAAACTTCTTGAGGACGCCGTACTTTGGCTTGGTAAACGGACCGCAAGACCTTAGGATTTTAGTTACCGTCCCTTCGGTTTCGGAGACCAGCCTCAAACTGCTGGGCGCGAGCCAGTGATCCTACACTAGTGCGCGAGTTCGTCCACTTTTTTGAGGTCATCCTCCAGGCCGAGAAGCTCCCAACGCTGCAAAGAGAAAGGCACATTGCCGTTGATCCAAACATAATCGTGAAAATCGCGGAGATTGAATTTTTCTCCAAGCTGCAGCCGGCGTTCCGTGATGGTGCGTTGAATTTGGAGTTTACCGATTTCATAAGCGATCGCAAGTCCGGGCGCCGTTGCAAAATCTGCTGCTTCAGATTCTGCCGTAGTGCGGTCCATTGGCACGGTGCGTGCCAAATAATCTGCCGCTTGGCCCATAGAGAATTGACCGAGAGCCAGCTTCACGTCCACTTCCACACGCAACGCCCGCAATCGCGCGAAACTATAAATAATCTCCCGCGTTCTCGGGCTGTCATCGTATAGCCCGGCTTGCAACATCATTTCCTCGGCGTAGAACCCCAGCCCTTCGTTTGCGCCTGAATCGTAGTATTGGCGGCGAATCGGATCCGGGTTGCGCCGGCTCATGACTAACTGAAAGAAATGGCCGGGCACTCCTTCGTGCACTCCCGTCGTTCGCGGGTCGAGCAGGTAAGCTTTGAAAAAGTACGTCAGGTTATCCGGAAGCAACCATCGTGTTCCGTCCTGTTGCGGCCGCGAGGGACCAGTAAAGTCGTCCAGCTCGCCGAATCCACTTAATGCCGCTACATAATCCGGCGCAAGCCGCAGCGTCCAGTGTGGCGCATTGTCTGGAACGGATAAGATCCCTCGCTCCACCAGGAATTTTCGAATCGCTTCGTCCGCACGAGCCATACGCGCGATTGCTTCCTGCGGCGTAAGTGGCAAGCTCAATTCAGGCGCAGCGAGATCGCGCTGGCGTTCTAACGTTTCGATCGCGAGAACGCGGTCAAAATCTTGGCGCGCCATCGCCAGCAACTGCTCGGATGTGTAAGGCAGGAGCGCAACTTTGTGAAGAAAGAAGTCATACGCGTTCCCGCCGAGCGCGAATTCCTGACGCATGGTCGCCAAGTTTTGCTTCAACCATTCGCGATACTCGACGAGCGCTTTGCTCGCCCTTAGCACCGCGGCTTGGAACCGCGAGCGTTGCCCCTCGCCAGTCAACAACGGTGAGACTCCGCTATCGACGCGCTGCAATCGGATATCAATGTCCGAAAGCGAACCGATAGCCAGCTTAGCGAAGGGAGCGATCGGCTTCAGGTTAGCCTTGCCCTGCTGCAAAATGCTGGGAATGTTGTCCGCGCGCTCTACAATTTCTTTTGACCGCGTTTCCGCGAACGGAGGCGGGGCCATCAGCGCTTCCTGTAATGCGCCCATGGTCTGCTCCACGTAGAAAGTTGGATCGCGCTGCCAGCGCGGATTGAAATCTAGCTCCCACCGCACGCGCGCAATCGCCGAACCCATGAGCCGATAGTCTATCTTCCGCGCCACCGGCAGATTTCCCGTGTCCATGCCTTTCCAGTGGCGTTCAAACTCCGCGATTTCCGCGCGTTGCTTCGCGATAGACGCCGCGGACCAATCCCGCATTCCTCCCGGACGCTCTATTCGCGGCACATCGTCCGAAGTAAACGGGCGGTATTTCGCACGCCACGCCCAGAATTGGGTGGCAAGATCATCCAAAGAATCGGGCTTATCTTGTGCGATTAGGCTACTGGGAATAAGAAGCAGTACGGCGAGCAGAAGTTGGCGCATGGGCTCGCAGCATACTACTGATTGGAACGCCGCGCTTAGAATCCTGAGCTGAAACTTTCTGCCAAGGGTAAGATGAGCAAATGAGCGATTGGTTCCGGCTTTCAGTGGCGATTCCTGTCCACAATGAGGAAGGAGTGTTGCCGGAATTACTGCGCCGAGTGCGCGCCGTGCTGGATCAGATTCCCGGCGGACCTCATGAAGTGGTATTCGCGGACGACGGAAGCACCGATGGGACGCTCGCGTTGATTGAGGAAGCAGTGCGAGAAGATCCGCGAATCCTTGCGGTTTCACTATCGAGAAATTATGGCCATCAAGCCGCGCTTTCGGCAGCGCTCGATTATGTGAGTGGTGACGCGACAGTCGTGATGGACGGCGATTTGCAGGACGTACCGGAAGCGATTCCACAATTTCTGGAGAAATTTAGAGAAGGATACGACGTAGTGTACGCGCAGCGAGTGCGGCGGAAAGAACCGTTCGTGCTGCGAATTTGCTATTTTACGTTTTACAGGCTTATGGCGAAGCTGTCTGACGTGCGCCTGCCGCTCGATTCGGGCGATTTCAGTCTGATGTCGCGGCGTGTCGTGGAGAGTTTACGGCGGATGCCGGAGCACCACCGGTATTTGCGAGGAATGAGAACGTGGGTGGGGTTCAAACAAACCGGGATTCCCGTGGAACGCGACCGTCGATACGCCGGAGACAGCAAATACAGCTGGATGCGGCTTTTGAAGTTGGCATCCGATGGGATCTTTGCGTTTTCAATCGTGCCGATTCGGGCCGCCGCGATTCTAGGTGCTTTGACGATTGCTTTTGCCTCGATTTTTTCGCTCGTCTCAGTGTACGCCAAGTTTTTTATGAAGCAGACGCCGAAGGGGTTTACGGCGGAAGTTGTTTTGCTCACCTTTTTGTCGGGGATACTGCTGCTATTTCTCGGAATCATCGGCGAATATGTGGGACGAGTGTATGAGGAGACGAAGGCGAGGCCTCATTATATCGTCGGGCGCGTAATCGGTCACGCGAGCGCTGAAGACGGAAATGTTGGCGCGTCACGGCGGAATTCTATTGAGACTCCTGTCCGATGAGATGCAAAAGACGAACTTTGCAGCCAATTGACACGATCGCGCAATCCACCAACAGATTCAACAGCCGGATTCGATGACGCAAAGCCGCGAGATCACTTACGTTTCGACGCCAATGGCTGTAAGCATGGCGGATAAATGGTATGAAATAGCGACCGTCGAACATTTTTGGATACGTCGGCGATTCGAAGTATTACAGAAAGTCGCAGGCACGCTTATCACCGATGCGAAACAGCTAGCAGAAATTGGATGCGGTAACGGACTGCTACAACGGCAAATCGAGGATGCTTACAGGCGCGAGGTTGTGGGCTGCGACCTGAACGAGTATGCGCTGATGAGAAATGTAAGCGTTCGCAGCCCAGTGCTCTGCTATGACATTTTTGAGAAAAGCAAAGAACTCGAGAAGCGTTTCGACGTGATTTTTTTGTTTGACGTCTTGGAACACATCTCTGAGGAAGGCCCCTTCCTCGAGGCGATCGAATTTCATCTCGCACCTAAGGGACGAATCGTAATTAATGTTCCGGCCGGCCAATGGGCATATTCGGCGTATGACGTAGCGGCCGGGCATGTTCGGCGGTATTCGATTGGAAGGCTTCGACAAGCGGCCGAACCTCTCCACCTGAAGGTGGAACAGTGGAGCTATTGGGGGTTACCGCTTATTCCTCCGCTCTTGTTGCGGAAGGCATGGCTCTGGGGACAGCAAGACAAAGACAAGATCATTTCGGAAGGTTTTGATTCGAGAACCAAATTTTTAGACCGATGCCTGTTATTGCTTGCGAGATGCGAACCAATTCCTCAGCATGTTATTGGCACCTCATTGCTGGCAATACTTCGTGCGGACTCCTGAGATTCAGTGTATCTCCTTGCTTGACCTCACAAGATAGACAGAGCTATTGCCGTCCGTGGCGAGTTTTTGCAAAGACCAGCCGTCTGAAAGCAACCGCAAGACAAACCAATCGGGATTGTTTTCCGGGGTTGGATTCGAATAGAGCAAAAATTGCGAATGGGAATCCTTGAATCTAGCGTACTCGAAGACGCGCAAGGTGGCAAAGTTTCTGAGCGATAACAGCTCCTTGTCGTTGAAATCAGTTCTTCCAAAAGCCATGGCGCCGGAAGGGTCGGCGAGGAAGGTCAAACGCTGTTTCCATGCCGGTGTGGCGTAATGGTCGGATTCCAGGTAGTCGTGGCCGTCCGAAACTACCACTGCCAAATCCGAATGTCTCACTTTGGCGACCAAGTCCTGTACTGGTCTTGGCCGGGTGAAACCTAACTGATAATCCCCATAAAAAGAAATCCAGAATGCTGCTTCCTGCGAGGCAATGCTCACGCAAAGCAGGACGCCGATGAGAACCATGGATTTTTTGCTAAGGTGGCTCAACCCTCTGCCTGCAGCCAGTACGGCTCCAAACATCACTGGCAACAAGTATCGTGCGGAAAGAACACCGTGCGTGACCTTGATCACGACATACAAAACGAGCGGCAAGAGCAAGAAACCAGCGATGAGCACGGATTCGTGAAAGCTCGAGTCTTTTTCAGGGTCGCCGGCCAATGATCGGTAAATGAAGAGGAACGCAAGGACAAGCGCCCCTGCGGTGAGCAAGAGCCAAACCGCTTGTGATAGAAAGGAGGCGCCAGAAGTGTTGGGGTAAATGCCGAACACCCAGCTATATGCCCGCAGTGTTCCGAGGATGGTGGGGTGCATCCAAGCGTGCTCGGAATAGTAGCCTTTGATCCCGGCAAGGATGGGCCAAAATGCGATGAAGGGCACAAATCCACAAGCTAACGCGATCCACACCGGCAAACGAAGGGATTTTGTTTTGAGAAAGAAAATGGCTTCAGCCAAGAAAAATGGAGCCATCATGAAAATCGAATAAAAGTGAGAGGATTCCGCGCCAGCAAGACTGAGACCCAGCAGGAACATCCAGCGAGCAGCGGGAGCATGTTGATAGGCAACAAGAGCAATGCTAAGACAGGCCGCCACTACTGAGTAGCCCCTCGCTTCAGTTGCGTAAGTTGCATAAAGCGCGGTGACGAATGGAATCAGGCAGGCGAAGAAGGCAACCGTCGAATCGTGCCGGCGCCTGAGCCAAACAAAAAGGCACCACACGACGCAGCAGAACCCCAAAATGGATGGCATTCGAAATGCGATTTCGTCATTCGAAATGATGTGGCTGAAGAATTTTTCGACAAGGTAGAACGGAGGAGGATGACTATCGGCTGCGTGTATCAATGCTTTCCAAAGGGAAGCCATATCAGTCTGATGAGCCAATATCCAAGTACAGAGCTCATCGAACCAGAACGGACGGTGGGCGGCCTTCGCAACATTGCGGACAATGGAATAGGCAAGGAAGAGAAAAAGCCCACCCGTTAGAAGGCGCTCTTTGTTGCGTTGCCAGAAGGAGCCGGTTTCCGGGATCATCAAGGCTGATCCGCCTCATGCATAGCAGTGGACGGGGACAAACAATCGCGGGACAGCGAATGCACGCGATTCGCGTGGTTGTGAGAGATGTGTCGCTCTCGACATTCCTGGTTGCTCTGAGATGAGTTTACCTGCCGAAGGAGTGAGCCAGGACGACGTAATGATGGGTCGGGCCTAAGGGTAAATAGCATTTTGAAGAAACCGGAAGCGCGTAAAGCGGAAGATGCTTCTAAGGTAGAAGTTGATGTTTGTAGACCTTAGTGACGGGTGAGGTGCGCCTGGTCACATATTTTTCTGAGAACATGGGCATGCCACGAAAACTACTGGGACCGAAGCTGCTGCTGTATTGTTCAGCACAATTTGTGATTTTGAGTTTTGGGGCGATGTTCTTTTATCCGGGCGGAGCGACGTACCAGCCAGGGGCCCGGAGGTATTTGTTTTTCCAGAATTTTTTCAGCGACCTGGGTGCTACAGCAACGCGGAGAAGTCAAAGCAACACCATTGCGATGGTTTTATTTGTTGTGGGGCTGGTTTCAGTAGGCTTAGGCCTCGTCGCGTCTTCGCCCATGTGGAAACGAGTGATTGGGCGGCCGGGGAGGGCGATGTTTTTGGGGCATGCGGCGCATCTGTTGGCGGTGCTTGCTGGAATTTGCTACATAGGGATCGGCGTAACACCGTGGAATTTGATGCTGGGCGTACACATGTTTTTTGTGCAAAGCGCCTTCAGTCTGTTGCTGGCATTTGTGATTTGTCTGACGGTACTGCAAATACAAAACAAATGGCCGGTTCGGTATGTTGCGTCAAATGCGATTTATGTTGCGCTTCTCAGTGGCTATGTTTTCGTTTTATTTGACGGACCCACTTTGGAGACGCCGCGCGGGCTTGTGTTCCAGGTGGTCGCGCAGAAAATTATTGTGTATGTCTCTGTTTTGAATCTTGCCTACCAAACGGCGGGTGTGATTTCCTCTGAAGAACCGGGCAAACCATCCGATTTCAGAAGCTACCACTCTTTGGAGACAAATTCGTAATCCACTCTGATTGCTTCCATCACAGGCATGTTGAGGAAGGGATCTTCCTGCTCAACGAAATAGTGTTTGATGGAGGCTCGTTTCGCTGCCGCGAAAACTTTTTTCCAGTTGACGGTGCCGCGGCCAAGCTCGGTTGAACCGGTCCCTTCCCCTTCCGTGGAAGGCTGCCCAGGCCGAATGTCCTTCACATGGAGCAGTTCGAACCGGTCCGCATACTTTTCAAGATAAACAGCGGGATCATTGCCCGTGCTGGCCACCCAGCCTATATCCATTTCCATTTTTACGAGCTTCGAATCCGTGAGGCGGAGCAGTTCGTCAAACGCAATGATTCCCTTCTCTTTGCGAAATTCGAGATTGTGATTGTGATAGGCAAATTGCATTCCTGCTTTCTTAACTTTCTCACCGACTTTGTTGAATTGGTCCGCATTCCATTTCCAATCGTCAAGAGTGATGCCCGCACGGATTTCTTCATAATATTTGTCGGCATGAAAGCGTCCGGGATTCGCAACAAACGGGAAAGAACAGACCATGTATTTCAGGCCAAGCTCGTGCGCGAAGGCAATTTTGGCGTCGAGACCCTGCAATAATTCCTGAAGAGAATGGTGTCCAGCGGGCAGGCTGAGCCCGGCGCCTTCGATGGACTTACGAAATTCAGCTGCTGATTTGTCGTAATAACCGGCGGCTTCGACTTCTTTGTAACCAATGGCGGCAACTTTGCGGAGCGTGCCGTCAAAGTCCTTGGAGAGTTCGTCCATCACGGTATAGAGCTGCAAACCTGGAGCCAATCCCAAAACCCCAGCGGAGGTGAGACTGGCGCCAAAGACGGCTGCAGCGGCGAGACCGCCGGCACCGGCTTTGAGGAATTCGCGTCTGGAAAAAGCATGCATAGCTCACCTCGCGCCTGCAGTGTTCCGAATCAAGCGCAAGACACTTTATACTTGCAAGGCCAGAGAGAAGCAATTTCTTGCGGATTGAGGTGAGCCAATGGCCGACTTTTACCTGCTGAAAACAGAACCAACGGAATATTCGTTCGCGGATTTGCAAAAGGATAAAGAAACAGTGTGGGACGGCGTATCGAACCCAGTGGCGCTAAGAAACCTGGGGGCGATGAAGCCGGGCGTGAAATTGATTATTTACGAGACGGGCGATCATAAAAGCGCGGTCGGAACAGCGACAGTGACTGGCGTGAAAGCGTCCGACCCCAAGAAGCCGGAAGTAACAGTAAAGGCCGGAAAAGCAATCGTGAAACCCGTTTCTCTTGCAGAGATTAAGGCAGACAAGCTGTTTGTGGATTCTCCACTTGTAAGGATTGGACGCCTTTCAGTCGTGCCCCTGACCGCGCCGCAATACAAAAAGCTCGCCGGCGAATAGAAGCGGTGAGAACATCCTGATGACGCTGATTGGACTCGCAGCATTGGTGTTGATTGTTTTCGCCGCATTCAGTTTATTGAACCGCGCGAACAAAAGCCCTGAGGTTGGCGCCGCTGCTCCCGGGTTCATTTTGAATTCGCAAGAGGGAAAACCCGTGAGCTTGCAGGACTTTCGTGGAAAATGGGTGGTGCTTTACTTTTACCCGAAGGATTTTACGAGCGGGTGCACGATCGAGGCCCAAAATTTTCAGCGTGACCTTGGCGATTACGAAAAGCGCAAAGCGGTGATACTCGGAGTGAGCACGCAGGATGAAAGATCGCACCAAACGTTTTGCACGAAGGAGGGACTCAACTTTCGACTGCTGGCCGATACCAAAGGCGAGGTATCGAAGAAGTACGGCTCGTTAGTGAACATGGTGCTGACAAAGCTGTCTTCGCGGCATACGTTTTTGATCGATCCACACGGTATGATTCGCAAGACATGGACCAGCGTCAATGCAAGTGCGCACAGCGGAGAGATTATTGCGGCGCTAGATGAATTTCAAAGATGAGACTGAGGAGTCAGCCCTTCGCCTGATCTTTTATCTGCTTAGCCAGTTTTTCAATAGCTTGCGCCTTCTTGACGAATGAAACCGAAAGAGTTTCGCCTGGATTAACGCGCAACATGTCTTCTTTAAGTTCGTTGGCCATTTGACACAACTTATCCACTTCCGTCCGAATCGCCGCCTGCAATTGGCGGTTTATGTCACCTTGGCGCTGCGCCGGATTAAGTTGGGGGCCGTCCATACCCATAGGTACGTTCTGGTTCTGCGGGGCGTTTGCGGAGGGCTTTGGCTGCGGCAGTGGGCGTGGGTTGGGCTGCTGGGCCGTGAAGGCGGAGGTCCAACGGTTGGGGGCCAAAAACGCTACTGTCGCTCCTAAGATCGCCAATGCATTGCGCCTGGATTGAATCATAGGACCTCCTGAAGAACCCGCGGCAGGGCTTATGGGGCCTTTATACACCTGTTGGGCATCATGCGTTCGCACTATTTGCGGAGCTCCCGGCTAATAGAGTTTCGATGTGTTTTGAGGCAGAGTTGCCGGAGACGGATCGCCCTTCACGTAATGGTTGTACCAAGCCAAGTATCGCGCGTAGCGGTCAGCGATGTGGGTTGGCGTGGCAAATTCGTGAAACTCCCCCGGATAAACGACCAGTGCCGTATCGCGACCGAGCGCCTTCAGAGCCTGGTACATCTGTTCGCCGCCGAGAATGGGTACATTCCAGTCCACGCTTCCGCCCATGAAAAGCGCCGGTGTCGTAATGTTTTTCACCTTGTAAAAAGGGGCCAGCTTGTCCCAAAGAGCTTTGTTTTCCCAGGGATAGCCCAGCTCCGTGAAATAGTCTCTTTGGTATTGGTCGTGGCCGTACATGCTGGTGAATTCGGCCGCACCCGCGCCGGAAATGGCGGCTTTGAAGCGATTCGTTCGGCCAATGATGAAGTCCGTGGAAATACCGCCATAAGACCAGCCCCCGACGCCAAGTTTGTCGGGGTCTGCGATTCCCTTTTCAACGGCGTAGTCCACCATGGCCATGTCGTCTTGGAAATCCTTGTTACCCCAGTCCGCCCAGATGGCTTTGCAGAAGTCTTGGCCGTAGCCGGTTGAGCCGCGGGGGTTGGGATAAAGGACCGCGTAGCCGTTCGCTGCGAAAAGTTGCGCGAAGTGAGCAAACTCTGCGTAGTAAGCCCAGACAGGGCCGCCATGCGGGCGAAGTAACGTGGGGTACTTCTTGCCGGGTACATACTCCAGTGGTTTGTACAGGTAGCCAGCGACTATGCTGCCGTCCTTGCTTTTGAACTTGACGTATTCCGGTTGAGAGAGCTTGAGCTGAGAAAAGAGCGCGTCGTTCGTATGCGTAATACGGTCCAGCTTGCCGTTTTGCGAGAGGTAGATTTCGTTCGGCCGATCCGCGTAGGCAATTTGCGCAGCAATCTCTCCCGACTTGGCTAAGGAATAGGAATAAAGGATAAACCGCCCAGAGATTGGACGTGTGATCTTCCCATCCGCGAGATTGATCTGACAAAGGACCTGCGTCCCGTCGTCGTCAGCGACGAAATAGATAGACTTACCGTCAGGAGAATACCGGGGATCGCTTGCCATGCGGTCGAGCGAAAGCGTGAGAATCTTGGGCTCGCCTCCAGCGGCAGGCGAAACGGCAATGTGTTTCGTGGCGTACTGAAAGAGTTTTGGATCGAGTTGCGTGGAGTATGTAATCCGCTTCCCGTCTGGCGACCAAGCTGGGCTCGTGTCTTCACCAGGATTTGTGGTGACTTGAGTGAGCTGAGCGCCTTTGTCCGTGTTGTCCGCAGCCACGGTCCAAATGTCCTTGTTATAAGTTGCGTCAGGGTCCGGCTTTGAGCGATTGCTGGAGAAAGCGATGACCTTGCCATCGGGTGACCAGGCCGGCTCATCGTCGTCATAATCGCCTGAAGTGACTTGGTTTAGCCACTTGCCTGCCAAACTGAAGGTGTAAATATGCTTGCGCCTACGGTCCAAAAAGCCGACCTCATCCACTTTGAATTGCAAACGGTCAATGACCCACGGCCTCGGTGTTTTGGACTTTTTGCCTTTCTCAGAGTCCGAAGAACCGGCAGTTTTGTCCTTGGTCTTTGCGGCTTCCAGTTCCTCATCCTTAGGATCGTGCAGGAGAAGCGCCAAGCGGGACGAATCGGGCGACCAGGCAAAGTCGTCCACATCTTGGGGGGTATCGGTGAGCTTTTGAGCTTCGCCGCCGGCGCGGTTCAGGAGCCAGACTTGGGTTTTGCCTTCGTTTCTGGCGGAAAGAAAGGCGAGCCATTTGCCATCGGGGCTCCAACGAGGATGACTGGAGCTAACTTCCGCAGCAGTAAGGGCGAGGGCGTCTCCACCGGATGTCGCGACCATCCAGATGCGGGACTCACTTTTGTCTTCTTCTTTGCTCGGCGAGCTTACGGTGTAGGCGACCCATTTGCCGTCGGGACTCATCTGCGGATCATGCACCTCATGAATCAGGAAATAGTCCGCGATGGAGATAGGCCTTGGCATGGTTGAAGGCTGTTGAGTGAGGGCCACGGTGGCAGACAGGCACAAAGCCATTAGAGCGAGCAGACGAATGCGATTCATGAAAGAGTGCTCCAGAAAAAATTTGAAGAATGAACAAAGCCGGGGGCGAGTCTACCACGGGGCTCGGAGTTTGTACTTACACCTCTTCCTCTCTGAGCGCAGCGAAGAGAAACTCCGAACTAAAAAAGTCAAAAATCCAAACTGACCCACGACCACATTTTCTTGTTGCGCGCGCGTGCAGACCTTGTATTCTTCCATTGCGAGTTTGCTCTCCCGGCCGCGCCCCGAGCAAACGGCGCCCAAGGAGGACGAGAGTAAGAATTGCGTAGCATATCGGTACCCGCCCAAATTCCTTCCCAAGTACTTTCCACCCACAAAAAGAGAGCAGCGAAGCTGACGCTCTGGCCGCTCATTGCGGCGACGTTTTTCATGGTGTCCGGAGGCACCTATGGCACGGAAGAAATTATTCATGGCGCGGGTTATGGACGTGGAATTCTAATTTTGCTCTTTTTGCCGGTGCTTTGGAGTTTGCCGACGGCATTCATGATCGGCGAACTTTCCAGCGCGCTCCCTCACGAAGGCGGTTACTACGCGTGGGTGCGGCGTGGACTTGGCAATTTCTGGGGGTTTCAAGAAGCGTGGCTTTCGCTCGCGGCCAGTATTTTTGACATGGCCATTTACCCGACCCTCTTTGTGATTTACCTGAAGCAGATGGCGCCGTGGTTTGGCGAAGGCAATCACGGAATTTTGGCGGGACTCTTTGTGGTCATGGCCTGCGCTGGATTGAACATCGCGGGAATTCGCGTGGTGGGGATCACTTCGCTGTGGCTGTTCTTTCTTCTCTCGGCTCCCTTTGCATTTATCGTCCTGCTCACTCCTTTCAAAGTCGGCGCATTTACAGAACCGCACGCAGCAACAAACGGAGCCGGCTTGGGATTGCTGGGCGGCGTATTGGTCGCCATGTGGAATTATATGGGTTGGGACAATGCTTCCACCATCGCGCAAGAAGTCGAACGCCCACAGCGAACGTATCCGAAAGCAATGATTGCGGCGGTGATTCTTGTTTCGCTGACCTACGTCCTGCCTTTTCTCGCCGTGTATTTCACCGGCATTCCAGCATCGAGCTTCAGCAGCGAAGGCTCGTGGGCAACCGTTGCGGGCGCGCTCGGCGGAAAAATCTTGGGATTCGAATGGCTCCGTTTTTTCATCGTGCTGGGTGGCATGATGAGCGCGTTTGGAATGTTCAACGCGCTGGTGATGAGTTATTCGCGCCTGCCGCTGGCCATGGCCTGGGATGGGATGTTGCCGAAAGTGTTTGGCAAGACGAACAAACGCACGAACGCGCCGTGGGTGGCAATTCTCGTTTGCGCCGCGTGCTGGGCGCTTTGCCTGGGACTCGGATTCAGCAGGCTGATTACGCTGGACATTTTGCTCTACGGGTCCAGTTTGGCGCTCGAGTTTGTGACTTTGGTTGTTCTGCGCGTTCGCGAACCGAATTTGAAACGTGAGTTCAAAGTGCCCGGAGGCCTGGCCGGAGTGGTAATGACCGGATTGTTTCCGGTTGCCCTGCTGAGCTTTGCGCTCGTGAAGAGCCATTCTGAAACCGTCTTGGGAATCAATGGGCTGCTGTTTGGTGTACTCATCATATTGGCAGGCTTTGTTGTGTACGGGGGCACGCGCGCACTTCGCAAGGATGTGGCTGCCACCTCAGGCTCGCTTGAAAAACCAGAAACCGCATAAAGCAAGCGGCCAGATTCTTTTGGAAAAAGGGACGCCGCGGCGTCCCTTTTTCGTTGCATGAGAGCAACTGAAAAGCGCAGTCCTTGCATGAGTTTGGTATCCTGCTTCTCGTGCTTCTCATGAGCCGAGGATTTCTGAAAGTCTTGCCAATTTCGGCGGGAATTGCGCTGGTTTGTGTGATTGCGGCGCACCCTCAAATCCCCAACACAAATTCCGCGCAAACACCGCAAACGAATGTCGTCCCCTCCCGACCGGGACTGAACATCGTCGTACTCGATCCGGCCCACGGCGGAACCGATCCCGGAGCGCGAGGAGTGGGAGGAATTCGCGAGAGTGACATTGTTCTCGACTTGGCCGCGCAAGTGCGGCGCGGACTCGAAGCGCAGGGATTTCAAGTGATGCAAACGCGCTCCGCAAACGAAAATCCTTCGTTTGACGATCGTTCGGCGCTCGCGAATGCACAAACCGGCGCGATTTTCTTGACGCTGCACGTCTCCTCGACAGGAATCGCGGGAACGATGCGCGTTTACACAATGCCGGACATGCCTTTGCCACCGGCGAACGGCGGATTGATTCCGTGGGAGCAGGCGCAAGCCCCGTACTTGTCGCTTAGCCGAAAATTGGGCGATGCCGTTCAAGCTGAGTTGACGCAGAGATTCAAAGGATCACCGGCGAACGTGCAAACTGCATTTGTCCGCCAGTTGCGCACAACCGCAGCTCCGGCAATTGCGGTTGAGATTTCGAGCGTCACGATTTCGGACAAGACCGATTTGGATCGAATCTTGCCGGGCGTGGCAGAAGCAATTGCGCGCGGAGTCGTTGGGTTCCGGCCGTCGTACGTAACACCAACCGTGCCCGGAGTTGCGCCGGGAGGAGTCGCATCGGGAGGAAAGCCATGAGCCCCGAGTGGCGTACGCGCATATTGATCGCGCTCGCGGTCGCGGTGCTGGTTGCGGCGATCTATTTCCCGATTTTGAAGCGCCGTGTAAAACGGCAAGCCCAGGTCCAGCAACAGAGCGAAGAACAAGCAAGGCGTGAATTGGTTCAGAGTTTGACGACAGCAACAAACGAACCGATGGCCAAAGCAAAACTCTTCTGGGCCGCCGAGGGAGAACAAGCCGCGCTCGCTCCGACAACCGTTGACTTGCCGCTCTCGAACGATCCCGTTTTGCGCGCCAAGCAAGTATTGAACACTCTGCTGGCCGGACCCGTGGATGCAGAGCTTCGAACGCTTCCTCCCGACGCCGCGCTGCTCGCGTTTTACATTCTTCCCGATGGCACGGCAATCGCGGATTTCTCCGAAGCGATTGCAACTTCGATTCCTTCTGGCGTGCAAAGTGAACAGTTGGCTATCGATTCAATCGCGAAAACACTGGAAGCAAACGTCCCGCAAGTGCGGCGGCTAAAAATTCTAATTCACGGGCAAGAAGTGGAAACTCTCGCGGGCCACCTCGATTTGACAGGATTGTTTCCGGTGAATTCGAACGCGAATGCGCCCGCAGCAACTTCGCCGAAAGAGTAATCGAGCAAGCAAAGCTCTTCTTTCCATGCTACTTTTGCTCATCTGCGTGGAGGCCCAGTGAGAAACGACGGACGCGGCCCGGACCAAATGCGGTCTGTGAAAATCACGCCTGATTTTATTTCCACCGCCGAAGGAAGCGTGTTGATTGAACTCGGCAAGACGCGCGTGATTTGTACTGCGTCAGTGGACGACGGCGTGCCGGGATTTCTGAAAGGTTCGGGCAAAGGCTGGGTAACAAGTGAGTACGGAATGTTGCCCCGCGCAACCGAGGAACGTACAGCGCGCGAAGCAGCGCGAGGAAAACAATCGGGACGAACGCTGGAGATTCAGCGCCTGATTGGACGCTCGTTGCGCGCGATTACAGATCAGGAGGCTCTGGGAGAGCGAACGGTTTATCTGGATTGCGACGTGATTCAGGCGGACGGCGGAACGCGCACAGCTTCGATAACAGGCGCATTCGTGGCGCTGGCGCTCGCGATGGAACGAATTGTTGCGGCGGGAATTCTGAAGAGTTCGCCACTGATCGACACGGTTGCTGCGACGAGCGTGGGAATTGTGGACGATCGCGCGCTGCTTGATCTCGCCTACGAAGAAGATTCCCGCGCGGAAGTGGACATGAATGTCGTGATGACGGGCGGCGGGCATTTCGTAGAGATTCAAGCAACGGCAGAAGGGCGCCCTTTTACCGGCGGGGAGATGCAGGACCTGCTCGCGCTGGCCGCTGCAGGAATTCGCCGGTTAAACGAAGCCCAAAGGCTTGTCTTGCCTGCAAAATCGGTTGCCCGTGGCCGCTAAACTTCTTCTGGCATCGTCAAATGTTGGCAAACTTAAAGAGTTCCGCTCACTTGCGCCGGGCGCACCGATTTCGCTTGAACTTGAATTGTTTCCCAACTTCGAAAACATTCCCGCGTTTGAAGAAGCGGCGCCAACGTTTGCGGAGAATTCGCTAGGCAAGGCCCTCTACTATTCGCAATACACGAACGAACTTGTGATCGCAGACGATTCGGGGCTTGCCGTTCCCAGCCTGGAAGGACGGCCAGGAGTTCGCTCCGCACGATACGCCGGGGAAAATGCGACGAGCGCACAGCGAATGGATAAGCTGCTAGCCGAGATGAAAGGCAACCAAGGGGAAAAGCGGGCGGCGCATTTTACTTGTGCAATTTCCGTCGTGAAAGAGAATCGCGCGCTTGCGGTGGTCACGGCGCGAGTAGACGGTGAAATTCTGCAAGCACAGCGCGGCGCGGGCGGATTTGGCTATGATCCGATTTTCTACTTCCCTCTTTTGAACAAAACGTTTGCTGAACTCACCGCCGAAGAAAAAAATGAGCACAGTCACCGAGGGAAAGCGTTTCGGCGCTTGCTGGCGGTGTTGCCGGACGTGCTATAGTCTCCAAACCATGCCAGCAAAAAAGAAAAAGAGAAAACAAACTCCCACGAAACTGAAACCCAAGAAGGCGAAAGCGAAATCTATTTCGGGAGTGAAAACGGATCCGAAACGCGTTGCGGCAATTTTGAAAAAACTGGACGTAGCGTATCCAAACGCGGTTTGCGAGCTCAATCATGAAAACGCGTTTCAGTTGCTGATTGCAACGATCCTTTCAGCGCAATGTACGGATGTGCGCGTCAACCAGGTGACCGTTACTCTGTTCACAAAATATCCGACGCCGGAAGCGTTCGCGCATGCAAATCCGAGCGAGCTGGAACAGGACATCCGCCCGACGGGATTTTTTCGCAACAAGACAAAGTCGGTCATAGGTGCTAGCAAAGCGATTTTGGAACGATTTGGCGGACAAGTTCCGCGAACAATGGAAGAGATGCTGACGATTCCAGGAGCGGCGCGAAAGACGTCCAATGTTGTTTTGGGAACGGCGTACGGAATTGCGAGTGGCGTCGTTGTGGACACACATGTGCAGCGGCTCTCGAACCGGCTGGATTTGAGCCACAACGAAGATCCGAAAAAAATCGAGCAGGACTTGATAAAGATCCTGCCACAGGACCGGTGGATTTCGTTTTCGCACCAGATGATCTGGCACGGGCGGCGCGTTTGCTTTGCACGCAATCCCGAGTGTATGGACTGCAATCTGGAAAAACTCTGCACTTCCAAAGACAAGACGATTTGAGATTGTTCTCAAAAAAAGAGGGCGGCATGCACCGCCCTCTTTCGCTATGACGCAGATTCTTGGCTGTTCTAGTTAACGCTGTTGGTGACGGAGACCGCAGCGGTTCCGATTCCCGCATTCACAGGCGTGCCGACGGCGGTCAGAGCCCCAGTTGTAGCGTCGATGCTGTAAACCGCGACAGTACCAGCTATTGTCGAACCGTTGCCTTTTGTTCCAACGTAGAGGAACTTTCCGTTGGCCTCGACAGCGACGTTGGTAATTCCCTGCGCGGAAACCAACATTGGACTTCCCGATGCCGCGGCCAGGCCCGTTGAAGAATCGAAGGTAAACACGGCGACGTTTCCAGTCGCCTTGTCGGCGACGAAGACGAACCGACCCAGGGCGTCGAACGTAACGGCATATGGGCCATTCAGGCTCGCGCCAACCGCAACCGTGCTGGATGGGACGAGGGTCAGGCAGCCATCAGCAAAGGGTACCGAGGTGCAGTCCACGCCTCCTGTGCGAATGATTGGGGTGACAGCAAATGTGGAGATTTGATGGCCGGTGGAATCAGCCGCAACCAAGAAATGGGCACTTGGATCAATTGCACCTGCAGTCCAATTTCCGGTTTGCGCAGTCGCCGGCGGCCCGCTAGCGGCCGCTCCTGTTGCTTGATCAATGAAAACGGTCTGAAGCTGGCTGGAACCGAGCGCTACGAGGAAAACGCCCTGTGCATCGCCGGCAATCGTGTTGACGCTGGCAATCGCGGGAGACGTAGAGTTTGCGGTCAGTCCGGTGCTGGAGCTGGTATTGAGCGTGACCACGTCCGCCCCAGCTGAATCGGCAACATACAAATATTTGTCTCCGAGTTCAGCATAGAGCCCTACGGGCACTGCTGTGCCAAGGTCGGTCGCATTCGTGGTAAAGCCCGACAAAGCGGCGGCGGAATCGACAGAAAATCCATCGAGCTTTTTGCCACTGCTGCTTGCGGTATAGAAGAACTTTCCGGAAGTGCTCGTGGCAACCTGATCATTGCCATCCAGTGTCGTTATTGGCGAAGAGGCTGCGGTAGTCAGGGCGCCGGTCACTGGGTTCACGATGTATGAGCTTACGCTTCCAGTGCCTGGCGTTGCGCCACCGGTGTTCGCTGCTTCGGCGGTGGCCGGCGCAATAACCGGCGCTGCAATTCCAGCCGAGAGATTGACGAACTGAGGCACAGTTCGTGTCTCCACGGTTTGTCCGGCTGTCAACTTGCCGGTGCTGGAATCGATCGAATAGTAGGTCAACGTGTTATCGTTCTGGTTCACTGCGACCAGAGAAGTTCCGGTGACATCGATCGCGATCCCTTGCGGGAAGTTCCCAGTGGCATAAGGCGATCCGGTCGTTGCTCCGGTGAGAGCTCCGCCAGCTCCGATCGTAAAGCCGACAACCTTGTTGTTAACTGCGTCCGTCACGTAGAGGAACTTGTTCGACGGAGTGATGGCGACCATGCTGGGCGAGGAACCGGGACCGGTGGATACAGGGCTCCCCACAGCGCTAAGCAAACCTGTCGCAGATGCAATCGAGAAAATAGAAATCGTCCCGTCGGCAGAATTCGGTACATATAGAAAACTCCCGGTCGGGTCGATAGCCGGGATAAAGGGGGCGCTGCTCGCCCCGCTACCGGTAGAAAACGTTGGTGTTGAAAGTGGGCTCAGAGAGCCATCGGCTCCCACTGAAAATCCGCTTATGTTCCCGTCACCGCTGTTGGTCACATAAACGTATTTGCCTGCGGGGTCTTCGGCAATTCCCAAAGGGAAACTACCAACGGTGAAAGGCGAACCCGTAATCGGCGTGAGGCTGCCGTCGAAGGAAGTAGTATTGATAGCCAATGCACCGACGCTGCCCGGCGAAGCGAGGTTCACAACGTAGAGGAACCGACCGGTAGGATCGATAACGCTTTGGAACGGCGCGAGTGAAGGTATGCCAGAGTTGAATGTGCCCGAGAATGACAGCACGCCCGTTTTCTGATCCACCTGGTACAGGGAAATCAGACCGGTTCCGTTGGCGCCTATTCCGTACGCAAACTGTCCGGCTGGCGTAGGAATGATTTGCGTTGGTATCGTCGTATCCCGAACGACTCCCGTCGGAGTGAAATTGGACGCCCCTAAATTAATTGCATAACTTGCCGCGGCAATATCATTCAGGCCGGCGACATACGCAAACTTCGCCGCGGCAGGTACGACGGTAAGCAGAGTCGTGCCCGAAGTGAGACCTGTGCTTGCTGCAGTGATTGTAGAAGTTCCCGGCGCAACGCCAGAGGCAATACCGGAGGTGGCAAGAATCATCGTCGTAGCCGTGGTGCCCGAACTCCAAGTAACGGCCGCGGTTGGATTAATCAGGGTTCCATCGCTCATTAGGAATTTGGCCGTGAAGTCTTCGACGCTACCGACTGCAATCGTTGGGTTCACTTGAACAATCACAACTGCAATGGGAACTGGCGTGCCTCCCGTACCGACGGTAAGGGTGACGCTCGGAGCCACAATGCTGCCGAGTTGCGCAGAGATTTGCGCGGTGCCATTGGCGACGCCTGTGGCGAGACCAGTGGCCGCGGCAATCGTGGCCGTAGCGGTAGGTGCAGAACTCCATGTAGCCAACGTTGTGATGTTAGCTGTGCTGGCATCGCTAAATGTTCCCGTGGCGGTGAATTGAACCGTACCAGCGACGGCCACGGAGGCGGGGTTAGGCGTAATTGCGATCGACGTGAGCGAGATTACGGTCAGCGTGACGCCCGGGGAGGTAACGCCGCTCATCGCGGCGGTAATTTGTGTTGTACCCGCAGCGAGGCCTGTGGCCAAGCCAGATGCGGAGATTGTGGCTGTGGCCGGAGTGGCGGAAGCCCAGTTCGCGGTGGCTGTAATGTCAGCGGTTGATGCGTCGCCGAAAGTTGCTGTCGCTGTGAACTGCTGTGTTGAACCAACCCTTATATGAGGAGGAGAAGCTGGCGTAACGGCAATCGAGGTGATCGCGATTACAGTCAGCGTGACACCTGGAGAAGTAACGCCGTTCATTGCGGCTGTAATTTGTGTTGTGCCTGCGGCGACGCCTGTGGCCAAGCCGGATGCAGAGATTGTAGCCGTAGCCGTTGTAGCGGAATTCCAGGTGACTGTGGCTGTAATGTCAGAGGTCGATCCGTCGCTAAAGGTTGCTGTCGCGGTGAACTGCTGCGTTGATCCTACTTTTATGTGCGAGGGCGAAGCCGGGGTGACTGCAATCGACTGCAGTGTCTTCCCAGAATGTAAACCGCTGCAACCAACTAGAACGCTCAAAACAAAAACAGGGAACAACACAGCAGCGAAAAGACGTGGCAGGGACTTCATAATCTCCTCCTCGGACAGGAAAACCAGATTTTCTGGGAGGCACACCGACCTTAGGGATGAGGCGGTTCTACGGATGTCCGCGCCGTGCGGGCCTGGGCGATCCCGCCAAACGCCGAACGCAACTGGTTCGGCCCCTCGTCTGCCTCTTTCAACCAATGCACAAAAACGCTTGGGCAATCGTATCCCTAAAGTGATGCAAATCCTAGAGCAAGCGCGAGTGCAAGGGATGACTCCTCGTCGGAAGTGTAAAAAGAGTTTCCTTGCGAGGTCAGTGCTTCTTAGTCTATGGCGAAAAGACAATCAGGCGATGTGGATTAGGAATACGCTTCCTAGATGTTCTAGAATTAGTTGTGCAGTGTCGGGGCGTAGCGCAGCCTGGTAGCGCGCCTGCCTTGGGCGCACGCCAATCGACTCCAACAACTCCATCCATTTCTTCTAACTACTAATGTTTCCAACAAATCGGGGAATCTGCTTTCGCTCAAAAGCTAACTCCAATCTGTTGAAAACGATGCATTCGTGCACAGTCCGTCCACAATAGCGCGCCTGCTTTTTTCGAAATGTGAACGCCTGCCTGGCAGGCAGGTACCCTCCCCAAAGTGTGCATCACAACTCTGTCTCACTCTAGGGGTTCACTCTAAACGCGTCTGCTTCCGAGAGAATTCGCAATACAACGGTTTAGCAAAAAGAGCCGTCTCAGGTCCTGTTGTTCGGAATCAATAACTTACGCTGGCGAGAATTCCCGTTTTCGGGCGTCGGAGCCCTTGTTCGGAAACAGTTGTTCCCCAAACTGTTCCCCAATTCCTATCGACTCCTGCAAATGCGCCGACGATTCTTCATTACCAGTTGCGGGCACATGCTGCCCGCCTGAGGGCAGAGCAATACATCCTGGACATGAACGACCCATGTAGATGAATGACTTGCAGCGGCATGATTTAGGCACGTCGCTTGCACCCATTCAAATTGTTGGGGTATCTACGATGTCTGAAAATCTCCGGGGATTAGTCCAAAAATATCACGCATTCTATGAGGTTTTGCCTTACCACGTTGTGACCGAGGAAGGGCACGGTTCCCCTCACCCGACTTGGCATACAGTTAAGGCTGGTTTCGATGTCGACGTTCACGGCGTTAGCGATGAAGATGAACTGAGACTACCCCCGCCCGTTGAGTATGCATCAGGCTACACCGACCTAAAAAAGATCGCACATGTCGTCTCGAATCTTGCGAACGAATGCTGTATCGAGGTTATTCCGTTCCCTTCGACCATCTTTTTGCAAGCCCGCGAGCATAGCCACGCGGAAGCGGTTATTCGAATCCGGATTTCACATTACCGGGGCCTTGATCAGCCCGCCAGTTTGCCGGAACAGCATGCGCTAGAAGCAATAGAAAACGAATTGCAAAAACTGGGCATAAAGCGGCGGTGATGTATTCATCGGCTGAAGGCGTTCCATGCTTACGTGTGTTTTGTGACTATCGCCATTCTCGAAAAAGGCTAGCTGACTCGGTGGCGTGCCTCACCTGAGTCTAACGGCGCTCGGCAATGTGAACTGATCGTCGCTTAGATGTCGTCCGCCTACAAATTGTTATTCAGGCAAAATTTGGCGCGAACACATTCCTGATATTTTCACAGGCGTGTATCTGACGCGCGATGGGGCAAGACCAATTGAGTGCTCACCATCCAGCAATCTTTGAAGGCCGGGTTTATTCAGAAATACGACTGCCGATCCATGTATTTCAATAAATCCTTTGCGTTTGAAGTTCGTGAACAAACGGGTTACTGTTTCACG
>Ga0126376_10000032_pt1 | contig 57121 bp, 44 predicted proteins | sample PanSoiMetPlot_15_FD_92760 | JGI IMG/M metagenome (GOLD analysis project Ga0126376, IMG submission 92760) | Tropical forest soil microbial communities from Panama - MetaG Plot_15 | ecosystem: Environmental > Terrestrial > Soil > Tropical forest > Bulk soil | place: Panama | collected 2016-02-17 | reverse complement strand
CTACGATCTCGGTTACATCGATCTGGAAGAAAAGACCCTGCAGCCATTAAACAACCCCTTTGGCCCTAGGGTGTAAGCTATGTCTTCGGAACGTTCTGTAAAGGATGTCTTCGGACCGTACATTGATTTGATTGGAGCGGGCGATGGGAATCGAACCCACGTCCGAAGCTTGGGAAGCTTCTATACTGCCATTGTACGACGCCCGCTCTAGAACAAACGTAACAAATCAATATGCCCGAAGCAACTTTCCTTGAGCCATTTTATGCTTGCGCTCGGATTCGCGCAGAGTTGGTTAATTGGGTTGATTCATCGACATGGATTGCAGGGCAAGAACCAAGTCGAGGCGGCCATTGCCCATTCCATCTCCAACCGGTACGGCATTTGCAATCGCGGCCGCGGCCTGAGCTTCATTGATGCCTTTGTCCATGTCCAAAAGCAGCGCAGCCGCTCCGGAAACGAATGGCGCGCTGAAGGAAGTTCCTGAGCTTGCCGCGTATGTCCCAAAGGGATAGGTCGAGATGACTGCTTCCCCGGGCGCTGCGACCCACACGATTGCGTTTCCATAGTTTGAAAATGAAGAGCGCGTGTCGGCATCGCTTGTGGAAGCAACCCCCATCACATCATTTTGAAGTGCCGCCGGATAAACGATTCCTGCATTCCATCGTTTCCCGCGGAGGCAGCACAAATCACGTTGCTTTGCTTTGCAAAATCCAACGCTTTGTTGAATTCCGGGGAACTCGTCTTGAAATCGAAGCTCATGTTGATAACGTTGGCTCCGTTCTGAACCCCGAAATAGACGGCACGCAAAATGTCCGAAAGAAATCCGGAACCACTGGAGTCAAACGCTTTCAGGGGCAGTAATTTTGCTTTGGGAGCCACAAGGTGGACGACTCCTAATACCATCGTGCCGTGACCGAATGCTGCGTACTGGGGACTTCCGTCCAGCGCCGCTGCCGTGGATTGATCGAGCACCGCGGCTGTGGACTGGTTCACTTGGGCGATGTTGCTGGTGCTGCCCGAGGGAGGAGGGCCGGCAAAATCATTCATTTCTGACCCGCCAGGCTGGTTGCGCGTGAAGTCGTAACCCGGCAGCAGTGAGGTCATTAGAGCCGGATGATTGGGGTCTACGCCCGTATCAATATCCGCGATAATGCCTTTCCCAGAAGCATGAAACATGCTTTGTGCTTCGGAAACTCTGACGATCTGCGCGGCGGGTTGAATTGCGTAGCCGTTCCAGACATTTGTGTTATAATAGTGATTAGATACAGTATCCGATAATTCTGCTGGTGGAGTGCCAAGTTGATTCAGCCCTCCAATCAAACTGACCACCTGATCCGCCTCTGCGTCAACAATGCCCGGGACGTTGCCCACCAGGTTCAGGAAACTCGTTACGTTAAGCGGAGTTGTAACTAAGAATAGTTGTTTTAGCGGATCACCCAACCCGCGCACAACGGTGCACGTAGGAGTGAACAAACCAATGTGGCAGAACTGTTGAAGGTCTTGGAGGCCGAGTGTCGTCCGGACAATGATGCGATTCTGCGCCGAGGCGGAACTACTAAACAAACAACAAAGCAATAGAGGTACACATAGCCATCGCGTTTTCATGACTCGTCTCCCGCAGGCTCAAGCTTTTCGATATTGTGAAAAATCCGCGCAAGGAATGCTTCAACTAGCACCTGCGTTTGCCGCTATGTCCCATTCCAAAACGGGCGAAAGTAGCACCATCCAATGACCATAGTTGACTTCTATTTCGAACGTAACCGCGCGTTCGTTTTCGAACTGAAATAGGAACTCGCCGGATTGGTTTGTCATTTTCAATTCGAGAGGCCCCTTTTCACCTTTAATTACGACGGGCACACCATTTAGGGGAACGCGAGGATCGGCGTCACGCATAACCTGCCCGGATGCCGTCGTCAGCGTCGAACCCGGACTATGTTCGAAGGAAACATCCGCTGTAAAGTGATCCGTTTCATAAACAAGTTGACGTATATCGGCCGGCGAAGAACGAAACCCCGCGTGCCGGGGCTGAAGGAAAGTGTCTAAGACCAGGCGAGCCAGCTGCGTGATTCGACGAATCGTCGGCTGTGAAAACATTAACGTAGCTAAACAGGGCCACAGATCCACGGCGAGACGGTCTCGCTGGACGAAGGGAACGGAGTATTTCTTCTCTAGGTCCCCAATCTCTGTAGCGATAGTCTCATCCGCTAAGATAATCAGCCGTCCCTGCGCACGGTTAAGAAGCTCGAAGAAATGTGGGTCTATTTTTCCGGGATCGGAAACTCCACTTGGCAAATCCAACACGACTGCGGAAGCCTTTTCGATCTCGAAATTAGACAAGGCATCTTCGATGCGGGATGCCACTATCCATAGGCATTCCATTGTGCCAACGAGCACACACGCGCTCTCGCGGACATTTGAGCGTTCGGAAATGATCAGCACTCTGGGCTTCACGTTGACTGAGTCGACTCCTCTCGCAGCTGCATGCGAACAGGGGCCGGCTCCTGCACTCATGAGTCACCTACTGAAAACCAGTTGAGTAAACTCATTGAAATCTAGGGTTAAGCAAGTCAAACAACAATCAGAGGAACTCCTCAGTCAGAACTCAGGTAAATCATGTAGCCGGGACGGCGGCGAAATGCTGATTTGGCGACTTGAATGAGAAATCCCCGTATCTTCCTGCTAGCCAGGGAGTTGTGCTTTGCACAGCATGGGACTCGTGGTTTATTGACGCCGCCTGCGCCGTTCGATAGCGTCAAAGGGGGTGAGGAGGGGATGTGGCCAGCGAGCAGTGGTCAGATGGCGAATCGCTTGAGAAATTTAAGAACACTTCCAAAGGCGGAAACTGGTGGCGAGTCCGATTATTACTCTGACGACCGATTACGGAACGAACGATCATCTCGTTGGCACGATGAAGGGCGTCATTTTGAAAATAAATCCTGACGTGACCATTGTGGATATCACTCACAACGTCACGGCATATGATTTGCTGGACGGGGCGCTGGCCATCGGTGCGGCCTATTCCTACTTTCCGCCAAAAACCGTGCACGTCGTGGTTGTGGACCCTGGAGTCGGCACTGAGCGGCGGCCTCTGCTTGTGAGCGCGCAGAACCAATATTTTGTCGCGCCGGACAACGGTGTGCTTTCAATGATTTTTGAACGCGAAGACAACGTCGTCGTACGACATGCAAACGTTGAACATTATTATCTGAGTCCGATGAGCAAGACGTTTCATGGCCGCGACGTTTTCGCACCGGTTGCGGCATGGCTGACCAAAGGCTGGCAAACAGCGAGCATGGGCGAAGAAATCACCGACTACAAGAAATTCTCCATGCCCAAGCCCAAAGAAGCGGAAGGTAGTTTGAAGGGCGTTGTACTTCGTGTGGACGCGTTCGGAAATTTGATTACAAATTTCCGTGCTGAACACATTCCGGCGAATGCCCATGAGAATGGAAATTTCAATCTCCAGGTTGGCACACACAAAGTAAAGAAACTGGTGGACACTTTCGCGGGCGGCGCGGCAGGCGAACCGATTGCCTACATCGGCTCGGCTGGCTTCATTGAAATTGGCGTGAACAAAGGCAGCGCGGCACGAACGCTCTCTCTTGGACGTGGAACACCTGTAGTTCTCTCAACAAAGTAACGCCGGAAGTTGAAACGACGTGCCCCGCTCTAGCGGGTTGCTTCGAGCGCCGCTATTTATGAACGCGTGCGCGGATCAAGCCAGGCATCCCCAGCAAATTAAACAAAAGCAGCGGCATCCCGCGCCTCGCCGTCGACCGAGAGAGGCTTCGCGTTTCGAGTGAGGACTTTTCTAGGCCGCGGTTGGGGCCGGTTGCTTCCGCCTGTGCCAGTAACTCAACGCCGCGAACAGAAGGACGGCAGGCACGCCGGTCAGTCCGCAAGCGATAAAGAAAATGCCGTAGGCGTGAATGAGGCCGTGCGTGGCGCTCAGACTTTCGACCGCGGCGCCGGAAAAACCTTTCAAGATCTTTCCCAGCCAGGCATAGGTCGAACTCAAGAGCGCATACTGCGTGGCGGTGTATCCCAGACTAGTGAGACTCGACATGTATGCAATAAGCGCAACGCCTGCAAAGCTGAGGCTGAAATTGTCACCCACCATGACGAGAGCAAAAAGACGAATGCTCAAGCCCGCGAACGCGAGAATCGCAAATGCGGCAGTCGCGGCTGCCTGCAGAATACCTCCGATGATAAGAGAGCGCATGTAGCCAAGCTTCAACGAGCAGAATCCGCCCGCTGCGATGCCCGCAAACGTAGCGATGAGCCCGACGGAGCCGCGCACCGCTCCGACGGTTTGCTTCGTAAGCCCGAGGTCGTGGTAGTAGGGGTTCGCCATCGGGCCCATCATGAAGTCCGGCAACCGGTAGAGGCTGATGGCCGCTAACATCACTAGCGCCAGCCAGCCATGGGCCCGGAAGAAAGCGATGAACGGCCCTAGAACAGCATCGAAGAAACCGCGCGGCATCCAAAGCGGCGCTTTGCGCCCTTTTTCATGCACGACGGCGTTCGCCCGCTCCGGTTCCTTCGCAAACCAGGTCGCGAGTATTCCAACCGCCATGCACGCGCCGTAGACACCGTAGGACATGCGCCAGCCCACGACTGCTGCGGCGATGAGAATAAGGGAATCCGTAGTGAGGAGCGCCAGGCGGTAACTAAACTGATAGGCAGAGGCGAGGAGTCCTTGTTCATCTCCGTCGTCTGCCGATTCAATTCGCCAGGCGTCGACCACAATGTCCTGTGTCGCCGAGGCAAACGCAACTATGAGCGCAAAAGCGCCAAGGCGCCCGAGTCCGACTTTCGCGCCAGTTGTGCCCATGGCAGCCAAGGCCAGCCCGACGACGATCTGCGAGAACATCATCCATCCGCGCCTATGTCCAAGCCGCTTAAACAACGGCAAGTCGACGCGATCTAACAATGGCGCCCACAGAAACTTCAAAGAATAGGCAATGCCTACCCAGGAAAGAAACCCGATCGCCGTCAGGGAGGTGTGTTCATCGCGCAACCAGTAACCGAACGTATTGCCAACCAAATAAAAGGGAAGGCCTGAAGAAAACCCGAGCAACAACATTGTCAGCGTTTTGGGCTGCAGGTAATCGGCGATCCGGTGCTTGTGCGGACTCACGTCTTAATTTTCTAGGGGAGCTTGAGGAAACTCAACGCTCATAGCACCGGATCTTGTCCATGCTTACACTCTTCCGTGTGCTACCAATATGAACCACAAGGAAGACTAGGGTAGGCACAAGCACAGCGCAGGGAGCATAAGCAGAAAGCTCTAGAGGAGATGCGGCAGCATGTGTCGGCGATTTATGAACCAGATACCCGCGGATTCGATTCGACTTTCCGCGGAGTTTCGGCCGTCGTACTTGCGGCTTCCTTTGGCAATTCCTGAGGCACGAGCTGTATCTTTACTCGAGCGACTCGCCGCCCGTCCATTTCCATTACGGTGAAGCGAAAGCTTCCGAAGTCAAAACTCTCTCCCCCCTTTGGGATAAACCCGAGTTGGTCCAGCACGAAGCCACCGACAGTCGCATACGCGGCGTCTTCCGGCAGCGTAATGTTGTACTGCGCATCCAAATCGCGAACGCTCAGCGCGGCGTCAAAAACGATCGCTCCGTCGGCGAGCGTCAGCGGGCGCTCGACGACGTCAAACTCATCGTGAATCTCGCCTACAAGCTGCTCCAAAATGTCTTCCATAGTGACCAGACCAAGAATGCTCCCGAATTCATCCACGACGACGGCCATGGAAGTATGCTTCGAGCGAAACTCGTTCAACAGTTCGGAGGCGGGCTTGGTCTCCGGGACGATCAGCAACTCGCGCAAGACTCGTCTCAGGTCGAATGCCGGCGCGGGGGCGCTTTCTTGTAAACGCCGCTCGCGGTCAAGCAACACCCACATCATGTCCTTGATATGGACAAAGCCGAGCATGTGATCGATCGTTCCGCGGTAGACGGGAATGCGCGAGCGCTGAGTAGTGGCGAACACGCGCATCACCTGATCGAGCGGCGCTTCGATGGGCAGCACGTGCATATCCGGCCGCGAAACCATGATCTCCCGCACCTGCACCTGGCCGAGTTCAATCGCGCTCAGGATGAATTTTTCTTCGCCTGGGGCAAGCAGCCCGCGCTCGCGAGCCTGCTGAATCTGCACTTGCAGCTCTTCGGTTGAATGCGCCACACCGTGACCGCTTGGCGCTGTTATCCCGAGGGCCTTCACAATTAATGAGGAAATTCCATCGAGGAGGTCAATCGTCCAGCGAAATGTGTTCAGGAACCAGTGGAACGGGCGCGCCACAAGTAACGCTACGCGTTCCGCCCGGGCAAGGCTCACTGTCTTTGGAACGAGTTCGCCGATGACCACATGCAAAAAGCTCAGCAACACAAAAGCAGAGGAAAGCGCCAGCGCATGCGCGAGCAATGCAGAACGCGTGCCGGGGTTTCCAGGCCAGACGCTCTGAAAAAAACCGGCAAGCGTCGCTTCTCCCAAGGCACCGAGGGCAAGGCTAGTCAATGTGATACCAAGCTGTACTCCGGAAACCACCCGGTGCAGGTCCTTTAGCAACTCTTCTACGATTTTGGCGCTGCTGCTTCCGCGCGCCACAAGTTGGCGCACGCGAGAAATTCGCACGGCCACGAGCGAAAATTCCGCCGCGGCAAAAAAGCCGTTCAGCGCGACAAGAGCGACGATTCCGATGAGTCTGACGAAGAACATTCGCGGCTCTTAACCTAGTGAAATTGTAACAGCACTGACCCCGTATCAAGCTTGCAGCGCAAGGTTGCGTGTCCCTTGAGCGTCCTCTACACTGAATTTTTGTGTCTGCAAGTGGGAAAGCCTCCCAGGGAGACCCGTTGCTTCACGCGTTGCGAGTTCTTGGCTGGTTGCTAACCACAGTCATTCTAATCTGCGGTCTTGGGCTTTGGTGGTACGTTTACCGACCGCTGCCCCAAGTAGATGGCACGCTTTCTCTTCCCGGCTTAAGAAGTGAAGTTACGGTCGAGCGCGACCTCTGGGGCGTTCCCCATATTCGCGCGAGATCGCTCAACGATCTGGTCGAAGCACAGGGCTACGTCATGGCACAGGATCGGCTTTGGCAAATGGACCTTTTGCGCCGTGTGGCCCGCGGCCAGATTTCAGAGATTCTAGGGCCCGGCCCCAATTCCGGCATCATCAAAATTGACAAGCAATTTCGCACCTTACGTTTTGGCCCCGTGGCCGAGCGCGAGGTGCCTCTTCTTGATGAAGAGCAGCGCGGCGCCCTGGACGCTTACTCCCGCGGCGTAAACGCCTTCATCGAACAGCACCAAAACAACTTGCCGATTGAATTCACTCTGCTTCACTACAAACCGCAGCCCTGGAAGCCGACCGATTGCCTTGTCGTGGCAGGCTACATGTATCAGACACTTACTAACACTTGGGAATGGGATCTGGATCGCGCCAAAGTGATCGAACGCGTTGGCCCGGACCGCGCCAAGGATCTCTTTTCTCCCGAAGCGGCCTTGGATCACTTCGTCGTAGGTGATCCCAACGCTGCCGGTGGCGACGCGCGGCAATCAGGTCAAAATTCCGACGACGAAGACGATGATGATGACATGTCTCCGGATACTGTCCTGAAGGCTGAAGCAAAAACCGGAGAAGTGCCGAATTTTGCCGATTTGACTTCGGCGCTCGCTCCCGCCTTGCAAGAATGGATTAAAGAATCTCACTCCGACATCCGTCACGCTCTCGGCAGCAACAACTGGGTCGTCAGCGGCGCCTACACGGCGACTGGTAAGCCGATCCTCGCCAACGACACGCACCTAGAACTCACCCTCCCGCCCATTTGGTACGAAGCGCATCTCACCGCTCCCGGCTGGAACGTGAAAGGTTTCACTCTGCCTGGTGGACCACTCGTCGTCATCGGCCACAACGACCGCATAGCCTGGGGTTTCACCAACAATGGCGCGGACGTGCAGGACCTTTATACAGAGACTTTCAATCCTGCAAACCCCGACGAATATCGAGTAAAGGGCGAATGGAAAAAGGCCGAAATTGACAATGAAACAATTCACGTCAAAGGACAAGCCGACGAACACTTGCGCATCGTGGTTACGCGTCACGGCCCCATCGTCCGGCGCGAAGGCGACAAAGCCTATGCCTTGCGCTGGACCGCGACTGAGCCCGGCGGCCTCGGAAACACCTACTACTATCTGGGCAAAGCCCAAAGCTGGAACCAGTTTCTCGACCTCATGAAAAAGGTCTGGGGCCCCGCGCAAAACGCGGTTTATGCGGACGTGGACGGAAACATTGGCTACGTTATGGCTGCTCGCGTCCCTATCCACAAGAAGGGCCACGGCAAAGTCCCCGTTCCCGGCGACACTGACGACTATGAATGGACCGGCTACATTCCGTTCGAACAACTCCCGCAAATTTTTGATCCGCCCTCGGGATTAATTGTCACTGCGAATGCGCGCGTGGTCGGTCCAAAGTACAAGCCCTATCTCACGGACCATTGGGAAGAACCCTACCGATCGGCGCGTATATACGATTTGCTGCACGACAAACACGACTTCCGCCCCGCTGACATGCTCAAAGTTCAAACTGACACGTACAGCTATCCCGATGCCTTCCTGGGCGAGCAACTCGTCGCAGCATCTCGCATCGCTTCTCCAAAAGACGACCGCACAAAGCAGCTGATCGCCCTCGCAAAGGATTGGAACGGAATCGCCACAACCGACACGCCCGTTGTTCCCTTCCTCGATGCGACGCGAGACGAAGCCCTTCGCCTCATTCTCGATCCTTATCTCGACGGCGAAACGAATCTCTATCGTTGGCGTAAGATGGCGTTTCTCCAGAGGATTCTCACTGACCGCCCGTCCAAGTGGCTGCCGCCGGCCTACAAGAATTTCGACGAACTCATCGTTGCCGCCGCGGATTCCGCAGTGCAATCGTTACAAACCGCGACCGGCAGTTCGCGCGTCGCTGACTGGCAATGGAAAAATTTCAATGCACTCGAAATGCGCCATCCCATCGGGAGAAGTGGCTGGCTGAAATTCTTTCTGAGCATTGCCGACAAGCCGCAAGCCGGAACGCGCTTTAGCCCCCGCGCAGCTACGAAACGTCATGGCCCCGCGATGCGCTTCGTTGCCAATACTGCAAATTGGGATGACTCCATCCTACTCATTCCCGGGGGACAAAGCGGTCAGCTTGGTAGCGGTCACTACACCGACCAGTTTTCATATTGGTTCGATGCCAAGCCCATCGTGCAGCCATTCACGGACGCTGCGGAAGCGAGCACCAAGCGCCATACGCTCACGCTCAAACCCGGTTCTTGAGTTGACCCGCGACCTATGCCTGAGCTTCCCGAAGTAGAGGCAGTCGTTCGAACGTTGCGCCCACTCGTCCTCGGCAGAAAGATTCGGTGCGTTCACGTCCTCCACTCCATCGCGACAAAGCCACAGGCGCCTTCAGTGCTGAGCCGCTTTGCCAATGGACAAAAGATCCGCGATGTCGCGCGTCACGGCAAGTATCTCCTGCTGGAACTCGATCGTGGCATTTTGGTTTTGCACTTTAAGCTGGATGGGCAGCTTTTATGGTTCACTTCGTCGCGAGACCTGGAGGCCAAAGCGAATCACCTGCCGCATAATGTCCACGTGGACATAGCGCTTGAACTTGATCGCGGTGTTCTCGGCTTCGCGGACCGCCGGCATTTTGGCCGCGTCTATTATTTCGATTCACGCCAAGCATCTCAAAGCTTGAACTCGCTTGGCTTGGATGCTCTCTCATCACATTTCACAGCTAAGTATTTCGGATCCCTTCTCGCCGTCTCGCGGCGCCCCTTGAAGGAATTTCTTCTCGATCAAACGCGAGTTGCGGGCATCGGCAACATTTATTCTTGCGAATCCATGTGGCACGCAAGAATCGATCCGCGACGCCCCGCAAACTCATTAAGCAAGAAAGAGGCGGCCAAACTTCATAAAGCGATTGTTTCCGTTCTCCGCCGTGCCTTAGAATATTGTTTGCATCCGGCGCCGGACTTTCGCGACCCGAAGTGGTGGTTTCAGGGACTAGAAAAAATCTTGCGCGCCTATGGCATGGAAGGCGAACCATGCCGCCGATGCGGCAATCCGATCCGACGCATCGAACAGGGCGGCCGTTCGACTTATTTTTGTAAGCACTGCCAAAAATAGCTGTATCAACGAAACGAAGATTAACGAATACGAGCGCTTCGCGTGAATAATCCAGCCACGAAAAAGCCTGAACCGCAAAAGAAGCCGGAGTTTGAGCGTTCGCTGGCGCGTCTGGAAGAAGTCGTGCGCAAACTCGAAAGCCCGCAACTGTCTCTCGATGAAGCGATGAAATTGTTCGAAGAAGGCGTCGGGCTCTCGCGGGAGTGTCAGAAGCAGCTCGAGGAAGCGGAAGGCAAAGTCGAAATCCTCCTCAAAAAAGCTGATGGCAGAATCACAGCCGAGCCTTTTGAGCCGGAAGGCGACGAATCTTGATTCGCTGCAACGAATTTTCTTTCTTCCCTACTTCGCGATGAAACTTCCTTCTTTTTTTGAAGAAGATCTGCAAGCTGTGGACGCTGCGCTGCAAAAGCTTCTGCCGGCGGAGACGACTCCCCCCGTTTCCATACACAAAGCGATGCGCTATAGCGTTTTCGCAGGTGGCAAACGCGTGCGCCCCATTCTTTGCTTGGAATCGGCCAGAATCTTTACGAACGACGTTTCGGCCGCCATGTTTCCCGGCTGCGCAATCGAATTCATCCACACCTATTCGCTCATTCATGACGACTTGCCCGCCCTCGACAACGACGATTTGCGCCGCGGCAAACCGACATGCCACAAGCAATTCGGCGAGGCTGCCGCAATTCTCGCCGGCGACGCACTCCTCACACTTGCTTTCGAAACGATCGGAGCGGTTCCCGTAGGCGCGGACCGCCGCGTGGAAATGCTGACGGAAATTGCGACTTCGGCGGGGACCATCAACGGAATGGTCGGCGGCCAGGTCGCGGATCTTGAGGCAGAGGGCAAAGCCGTCGGCCCGGAAATGCTCGAATACATCCACCGCTCGAAGACGGCTGCTTTGATTCGCGCGTCGATAACGGCTGGCGCGCTATGCGCGGGGGCGTCGGACGAGGATGTCGCGCGCCTGCGCCGCTTCGGCGAAACCATCGGGTGGGCCTTTCAAGTTACAGACGACATACTGGATGTCGAGGAATCTTCCGCTGCCCTCGGCAAAACTGCCGGAAAGGATATTGCGCAGCAAAAAGCAACGTATCCTTCCGTCTTTGGCCTTGAACGCTCCCACCAAATCGCGAAAGAACTTTCCGGAAAAGCGATTGCTGAGCTAGAAACTTATGGCGCAAAGGCGTCGCGTCTACGTGAAATCGCCGAATTCCTCGTTCATCGACGCGCTTAGCTTTTCCTTATGAAGGCGAAACCTCAAAAGAAGCGTCTCGACGTTTTGATGCTTGAGCTAGGCCTGGCCGAATCCCGTCAAAAAGCGCAAGCGATGATTTTGGCCGGAGAAGTCAGCGTGGACGGCGCAAAACAAGAGAAGGCGGGCTTGCAGGTCTCCGAAGTGGCTCACATTGAAGTTGCGAGTCGTCTGCAGAAATACGCCAGCCGCGGCGGATTAAAGCTCGAGGGCGCTCTTGCTGATTTTTCGGTGAAGCCCGCAAATCTGATTTGTCTCGACCTCGGTTCATCCACCGGCGGTTTTACGGATTGTTTGCTTCAGCATGGCGCGGCGCGCGTTTATGCAGTGGATGTAAACATAGATCAACTCACCTGGAGATTGCAGCGAGACGAGCGCGTTGTTCGAATTGAGCGCAACGCTCGAATAATGCAACTCAATGACATTCCGGAGCCCGTCGACCTTGTTGTTGCTGATGTTTCTTTCATTTCCGTTACTAAAGTTCTTGAGCCCGCCTTACGCGCAGCCAAGCCCGGCGCACTTTTTCTCATCCTGATCAAACCGCAATTCGAATTGCATCGGGAAGACGTCGGCCCGGGCGGCATCGTCAAGAATGAGGCGCTTCACGAAAAAGCAATCGCTTCAGTCAAGCAACATGCGCAGAAAGATGGTCTGCAAACCCTTGGCGTCCTGCCCAGCCGCCTTGCCGGCGCAGAAGGCAATCAGGAATTCTTTCTCCACGCCCGTAAAACCGAGTGACTAAGGTAGAATCGCTCGACTCCCATGTCCGCTTTCAAAACAATCGGCGTCATTTCGAGACCAAGGCGCGTGGACGTGTCCGGAATCGTTCCTCCTCTGATGCAATGGCTTGCCGCAAGAAACATTCGAGCGCACTACGACCAGGAAACCGCCTCTTCTCTAAGAGAAGCTGAAAGCGGTAAGACTCGCGCGCAACTCGCCGCCGAATCGGATCTCCTGCTCGTTCTTGGCGGTGATGGAACTCTTCTTTCCGCCGCACGCGAAGCAGCGCCACACGGAATCCCGATTTTGCCGATCAATCTCGGCAGCCTTGGCTTCCTGACAAGTTTCACGCTGCAAGAACTTTACCCGGCGCTTGAAGAAACCCTGGCGGGCCGCCTCGCCGCAAGCGAGCGCGTCATGCTTCACGCAGCTCTCATGCGCGACGGCCAAACCGTTGACGACCAACTCGTCTTGAACGAAGTCGTTATCAATAAAGGCGCCCTCGCTCGCATGATCGAAGTAAAGCTCAGCATTGATCAGGACTTCGTATGCCGTTATCGCGCGGATGGCCTTATCGTTGCGACGCCCACAGGCTCAACAGCCTATTCCCTTTCTGCTGGTGGACCAATCGTTCATCCCCACGTGGAATCCATCATCATCACGCCGATTTGCCCGCATACGCTCACCGATCGTCCGCTCGTTGTCGGCGATAAGTGTTGCATCGAAATGAGTCTCGTGGGGCCAGCCGAATCGGTCTATTTGACTCTCGATGGACAAAAAGGTGTGCAGATGCAAACGGGAGATCGCGTACGCATCTTTCGCGCAGAGCAACGGCTGAAACTCATTCAGCCGAAGCGCAAGTCTTATTACGAAATTTTGCGAAGCAAATTGAAGTGGGGCGAAGCCTGATTCAGGCGAGCACGTCGCCGCGCAAAAGATCCTTCAGCGATTCCCGTTTGCGAATGATTCTCGCGCGTCTCCCTTCCACAAGCGCTTCCGCTGGACGGACTCGGGCATTGTAATTGCATGCGAGCGACATTCCGTAAGCTCCGGCAGTCCAAATTGCCAAGACATCTCCCGCTTTCACCTCGCCAATCGGCCATCCGCGCAGGAAGCAGTCGCCCGTCTCGCACACCGGCCCGACAATGTCTGCCTGTTCTTGCGAGGGAACGCTTCCTTCTTTTCGCACGACCTTCGTGATCGCATGCACCGCATCATAAAGCGACGGCCGCATCAAATCGTTCATTGCGGCATCAACAACAATAAACCGTTTCTGCCCGTTGCGCTTCACGTAGCGCACTCGCGTCAGCAGCACTCCGGCCGGCGCGATGATGTTTCTCCCCGGCTCCAGCAAAAGGTGAATGCCAAGCGGCTTCACCAAATTCTTTACCAACTCGCCGTAGGATTCTCGTGAAGGAACCTGCTGATCGGTATAGCGCACGCCAAGCCCGCCACCAAAATCAAGATACCGAAGCGCGACTCTCTCTGACCGCAATTGCGAAACATATCCGACTACGCGCCGAAGGGCTTCGCGAAATGGCTCCAGCTCTGTAATCTGCGAACCAATGTGCGCGCTAATCCCATCCCAGGAAATTTGCTTTGCCGCGGCGTGTTTCTTGTAAAGCGCAAACGCCGCGTTCCAATCCAGTCCGAATTTGTGCTCGTAACAACCCGTCGCAATGTGCGGATGTCCGCCCGCCTGGACGTCGGGATTCACGCGAATCGCGACTCCAGGAACTCTTCCTCCCCGGGCAACGTGTTTGGCCGCCTCCTCGAGCAAAACCTCCAGCTCCCCCTCGGACTCCACATTGAAAAGCAGAATTCCTGTCGGTTTTCCCCGCCTTTTCGCGTTGTAGCGCAATCCCGTTCGAATCTCTTCCCGTGACTTTCCCACCCCGGAAAAAACGATGCGGTTCCCGGGCACGCCCAAATGCTGCAAGTGCAACAACTCATTTCCGGAAACAACGTCAAAGCCGCTTCCCAGATTTGCCAGCGTCTTCAGAATCGTGAGGTTTCCGTTCGACTTCACAGCAAAGCAGAGCGTGTGCGCGATGCCTGCAAGCCCGCGATCGAGCTCTTTGTACGCCGCCTCAACCGCAGCTCGGCTGTACAGATAAAGCGGCGTTCCAAATTGTTCTGAAGCGGCCGGAAGAGAAACGTCCTCGCAATAAACCGTTTCACTTTTTTGTAATTTTTCCTTCCGCCAGGCAAAAGATGGCGTAAATTCCGCAGGGTCAACAAATGTGTGCGACCGAGGAGTCACTGCTGCTTGCGCGCTCATCGTACCTTCAATACAACGAGAGTTCGGTCATCTGACAGTGGGGCGCTTTGGGCGAACCAGTCCACTTCACGTAGAATCAAATCCGACAACTCGGTCGCGGAAAGCTCGTGATGGTTCTCGATCAACTTTCTCAAGCGCTCCGTGCCGAAAAATTGCCCTTCGCTGTTCGACGTTTCCGCGATTCCGTCCGAATGAAACACGACAATGTTCCCACTTTCCAGCGTCACGCTCCATTCGTCATAATTCACATCTTCAAAAATTCCCAACGGGAACCCGGTCAGCTCGATTTTGCCGCACCGCCCATCCTTATATAAGAGCGGTTGCGACTGCCCCGCGTTCGCAATCCGCAATTTTTGGCGCCCTTTTTGCCACGTCGCAAAACACGCTGTCATGAAGCGCCCTTCAATCTTTCGTTCCCCGACCAGCTGATTCATCTGCCGCAGCAGTTCTGACGGCTGCAATTTCTGCGGCGCAAGGCTTCGCATAATTCCAATCGCAACGGCTCCATATAGCGCGGCCGCAGTTCCTTTTCCGCTCACATCCGCGAGCGCAATCCCAAGCTGCTGTGGTCCATATCGCAGAAACTCATAAAGGTCGCCGCAAACTTCACGCGCGGAAATATATCGCGCCGCCATATCCAGCCCGCAATCTTCCGTCGGCACGGGCCGGATCAAGGCGCCTTGGATCCGTTTTGCCGCTTGCAGGTCACGCTCAAGCCGCGCTTCATCGCGCGCTACTTGTTCGTACAATCGCGCGTTCTCCAGCGATACCGCCAAGTTTGCCGCAAGAATCGAAAGCGTCTGTACGTGATCCTGTGTAAATGCATTCAATTGAGGACTCTCGAGGTCCACCACGCCGAGAATCCGTCCCTTGTGCAGCATGGGGATTGCGAGTTCCGACCGCGTCTCCGGATTCACCATCAAATATCTGGGGTCAACGGTGACATCGGGCACCAGCACGGGCTCTTTCAGCGTCGCCGCCGCCCCGACAATCCCCTCGCTCGCGGCCACTCGCAATTTTCCCTGCACGCGCTGCCCATGCTTCACATCCAACCTGTGGCGAAACACCTTTTGCTCTTCGTCATAGAGCATGATACTCAGAATCTGGTAGTCGATTACACGCTTCACCAGTTCTGCCGCTCGTCGCAGTAGCTCTTCCATATCCAGGATCGAACTCATCTCCCGGCTGACTTCGTTCAGCAAAAGCAACGTGTTGGCCTGCGATCGAACCTGTTCGAACAATCTCGCATTTTCAATGGCTACAGCAAGCCTGCTCGCCAGCAATGTCAGAATGCTCTGCTGATCTTTCGTAAAGTAATTCAGCTGGTTGCTCTGGATATCGAGCACTCCTACGCACTTCCCCTGCACCATCAGTGGCACTGCCAATTCGGAACGCACCGTGTCTATCGCGTTGATATATCGGGCATCTTTCAAAACATCGCCGACGCGCACAGCATGTCCAGTCGCCGCCGCTGTTCCCGTGATCCCCTGCCCGACTGGAATAATCAAGTTCGCCGCCAACTCACGGCTGTAGCCGATTGAAAACCGGTGCTTCAGCGTTTGCGTATTTTCATCCAGCAGAAGCACGCCAAAGATTTCGTAATCAATATGTCTTTTGATCAGCGCCGCAGTCCGCGCCAGTACTTCGTCCAAATCCAGCGAAGCGTTCACCTCTTCGCCGATTTGCGTCAGCGTCGCGAGCACTTCCTCGGACACCTCGAACGCCTTCCCGGCTGGAATGGGATCAGTTTGTGTTCCTGGGGGATTCATTCGTGAACAACAGTATAACAGGCGCCCGACGCGGCCCGCCTGCGCCGCTAACCTTGCGTTGGCAACTGCAGAATTCCTACTTGCGGCAAATTCCGGTAACGCTCAGCGTAGTCCAGCCCAAAACCCACAACAAATTCATTCGGAATCACAAACCCGACATAATCCGCATGAACGTTCGCGATTCGCCGCTCCACTTTATCCAGCAGAACCGCAATCCGCAGATGCTTCGGCTTCCGCTGTTGCAGAATCCGCAGCAAATACTGCAGCGTCAGCCCCGTGTCTAGAATGTCTTCCACTACGACTACCGTCTTCCCTTCAATGCTCGAATCCAAATCTTTATTTAGCTTCACTTGTCCCGACGACTTAGTGTCCTTTCCGTAGCTCGAAACCGCAATAAAATCGAACGTTACCTCTCCCGGAATCTGCCGCGCCAAATCCGCCAAAAACGGTACGGCTCCCTTCAATACGCCGACCAATACAATCGGCTCCCCGGGAAAATCCTTTCGAATCTGCCGCCCCATCTCCCGAATCCGTTTTTGGATTCGCGCTGCCGCCAACAATGGCCTCACTTTCTCCGCTTTCACCCTGGCGGCACTCGCCGTTTTCTTACCCATTCTTCATCTCCCCGAGCCGCCGACTTTATCTCAGTCCTCTAGCCTCGCACAAGCCAGCTTAACGTCCTCTTTGCACCGTTTTAACATAAACGAAACATGTCTCCGCTACTCTCTCGCCTATCTGTAACGTGGAATGCGTGTGTCGAGGCAAGCATTGGATTTAGCGGTGTCTTGGAGCATTACTTTTCCACAGGAATAGGCTTTAACATAAGTCTTATCTTGTGTTAAAGATTGTTCACATAATTTCGGGGCTTGTAACATAGCAGGTATTCTTCTTCCCTGCTGTAATCGTCGTGGTTGCCACTCCTAAGGGTGGCAGGAAGTCCCCCAACACCCCTCGGAACCTCGTGTGCTGATTTTGACTGATTCATGCTGCAATCGGATCGAATCCTAGGAGGGAATTGATGAAAGCGAGTCGAACTTTGACTTTGGTACCAGCGCTCTGTCTTTGTATCGCAACTCTCTTGCTCTTAAGCACGCCCGTGAACGCACAGTCCACGACGGACGGTGCTATCGGCGGCACGGTCATGGACGCCTCTGGCGCTGCCGTTGCCGGCGCGAAAATCACCGCCAAGAACGACGGCACGAACGCGATGGACACTGCTACAACCGACGACACTGGCTATTTCCGTATCGCCAAGCTCCCACCCGCGCAATATACCGTTACGATCGAAGCCAACGGTTTCGCTTCGTATAGAGCCGAGCAGGTCGTCGTTCTCATCGGCAGCGTTACGGAAATCAACCCCCGCCTTAACGTGGCATCCGCCGGTGCCACCGTCGAAGTCAGCGCCGACATTCCTCTCGTGAATACGTCTTCTCAAGAGTTCGCTAACGTTGTGGATTCGCAAACGATCACCAACCTACCCATCAACAATGGGCGCTGGACCAGCTTCGCTCTTCTCACCCCGGGCGCTGTCAACGACGGCAATGGCTTCGGCCTGCTCAGCTTCCGCGGCATCAGCCCTCTCCTAAACAACGCAACCGTAGACGGCGGCGATAACAACCAGGCTTTCTTCTCGGAAGAGCGTGGCCGCACGCGCATCGGGTACACCATTCCCAAAGCCGCGGTCGAAGAATTTCAAGTCAACACTTCCAACTACTCCGCTGAATACGGCCGCGCTGCCGGCGCCGTCATCAACACCCTCACCAAGAGCGGTTCGAACCAGTATCACGGTGAAGTCTACTTCTATGATCGCGACAATGAATGGGGCGCTACAAACCCGTTCACCACACTCACCACCAACCAAAACGGCACTTTCGTCACGAATCCCTACAAGCCAAAAGACGTCCGCAAGATCTACGGCTTTCAGGCTGGCGGTCCAATTCTCAAGGATAGGCTGTTCTTCTCTTTCACCTTCGATCGCTACGACAAAGACTATCCTGGCACCGCAAAAGCCACGAGCCCAACTGCCTTCTTCGCTGCCCCTAGCGCCGCCACAATCAACACTTTCGCACAGCGCGAAAATGGTCTTTTTCCCAACCAGACTCCCACTCAGGCGCAAATCGACCAAGCCACTACCGACTATAATAACGGCCTAAACGACCTGCTTTCCGAAACAGGCCCAGTTCCGCGAAAAGGCCAGGCCACTATCTTCTTTCCTAAAGTCGACTGGACCATCAATTCAAAGAACCACGCGTCTTTCACCTTCAATCGCATGCGCTGGGGTTCCCCGGCGGGCATCCAGACTCAAGCCAGCAACACTTTTGGCATTGCCAGCTTTGGCAATGACTACGTTCGCGCCACTTGGGGGGTCGCCAAGCTCTACACGACCATTACCAACTCGTTCAGCAACGAAGCTCGTTTCCAATACGGACGCGACCTCGAATTCGAATTCCCGCAATCGCCTTCGGCTTACGAGCAAGCTAACCTGGTGACGTCTCCCAATTTCCCTGGATATACGAACCCGCTCGGGCTTCCGCCAGACGTCTTCATCACCAACGGGTTCGACTTTGGTGTGCCCACTTTTCTCCAGCGCCCAGCCTTCCCCGACGAGCGCCGCACTCAGTTTGCGGACACTGTCTCCTGGATTCACGGCAAACATTCTTGGAAGTTCGGCGTGGACATTGCCCACTCCAACGATTTAAGCGAAAATCTGCGCTTTCAATTCGGTTCCTTCAACTACACCACTGTCCTGAACTATCTCTCGGACTTCAAAAACCCGGGACATTGCACCACAGGTGTAGCTCCTAATTTCACATTTATCCCCTGCTACTCGAGCTATCAGCAAGCATTTGGTCCACTGGGTTTCACTTTCAACACCAACGACGTGGCCTTCTTTGCGGAAGACAGCTGGCGCATCTTTCCCCGGTTGACCCTCAATTTGGGTTTGCGCTACGAGTACGAACAACTGCCTAAGCCCTTCTTACCTAATCCGACTGTCCTGAATACGCAATCTTTCCCCAGCGACACCAACAACTGGGGCCCCAGGATTGGTTTTGCCTACGACGTCTTCGGCAACGGCAAAACTTCCATCCGCGGCGGATACGGCATTTTCTATGGCCGTATCATCAATTCCACCGTCTACAACGCACTCATCAATACCGGCGTCCAGGGTGGCCAGTTCTCTTTCCGGTTTAACCCGACCACCACTTCTCCACAGTTTCCGAAGATTCTCACCACGCAGCCGCCCCCAAGCGGAACTCTAGCCATGACCTTCTTCGATCCGCAGTTCCAGGCGCCCGCAGTTCATCAGGCCGACTTGACTATCGAAAGGGAGCTTCCCTGGAAGACCGCCGTGTCTGTTAGCTACCTCGGCAGTTTTGGCCGCGATCTGCCGGATTTCGTGGACAGCAACGTCGACCCCGCAAGCGCAACGCCACTCACTTACACTGTCAATGGCGGTGGCCCGCTCAGCGGAACGACCTACTCTACGGTCAAGTACACCAAGCGCAGGAACATCGCATTTGGCGCAATGACCGATATCTTCAGTGGCGTCAGCTCCAACTACAACGCGCTCGCCGTTCGCGTGAACAAGCGCTTCTCTCACAACTTCCAGATCAATTACAACTACACTTGGTCCCATTCGCTCGACTTCGGCCAGAACAGTTCTACGTTCATCGACACCAACGACCTTCTCGATCCATTCAACATCCGCAACGAGTACGGCAATTCCAACTTTGACATCCGCCAGCGCTCCGTTCTTACTGCTATCCTCGGCACTCCCTGGAAAAAGGAAGGTGCTCTTGGATACCTTGCAAACGGTTGGCAAATCGCTCCCGTCTACCAGGCACAAAGCGGCCTGCCTTATTCTTTGGTGACAAGTGGTAGCGCGCCACTTGCCGTCTCCGGTGGTATCAACGGTTCCGGCGGTCGCAGCGGCATTGACGTCATCGGCAGAAACACCTTCCGCATGCCACGCACTCAGGTCGTGGACCTGCGCCTCTCCAAGAAATTCAACTTTACTGAGCGTTACGCCGCTGAGGTCAGCGGGCAGTCCTACAACCTCTTCAACCACGTGAATGCAACTAGCGTGAACAACACCGGCTATATCATTTCTTCCACTGCTACTGGTTGCGGAACAGGCGTCGGTGCGAGCCCGAATCCGTGCCTGAATTTCAACGGGCCCTTTGGCTCCATTACCAACGCCAATTCCAACTTCGCCTATTCCTCCCGTCAGGTGGAAATAGGCTTCCGCTTCCTCTTCTAGCCGCGGCATTTCGCCGCGCAAATGTAGGGGCTTCCGAGGTGGCCCTCTCCAACAGCAGTGCTTACGGCCGTCCGCTCACAGCGGGCGGCCCTTTTTTCCTTCATAGCACAGCCATTCCTGGCCTGCCCGCAGAGGGGGACTGTGCCCCGCGGCGGGCAGCAGGAAAAAGGGGTTTGCCTTCAGCAGTCTGCTTTTTCTTCCGAAATTCAGGCCATCTCCTCTGGATTCAGTGACTTATATTACCCATTATTTATATATTGATTTAGTACTCTATCTCTGCTACTCTGGTGGGTGTAAGCTCTTCCAATTCGAACGATCCGACGCCCAGCTTATCTCACTATCTTCTTTACTTTGTTATTCTTGCAGCCGCTCGCTCCTCAACCCTCTTCCCTTTCATACTCTTGTCTTTTCCAAGCCTCCTATTTTCAGTCATTTGCGCATTCTTTCCTCGCTCTTTCACTCTCTTTTGCGCTTCGGAAACCTCACCCCTCGCAAATTCAACAACTTGCGCACTCTTTTCAAAAAACCACCGGGGTGTACCCTCTTCCAGCAAATACATTCGCCTGTCGGCTATACTCTCCTCCCGGAGAAATCCTTGCTCGAAGTCGCAAAAAGCATCCTTCTCATCGTCAGCGCCCTCTTCCCCATCGTCAATCCGATCGGCGGCAGCCCTGTTTTCTTGGCCCTCACTCCGGACTACACCACCTCCGCCCGCCGCCTTCTCGCCTGGCGCGTGGCCCTCAACAGTTTTGTTCTTATCGTCGCTTCCTATCTCATAGGCACGCACATCCTCGCCTTCTTCGGCATCTCCATTCCCGTCGTGCAGGTCGGTGGCGGCCTCATCGTCATCTCCAACGGCTGGGCCATCCTCAAACAAAAAGATCCCGACGAACGCGGCCAAATTCAGAAAAATATGAATCCCGCCGACATTCTCCGCCGCGCCTTTTACCCTCTTACGCTGCCGCTCACCGTCGGCCCGGGCACCATCTCCATCGCTATCACCCTCGGCGCAAATGCGCCTCATCATTTGGTTGGCGCGAACCTAATAGCGATTTTGTCCGCTGTCATCGGATCAGCCATCGTTGCTGCAACAATTTATCTTTGCTATGGATTCGCGGACCGACTGGCCGCCGTTCTCGGCGCTACCGGCATGAACGTGATTCTTCGTCTCTCTTCGTTTTTACTGGTCTGTATCGGCGTGCAAATTTTTTGGAATGGCGCTGCCACGCTGCTCAAGACCTTTCTGGATTCTCACGCATGATAATCTCTTTCTTACAGCATCTTCCACGATATGGCTGAAATCACCTCGCTCCAGAGCGCCATCGGCACTCACCTTCATGACGGCGATACCGTCGCGATGGAGGGTTTTACGCATCTAATTCCGTTCGCCGCTGGTCATGAGGTCATTCGTCAGGGCCGCAAAAATCTTACTCTTATCCGAATGACGCCCGACGTCATTTACGATCAGCTCATTGGCGCCGGCTGCGCGAAGAAATTGGTTTTTTCCTGGGGCGGCAATCCGGGCGTCGGCTCTCTCCACCGTTTGCGCGACGCTGTTGAACATGACTGGCCTGCGCCGCTCGAAATTCAGGAGCATGGTCATGGCGATCTCTCCAACGCGTACGTCGCCGGTGCTGCAAATCTCCCCTTCGCCGTTTTGCGCGCCTATGCCGGGTCAGAATTGCCAATGCACAACACAAATATTCGTTTCATTACATGTCCGTTTACGGGAGAAAAGCTTGCCGCCGTTCCGGCAATTCGTCCGGACGTCACCGTGATTCATGCTCAAAAAGCGGATCGCAAAGGCAATGTACTTTTGTGGGGAATTTTGGGCGTTCAAAAAGAAGCGGTTCTTGCTGCAACACGCGCGATCGCCACCGTGGAAGAAATCGTCGATGACTTAAGCGCTCCGCCGAATGCATGCGTGCTTCCCTCCTGGACACTCTCCGCAGTCTGTTGCGTTCCTGGCGGCGCGCATCCCAGCTACGCGCACGGGTACTACGATCGCGACAACCGTTTTTACCAGGCATGGGATGAAACCTCCCGCGAACGCGAAACCTTTTTGAATTGGATCAAAAAGCATATTCTCGAAACCGAAGATTTTGCGGCGTTCCAAAAAGCTTTGAACGAAAGCGCAAAGGAACAACTCGTTTGAGTGCGATGAATTACACCACGACTGAAATGATGACCGTTGCCGCGTCACGATTGCTGAAAAACGGTGCGGTGTGCTTCGTCGGAATCGGTCTGCCTTCGGCCGCGGCAAATCTCGCGCGGCTCACCCACGCGCCGAACATTGTTTTGATTTACGAATCCGGCCCGATTGGCGCGAAACCGGAAGTGCTCCCCCTTTCGATTGGTGACGGCGATCTAGCGGAACGCGCGGACACGGTCGTTTCCACGCCGGAGATCTTCCGCTACTGGCTGCAAGGCGGCCGAGTGGACGTTGGTTTCCTCGGCGCAGCGCAAATCGATCGCTTCGCAAATATCAACACGACGGTGATCGGCAACTACAATAAGCCGAAAACGCGCTTGCCCGGCGCCGGGGGGGCGCCGGAGATCGCCAGCTGCGCCAAAGAAGTCGTTTTGCTGCTAAAGCAGTCGGCGCGCGCCTTTGTAAAGAAACTGGATTTTTTGACTTCCGTCGGTCATCTCGAGGGTGGCGATTCCCGCGAGAAACTCGGCCTCCCGGGGAAAGGCCCTGTAGCCGTTGTGACCGATCTTTGCATCATGAAGCCCGACGAAGCCACAAAAGAACTGACCGTGATGCAATTGCACCCGAGCGTTACGCGCGAACAGGTGCAAAAAGCCACGGAATGGGAAATCAAATTCGCCGCCGACGTGAAAGAAACGGTGGCGCCAATGGAAAACGAGCTTAGCGTGCTCCGAGAATTGCTGCATCGCACCGCCATCGCACACGGTCAGGCGCCGGCGGGATGAGATGACGAGACCTGTTTTCATTTGCGATGCAGTGCGCACGCCTATCGGGCGATTCGGCGGCGTTCTTTCTTCGATACGAACTGACGATCTCGCGGCGATTCCGATCCGGGCACTAATTCAACGCAATCCCTATGCAGATTGGTCGCAACTTGATGAGGTTATTTTTGGCTGCGCGAATCAAGCCGGCGAGGACAATCGCAACGTTGCTCGCATGGCTCTCTTGCTCGCGGGCCTTCCCGATTCGATTCCCGGCGCCACAATCAATCGCTTGTGCGCGTCCGGGATGGATGCTGTCGGCACGGCCGCCCGCGCCATTGCAACCGGCGAAATTGAGCTTGCCATAGCTGGCGGCGCCGAATCCATGTCCCGCGCGCCTTTCGTTATGCCCAAAGCAGAAGCCGCCTTTCAACGCACTTCGGAGATTCATGACACGACGATCGGTTGGCGGTTCATCAATCCTGTGATGAAGAGACAATACGGCGTGGACTCCATGCCCGAAACCGGCGAAAACGTCGCCGACGAGTTTAAAGTCTCGCGCGAAGATCAGGATGCATTTGCTTTGCGCAGCCATCAACGCGCGACGAAAGCGCAGACTTCTGGTTTCATGGCCGAAGAAATTGTTTCTGTCGAAATTCTTGGCAAAAAGGAAACTGTCGTTGTCTCAAGAGACGAACATCCACGAGCGGACACAAATCTTGAAGTGCTGGCGAAATTGAAACCGGCGTTTCGTAATCCCGGCACGATCACGGCGGGAAATGCTTCCGGGGTAAACGACGGCGCCGCCGCAATGATTCTTGCCTCTGAAAACGCTGTGAATAAACATGGTCTGACACCGCGCGCGCGCTTCCTCGGCATGGCCACGGCTGGCGTTCCACCACGCATTATGGGAATTGGTCCCGTGCCTGCAACGCACAAATTGTTGACCCGCCTTGGACTAAAGATTCAAGATTTCGACGTTGTTGAATTGAATGAAGCGTTCGCGAGTCAATCACTCGCTTGCTTGCGTCAACTCGGAATTGCCGACGATGCGCCGCACGTGAATCCGAACGGCGGTGCCATCGCACTCGGTCACCCGCTCGGTATGAGCGGTGCGCGGCTAATTCTTACTGCAGTTCACCAATTGCAGAAAACGAACGGACGACGTGCGCTCGCAACAATGTGCGTTGGCGTCGGACAAGGCGTTTCTCTTGCGTTTGAGCGAAATTGAAGCGGGGATGTGTGAGTCATTCTGTTGAAAATCACCGCGTTTTGCTCGCCGCCCAACCGCCTTATCTCCATCCGCCTTATGTAAGTACGCAAAAGCGCGCGCCTTCGAAACCGCTTGTTTTTTTGCCGAGTGCGTTTGCTTCGGCATCGGGGCCGGTCTTCGGACAGGAATCGGTTCGGCCAAGCGACAGCGACTTAACCAAGCAGCACGCAGGCGAACCGCTGGGAGAACGCATAATCGTTAGCGGGAGGGTTCTGGACGATGACGGACTTCCCGTGCGGAGCGCGCTTATGGAAATCTGGCAAGCCAACGCCGCTGGAAGATATAAACACAAGAACGATAATCACCCCGCGCCGCTCGATCCGAATTTCACGGGCTACGGCCGCGTGCTCACGGATAACGACGGCCACTACAGTTTTGTAACTGTGAAACCGGGCGCATATCCGTGGAAAAACCACGAAAATGCGTGGCGGCCAGCGCACATCCATTTTTCTCTTTTCGGTTCGGGAATCCTTTCGCGCTTGGTGACACAAATGTATTTTCCCGGCGATCCGCTGCTGCCATTTGACCCCATTTTCAACAGCATTCCGGACGAAAGCGCCAAACAACGGCTAATCTCTAATTTTGATTGGCTGACGACAAAGCCAGAGCATGCGCTCGGCTACCGTTTCGACATCGTTCTGCGCGGCGGAAAATCAACCCCAATGGAAACGAGCCATCCATGAAACCGATTCCGACAGCTTCGCAAACGGTTGGCCCCTTCTTTTCGATCGGACTTGCTCCACTTTGCCAAAACCCCGCAACCATAAATCCAGCTAAAGCAATCACCATTCACGGCACGATTTTCGACGGTGACGGCAAACGAATCCCGGACGCCGTGCTGGAATTCTGGAGCCCTGAAGAATTCGTGCGCGTCCCGACGGCTGATGACGGCTCGTTTTCTGTAATCCTGAACAAACCGTCATCACAAAGCGACAAAGCTGGACTAAAGCATTTTGAAGCGCTTATCTTCATGCGCGGCTTGCTCAAACCAGTCTACACGCGGGCGTATCTGGCAGATGCAGAAACGCTAAAATGCGATCCCACACTCAAAGTCATTCCCGCGGACAGAGTCGCAACCCTAGCCGCGAAAAAGACAGCTGCGAACGAATACGAGTGGAACATCTTCATGCAAGGCGAGAACGAAACCGTTTTCTTTGAATACTGAATTTCCGCAGGCTTTTCTTCTCGAACGCTCGGTGATGTAAGTCACCCTCAATGAAACACACCTAACTACTTATTTTTCTAGGCTCTTTGACTGCATTGTGACGCCCGTCACAGCGAACGGTGCGCCATGTCACTGCCCTTATACCTTAGTCCCGCTATGAATGGCTTGGAACGCAGAACTGAACGTGGCGTTCCGAGGAGCAAGACCATGGCATACCGGCTCAATGTCGTGCCCAAGTTAAAGCGGCGTATAATCAAACCCGCCTTGGCTATGAAAACCCCATACGGCCTGCAGGTCATCGAAAACTGCCTGACTTGCCCTCTCGTCAAGGACAGGATTTTTTGCGATTTGCCGCGTCCCTTGCTTGCCGCGATGGACGCAATTTCCTCGTCCGCGATATATCCGAAGGATGCAATTCTTTTCGTCGAAGGGCAGGATCCGCGCGGCGTTTTCGTAATTTGTAACGGACGCGTAAAGCTTTCTACGACATCGGCGGACGGAAAATCGATTATCGCGCGGATTGCGGAAGCGGGCGAAGTCGTGGGGCTCCCCGGAACGTTATCCGGAAAATCCTACGAACTGACGGCGGAAGCAATGGAACCACTACAAGCGAATTTTATTCCGCGCGATGCGTTTCTTCAATTTTTGAAGGAACATGGAGAAGCGGCGGTGCGCGTCGCGGAAATCCTCAGCAGAATTTATCATGCAACGCTGCTGGAAGTTCGGTACCTGGGATTTTCCAGCTCGACAGCGGAAAAGCTGGCGCGATTCCTTCTGGACCTTCCGGGCCAGCGCGTAGGGTCAGGCAATCAATATCGCGCAACGTTGACACTAACTCACAAAGAAATCGGGGAAACGATTGGAGCGTCGCGGGAAACGGTTACGCGGTTGTTCGCGAACTTCAAGCGCGAGAAATTAATTGAAGTGCACGGCTCGACGTTGGTTATCTCGGACAAACCGAGACTGGAGAAGATGGTGGGAGGGTAAGTCTTCTCTGCGTAGGCCGTTTAATTCAAGCCCTGAGACGGCGGGCCTCTTTGGTCGGAATGCAAAATCACGCGCACATGTGATAGCCATCACTTCTTTTTCAAGATCATACGGTGAACACTGTAGGCGGCATAGATTGGGTCTTCGATTTTTGTTTGTATGTCCCGGCGGAGGTGCGGATGCCCCGCTCCGTTCATCGCTACTTGGCTCTTCTGATTCCCCTGGCGGCCGCGTGGATCCTGGCATTTGGGCTGACCGCTTCCGGCAATGCGCAGCAAGACAAAGAAAAGCCGGCCGCACAACACAAAGAAAAAAGTCATAACCAACCGATAGATGCGTCGCAGTACGTCGGGGCGGAAACCTGCAAAACCTGCCACGAGGACATGCCTTCGAAGGGCTTTTATAAAACGTACGAAGATTCGCCGCATTACGTGACGATGCTCGACACGAAGAGAGGGCCGGAATGGCATGGATGCGAAGCATGCCATGGACCGGGCAAGGAACACGTCGAAGGCGGCGGAGACAAGTCAAAGATATTTTCGTTCAAGAATGCCTCGGCAAAGGAAATCAGCGAACGCTGCCTGGCGTGCCACACTTACGGCGAAGAGCACAGCAACTTTGCGCGTTCGGCACACTTGCAAAACAACGTGAGCTGCATTGATTGCCATTCACCGCACCATCCCAAAGACACGCAACACTTGATGAAAGAAAAACAGCCGCAGCTTTGCTACGGATGCCATCAGGAAGCGAAGCAGCAGTTCAACAGGCCGTTTCATCACCGGGTGAACGAAGGACTTGTGCAGTGCAACGACTGCCACAATCCACACGGCGGATTCTTGAACCGGCAATTGCGGGCGACTTCGACGCAGGACCTGGTTTGTTTCAAGTGCCACTCGGATAAAGCAGGCCCGTTCGTGTACGAACATGAGTCGGTAAAAATCGAAGGCTGCACGGCGTGCCACATGCCGCATGGTTCTTCGAATGCGCGGTTGCTGAAGCGGAGCCAAGTGAATCTGGTTTGCCTGGAGTGCCATGCATTCACGACGGACGCAGGACCGGCAGCAACGCCTACCTTCCATAACCAAGCGCAGAAGTACCAGGCCTGTACGTTATGCCACACGGCGATTCACGGTTCGAACACAAGTAAAGTCTTCTTCACGCCATAAAGGTGCACGATGCGAAAAAGCACAGGACACTACCGGGTTTCACGTGTGGTCCTGCTGGCGCGATGCCTTGGTCTAGCCGGACTGCTGGCTGTGCCGATGATTCGCGCAAGCGCGCAGGAAGAGCAAGAACAACAAGGCGTGGATCAAGGAAATTACAACATCAAACAATCTGTCGAATTTGGCGGGCGCTTTGTAGACGTGACGGGTGACACGCAATCGTACGATACGTTCATCAACTTGCAGCAAGGGCCGCGTCTTTTGGGATTCGCGACGGAGATGCGGTCGCTAAACCATCAAGGCGGGCTCTTCGACCGGCTGTATTTCAGCAACTTTGGATACGGCGGCGATCCAAACAACGTTTCGCGGCTGAGAATCAGCAAGAACAAGTGGTACAACTTTGATGCGCTATTCCGCCGGGACGAGAATTTTTGGGACTATTCGCTGCAAGCGAATCCGCTGAATCCCGTAACACCTGCGTTTGCGAATGCTCCAGCGAATTTTACGCCGCTCATCAGCACATCGCCGCATCTGCTGAATACGCGGCGCAAGCTCGGCGACTATAGTTTGTTGCTACTGCCGCAGTCGAGAGTGCGGTTTCGCCTGGGGTACGCGCGAAATATTAATGAAGGGCCGTCGTTCACTACGCTTCATCAAGGCACGGAACAGCTTCTCTTCCAGAACTGGAAGGCGACCGTGAACACGTATCGCTTGGGAGTGGACTTCCGATTGTTTCCGCGAACAAATATCAGTTACGACGAAATATGGAACTACTACAAGGGAGATACGGGCGCGACAGACCAAAACCAACTTTTTGGGCTTTCGAACGGGCAACTTGTGGACATTGGAGTCTCGCTTAACGCGGGAGCGAATCAGCCTTGCGCGAATACGTTTATCGGGCCACCTGCGGGGGACGTGAACCCGGCGTGCAGCGCATACTTTGACTTTTTCCGACACGCACGGATTCGGACGAGCGCACCAACGGAGCAGTTCAGTCTGCAATCGAACTATTGGAAGTCGTTGGACCTTTCCGCGCGGGTGAGCTACACGGGCGGCGACGCTAAGATGTTTGGCTACACGCAAGCCTTCGACGGACGTGAAGCTCGGTCAAACTTGCGCAACGACTTGATCAACGGAAATGTGTTTGGACGGCGAGTCGTGGCCACGGCGGATTTTGGCGCGACGTGGCACATCACTGACAAGTGGAGCTTCCTTGACTCGCTTCACTTCTCGAACTGGCACTACCCGATGGAGTTCGACAACACGCAGTGCTCTTTTTTCAGCGCGAACCTGCTGACTAGCGCGCGCGTATTTACTCCGCTTTCTACGGTGCCGTTGACTTGCACAGGACCTGCGGACGGAATAGCGGGAACGCCGACGCATGGCACCAGTTCAGGTGCTGACATTTCGCTGGTGCTGAATAGCAACTTTCTGAAGCAGGAGGAACGGACGAACCTTGCGGAACTCGTATACCAATTCTCTTCCAAGCTGGGAGTCCGAGGCGGATTCCGTTACCGGCACCGGGAGATCGCGGACGCGTTCTTCTCAGCGTCTACTTTGGTCTACTTCCCAAGCAATGCGAATCGAGGGTCGTGCGCGCTGGTGAGCGGAGTTTTGCCGTTAGGTTGCACGGCGAATGGCGACGGATCGTTTACATTTGTCACACCGGACCCGGAACGGGACCCGGGATCAGATGAGATCAATGAATACGCAGGAGTGTTTGGAGTCTGGGCACAACCGACGGCGAAATGGCGGATCAGTTTCGATACCGACCTGATGAGCGCGGACAACACCTTCACGCGCATCAGTCCGAGGCAATCTCAGGAATATCGCATTCGTTCGAAATACCGCGTGACGAATTGGCTGAGCCTGGACGGTTCGATTCGAATTTGGGAGGGGCGCGACAACATTTCGGAAGTGGACAACCTACAGCATGACCGCTCGTACGGCTTTTCGGCGCTGATTCAACCGAACGAGAAATTCGCTCTGGAACTCGGATACGACTACAACGATATTTTTTCGCAGATTTTAATTTGCTACACAAGCAGCTCCGCACCGACGGGATTGGCGAAGTGCCCGGGATCCACTGTGCTCGTCGAGCAGCTTTCGACTTATACGAACAAGTCGCACTACGGGCATTTTGACGTCATGTGGAGTCCGGTGCACCGATTGACGACACATCTTGGCGCGAATCTGACAGGGACGGATGGGAGCGCAATCCTGCTCGACCCAAACGCGGTGCCGGGCCCTCTCAATTCAAAATGGTTGCGGCCGTATGGCGGACTCGACTATCACTTCGCGAAAAACTGGACTGGCAAAGCGTACTGGGGATACTACGGGTATCATGAAGATTTAACGGGCGCCGCACAAGATGTGTTCGCGCCGAGAAATTTTCATGCCAATACAGCGACGCTCTCATTGCGTTACGCATTTTAGGGATTAGAATGTGCATCGCCACAGCGAACGGAGAAGAACAATGAGAATGACGAAAGCTACCAAGCGAACCTCGTGCCTGGTGACAGTTCTTGCGACTGCCGTGTTTTTGCTGCCTGTCGCAGCGCGCGCCGACGAGGCCAATGAAAAACTGTTCAAGACAAAGTGCGCCGCGTGTCACGGTGCAGATGGAAAAGGCGAAACGCCGATGGGAAAAACGAATAAGCTTCGCGATTTAGGCTCAGCCGACGTACAGAAGGAAAGCGATGCCGATTTGACGGCGATGATTAGCACCGGGAAAAACAAAATGCCGCCTTATGGAAAGAGCCTTACAGCGGATCAGATTAAGGGGCTTGTGGGTTACATTCGCAGTTTGGCAAAGAAATAACGGGCCGGTTTTACTCGGAAAGAAAATCGCGACGGAGGAACACAAGATCCCCATGGCGCTCCCCGCATCGTGGTTGCTGCTTCTAATCCTTATTACAGCAATCTTTGTCGTGTGGATTGTGATTCGTCCCGGAATCACGGCGACCAGAGGCGGGAAGATCCTGGCGTTTGTCATGTTGTTTCTGATGCCGATTTTGTGTCTCGGCATGGGAACGAGCTATCACATGGAGCGATCGAAGCAAACGAAGTTTTGTTTGTCGTGCCACGAGATGGAACCGTTCGGAAAGAGTTTGCTTGTGGACGATCCTGGGCATCTTGCAGCGGCCCATTTTCAAAACCACCGCGTTCCGGCGGAGGACGCGTGTTTTACATGCCATACGAATTACGCGATGTTTGGAACATTTCGGGCGAAGATGCACGGATTGAAGCATGTTTACGTGCACTATTTGGGAAAGCCGCCGGCGCCGGAAGCGATTCGTTTGTACGATCCATTTAACAACCGCGAGTGCTTGCACTGCCATCTGGGCGCGCGGTCATTTGAAGAGGGCGCAGTTCACACTGCGGATCCCGAGCTGCTCCCTGCTGTCAAAGCAAATAAGATTTCGTGTGTGTCGAGCGGATGCCATGAAGTGGTGCATAACGTCTCAACGCTGGGTAAAGAAAAAGTCTGGCAAGGCGGTTTGTGATGCTGAGCGGAGACGCAATGGAGCGGCGGCTACAAATCGCGGGGATTTTGATGCTCTTGGGTTTGCTGGTAGAAGCGTTTTGCCTTTTTTGGACACGGCCGATTGGATTTGTACTGTTTTTGGGAATCGGGGGGTTGATGCTTGCTCTGGGCGTAGCTCTGTATTTGCTCGCGGTGCTTTCGAGGCAAAATCCGAAAGTTTGAGCTCCTTACCACTGACGAATCGGTTTTTACGGCTTTGCAGGCTCGACTTTGAAATCGAGCTTCTTGAGCATGGTCTGAATTTCTGGATTGGACATAAAAAGTTTCCAGACAAGTCCCGTGCGGTGATTTTCGATCATGACGGTGATTGGCGCCTGGTTGAGTCCCATAAAGATAGGCGAATACCAGTTGGCGCCGACGTTGTAGTCGTCGCGGGGGCCGTAAATGTCCCACATGTGATCGCCCATGTCGCGATAGAAGTGTTTGAATGCGGCCATGGAAGCTTCAGGCGTGTAGGGGAATGATGCGAGCGCACCGGTGGGCGTGAGCGTTCCGTTGTCATTGCGCTCGTCGGGAGCATGCGCACCGTAACCATGCTGGTCGTCGCTAGCGGTGATTCCCCATGCATTTGGGCCATAACCGGGAGAGTGTCCGGGATTGCGAATGCAATACTTGAGATTGATGAGCGCGAGACTGCGATTGTTTTCGAAATAATTTGTGTAGCGATCGCGAACGTGCGGATCGAAACCCATGTAGGAGTAATGGGCGAAAAAAAGCGGACCACCGGAACCCACCCCGACGTCGAGTTCAATTCCTTCGTAAGTATGGCCGTTCGCGTAGTGATCGCCGTCGGTGGTGCCGCCCCAGCCGCGACGATAATCGATGGCGACTTGCGACTGGCCGGCCCAACCTGTGTAGTAAAGCTCCGGCGGAACAGGATGAGTAGGCGAAGCGACTGCGAGCAGATAGACGATCATCGTCTCGTTGAAACCGGTGAGGCGATGTTTGATGTGGCCAGCCCAGTTTGCAGACCAATGCCAATAGATAGCGTCGCTTTCGGGCCCGCGGCGATACCAGTCCCATTCGACGGCTTCCCACAATTTGGTGATGCGATTGTACAGATCGCGCTCGGCCAGGGTTGAGCCGTTGAAGTACTGACGCGCGGCGAGCAGGCCTTGCACGAGAAAAGCGGTTTCGACGACGTCACCACCGTCGTCGAACATGCCGAAGACGCCGAGATTTTCTCCAGTGTGGCCGTCCATGAAGTGAGACCACACGCCATGAACACGCGGTGCTTTCTCGAGGAAGGACAAGATTTTTTGAAAGCGCGCGATGGATTCGGCACGGGTAATGAAGCCACGCTCGGTCCCGACGAGCAGCGCCATGATGCCGAATCCGCTGGCTCCGGTGGCGACGATGCGATCGTCGCCGGGAATGCTTTCGAGGGCAGTGCCAGAATCAGGATGGGCGCCTTCCCAGTAATAGCGAAAACACGCTTCCTGGAGCATGGTGAGAAGTTCGTCGTCGGACATGGTGTGGGTGGAAGCGGCGACCGATTGCGAAGGCGGAGATTCGCGATAAGCACGATCGACGGCGACGATTCGGTAATTCGCTTTTTTACCTGCCTCGCCTAGAAAATCCGTGTAGCGATAAATACCGGGGACTTGAATGCCGATGGGAACGAACGGGGATCCCGAGATGGATCGCTCAATGCGGAAAAATTGGAGGTTAGCGTTCGAAAGTGGCTGCCAGGTGATGTCTATGTGACGCTCGTAGCCTTTTGCTAGTGGAATCTTTGGAGCGGGAAGGCTGGGCATATCGGGCTTTGAAAAGTCCTGTGCCGAAGTTTCTGTGTCGATTTTGATTTCGTCGAGGATGAGCGTGTGGGGAGAAGAATCGGCGTCGGCCTGGGAGAAAACAATTTCGCGCACGCGGGTTGGATCAAGCATATGTAGCGAGCCGGTGCGAAATGTGGAGAGTGGAATTTTGAATTGCACCCATTTCGCGGCGGGAAGGTCGCTGGAAATCTGGGACAGTTTGAGGGGAACCGAATATTGGTTCTCCGTGTCGATAATGCTTATGCGCGGAAGCGCCGCAGCGGAGATGCCTTCCGGCGAGTAACACCACAAGAAAAGATACGCTCCTTCGAATTTGACCTGGCGATCGCGCAGAGCGGGAACTTCAATTTGCGCATCCCACCCGCCATTTGGCGCGGAAGTCCATGCAAGGCGAAGCGCGTTTGGCGGAGAGAGAAAGATTTTTGAATCGATGGGTAGCTTGCCGTGGTCGAGCTGGAGGCGACTCGGCGGTGAGACCTGACCGCCGCTGTAAAAGTAGTAGTCCGAAGTCAGGCTATTGTCGAAAAAAGTGTGGTGGTAATAGTTGGAGTCGGCAAAGACCCTTTGTGGGGGGAGTGAGGATAAAATTAGAATCAAGCAGACGGAAAGGACGAAGACGGATGGCGCTATTTTTCTTACAGATGGATCGATAATGTCGTTCGTAGCCATGGCACGCGGAAAAATATACGCCGTGCGAAGAATCAAGTAAACCGATTTATGAAAGGGGAAACGGACGCTAAGAGGAGCGAATCGCGATTACACGCGAACCTGGCAGGTGCTTCCCCGGACGATCAGGCTTGGTTCCACGACAATTTCTTTCGGATACGATTCTCGTGAAGGGGCGTTAATTCTCTGGAGCAACGTTTCAGCCGCGAGCATGCCCATTTCTCGCAAAGGCTGCTTGACCGTGGTCAGCCCTGGGTTCTGGAATGCCGCGCTTTGAATATCGTCAAAGCCGACGACCGAGACTTCATCCGGAATGCGCTTGCCTGCCTCGCGAAGAGCCTGAATGGCGCCAATCGCGGAAATATCATTAAAGGCAAAAATCGCCGTGAACTCTTCTCCAGAAACCAGCAGTTGCCGGGCGACCTGATAGCCGAGCTCTGGCGATGAAGATTCGCCTTCAAGTTGAACAACCAGCTTGTTTTTAATGGGAACGCCGAGTTCGTTTGCGGAATTGCGAACAGCTTCCCAGCGAACGGCGGTGTCTGAGCTGAATTCCTGACCTTTGATGAAAGCGATGTGGGTGTGGCCGAGTTTGGTAAGGTGCTCCATGGCAAGGGTTGCGGCTCGCGCATGATCGAGAACAATATTTGTGACACCAGGAACTTCACGATGCCCGGATACAGCCACAAGGGGAACTTGAGCCGAGCCCGTGATCGCAGTGTCCACGGCAATTAAGCCCTCGACCGCTCGTTGCTGAAGGAGGAGTGGGTACTCTTCAAGGAGTTCTTCACGATGACGGTGGCTCACAACGAAATAAAAATAATTTTCCTGAAGCAGATGATCTTCGATGCCAGACATGACCAAGGCTGCGTAGCCTTCGCTGATTTCCGGTACCAGCACGCCGACGGTGAAACTACGTTGCTGGCGAAGAGAGCGGGCTAGATGATTGGGACGGTAATTGAGCTCCCGGGCAGCTTTGCGAATGAGTTCTTGGGTGCGATGAGGTATCGATTTCGCCCCGGGAGCGCGATTGATCACGAGAGATACAGCCGCCTGAGAGAGTCCCAAGTGCGCTGCGAGAGACTTCAGGCTGACACCCTGCCCCGAAGCGCTTTTTTCGGCCGAGCGTTGATGGGATTTGGAGCGCGACATAAGAGACCTTGGGGCGGTAGTTTCGCACACTCCTCGAAACCGAGACAAGGGTAGCGGCAAGTAGAGAAAAAATCAACTGACGCTCGCACTTGCAAGTGCTAGTAAATCGGTTTAGTATCGGCCTCCGGATTATTCGTTAAATTCTTAGGAAGCGCAATATGAGCGCCGTTCGAACGCGAAGAGAGATCATCAGAATGTGTGGCATGAGCTTGCTGACGCCGCCGTTTGCATCGTTTGCCGCTTGCCGCAATCACGTCGCACAGAATTATTCTCCAGCCAGAGGCGCACCCTATGAAGGGACGGACGAACAACTGCTCGACGAAATTCAGCGCGCGACTTTCGAATTTTTCTGGAATGAGGCGAGCCCAACAACCGGACAAGTAAAAGACCGCGCGCTGGCGAATGGGAACGATTCTCATACGATGTCCAGTATCGCCGCGACCGGATTCGGCTTGACGAGCCTTTGCATCGGGGACCGGCGAGGGTATCGCAAGCCCGGGGAGATTCTAGAGCGCACGAAACGCACGCTGCGATTTTTGATTGATAGTACGCCAAACGTCCATGGATTCTTCTATCACTTCATTCACTTGGAGACAGGCCAGCGATGGGAGAAAGTCGAACTCTCTTCGATTGATACTTCCCTTCTCCTGTGCGGTGTGCTTACCGCTCGCCAATACTTCGCCGATCAGGAAGTGAAAGACCTAGCGACCAAAATTTACGAGCGAGTGGACTGGCAATGGATGTTAAACAGTGGGCCGACGGTCTCGATGGGGTGGCATCCCGAAACCGGTTTTCTCACTGCGCGCTGGGAACATTATTGCGAATTGATGATGATTTACCTGCTGGGAATGGGTTCATCAACCCATCCACTGCCGGCGAGTTCGTGGAGCGCTTGGAAGCGGCCAACCATAAAATACCAAGGAATAGAATTTATTTCCGGGAACGATCCCGTTTTCACGCACCAGTATTCGCACGCGTGGTTCGATTTCCGAAAAAAGCGCGACACATATGCGAACTATTTTGAAAATTCCGTGAGGGCGACGAAAGCTCACAAGCTGTTTTGTCTTTCGCTGCGCGACAAATTTCCGGATTACAGTGAAAACCTTTGGGGCATCAGCGCTTCGGATTATGAGAAGGGCTACACCGCCTGGGGCGGGCCACCGGCGCAAGGTCCGATTGATGGGAGCATTGTGGCGTGCGCGACCGGCGGGTCCTTGCCGTTTTTGTTTGACGATTGCATCAAGGTTCTGCGAAATCTGCGCGGAGCATACGGAGAGAAAGTCTGGACCAAGTACAGCTTTCGAGACGCGTTCAATCCACTTACCGGCTGGTATGACTCGGACGTGCTTGGCATCGATCTTGGCATTACGATGCTGATGGCGGAAAACAACCGCACTGGTTTCGTGTGGGAACAGTTTATGAAGAATGAAGAAGCGAAACGCGGAATGGAACGCGCCGGATTTCGTCCGGACAAAGGCTGACTCGCGGCAGGTTGGTGTCCCCAGTAGTCACCACCAACAAGACCATAGACTAGAGCGCTGGACGTATTCCAACAAGACGACAATTTCTTAGAGGTGCGGTAATTGGGATCGACCTCGGAATCTCCATATTGATGTTGGAAAACGAGAGAACACAGTTCGTGTGGAACGCGTTCATGAAAAATTCTGAAGTGCAAGCAGCAATCCAGTTTGCAGGGTTCCAACCCAAGTAGGGATCTCGAGAATTTCCGCGGATGTCGAACGGCTTATTGCTTGATGCCCACGCCTTCGACAATTGAGATATATCGATCGATAGGGACGTCCGTGAAGACGTCCATGCGGGCGCTGGGTTGTGGCCAGCGAATTTCGACGCGATCAATTTTGGTTCGCGTACCGATTCCCAAAACCTCGCGCGGATCATGTGCGGACAAGAAACTTCCTCCGCCAATTTTCAAACGGCTGCGCTTCAAGTCTCCTGCTTGCCACGAAATCTTTGCACCGATCGCATCTGGGTTTGCTTTTTTGCCAATCAACCGCACGCCGAGCCAGTGATTTCCCCTCGCGGCCTGATTCTGCAATAGAACAGGCGCACCGCCGTTGACCGCGACGAGAACATCTACAGCGCCATCATTGTCGAAGTCACCGATGGCCATTCCCCTCGCAGCGATATCTTGCGCAAAGATCGGACCGGCCTGGGTGCTGACATTCTCGAGCATCTTGCCGTTGTTGTGATAGAGAAGCAGCGGCTCCTTGTAAAAGACGTGACTCGAATGTTCTTCAATCTTGTCGTCGGGATGGCCGTTAGCGATAAAAAGATCGAGATTACCGTCGTTGTCGTAGTCGAAAAATCTCAAGCCCCAGCCGCTCATGAGGAGCGTTCTCTTTCCGAGGCCAGTCGGTCCCGCCAAATCTTCGAACGTCAGATCGTGATTGTTGCGATAGAGCGAATACATCTCCTGGTCTACATTTGTTACGAACAGATCCTGCCAGCCGTCCTGATCGAAGTCCGCCGAGTCCACGCCCATGCCGCCACGTTCCCGGCCATCCTGACTAAACGCTACGCCCGCATCCAACGCGATGTCCGTGAATTTTCCGCGTCCGCGATTTAGAAAAAGAAAATTCTGCACAGTGTCGTTGGCAACGAACAGATCCATCAGGCCGTCGTTGTTGATATCCGTTGCCACGACGCCCCAGGCCTTGCCAATGGACTTCGCGATTCCGGATTCCATCGAAACGTCCTTGAACGTTCCGTCGCCATTGTTGTGGAAGAGCCAGCTGCGGGCCGAAGGGTAAGTTCGTGGGCTGCAGTTGTATCGTTTTCCAGTGCGCTCGTTGCCGCAGAAGACGTGCTTTGATTTGTCAAAGTCCGCGAACCGGCAAACAAAAAGATCCAGTCTGCCGTCGTTGTCGTAATCAAACCACACAGCGCTCGTCGCCCAACCCGGCGCAGCAACACCGGCAGCTTCGGTCACATCGGTAAACGTGCCATCACCATTGTTGCGATAGAGAATGCTTCTACCGTATTGAGTGACGTAGAGATCAGGGAAACCGTCAGCATTGTAATCGCCTACGGCTGCGCCCATGCCATAACCACCGCCAAGCACGCCAGCTTTTTCCGTTACATCGGTGAAAGTTCCATCGCGATTGTTCCGATAGAGCGCATTTCGCAGAGGCGGCTGCGGATCGTAGAAATCGCATTTGCCGCTGTTCACCAGATAAATGTCCATCCAGCCGTCGTTGTCGTAATCGAAAAATGCGCAGCCCCCTCCCGTTGTTTCCGGCAAATAGTATTCAGGCGAGCGGCCGTTCACGTGCTCCCAGGAAATTCCGCTCTTCGAAGGCGGGATTTCTTCGAAAAGTGCGCGCTTTGTTTCTTGTGGACTTCCGTCTCCAAACGCAAACTTTCCGAAAAAAGGAAGTCCGGCGAAACCGGCACTCAGTGCGCGCAGAAAATCCCGACGAGTGAAGCCACACCAGCGCATTGATTCAATGTCGAACGGAAGAAATTTCAAAGGAGGTCTCACTGTGGTGGCTTTTCTTTATCGAGTTCCGCCGGATGGGCTTCCAAAACTCCGGCGGGCCGATCGCCATAAATCACCGGGCCGGACTTTTTGGGGACCAACGCACTCAATCGAGTGAATTCGGCGCGCGCTTTAGTTGCATCCGCTTTCCGGCCGACCCGCGCATAAGCGCTTCCTAACGAAAAATAGACTCCTGCTTCGTCCGGAAACGACTTCCGGGCAATCTCAAGCTGCGAAATAGCGCCACCCGCATCTCCCGAGTTCAAACGCAACATTCCAAGGAGGTAGTGCGCAAGTGGAAGCTGTGGTGCCAACTTTGCCGCTTCTTCCGCGTACTTTAAACCTGCCTGCGGATCCACCAATTGGAGCGCAGTCGCAATCTCCAACATTGAATTAACATTTTGGGGATCGCGTTTCAGTTCCAGTTGAAATTGCTGGACGGCAGCATCGGTCTCGTGCGTTTCGAGCAGGAATCTCCCAAAAGCAAAATGGAGATTGAGATAATCGGGATAGTCGCTGGCCAGCCGCGTGTATTTTTCTTTTGCCTGATCAAATTCGTTCGACCACAGCAAGACTTCAGCTTCTCCAGCACGTTCGACGACATCGGATCCTGGTGTGCCTTCCTTGGGAGCGTCCTGGGGTTTGATCAAAAGAACGGCAAGGCCCATCCCTGTAGTTAATTCTCTTGTGCGAATGCGGTCTCTGATCAGCTGCCCCATGGACTCTCTTGCTGCGCCATATCTTCCGGCTCGCAATTCCAAAACGCTCAGATGATAGAGCGTGACTTTGCGCAGTTGCTCATCCTTCAATATTCCAAAGGCCTCCGCCGCAAGCAGGTTTTTTAGCGCGGGAACATCTTTACCCAATTCAAATTGGCAGAGTCCGAGCATAGCGTGGGCCGTGCCGTTCTTCGGATCGAGCACGAGCAATTTCTCGAATGCTTGAGCTGCTTTGAGATAGTGATCTTGATCGTATTCGAGCGTTCCAAGCGACCACCATCCTTCCATCCATCTGGGGCGCATGGCGAGCGCTCTTCTATAAAGACGCGACGCCTCGTCCAGGCGATTCTCGTCGCTTGCTTTCTTTGCCTTTCCTGCGACTTGAGCAAATGTCTCGCCAGTCCCAGTTTGAGCGCCCGCCGGGACTCCGATGGCAAAAGCGCAGGGAAAACAGAGGAACCCGAGCAAAAGGCGGACAATGAATGGATTCAACGCGGCGCCTTTTTCCATGCACCCGCAGCTTCGACGATTGTGATGTAGCAATCGACAGGCAAGTCCGTGAATCGATCGGTGCGCTCGCTCGGCTTCGGCCATTTGATTTCCAACCAGTCTATTTTACTGTTAGAGCCGAGCCCGAGCACTATGCGGGGATCGTGTGCCGAAAGAAAACTTCCTCCCCCCACCTTGAAAACGTGCCGCTGTAGGTCGCCGGCTCTGTAGCTCAGCTTTGCGCCGATGGCGTCGGGGTTCGCGGTTGCGCCTACAAGCCCCACGCCCAGCCAATGATTGCCGCGGCCCGATTTGTTTTGCAACAAAATGGGCACGCCGTCATTTTGTGTGACGAGCACGTCCACGCTTCCGTCGTTATCGAAATCGCCCATGGCCAGCCCGCGCGCGGCGAGGTTTTTTGAAAAAGCCGGACCGCTTTCTGCGCTTACATTTTTGAAGGCCTCGCCCGTGTTTCGAAACAAAAGCATTTTCTCCAGATAAGTTACGTTCTGAACGTACTGGTCCACCATCAAATCGGGATGACCGTTCACCAAAAAAATGTCCAGGTTTCCGTCGTTATCGCAATCGAACAATTTCACGCCCCACCCGCTCAGCATATACGTCGGCGAGGCAATTCCCGCCTTGTTTGCTGCGTCGAGGAACGATTCGTCGCCGCGATTCTTGTACAAAGATGATGATTCGTGATCGATGTTCGAAACGAACAGGTCGATCAAACCGTCCTGGTCGTAATCGGCCGCGTCCGCGCCCATCCCGCTGCGGGTCGTGCCGAATGCGCTGTAACCGACACCGGCGAGCGCGGCATTTTCTTCAAATCGTCCTTTGCCCCGATTGAAGAAAAGAAAATTCGGCATCATATCGTTGGCGACGAAGAGGTCTATCCATCCGTCATTATTAATGTCCGCGGCGACCACGCCCCAGGACCTGCCCAACGACTTGCCAATGCCCGATTCTTTGCTTACGTCGGTAAACGTACCATCGCCATTGTTGTGGAACAGCCAGCACGGCCGCGGCGTGAAATAAGAGGGCCGGCAGTAGGCGCGCCGGTTTTGCGTGCTGAATCCACAGTACCGGTTTTTCGCTTTTGAAAATTCCGCAAACTGGCAGACGAAGAGATCGAGCCTTCCATCATTGTCGTAGTCGAACCAAACAGCGCTTGAGCCCCAGCCTGGGCATGCGACGCCCGCCCTTGCAGTCACATCTGTGAACGTGCCGTCGCCATTGTTGTGATAGAGAATGCTTTTTTCATATTGCGTGACGAAAAGATCCGGAAAACCATCGCGATTGTAGTCGCCTACGGCAACGCCCATGCCATAGCCGCCGCCGGCAACGCCCGCAGAAGTCGTCACGTCCGTGAATGTTCCATCCCGATTGTTGTGATAGAGAGCATTGCGTAGAGGCTTTTGCGGCGCATAGAAATCGCAAGGCCCGCTGTTCACCAGATAGATGTCCATCCAGCCATCGTTGTCGTAGTCGAAAAATGCGCAACCGGCGCCAACCGTTTCCGGCAAATACATTTCCGGCGACCGGCCGCTCGTGTGTACCCAGGAAATTCCACTCGAGGCCGGCGGGACTTCCACAAAGGAAAACGAAGTTTCCGAAACCGAAGTGGCTTCAAGAAGTACCCCTGTCTGTCCTAGAAACAAACCCACGCCGCCAAGACCCAAAGCTTTCAGCAAGTCGCGCCGCTCAACCATTTGTCCCCTTGGCGTATCGCAAAGAATCGCATTCTAGTGCGGCGCGGGATTGCCCTTCGCATCATTTGCGGTTTGTCTCTTTTCGGCCAGTTCGCGCTGGATGGTCATCTCGCGTATGGAATCCTCTCTTCGACCCATACGCGCATAGGCAATCCCGAGTTGATAGTGGCCGGCAGGATCCTCTGGAACAGACTTGATGTACTTCTCGAGCTGAGGTATTGCGTCGGCATATTTTGCCGCGGAATTCATTGCGGTGCCGAGAGAAAGAACCGCGTCCGGAAACTTGGGATTTATCTTGGCCGCATTTCCGAAATGCAAAATCGCCTCGCCCCAATTTCCTTCACGACGCGCAAGCTCACCCAGCCAAAACTCCGCAGCTGCATTTACTGGATCAATCTCAATCTCCTGCGCGAACTCTTTCTTTGCATCTTCGCCGCTGGTAGGCGATTCGGGCTGAGAAAGCATTGCCCGGCCAATTCGATAATGGATGCCGCGCAGTTTCGGATTTTCCTCCAGGATCTTTCGGTAAACGGCTATGGCTTCCGTCCACTTCTCCTGCGATTCAAAGGTTTCCGCCTGCAGCTCACGGGCTTGATAGGACTCCGGAGCTACGGAAGCGAGCTCCTGCGAAGCGCGCTCGGCGATCTCCAGAAAGATTTGCGAGGTCATGTACAAAACTTGTGGGTCCTCTGGAAAATCCTTTTTTAAATCGAGGAGAGCATTTACCGTGATCCGATCCTCTTTCTGACTCATGCCACAACGAACCGTCGCCATCAGGGCGCGATATCTCAATTGCTTCTCGGTGGAACGTACAGTGAGTTTCTTCAAGAGAGGCAGCGCTTCTTCGCACTGTCCTTTTCCTGCGAGGTCAATGGCGCGCTCAAGAGGCGTCGCGCTTGACGCAGATGACGCTTTCGCTGGGGCCTGCGAAAAGGCGGGGGCGGCGACAATGAACAGCCAAGTCGCAAGCACGAATACCAAACGCGGGAACCTCGGCGAGAATTCCATGGAATCGTCAACTGACGGCAAGCCCAATCCTCCTGATTCTTGCCAGTATAAGTCAACCACGTGGGTCACATCATTTGAATCCATTGCAAAAAGTTCAGGAAGTCTGCTGGCACCAAATTGATGGCAACAAAAAAGGAGGCGGTTGCCCGCCTCCTCTTTGGTTTGGGGTGGTTAGGGGTTAGAAGCTAAACCGGGCCTGCAATTCAATGACGCGAGCTCCGAGGGCGCTTTGCGACTCGCCGAAATGAGCCCCCTTGATGTCGCACTGGATGCCGTTCCATCCGCAGGTGCCATTCATGTTGACCTTGTTAAACAGGTTGTAGAAATTGGCGCGAAGTTCGATTTTGCCGTTCTCGCCAATCAGTCTCATGTTCGGCAAACCGAACGACTTGCTGAGTTGCGCGTCAACGTCGAAGTATCCCGGTCCAGTAAAGAAATTGCGCGGAATCCCAGGAACAGAGGGCAAGCCCCCGAAGCCCTGTCTCCCCGTCGGGGAACTAGGAGTGGCGGGGCAATTCGCAGTTGGCGCCGTCACGAACAAACATTCAAACAGCGTTCCTGGCTGAAGGTTCGGTGGTGTGAAGAAAGCTTGTCCGTCGTCGGTTGAATTGCCCTGGTAACTGGCTTTGAAACCGCCGAGGTAGGCCGCTGGGAGTATCGCTCCAGAACCCGCATCGCACGAAGGACCGCATGTATCGGGGCCAAAGTTAAAGACGGGCTCAAAGTGATTGTCCAATTCGCCCAATCCGTACTGCGGCGTCCACGGGAAGCCCGTGTGAGCGTTCAGGATTCCCGAGATGCTCCAACCTCCAATGACTTTCTCTCTCCAGTCATGGCTGCCCCTGAAGATCGTCGGTGAGTAGACTCCAAAGACCTTGAACGCGTGGCGAACATCGTAGTCTGATCTCGCAAACGCGGTTGCAATATTCCACTGGTAGAAGCTGCCGGCGTATGCGTTCGAGCCGGAGTCCAAACCGTGGGCCAACCGGTACTGCGCATCGAGTTGAAAGGAATTGCTGAAGTTGTGTTTCAGCTCAAGCAGTAGAGCGTTGAAACGTGCCGAGCCGTCGTCCGCATAGTATGTAATGCCCTTAACGACAGGGTTCAACGTAAAGTTCTGTGCCGCAGCAACGTTGTACAGGTTGTAGTGCTGCGTCAGGTGCCGTGTAGTGCTCCCTTGGTATCCGACGGACACGACCCATTGATGACCCAAGTCGTATTCACCGCCAAGGGTGAAGTGGTACGTGTAGGTCGTCGGCCAATCGGCAGGCAACGCCGTCAGGTCAATGCAGCACTTCGTCGGCAGATTGTTCGCACCAAAACTCACGATGGCACTTGGGTTGGGGGCATATCCATTAGGTGAATGCACATCGGCGGGGAGTCCGTTTATGTAAACCACCTGGCACGCGGGATCCGTGATTCCGTTCGGGCAATTGAAACTGGGGTTATTGTCTACGAATGGTGGATTGAAGCGCGTATCCAAGGTGTTCGACTGCGCGATTCCATTGTAGGCCATACCAAATCCACCGCGAATCACGAGCCGATTGCTAAATTGATGGTTGCCAAATTCGCGCGGGCTCCACGCGAAGCCGAGCTGCGGACCGAAATTGGCTTTCTGCGCGTTGAACTGGCTGCCGCCAGTCCTGACGTTTATCCCCGCGAACTTGTTGGCGCCCTTGCCAAAATCCACAGTAGCCAGCAGGTCGTTTTTTTCAGAAATCGGACCAAAATATTCCCAGCGCAACCCTGCAGTCACAGTCAGGTTAGGCCGCAACTTGTAGTTGTCCTGGAAGAACAGCCCGACGATGTTGTCGCGAAGGTCCTTCCTAAGCGCAGAAGGAATACCTGTCTTGGGATCAGCTTGCACGCTTTCGTGTTCAGGCGCGTCATTCAGAAAGTCCCAGATGTTGTTGAACGTAAAACCTGGACGATCCGCCCAGAATGGCGCGTCAACCGAGAGCAGACGGGTAAATTCGCCTCCCATCTTCATGGTGTGGGCACCCTTTACCTTGGTCAAAACGTCCTTGGCCGCATAGGTCCATTGGTCGAAGCCATTGAACGAACCGATGCCGTACCCCTGGATGCCGATGCTGCCCACACCGCCAATGGTGATCTGCGGCAAGCCAAAAGGCGCGTTGGGGTTGCTCGAAAGGTCCTTGTTAAGCCAACCAGCAGCATTTATGCGAGCCTCATTCACTAGCGTTCCGCTGAAAGTATGGTCCCACAGGACCGTCGCAGCGCGGTTCGTGTAGTCCGAACTAAAGAGGTTCATCAAGCGGTCGCCGTTTCCGTTCAGACCTGTGCTGGAGTTCGGCACGTAGTAAATGCTGAATGCGACCAGGTCATTCTTGGTCGCTTGAAAATCCACGCGGCCGTTGTACTGCTTGTGCGTGCTGTTGGATGGTTCGATCGTGCCTTGATAGAACGCTATGGTCGGAACATTCGTTAGGTTCCCTGGACCACCGGAACCGTCGCCTCCAGTGCCTGGATTCAAGTTGCTTTGCCAACCCGCATCCGGCGTGCCACGCGGGGCGGTGAGGGGACTGCCAAGGTTTAACCCCTGTCCTGGTATGAAATGGCAGTTCACGCCCTCGCTTAGACCGACGAAGGCACAGTCATGGTCTACTTGCGTTCCACCATTCGGGCCAATCCCAGGGAAATTGTAAAACGCGGCGGCGTTGGTCCCGGACGCAGCCAAAGCGCGGAATTGCGGTGTCTCGTACCAGCCTCCGCCGCTACCTTGCTGCGCATTGTTGTCCAGCGTCTCGTATGAGAAGAACACGAACAACCGATTCTTCAGGATCGGTCCGCCGGCTGTACCGCCCCAATCGTTGAATCTGCTGTCATCTCTTACTGGACCGTTGGAGTAGCCATTGTATTTCGTGAAAGCATTCAGTCCTGGACGGTGAATCTTATAGAAAATACTTCCGTGATACTGATTCGTGCCGTTTTGCGACACAATTTGAACTTGCGCGCCGCGGTAGCGCCCGTATTCCGCGTCGTAATTGTCGGTGATGACTTTCACTTCCTTAATCGAATCTTCGTTCGGCGTGACAACGGAAGTTCCGCCCCAAGTGACGCTCGTGGTTCCGACGCCGTCAATTGTGTAATTGTTTTCCCCCGTTCGAGCGCCGTTTGCGGTGATCTGGCCGCCGTTTTCAATCTTAAATACGCCGTCCGTGGCGCTTGTTCCGCCAATCGTCGTTGACGGAAGGTTACCGCCGCCATTGACGCTAGTGCCCCGCGCGCCATCGCCAAACGCGCCAGGCGCGAGTTGCAAGAGCTGGAAGGGATCACGTCCGATTGAAGGCAACTTCTGAAAGTCCGTGGCTGAGACCGTTCCACTGACGCTGGCGCTTTCGGTATTCAACAGAGGAACGGCATCCCCGTTCACGGTCACAGAGTCTGAAACTTGGCCGACTTCCAGTTGGACGTTGACTGCGTTTGCCTGTTCGCCGAGTACGCCAAACTCCTTAATGGTTTTTGACTTGAAACCTTGCTTTTCGACGGTGATGGTAAATTTGCTGGGTGGCAAGCCATTAAAATTGTAAACACCACCCTCGCCGCTCGATGTGTTGAACTGCTGGCCCGTCTCGACGTTCGTTAGCGTTATTGTTGCCCCAACTATCGCCTCTCCTTGCGGATCAGTCACGACTCCCTGAATAGAAGCGCGATACTGCGCACGTGCAGCCGTCGCTAGCAGCAACATGCAGAAAGCAAACACAATGGTCCTGGAAAACGACTTCGGTAGGTTCATGCGGTAACTCCTTCACCCCTCAAATATTCCCCGAAAGAGCCTTGCACCCTTTACTAAATCGGTTAAGTACAGAATTGGCGCGAGTATATGAATGAAATTTTTGCGTGTCAACCATTTTTTCCTTTCATTCCTGATTGCAGGCTGGGCAAACGCGCGGCTAGTTCTATTACTTCTCGGGATGTGGCGTTTGGGCTCGGGCGCCAGCGGGAAAACCGGCAATCTTAGGAGAACCAGCGCACATTCATTGTGAAACTTCTCATTTCACGGCTTCCGCGATCTGCACGTGATGGTGCACAAGCAAATTCCCTGTCGCGTGATCCAACTGCGCCACCGCCAACTGGAAATTCACTTGCGATTGAATCAGGTTCAGCTCGGCCTGCGCAAGCTGGGTCTGGGCATCCAAAACAAAAAACACCGGCTCCGCTCCCAATTCATACTTGCGCTCGTCGGCACGAAGTGTGTCCCTTGCAAGGTCCGCGGCAACTTTGGCGGCTTCCATGGTGAGTTTGGCCTCTTCAAGCGAATGAACGGCGTTGGTAACTTCAAGCGTGATGGCCTGACTTGTTTTGCGTTCAGCATACTGATCCCGGCGGCGGCTGACGAGCGCGTCCCCGAGATTTGCCTCCGCAGCATGCCTTCGAATGGGCAAATTCAATGTAAGACTTGCGCCGTAAGCAGGAAAAGTGAAATGAAAAACCTGGCTGAGGCTGTCATTGAGTCCCGTCCTGCCCAAGAAAGGCGGGGGCGGCGCGGGATTGGGTTGGTCTCCCGCCACTCCATTGCCTGAATAGAAGCCGGAGAGTTCCAGGTCTGGCTTCAAATTGTTGTGCGCGAGCCGAATGCTCAAATCGTCGCTGGCGAGCTGCTGGCGTACGGCTTCGAATTCGGGCCGATTGGCAAGAGCCGCGGCAAGAGCAGTGGCGATATCTGCACTCGGCAAGTCTCCAATTGGCGCGGGCTGATCGGGGAAATCAAGATCCAGCGTTCGAAAGGTCGGGTCCAAATCCGCGCCAATGTCCATTCGAAATGAATCGGACGCGCGCTTCAGCGCGTACTCGGCGTGAATGACGTCCACTCTGCGCGACGCCACTTGTGATTCTGAGCGGTAGATGTCCAGCGGAGGCAGCGCGCCCAAGCTGAGCGCTTTCTTGTCGTGCTCGTAGCTCTTTTGAGCTTCGTCCAATGATTTCTGCTGCACGCTCAAATTTTCGCGTGCCAGAACAACGTTCCAGTAGTCACCGACAACTTGGAGAATGATGTTGCTTACTTGTGCCGTAAAATTCGCGCGGGCTTGCCTCAGATTGCGCTGTGCAATCAGGATGGGAGCCCGATTCGGAAACAGCCCAAAATTGCGCATGAGCGGTTGCGTGATTGTGAATTGAACCGCGCTGGAAAGAGATGGATTCAACAGACTGAGCGAGCTGTTCGTTGACAATTTGTTGTTGCTGAAAGAAGTTTGAAAATTTGTTCCTGTCTGGAAAGTCTGCGTATATCCGAACGTTGTCGTCTGCGAAAGCGTATTGGGTACGGACGCGCCCTGTGTTTCGTTAATTGCCGGCGATTTCGTTCTGCTATCCGTAAAACTCGAACTTGCTGCGGGATCGAACGGCGAATGAACGCGTTTGAGACTGTTCTGCGCAAAATCAATTTGCGAGCGGTCGAGCTTCACGTCGGTATTGTTTGCCAACGCCAGGCGAATGCTGTCGTCAAGAGAAAGAACGAGCTTGCCGTTCACGACGTGGTCTTGTAGACCTTCCGGCGCCGGCAACGGAGCAGGTGGCTTCAGCTTACGGCTGATTCCCAGAAAAGTTTCGAGTGGCGACGTATTTTGCGCCATGGCACTCGCCGATACAAAAGTGCAAATCGCCACAGCTAGAAATGGACGCATCCACTTCATCACGCACCCCCCGGAAATGTTCCGCAAACGCTTCGAACTTATTCGTACCGAATTGCTTCGACAGGATCGAGCCGTGCGGCTTTGACCGCTGGATAAATTCCAAAGATCAATCCAATCGAAATAGAAACCACAAACGCCAGCAAAATCGAAGTGATCGTGACGATCGTGGACCATCCGGCCAGCCACGCAATTAACTGCGACATGGCGAAGCCCATAATCACGCCCAAAAATCCGCCGGCGAAGGAGATCATCACCGCCTCGATAACAAACTGCCGGACGATGTCGCTCTTTCGCGCACCAACAGCTCGGCGCACGCCGATCTCTCGCGTGCGTTCGAGAATCGCTGCCAGCATGATGTTCATGATTCCGATTCCACCCACCAGCAGCGAAATCGAAGCGATGGCCACCATAACTGTGTTGAAAAGCTGCTCCGTGCGTTTTTGCTGGGCCAGAAGCTCGGCTGGCACGATGACGCTAAAGTCGCCTGTATTGTGGTGAGAAGCATTCAAAATCCCCCGAACTACTTCCGCGTCCGTTGTGCTGGTGCCAGCGTTGGCCAAATGCAGATACATTCCATCAATTTCGTCCTTCATCCAGCTTTGGGAATCCTCCATGCGGTACCGAACGGAATTTAGCGGCGCGTAAACCAGATTGTTCATGTCCTCCGTGCGCACGCCGGAGACTTCCGTTTGCGGAGCCATCTGCGGCGCTACAATTCCGATCACATGGCACCATTGTTCATTCATCTTGATGTATTCGCCGACAGCGGCGGCCGCGCCAAACAAACTATCTTTCGCCGCCGCTCCCAGAACACAAACGGGAGCTGATGCGGCATTGTCCGCCGCGTCAAAAAAGCGGCCCTCGACAACTCGGAGATGCCCGATTTCCAGATAATTCGGCTCAACCCCGTAAACAATGGGTGTGTCCTGCTGCGGCTTGGGAAGAAACTTCGCCGGAGTAAACCGCTTGCGGGGGGAACCGCTTTTTATGTCCGTAACATTTTTCAGAATGACATCGTAATCGGTCAGCGTCAGGCCCGGGGAAGTTTTTCGGACTTTCATTAATTCCTGGTAGTTGTGCGCTTCCTTGGCCTCGACAATCAGATTGCGCACCCCGAGTTGTTCAATGAAGGCCATCACTTTTTGCTGCGCGCCTTCTCCGATCGAAAGCATGGCGACTACGGCCGCGACGCCAAAGATCATTCCGAGCATCGTAAGCAGCGACCGCAGCTTGTGATTGGCGAGATTTTCAAAGCCCAAGAAAAGGTCGGGCAACCACTGCACGCGCGTCCTAGGTTCGGGGATGGCGACCGTGTTCATTGTTGTGGCGGGAGCTTCAATTCGAACCGCCGCTCAGGCTCGGTCCGGCGGCGCCACTTGTCCTGGATTTTTCCGCAGCTCTCGCTTCGGGATTTACGAGCGCGACCGTGGTTCCCGCGGGAATGCCGGAGAGCACGGCGCGACCTTCGCTAAGGGCGCGAACTTGCACTTCCTGCGCTTCAAATCCCCGCCCGTGTTTGCAGTAGACAATTTTCTTTCCGGCGCGTTCGAACACGGCTTCGCTTGGAATGGATACGGCTTTGGAGATTTGTTCGCCGCCAATGGTCAACCGCACCGCAAATCCAGGGCGTAGTCTTTGATCTTGAGCGTCAAGCAAAACGGCAACATCAAATTTTTGTTGCGCCGCGTCATCCCAGAATTCATGCGAGGTCGCACCGCCCACGGTTTGCACCTTGCCTTTGAACGTTTCCCCCGGGAGAGCGAAAACCTCAAGATTCACGGATTGTCCGGACTTGATGATGGTTCGTTCCGTCTCGCCCACTTGGGCTTGAAGTTCCAGTTGTGAGATGTCAACTACCTCGGCGATCGGGCTGCCAGGATTCACTTGATCCCCAACGTGATAGTCCGGCAGCGTCATCCCACCAAAGAAAATTCCGCCCGAGGCGTCGCGGTTACCGCGGATGACCACAAGCCCATCGATTGGCGCAAGAACTTGCATCTTCTTTATGTTCTGCTCGGCCTGATCCATCGCGAGGCGTGCCTTGTGGCGTTTTTCTTCGCTGATGGCGAAGGCCGCTTCGTTCGAGGCACTGTGTGAGCGAATATCCTGTTCGAGCTGAGTCAGGTCACGTTTTGCTTCATCTAGCGCGAGAAGATTTTTCTGCGCATCAATCTTGCTGACCAATTCGTTCTTGGTTACCTCAAGCTCGGCGCGGCGCACGGCAAATTTCGCTTTCAATAGTGCGGTCTTATCCTCCGCCACTTGCACTGCGGCGTCTGCTTTCGCTTTGGTAATTTCCTGCTCGGCTTGCTGAAGATCACTGCGATTTTGCGCCAGATTGTATTCTTGCTGGCTGGGATCGAACGCCACCACAACGTCGCCCTTTTTCAATCGCGCGCCAAAACGCTCCAATTGCACAATCTGGAGGGTGCCCCCGGCGATGGGCGGGGCCGCGATCACTCGCGATTCTTTGGCACGCAATGCCCCCGTCGCAAGCACTTTTAGTTGGATATCGGCTTCGGAAACGGTTGCAGTGGGGATTTCCGTTTCGCTCGAGAGGGCGTTCGCCTGCCTGCAGCCGACGTTGGCGCCCGACAACATGAGCAGCGCGAAAAACGCGCCCGTTCCCTTTGCTCTCCACGTTTGCATAAGCACCTCAGCGCGGCAACGTCGGATCTTTCAACGCAACCTGCTCCCCGACCTTAAGACCCTTTGCAATCAAGACTTCCTCCGGATTGCGCTTCGCAACTTCGACGGCAGTCTCTTCGAATTTCGATCCGCGCCGGACGTACACCACGGTCTGTCCGGCCTTGCGAAACACGGCGGTGGAAGGAACCACAATTCCATCTGGAATCTTCGCCACGGCAATGCGCACTTTCGCCCTCATGCCTGGTGAGAGACGCGCATCGCTGTCCGTAAGCGGCAAATCCACTGTGAAATCTTTCGGGAAAGGCCACCCCGCATTGAAATCGATGCTGGCCGTGGGACTGATTGCTTCGACGTGGCTTTCGAAACTCCTGTCCGGGATCGCGTCCATGCGCACGGTCGCTGCCTGGTTTGCCTTCAGTTGCCCGCGTTCCGCCTCTTCAACACGCGCGCTGATTTTCAGCGCAGTCGCGTCTGGCAGCTCCGCAATCGCCACACCGGGCCAGGCACGATCCCCGGGCTTGAAAGGTGTCGACCCGCCTTGCGGCTGCCAGTGATTCTGAAGCGCCACAACTCCATCCAAAGGGGCGTGTAGACTCAGAAAAGACAAGCTGCGTTCATCCTGCTGAACCTGAAACTTGGCCTGATCCAGTTTTTGTTTCTTGCTTGCCAAATCGGCTGCGGCGGATGATTTGTCCGCCTTGAGTTTCGCTTCCGCTTCTTTGAGTTTCTGCTCCGCGTCAATCACTTTCAGCTTCGCTTGCTCTCCATCGATTGCGGAAAGAATCTCCTGTTTGGTCGCATCAATCCGCGCTTTTTCTGCGTCGAACTTTGCCTTCATCACGTCTGTTAGGTCCTGCTCTTCTTTCAGCCTGGCCGCGGCTCGCGATTGCTGGATTTCCGCTTCCGCAGATTTCGCGCTCGATTGATCCTGCGCCAATTTCTGTTTAGTGGTCGTGGTATCAAACTCGACAATCAGATCCCCTTTTTTGACCTTTGCGGAATTCGCCACCAAATTGACGATCTGCAAATCACCAGCGGAATATGGCGCCGCAATAACCACAGAGCGAAGAGCCTTAACTTCCCCTTTAATCTCGAGCGTGTCCACGAACTCTTTGCGCTTAACCTCCGCCGTCGGAAGTGCAACCGTCGAGCTCGCCAGGCGAAATGCTCCAAGTCCCAAAGCGCTTAAAATTGCGAGTCCAACGCCCGCCACGATTTTTCTCTTCGGCTGCCATTTCTGAATGCCTAAAGTCATAGCAGCTCTCCTTCGGCGCGTCTCACTACGTCACCTTCCTGCAGGCCGGAGAGGACCACTACTTCGGAATCGTTGCTGGAACCCGTCTTCACCTGGCGTTTCTCAAAGGAACCGGGCGTTTTGATCCAAACGTACGAATTGCCCGACTCGAACTTTATGCACTGGCGAGGAACGATAAGAACTCTTTCCTCAGAGCTAAGATCCAGATCTAGCGCCGCGGAAAGATCGGGCAGAAGTCTTGGATCCGAGCCTTGAATCGAAAAACGTGCCGCAAACGTTCGCACCACTTCCGCGAATTGTCCGGGATGCCCCAATGGAGAGAGGTCCTCCAAAGTGGCGGCGAGTTCAATCCCGGGATATGCATCCAGATGCATCTTCGCGAGCTGGCCGGGATGCACACGCAGGATATCCACCTGGTTCATCTCAACCCGCACTTCCATTTGCGATGGATCCACTACCGCCATGAAAGGCACGCCGGGCCGCACTTGATCTCCCGTTTGCACCGTACCCATTCGTCCGCCCAGCCAGATTGTGTTGTGGACAACTACACCGTTCATCGGCGAATGTACGGTCATTTTGGCGGCATTGCTTTGTGCGTAGCGCATCGCCTCCTGGGCGCGGTCTCTCTGAATCTCCTGGATCCGGATGTTGGCTGCGGCGGCAGCCCGCTTCAATTGATAGGTTTCCCTCAGTTGCTTGAGCGTAGCTTCCGCTTCTTCCGCAGCTTCCTGATTCTTCTCCACATCAATGCGGGAAACAATTTCGTTTCGTTGCAACTCCAGTTGCGCCCGCTTTAGTTCGTCTTCCGCTTGCTTCAGCGCCGTGTCGTCTTTGGCCCGCGCGATCGCTTCGTCGGCCTGCTTTTGTGCCACTTGACCCACCAGGTTGTCGTACGTGCTTTTCTTGTCGAGGTAATCCTTCATTTGCGCCTGAGGATCGAACTCCACGAGCAAGTCGCCGGTCTTCACCTGCGACCCCGCGGGCGCAAGCCTGGTGACAATCATGGAACCCACTTGCGCTCCCTCCAGCCTTGGAGCGAGCACGGCAAAGGAGTGCGCAGCAATGGTGGTTCCGTTCAGACGGAGTCTTCTCGAAAAAGGCTTCCGCTGCACTTGAAAGACCGATTCTGCCGACGTTGGCGAAGCTTGTGCTTTTCTAAAATGAGCCGCGGAAAACAGGACTACGGCCAGGATCAAAAGGCCCATACCGGAAAGAAGGAGGGTTTTGCGCCTCTGGCCGAGCAATGATTTCAGGTTCATAGGCCCACTCGCACGCCCCGACGCCGCAGAGAGGTACCGCCTATCGGTCAATTGGAATTCGCATCCGGGCGAATGGTTGTTCTGCGCGGTTCAGAAAGTCCATTCGCTCAGCCCCCCCTCTTTTGGCGTTTTCAGTCGCAGCCCTTCCCTTCCTCGCAACATAATCATCTATAAAAGGCCCCAACTAATCCACTGCCAACTATATTGGACGTACCAGACCCTGCCGGGTCGCATGCGTATTGCGGACCAGCAACAAAACCAGAAGCATGCCCACGAACGGTACTAGACCAGCCACAAAGATAATCTTGTCGAAGGAGTGTGTGGCCATAGCCTGATTTGCGTCGGAGAAATACCCTACAAGGGCGGACGATACGATGGTTCCGATGCCAGCTCCCATCCCACTCATCCCGCTCACCGAAGCTACCGAATCCGCATGAAAAAGGTCCGAAGGCAAGACGTTGGCGATGGTTGAAAAAGCCGCATAACAAAATGTCGCCAACGCGAACAGAACCGTGATGAGCACAAGATTCACTGTGCCAGTCGTCGGAATAAGTAACATCACGCCAATCCCACCAAAAACTACCATTGCTTTCCGCGCGGCTCCCACGGACCACCCGCGCTTTATCAGCAATCCAGACACCACACCGCCAAAAAAGTTCCCGAGGTCGGCGGCGATAAACGGAATCCATACAGCGACAAGCTCGCTCTGGCGTGAGATTCGTTTGGTCAGCAGATAAATGGGGAACCAATCCGTGATGAAAAACCACACAGGATCCGTCAAGGCTTTGGAAATGATTGTGCCCCACGTCTGTGGCAGCTTCAGCAAATCTCGCCAGCGCTGGCGTAGCTGATCCGACGGTCTTTGCAAATCAACCGTATCCGTGGCAATTAATTCTCTTTCTTCAGGGCTAATCCTGGGGTGATCCTTCGGTTGGAAATACATCTTCCGCCAAACGATTAGCCACAAAAAACCGAGAAGCCCCGGCAGCACAAACGCCGGCTTCCATCCCCATCGAAAATAGATCGGCAGAACAATGAACGGAGCAACAGCACCACCTATGGACGATCCACTATCAAAAAGGGCCGCGGCCAATCCTCGCTCGCTCTTGCGAAACCATTCCGAAACAGCCTTTGTCGCGCCCGGCCAGTTGGCAGATTCTCCTGCCCCCAGCAGGAATCGAAAGGTCGCAAAACTGTAAAGGCCACCTGCGAGCGATGTACAAATAGAAACCAAGGAATACCACAATACGGAAATGCTAAGCCCGCGCTTCGTACCGACGCGATCGATCACTCTTCCGCAGACCGCTTGGCCCAGCGCATAGGCCACGCGAAAACAAATCAAAATCTTGGCGTAATCGGTATTTGTCCAGTGAAAGTCCTGCTTGAGGTATGGCGCAAGATTCGAAAGCGTTTGGCGGTCAATGTAGTTGATGACCGTCGAAGCAAATAACAATCCGCCAATCCACCAACGTAAATTTCGAATTGGACTTCGGCTAGTGGCTGATGGCGGCGATGTCATTTGGTTGGGATGCGCCTAACGTCCCTTGGCCACTGCCGCGCTGAGCAGCGACGCCGAATTCTTGTCCAGATAAATCGTCGCGTTTGCATGCTGCCGCAAAATGGACGCGGGAGCCATCGGACTAATTTCGCCTTCCATGCAAGCCTTCACAGCTTGTGCCTTTCGCCCATCCGGCACGGCGGCGATGATTTCTTTCGACTTCATGATTTGCCGCACGCTCATGGAAATCGCCCGCGCCGGAACGTCGGCAATCGAGGCAAACCATCCTTCATTTACTTGCTGTTTCCTGCACGGCTCATCCAACTCGACGATGATATAGGGCGCTTCCGTACGAAAATCCGCGGGAGGATCGTTGAACGCCAGGTGCCCGTTTTCTCCAATTCCCACAAACGCTACGTCAATCGGCGCCGAACTCAATTCAGCCCCGACGCGCAGAGCAACCTCGCTCGGATCTTTTTCTCCATCAAGAAAATGATATTTCGCAATTTTCGTTTTGCTGATCAGCCGCTCTGTTAGGTATTTTCGAAAACTAGCCGGATGTGTTATAGGCAAGCCCACGTATTCGTCCAAATGAAACATTTCCACGCGCGCCCAATCTATGTCTGGAGCCGCCGTTAGCGCATCCAAAAACTCAAACTGCGAAGCGCCCGTAGCGGCAATCAGGCGCGCACTTCTCTTTTCGTGAATCACTTTCCGTAGAACCCGCATAGCATGTTGCGCTGCTGCTTTGCTCAACAGCATTTTGTCGTCAAAAATCTCAATTCGCACGTCTAGCGTACCCTCCCCACTTCGACTTGATGGCTGGTCTCGCAAGCTTCATACAACGCCTCCACAAGCGCCAGACTTCGCCTTCCTTCAATTCCGGAACACCACGGTGTCGTATTCTTTTGAATAGCCTGAATGAAATCTTCCATCACCGCTTGATGCCCTCGAAAATCGCTTACCGTTGGCGAAGAAGCGCTGGGATTCTTGTCATCTCCCTGGCTCTGAAAATCCGCGGGATGCTTTCGCAGCTCCGCTGCGACCAATCTGTCATGTTCGATAATTATTGTTCCTTCTTGGCCGCTCAGCTCAACGCGCCGCGGATATCCCGGATACACGGAAGTGGTAGCCTGGAAAACCCCCGTCGCTCCATTGGCGAATTCCAGCAATGCAACCAGCGTATCTTCCGCTTCGATTTTGTGCAGCGCCGTTTTCTTTTGCGCTTGCACGCTCACAACGTCGCCCAACAACCAAAGCAGGAGATCCACCGTGTGAATCGCTTGATTGATTAAAGCTCCGCCGCCGTCCATTCCAATGGTGCCGCGCCATTTCGAATTTCCGTAATATTCCGCCGGCCGAAACCATTTCACGCGCGCATCCGCCAAAATCGGCTTTCCCAAAATCCCTGCGTCCATCCATTTTTTGATTCGAATGAGATCTGCTTTGAAACGATCCTGGAAAAATACGCCCAATTTGATTTTGCTTTCGGCTGCCGCAGCGATTAAAGCGTCAGCTGCGCGCGTGCTGACATCGAGTGGTTTTTCCGTAAGGACATGCAATCCGCGGCCAGCTGCGGCAATTCCCTGCTCTGCGTGCAAGCCCGAAGGGCTGCCGATCGCGACAAAATCCATCGGTTTGTGAGTCAAGAATTTTTCGAAGTCGGAGTAAGCATCAGCGCCAAACTCTGCCGCCATGCGTTTGACTTTTTCAGCATTCGTTCCGAAAACGGCGGCGATCGCGACACCAGGAATCGCCTGTGCGGCGCGCGCGTGCGTCTCTGAAATATTTCCGCCGCCGATAATGCCCACATGGATCGCCATTGAGGTCTCAGCAAGATACCTCAAATCGCCGCTCTGCACAGAGCTTTAACTGTAGGCGGATCTCACGGATGGCAAAGAAGCGAGCCGTTGCCGGGCGTAGTCGCTCCACGGGCTATTGGGATCGAGTTTGACGTAATTCAGCCAGTACTCTCGCGCTTCCGCGTGCGCGCTGATTCTGTCGCAGACCAAAGCCAAATTGTAAAGAGCATCGAGATTCCTGGGATCGAGCCGGACGGCAAATCGCAGATGTCGCCGCGCTTCCATAACGTCGCCGGCTTCTTCGAGAACACTTCCTAAATTTGCATGAGCCAGCGCGTTTTGCGGGTCGGAATCTACGGCGCGCTGAAAGTATTCGGAAGCTTTTTCGAGATTTCCCTGCTCGTAATAAAGCGTTCCGCAATTGATCAGCGCTTCGATTCTTTCCGGTTCCATTCGTAGGGTTTCTTCG
>Ga0126376_10000031_pt1 | contig 57435 bp, 53 predicted proteins | sample PanSoiMetPlot_15_FD_92760 | JGI IMG/M metagenome (GOLD analysis project Ga0126376, IMG submission 92760) | Tropical forest soil microbial communities from Panama - MetaG Plot_15 | ecosystem: Environmental > Terrestrial > Soil > Tropical forest > Bulk soil | place: Panama | collected 2016-02-17 | reverse complement strand
GCTTCCGCCGCGAACTCAGGCGTGAAGCAGAGTTCAAAAAAATCTCCAGCTTTCTCACGCAGCATTCGATATTCCGGCAGATAGCGACCAGCTTGCCGCATCAACCAGATCGGTGGTGGACTGCAACGTCGACGATTAAGAACTTCGAGAATCAGCTTTGTCACACGCGATATTCCATCATGGAGCTTCCTCTAAACATAGAACTTAAGAATCTTTGTTGTGATTGTTGGGATGTTGATTTGACTCGTACATTTCCGTCCACATGGTATCCACGTCGAGAAAGTTATGCTCGCCCTGTGGAGTAAATTGTGATCCATGTGATGCAATTCGAAAGTCTAAGCTTTATCGCTTGTTTCATCGGGTCTTTTAATTCGTCATCCAGATATGATTCACATTTACCCAGTGCGTTGGCCGATAATTGCCAACGGTCTCCTCACATTTATAGTGGGGAATGTCCGGGGGGTTTAGCCCATCGTGGGCTTGCACTTGGGTGCCACTCGTGGCCTTCTCACCAACAATCCACAGTTAGTCCTCTGCACCATGCCGCAGCGTACCGCTAGCTATTTCCATCTTCATCTCGTATCTGATGCGACCGGGGAGACGTTAACCACCGTCGCTCGTGCGGCGACGGCGCAATATACAAAAGTCTCGGCGGTGGAGCATATCTATCCTTTGGTCCGGACACAGAAACAACTCGATCGTGTACTGGCTGAGATCGAAGAGTCGCCTGGTATCGTCCTTTACACCCTGCTTGACGATGTGCTGCTGCAACGACTCGAAAATCATTGCCGCGAACTGAGCCTGCCCTGCTTGTCGATTCTGGGACCGGTCTTACAGCTGCTCCAGTCCTATCTTGGAACCGAAACCTCGCATCGTGTGGGGGCGCAACACACCCTGAACGCTGATTATTTCAAGCGGATCGACGCCCTTAACTACTCAATGTTGCACGATGATGGCCAGCATCTCGATGACTTGGAAGAAGCTGATGTGGTGCTCGTCGGGGTATCGCGTACGTCGAAGACGCCCACCTCGATTTACTTGGCGAACCGCGGCGTAAAGACCGGCAACGTACCGGTTGTGCCAGGGGTCGCGATCTCGAGGCATGTCGAGCAGCTCTCACGGCCGCTTGTCGTCGGGCTCTACGCAAGCCCGGAGCGGATCGTGCAAATCCGACAAAATCGGTTGCTCGGCCTCAGGGCGCATAACGACGGGGACCAATATATCGATCGCAAGGCGGTTGCCGAGGAGGTCGCGTTCTCGCGCAAGCTCTGTGCCAGGCACAACTGGCCGAGCATTGACGTAACCCGGCGCTCGATCGAAGAAACCGCCGCCGCAGTAATGAGCTTTCTAGCCGAACGCCGCCGCCAACCGGTCGCTTGAGCGATGCCACTTTGGCTCGCCCACGAACCGCTGGTCCTCGCGTCCAAGAGCGAGATCCGGCATGCCATCCTACGCCATGCCTGCGTCCCGATCGAGATTCAGGCTGCCGATATCGACGAGCGCGCGATCGAACAAAGCAGCACGGGCCGGGATGCGGGCGAAATCGCGGCGCTGCTCGCGCGTGAGAAAGCACGAGCCGTGGCCGCTCGCTTTCCCAGCCGGCTGGTGTTGGGCGCGGATCAGACGCTAGCGCTTGGCAACCGGCGATTCTCGAAGCCCAGCGATCGCGCCGGTCCGCGCAATCAACTCGAAGCCCTGCGCGGTCGAACGCACGAGCTTCATAGTGCGATCGCCCTGGCGCAAGGCAGCTCCATTCTGTGGGAACACCGTGAGCTTGCACGGCTCACCATGCGCGCCTTTTCAGATCAGTTCCTCGAAGCCTATCTCGATGCCGCGGGACCCGCTCTCACGGCAAGCGTCGGCGGCTACCAACTCGAGCGGCTCGGCATCCATCTTTTTGAGCGCATCGAAGGCGACCATTTCGTCATTCTTGGGCTGCCGCTCATGGCGCTCCTACAATATTTCCGTCAGGCCGGCTGGCTGGCTGGGTGAATTGTCAGACAGCTTGGGCTATGGGGGCGTCATGTTCATTCTCGGTCTCACCGGCTCCCTCGGCATGGGAAAATCGACGACGGCACGGTTCTTTGCCGAGGAAGGCGTACCGGTGCACGACGCCGACGCGGTCGTCCATCGCCTGTACGAAGGACAGGCTGCCGCCGCGATCGAGGCGGCATTTCCCGGCACAACCGCGGGCGGCAAGGTCGACCGCGCGGAGCTGGCCGCGCGGGTCCTGGGCGACAGCGGAGCACTCAAACGGCTCGAAACAATCATTCATCCCCTGGTGCAAGAGGCCGAGCGACGCCTTTTGGCCGAAGCCGACGCGCGCGGCGAGGAGGTCGCGGTTCTCGATTTTCCACTCTTATTCGAGACCGGTGGCGAGGAACGGGTCGATGCCGTGGTCGTGGTATCCGCGCCACCGGAGGTGCAACGCTCGCGCGCGCTCGAACGCCCCGGCATGACGGTGGACAAACTCGACGCCATCCTCGCGAAGCAGATGCCGGATGCTGAGAAGCGGCGGCGGGCCGATTTCGTCGTGGATACATCGCACGGCCTCGAGGCGGCGCGCGCGCAGGTGCGTGCGATCCTCAAGGCGATTGCTAGAATGCCGAGGCGGCGCAAGTGATTCGTCAGCTGCGGGCATCAAGATGGAAACGTTGCCGTGCGCGAAATCGTACTCGATACCGAGACCACGGGACTCGATCCCTTTCAAGGCCACCGGGTGGTAGAGATCGGCTGCATCGAGCTCGTCAACCGCATCCCGACGGGGCAGAGCTTTCATCGCTATCTCAATCCTGAGCGCGAGGTGCCGTCCGAAGCCGTTGCGATCCACGGCCTGTCGACCGAGTTTCTCAAGGACAAGCCGTTCTTCGCCGAGATCGTCGAGGACTTGATCGCATTCATCGGCGATGCGCCGCTTATTGCGCACAACGCGGTGTTTGATCTCGCCTTTCTCAATGCCGAACTCGAGCGTGCCGGCAAACTGCTCCTCGCGCGCGAGCGGGTGCTCGATACGCTGCTGCTGGCGCGCCGCAAATACCCGGGAGCGCCAAACCGCCTCGATGACCTTTGCGCGCGGTTTGCAATTGATAATTCACATCGCACCAAGCACGGCGCGCTGCTCGACGCCGAACTTCTCGCGGACGTCTATCTCGAGCTGATTGGGGCCCGGCAGGCGCAGCTTGTCCTCGTGGAGATGGGAGTGGGCGCGACGGTCGCGACGGCCGGTCCAGCCGCCGTGGTCCGTCCCGAGGCGCTCGTGGTGCGGTTGAGCGAGGAGGAGCGCGAGGCGCATCTCGCCTTTATCGCAACGCTTGGAGAAAGTGTGATCTGGCGCGACTATCTCAGCCTGCCGGCCGCAGCCGCCTGAAATTTGCAGCGAGCTCGATCCCTAATCATAGCGGTACCACAAATCGCGTGGGCCCGCTCAGGATCTTCTAGCTCGACGACGTGGTTGCTTGCGCGGCCTGCATTTGCGTCGCCCGCTGCTGATACAGCGCGACGAAATCGACAGGGTCGAGCAACAGCGGGGGAAAACCGCCGTTGCGCACCGACGTTGCGACGATCTCGCGCGCGAATGGGAACAACAAGCGTGGACACTCGATCATGACGAGCGGCTGCAGCGTCTCGGCCGGTACGTTCTGGATCCGGAAAACGCCTGCGAACGTCAGATCGAATGCGAACAGCACCGTTCCCGCGCTCTCGGCCTTGCCTTCGAGTTTAAGCGAGATTTCGTAGTCCGTCTGCGCGAGTTGTTGGGCGCCGACATTGATTTGAATGTTGATCGCAGGCTGCGTTTGCGGCGGCGTCAACGAGCGAGGCGCGTTGGGATTCTCGAACGAGAAGTCCTTGATATACTGGCCGAGCACCGTGAGCTGCGCTTGGGTTTGCTGAGCGCTTGGGCTCGGCGCGGGTCCGCCATTGCCGGTGGTCGCCATCGACTGTCCCCTCTCACTGCACACAAATGAACGCAGTCGGCGGCGTGGCTAACACAGGCACTCCAGTCGGACAAGGATTTCACATCCCTGGGCGCGGACTTGCGCGCCCCGCCCGCGGCCCTTTCTAATGCCCGGAAATATCAGACGGAATCTGGTGATGCGGTCCCCTGCCGTTTCGCGATGCCCGTCCCAAGCGGGTGTAAAGCGCAACTTCGCTGCTCGAGATTGACGCGGGCGGACCTTCTAGAACCTGCGTTTGAGGTGGCGGTGAAAGGCTCGCCGCGCTGTGTCCGGCCCAACCATGGCGCGAGGATGAAGCCCCTCGCTGCGCGACTGAAAGATGAGCAATCCGATTAATCTCCATTTAACCAAGGACATCGGGCTATTCCTGCGGCGGCTTTTAGGTCACAAGCCTTGTTGGCGCCATGGTTCGGATCGTCTATGGTCGCGCCGGTGCGGCGCATGCACCGGGCTCGGGCAACAGGCCTCTGGATCAGCGCGGTCGCGCACTTACATAACTGATGCGGGAACCGCCTCTGCTTCTGCAGATTTCCTGTCTGCCTTGCCAGTGATCCCGCGGTTCCCTCACGGCGGTCGAGAGCGTGCGAGACGTGTTCGACATCTACACCATCATCTTCTTGGCGCTGGCAGTGTTCATCTTCCTGCGCCTGCGAAGCGTGTTGGGCCAGCGCACGGGCCGCGAGCGGCCCCCTTACGACCCGTATTCCCCCCGCGATGCCATGCGCGGAGCGACCAACGATAATGTGGTCACGCTGCCCGGCCGCGCCGGTGATACCGCGCAAAAGCCGGTCGAGCCCGTCGACCCGGCCGAGCGCTGGAAGGGCATCGCCGAAACCGGATCAGCGCTGGCGGCTGGGCTCGATTCGATTGCCCGGGAAGACAAGACTTTCGACGTCAAACATTTCATTGCCGGCGCGCGTGCCGCCTATGAAATGATTGTCTTGGCTTACGCCGAAGGCGACCGCCGCACGCTCAAAAATCTGCTCGCGCGCGAGGTCTATGATGGATTCGAAGCGGCCATCAGGGAGCGCGAGAACAAAGGCGAGACCGTCGAGTCCCGTTTCGTCGCCATCGACAAGTCCGACATCGCCGGCGTCGAACTGCGCGGCCGCACGGCGCAAATCACGGTGCGCTTCGTCTCGCAGCTGATTTCGGTGACCCGCGACAAGGCCGGCAATGCGATCGAGGGCAATCCGGACAAGGTGACCGACGTCACCGACGTGTGGACCTTCGCGCGCGACCTCTCCTCGCGCGACCCCAATTGGAAGCTCGTCGCCACAGAAGCCGGGCAGTAACCGGGGCGGAACGCCATGCCGGCGCGCTTGTGCGTCTTCCTCGGAAGCATCGCCGTCGCGGCATTCTGGCTCGCCGGCCCGCTTTGCGCGCAATCGGCCGACGAGCCGTTCAAGCTCGCCGATAGTCAGCTCGAGCCGGTCAAGTGGGCCGACGTCGTCGGCTGGGCAGCGGATGATCACCTCGCGGCTTTTGCGGCTTTCAAGGCCAGCTGCCAGACCTTTCGCAACATCAAGCAGCCTTCCGATGAGCGGCCGATGTTCAACGCGCTCGGGGACGTCTGCCGGCGGGCGGCAGGCGTGCGGCCGGCCGATAAAGCGGCCGCGCGCCGTTTCTTCGAGGATAATTTCCGGCCGATTGAGATCGTGCGGCTCGGCGAGACGCAGGGTTTTTTGACCGGTTATTACGAGCCGATCGTCGAGGGCTCGCGCTTTCCCAATCCCGAATTCCACGTCCCGCTTTATCGCCGTCCGCAGGATCTCACCGCGGCCGGCTTAAAGCCCGGGGTCGAATTTCCCAACAAGGGTGTGCTCGTCGGCCGGCGCAATGAAAAGAACGAGATCGTGCCTTATCACGATCGCGGCGCAATCGAGGCCGGCGCGCTCGATGGACAAAAGCTCGAAATCTGCTGGCTCCGCGATCCATTCGAGGCGCTGGCGATTCAGATCCAAGGCTCGGCACGCGTGATCCTCGAAGACGGCACGCCGCTGCGCATCAATTACGATTCCCACAACGGTTACCCCTATACCGCCGTCGGACGCGTACTCATCGAGCGCAATCTCGTTCCGCGCGAGGAAATGTCGATGCAGCGCATCCGCGACTGGATGGCCGCCAACCCCGACGACGCGCCGAAAGTGCGTGCGACCAACCGCTCCTACATATTCTTTCGCATCACCGGGCTGTCGAACGAAGGCGAACCCGTCGGCGCGGGGGGTGTTCCGCTTGTGCCCGGGCGCTCGATCGCGGTCGACAAGATTCACGTCTACGGCACGCCGTTCTTCATCGACGCGAGCTTGCCGATCGAGAGCGCGAAACCGACGACCCCCTTTCGCCGGCTGATGATCGCGCAGGATACCGGCTCGGCGATCGTCGGGCCGGCGCGCGCCGACCTCTATTGGGGGGCCGGCGATGATGCCGCCCGGATCGCCGGCCGCATTCGCCACGCCGGCCGCTTCGTCATGCTGCTCCCGCGCGAGCTCGACATGGTCGAAGCGGGAAAACACATGCCGCTCCCGGTGCCGAAGCCGCCGATCCCCGAGGTCGAAGTCAAACGGGAGCAGAGCAAGTCCAAGCAGGCCTCCAGCAAGGGCGAGGAGGAAGGCCGGGGAAAGAAATTGCGCCGCCAAGTTGGCCCCGTGCGATGGCGGCCGCGAACATGAGCGAAGCCAAGCGCGGCTCGCGGCGGCTCAATCCCGAGGAGCGCAAGCTCTGGGGCGAGATCACCCGCTCGGTCGCGCCTATGCGGCGCGTGCCGGCCGAGCGGACGTCTATGGACGCGGGTGGCAAAGCGGCGCCTTCGAGCAAGGCTGCGCCGCGCGTCGCGCCGGCCATCACCAAGTCCGCGCCGCGCCTCGAGCCGTTCGACCGGCGGCTCAAGGCGCGCCTCGCGCGCGGTAACGAACCGCTCGATGGCCGCATCGATCTTCACGGCAAGACGCAGACCGAAGCTTATGCGGCATTGCTCGCGTTTGTGCAGCGAGCGCAGGAGGGCGGTGCCAAATTCGTCCTGGTGATTACCGGCAAGGGCCGCGCGCACGACGAGTTAAGCGAGCGCGGCGTGCTCAAGCGCCAAGTCCCACAGTGGTTGCGACTGCCGCAATTCCGCGCCTACGTTTCGGGCGTGGAGGACGCCCATGTCGGCCACGGCGGCGCCGGGGCGCTCTACGTGCGCATCAGGGGTCAGAGACCAGGAACCGGGAAATCTCCCGGCTCCTGACCCCTTGTTTCCTTAAAGCCTACTTTTAGCTGGTGACGACCACCGTCGTGCCCCAGCCGACCCGGTTATAGAGGTCGAGCACGTCCGCATTGTGCATGCGAATGCAGCCGTAGGAGACGAACCCGCCGATCGAGCCCGGGTTATTCGTGCCATGGATGGCATACTCTCCCCCGCCGCTGAGCGTCAGCGCGGCCGCCCCCATGGGATTGCTCGGACTTCCGCCTGGGATCACGTTCGGCAGCGAAGGCTTGTCGCGCTTGACCTCGGCGGGTGGCGACCAGGCCGGGCGCAATTGCTTGCTGCTGATATAGGCCGTGCCCGTCCACTGCTTGCCGACCCGGCCGACGCCGACCGGATAGCGCACGGCCTTGCTGTTGCCGAGCACGTAATAGAGCGCCCGCTCGTTGGTTTTCACCACGACGGTGCCGCTCGAATACGAGCCCGAAAATCCGACGATTTCGCGTGCCTGCGCCAACTGCGGCATGGTCGCAGCCAGCGCGCATGCGGCCGCGGCGGCCGCAACTGAGCGTGACAGATGCATGATTTGACCGTGTTTTTTTTGCCCGTTAATCCCCTCGATCGTCGGCGCCCGACAATCCGCTTGGATTCCCCTCATGCAGGCGGCGACGGATCATTAACTATAATAATCGAATCGATCGAAAAGCTCAGGGAAAACCGCGCGTCGGCAGCAGCGACGCGCAAAATCCCAACAACTGTGCTCCGCGCGCCACGTCGCGACGCCACATCAATGAGCGCGCGTCCGCCAACGCGGACTTCAGCGAACGGGAGTCAGTGCAAGCGACAAGCTCGGTCTGCTCCCTCTCCCGCTTGCGGGGGAGGGTTGGGGAGGGGGTCAAATAGAGATCTATCATGTTGCGTGCCCCCTCCCTGTCCGTCCCCCCCCGGCAAGCGGGGGAGGGGACGGTGTGGCACTGCTCGTCGTAGTCGCACCAGCGATGGTTCATTCGCAGGCGGGCCCCGCTACGCGTGGGCCTTGCGGTTCTGCCGGTTGCCGACGAGATCCTCGACCACGCTCGGGTCGGCCAGCGTCGAGGTATCGCCGAGATTGCCGTACTCGTCTTCGGCGATCTTGCGCAGGATTCTCCGCATGATCTTGCCCGAGCGCGTTTTCGGCAGGCCCGGCGCGAACTGAATGAGGTCGGGCGAGGCGATCGGGCCGATTTCTTTGCGCACCCAGGCGACCAATTCCTTGCGCAGCTCTTCGCTCGGCTGTTCGCCGGTCATCAGCGTGACATAGGCGTAGATGCCCTGGCCCTTGATGTCGTGCGGGTAGCCGACCACGGCCGCCTCCGACACTTTGGCATGTGCCACCAGCGCGCTCTCGACCTCGGCAGTGCCGAGGCGATGGCCGGCGACGTTGATCACGTCGTCCACGCGCCCGGTGATCCAGTAATAGCCGTCGGCGTCGCGCCGGCAGCCGTCGCCGGTGAAGTATTTGCCGGGATACGCCTTGAAATAGGTGTCGACGAAGCGCTGGTGGTCGCCATAGACCGTGCGCATCATCCCCGGCCAGGAATCCGTGATGCAGAGGTTGCCGGTGCCGGCGCCCTCGAGCGCCTTTCCGTCTGCGTCGACGATCTGCGGAACGATGCCGAAGAACGGATTTGTCGCCGAGCCCGGCTTGAGCCGCGTGGCGCCGGGCAGCGGAGTGATGAGAATCCCGCCCGTTTCCGTCTGCCACCACGTGTCCACGATTGGGCAGCGGTCCTCGCCCACCACGTGGTAGTACCACTCCCACGCCTCCGGATTGATCGGCTCGCCCACGGTGCCAAGCAGCCGCAGCGACTTGCGCGAGGTTTTCTTCACCGGCGCGTCGCCCGCTTGCATCAGCGCCCGGATCGCGGTCGGTGCGGTGTAGATGATGTTGACTTGGTGCTTGTCGCAAACCTCCCAGAACCGCGAGGTCGTGGGATAGTTCGGCACGCCCTCGAAGATCATGGTGGTCGCGCCGTTCGCCAGCGGGCCGTAGAGGATGTAGCTGTGGCCGGTCACCCAGCCGACGTCGGCGGTGCACCAGTAGATGTCGCCGTCGTGGTAATCGAAAATCAACTGGTGCGACATCGCCACGTAGACGAGATACCCGCCGGTGGTGTGCAGCACGCCCTTCGGTTGGCCGGTCGAGCCCGAGGTGTAGAGGATGAACAGCGGGTCCTCCGCCTTCATGTGCTCGCACGGACACTCGGATGTCACGACCTTGGCGGCCTCGTGGTACCAGACGTCGCGTCCGGGCTGCATGTCGACGGGAGCGCCCGTGCGGCGCACGACGATCACGTGATCGACGCCGCCGACCTTGTCGATGGCGGTATCGGCATTGGCCTTGAGCGGCACCTTGCGTCCGCCGCGCACGCCTTCGTCGGCCGTGATGATGACGTTTGATTTGCAGTCGGCGATGCGCCCGGCGAGTGAGTCCGGCGAGAAGCCGCCGAACACCACGGAATGGATGGCGCCGATGCGCGCGCAAGCGAGCACGGCATAGGCGATCTCGGGAATCATCGGCAGATAGATCGTGACCCGGTCGCCCTTCTTGACGTTGCGATTGCGCAGGATGTTGGCGAATCGGCAGACCTCGTCGTGCAGCTCCCGATAGGTAATGTGCTTGGACTCTTTGGGATCGTCGCCTTCCCAGATGATCGCGGTCTGCTTGGCGCGCTTGGCAAGATGCCGGTCGATGCAGTTGTAGGCGGCGTTGAGCACGCCGTCCTCGAACCATTTGATCGCGACATTGCCGGGAGCAAACGAGCTGTTCTTGATCTTGCTCGGCGCCTTGTACCAATGCAGGCGCTTGGCTTCTTCGGCCCAAAAACCGTTCGGATCCTTGAGCGAGCGCGCGTACATCTCCTTATATTTATCGGCGTCGATATAGGCGCGTTTTTTCCACTCCGGCGGAACGTCGTAAATTTTCTCGGACATAACCTCCTCCAAGCACCGCGCCGGGAAGCACCCTACGCAATATTCTCTCTTGTTCGGGCCGTCGCCCGAAGGGCTCGTCCATGCCATTATGCGACGGTCGCCGCAGAAGCGACAAGTCTAGGGACGTTCGACTTTGGTTGTCGTCGTGCGCCGGCGTGCGGCAAAATGACGGGCGGCGGCCTCTAGCCGGGAACACTGCCTCATGCGTTGTGTTGTGTTTTCTCTGATCCGTATCGCGCTCGCGGCCGCGCTTGCGATGCTCGCGAGCGCAGCACCTGCCGAGACCTATCCGGCACGGCCAATCCGGCTCTTGATATCGTTCCCGCCGGGCGGCGCCTCCGATCTCATCGCGCGCACCTTGGGGGCGCCCTTGAGCGCGCGGCTCGGCCAGCCGATCGTGGTGGAGAACCGGCCCGGCTCGAACGGCAACCTCGCCGGCGAGCTCGCCGCGCGCGCGGCGCCCGACGGCTATACGCTGCTGCTGGGCCCCAGTTCGCTCCTCGCCGTCAATCCGCACCTCTACGCCAGGATGGCGTTCGATCCGCTCAAGGAGCTGTTGCCGGTGGCGAGCCTGGTGCTGAACGAGCTGATCCTGGCGGTCAACCCAGCGCTTGCGGTCAAGAGCTTTCAAGATTTCATCGCGCTGGCGCGCGCGGCGCGGCCACCGTTGTTCTACGCCTCGATCGGCAACGGCAGTGAGCATCACCTCGCCATGGAATTTCTCAAGCAGCAGGCCGGCATCGACCTCGTGCATGTGCCGTACCGCGGCGGCGGCCCTGCAGCGATCGGCGTCATGGCCGGCGATGTCGCCGCCATGTTCGGCGGCGGCTCGGTCGCGCCGCTCATCCAGTCGGGCAAGCTCAGGGGGTTGGCGGTGACCGGGCAGCGGCGCTCGCAGCTATTGCCCGAATTGCCGCCGATTGCCGAGTTCTATCCCGGCTACGAAGTGACGATTTGGCAGGGGCTGTTCGCGCCGATCGGCACGCCGCCCGCGATCGTGCAGCGGCTGCGCGACGACATGGGCGCGGTTCTCGCGCAACCCGATATCGCGGAAAAGCTCGCCGTCGCCGGATCCGGTGAGCCTTACGTCACCACGCCGTCCGACTTTTTGGCGCGCATCCGCAGCGATTACGCGCGCTACGGCAAGCTGATCAAGGACGCTGGCCTCGCGGTTGATTAATCCAGCGTGCGCCGAGACCGCGCTGCGTCGGAGCCACGCTATGATCCCGTCACGTGTGCCGAGAGGAGGCCTTTCATGCGCAAGTGTTCATGGACGCTGATTGTGTGCCTGACGGTGTTGTTCGCCGTTACTCCCGTGCGCGCGCAAACGCCCTCGCCCGATGCGATGGCGGCGGCGCGCACTGATCGTCACCATGCACGCGGTCGATTATTTCAAAGCCACCATGCCGGCCCTCATGCAAGCGATGAAGCCCGCGATCGCTCAGAACCGGCCGGAAGTCGAGCGCGATTACGATGCGATGGTCCCGCTTGTGCTGGAGGGCATGAATACCCGGATGAACGACCTCATCGAGCAGGTTGCGGTGCTTTATGCCAAAAATTTCACCGCCGATGAACTGCGCGAGGCGGTTGCGTTCTATCGCGGGCCGACCGGCCAAAAGATCGTGCAGAAGCTGCCGGCGATCACGCAGGAGAGCATCCTGATTGGACAACGATGGGGACAATCGATCGGTGGTGAGCTGCACGGGCGAATGATCGACGAGCTGCGCAAGCGCGGCCACAATATTTCAGCTGGCAGCGACCCACAGACGCACATCAGCGTTCCGCAATTTTCGTTCTGCGGATTACATAGTGTTGGATGCTTGATCACGCCCCGCGCTGGGTCTGCACCCTCCCCCGCTTGCGGGGGAGGGGTGGGGAGGGGGCACGTTCAATGACAGCTGCGATCGTTTCCAGAACGCCCCGCCGGTTCGTCATGACGTCGTGATTGTTGAAGCGCAGAACGCGAAAGCCTTTGGCGGCCAGATACGCATCTCGACGAGCGTCGCGCTGCTCTTGTTTTGATTCGAAGTGCTGTCCGCCGTCGAGCTCAATAAGAAGCCTTGCGGCGTGACAGACGAAATCCACCACGTACGGCCCGATTGGAGCCTGACCACGAAAACTCGCGCCGTTCATGCGATGAGCACGCAGGGCCGACCAAATGATCTGTTCGGCGTCCGTTGAATTCGCCCGCAGCGATCGCGCGCGGACACGCCGCTTCCTCGAGATATGCCAACGGGGTCCTTTTGGCAGCTCAATCATTCTGCCCCCTCCCTAACCCTCCCCCGCAAGCGGGGGAGGGAACGCGCCGAGTTTGCGGCGAGATCGGCCTGTGCCCGCGTTGCGGCTACATCAATCCTTCACGCCGCCGAGCGCGCACACGATCTTCCATTCCTGCGCGGTGACCGGCTGCACCGACAGGCGCGGATGTTTGGCGAGCGACATGGCTTTGAGCCGCGCGTCGGCCTTGACCGCCGCAAGCGTCACCGGTTTTGCGAATGGCTTGACCGCCTTGACGTCGACGGCGACGAAAACGCCCTTCTCGTCCGTTGGGTCGCGGTAGCTTTCGCGGATCACTTCGACGATGCCGACGACCTGCTTCTCCTCGCCGGTGTGATAGAAGAGCGCGTGCTCGCCCTTCTTCATCGCTTTGAGATTTCCGCGCGCGATGAAATTGCGCACGCCGGTCCACGGCTCGCCCTTGGCGCCGCGCTTGACCTGATCGTCCCAGGAGAACGTCTCCGGCTCGGTTTTCAAAAGCCAATACGCCATCGGTCTCACTGTGCTGGATTGGTTACGTCACGGATCGTCGAGATTAAAGCGCGTTCTTCTTAACTGCTGCAACGACCTCCACGCGCATGACAGTGCCGCGGACTCCGTGTGCACCCCTCCCCCGCTTGCGGGGGAGGGACGATGGGGCCGATGAGCCGCAGCCTTTTGAGAGGGCGCGTTACCCCTCCGCGCGGAATGGCCGAGTCAGCAATGTTTCGGTCGCCGCGTCCACGCTGGCGCGGCCGGCGAGAATATCGCAGACGGCGCTCGCAATCGGCATGTCGATGCCTTTGTCGTTTGCCATCTCGACCAAGACCGGAGCGGTGAAGATTCCTTCGGCGAGCGCATGCGGAGCCTGCGCCTTCTCGCCGCGGCCGAGTGCAACGCCATACGAGAAGTTGCGCGACTGCGAGCTCGAGCAGGTGAGGATCACGTCGCCAAGTCCGGACAGGCCGGTCAGCGTCTCCGCCCGCGCGCCGAAGGCGCGGCCGAAGCGCGCGAGCTCGGCAAAGCCGCGCGTCACCAGCGCGGCGGCGGCGCTCGCGCCAAGCCCGCGGCCGGCGACGATGCCGGCGGCGATCGCCAGCACGTTCTTGGCGGCGCCGCCGATCTCGACCCCGCGCACGTCGGTCGAATGGTAGGGCCGTAGCACCGGCGAGCCGAGCGCGCGGGAAAGCGCCGCCGCCACCGCCTCCTCGCGCGTGGCGAGCGTCACCGCGGCAGGCATGCCGCGCGCGACTTCGGCGGCAAAGCTCGGGCCCGAGAGGATCGCGGGCAGCGCCGCGGGTGCGCTTTCGGCGATCACCTCGCTCATAAAGCGCCGCGTGCCGCGCTCGATGCCCTTGGCGCAGGCGATGACCGACGTGCCCTCGCGCAGCATCGGGGCGATCGCGCGCGCCGCCGCGCGCATCGCTTGCGAGGGCACCGCCAGCAGGATGGCATCGCAGCCGGAAAGCTCCGCCCCCATCGGGGCGACCGCAACGCGGTCGTCGAGCCGCACGCCAGGGAGCCGCGGGCTCTCGCGCGTCTTTGCAAGCACGTCGGCGCCATTGCGCGCGGCGAGCAGCACGCTGCGGCCTGTGCGCGCGATTGCGTTGGCAAGCGCGATGCCCCACGCGCCCGCTCCGACAACCGCGATGCGATCCAATGCCATGGCGTCAGCAGTTTAGGGCGCGCGGCGAACTCGGTCTGCTCCCTCCCCCGCTTGCGGGGGAGGGGTGGGGGGGTGAGCAGGCGCGAATCTTTTTGCATGCCCCCTCCCTGTCCCTCCAGCCGAAGTCGGATTTATCCGACTTCGGCCAGTTCATATGTGGCCGAGCTCGGGTAAACCCGAGTTCGGCTGCAAGCGGGGGAGGGGACGATGTGGCACGGTCGGTGTTCATGGGTCCCCGCTTGCGCGGGGACGACAGCCCTATTCATTGCCCGTCGTTGGTTGATTGACCTCCGCCATTTCGGCGTTCGGCTCCCGCCCTGGCCCCGCCACCTCGGCGAGCGGCCAGCGCGCGTGCGGGGCGGCGTCGAGCGTATCAGTCAAGCCCAGCGCCAGGCGTTCCGCGCCGGCCCAGGCGATCATGGCGCCGTTGTCCGTGCACAGCGCCGCCGGCGGCACCACGAGCACCGTGCCGGTCTCGAACGCGACCTGATGCAAGACTTTGCGGATCGCCTGGTTGGCGGCAACCCCGCCCGCCGCGACCAGCGCGTTCGGCTTGCCATAGGCGTCCCGAAACAGTTTCAACCCCGCGCGCAGGCGATCGGCGACGACCTCGACCACGCTCTGCTGAAAGGACGCGCAAAAGTCGCGCACGTCGGCCTCGCTCAGCGGCGCAACTCTGTCCGCCTCAACGCGCAGCGCCGTTTTGAGTCCGGACAGGGAAAAGTCGGCGTGCGGCCGTCCGAGCATCGGCCGCGGCAGGTAGAAGCGCGTCGGATTGCCGGTGGGCGCCTCGCGCTCGACCTGCGGGCCGCCGGGGTAGGAGAGCCCAAGCAGCTTTGCCACCTTGTCGAAGGCTTCGCCGATGGCGTCGTCGACGGTGGTGCCGAGGCGCACGTACTGCCCGACGCCGAGCACGGCGACGATCTGGGTGTGGCCGCCGGAGGCGAGAAAGAGACAATAGGGAAACGGCGTCGCCTCGGTGAGCCGCGCGGTGAGCGCGTGCGCCTCGAGATGATTGACCGCGATCAGCGGTTTTTCGGCGACGAGCGCAATCGCCTTGGCGGTGGTCAGCCCCACGATCACGCCGCCGATCAGCCCGGGTCCCGCGGCGGCGGCGACGCCGTCGAGCGCGGCGAAGTTTTTTCCGGCTTCGTCCATCGCCTTGGCGATGATGAGGTCGAGCGCCTCGACGTGGGCGCGCGCCGCGATTTCCGGCACCACGCCGCCGAACGCGGCATGCGCCTCGATCTGCGAGAGCACGACGTTTGCGAGAATCCGGCCAGGCCCCAGCGGCAGCCGCTCGACCACCGCCGCGCCGGTCTCGTCGCAGGTTGTCTCAATGCCGAGCACCAGCATTCAACGCTCCGTTCGATCGCGCCGCAAACTCAGTCTGCTTTCTCCGCGCGCTCGCTCTGCTCTCTCCCCGCACTCGGTCTGCTCCCTCCCCCGTTTACGGGGGAGGGGTGGGGAGGGGTGGGGAGGGGGAATACAACAAGATTCGTGCGTACGTGCCCCCTCCCTAGCCCTCCCCCGCAAGCGGGGGAGGGGACGCACCGAGTGTGCTGCGCGGCTTGCAGCGAGTAGCGCGGGCATATCCCCGATTTCGCTCCTTCTCCATCCGCGCTACCGTGTTTCCCCGGCTGCGACCGGCCTAGCATCGCGAGGTCATCGCGTGCAATCGGCAAAGCCTACGCCATCCTTCCCGCTCGTCATCGGTACGCGCGGCAGCCCGCTCGCGCTCGCGCAAGCGCAGCTCGTGCGCGAGCGCCTCGCCGCCGCGCACGCGCTTGCCGCCGACGCGATCACGCTCGAGGCGATTCACACCACCGGCGACAGGATCCGCGACCGGCCGCTCACCGACGCCGGCGGCAAGGGCCTCTTCACCAAAGAGATCGAGGAGGCGCTCCTCGCCGGCGCCGTCGACCTTGCCGTGCATTCCGCCAAAGACATGCCGACCTTCCTGCCGGGCGGCCTCGCCATCGCCGCGGTGCTGCCGCGCGAGGACCCGCGCGACGTCTTCATCGGCCGCACCACAAAGACTTTTGCCGAGCTGCCGCGCGGCGCCCGCGTCGGCACCGCCTCGCCGCGCCGGGCGGCGCTCCTCAAGCGGCTGCGCGGCGACCTCGCGGTCGTGCCCTTGCGCGGCAACGTCGAGACGCGGTTGCGCAAGCTTGCCGAGGGCGAGGTCGACGCCATCGTGCTCGCGCTCGCCGGCTTGAAGCGGCTCGGGCTTGCCGATGCCGCAACGGCGCTGCTCTCGGTCGACGAATTTTTGCCGGCGGTCGGGCAGGGGATCATCGCGATCGAGGCGCGCGGCGACGATGATCGCGCGTTTGCGCTGCTGCGCTCCATCAGCCACGCCGCGACCGCGGCGGCGTTGTGCGCCGAGCGCGCCTTTCTTGCCGTGCTCGAAGGCTCCTGCCGCACGCCGATCGCGGGGCACGCCGCCGTCGCCGCGGGCCGCCTCGCGTTCCGCGGCTTGATCGCAAAACCCGACGGCAGCGAAGTGTTGGAGGCGCAGCGCCACGGCGCCGCTGCCGCTGCCGCGCGCCTCGGCGCCGAGGCCGCGCGCGAGCTCAAACTCTCCGCCGGCGCCGATTTCTTCGCGGCGGTGTGAGGTGATGGTGGAACATTTGAATCTGAGCTTTGCATCCAAACTCCGTTCATTCCCGCGAAAGCGGGAATCCAGGAATGACTGGGTCCCCGCTTTCGCGGGGACGAACGGTGAGGCGATGTGCGGTTTGAAGCGGGGTGAGGTGATGACCGTGCGGCACACTCGGTCTGCTCCCTCCCCCGCTTGCAAACCGAACTCGGGTTTACCCGAGTTCGGCCGCTTCTTAACTGGCCGAAGTCGGATAAATCCGACCTCGGTTGGAGGGGTGGGGAGGGGGCACCTACACTCCGCTCGAGCCTTGTTGCATGCCCCCTCCCTAACCCTCCCCCGCACGCGCGGGAGGGGACCCACCGAGTCCGCCGCACCACTCATGCACCACAACCACCGTGTGTCGGCGTGCGGCTCCTGGTGACCCGCCCCGAGGCTGACGGCGCGCGCACCGCGGCCGCCCTGAGCGCGCGCGGCCACACCGTCATGGTTGCGCCGCTGTTGCACGTCGCGCCCGTGGCCTTCGCGCTGCCCCGGCAACAATTCGACGCGGTGGTGCTCACCAGCGCGAACGCCACGCGCGCCCTTGCCGCGCACCCCGCGCGCGCCACGCTCACCGCGCTCCCGGCATTCACGGTGGGCCGCCACACCGCGGCGGCCGCGCGCGCCGCAGGCTTTCGCGACGTCACCTTCGCCGAGGGCGACAAGGAGGATCTGGCCGCGCTGTTGCGCGCGCGCGCCGGCAAACATGCGTTGCTCTATCTCGCCGGCGAGGATCGCGCCGGCGATGCTGCGGATTGGGGCGTGCCGGTGCTCACCATGGTCGCCTATCGTGCGCGCAAGGACGAGCGCTTCTCGCCGCCCGTTGCCGCGGCGCTCGCGCAAAGCGCGCTCGACGGCGTGCTCCATTTCTCGCGCCGCAGCGCGCAGGCCTATGTCGATTGCGCCGCGCGCGAGGGAAGCTCCGCGCTCGCGCCGGTGCATTTCTGTCTCTCCCGCCAGGTCGCGCAGCCGCTTCGCGCCGCCGGCGCCGCGACCATCCGCATCGCGCCGCGCCCCGACGAGGCGGCGCTGATCGAGCTTGTGGGGGAGGCGTGACGTCACGATGCTGCTGCCGCACACGCGGTCTGCTCCCTCCCCCGCACTCGGTGTGTCCCCCTCCCCCGCTTGCGGGGGAGGGCTAGGGAAGGGGGCATGCAGAAAGACACAAGTATGCGTGCCCCCTCCCCACCCCTCCCCCGTAAACGGGGGAGGGAGCAGACCGGACTTGCGGCGCTGGTATTGGCAAACAGCGCCGCTATTGCCCAAACGCCGCATAGGTTTGGCTGCGCAAATCTGCTACGACAGCGCCGCCCATCCGTTCTAGACTGCCCAGCCGGTCAACGAATCACCCAGCCGTCCTAAAGAGCACACCGCTGCGGCGCTGCCCGGCACGGAGAAGAAAACATGGATGCACCCTCCGATATGCCTTCGCGCGGGGAGCCGGCCAAACCAGCGTCTGAGCCATCCGCGGCAGCGCCCGATGCATCCGCGGCACCTTCCGATTCATCCGCATCAGCGCCCGAGCCTTCGCCGCCGCGGCGGCGCGGCGGCGGCGTGTCGCTGCTCGGTATTGCGACGGCGTGCCTCGGCATCGTGCTTGCCGTGCTCGGTATTGCGACGCTCATCGTCGGCCGCGACAGCAGCGTGAGCGCACTCGATGCGCGGCTCGCCGGGCTCGAGCTTCACCTGCGCGAGCTTGCCGCGCGCCCGGCGCCGGCGAGCGCCGATCCCAAAATCCTCGAGGAGGTCGCGGGCCGTCTCGCCAAGCTCGAGGCGGCCGCCGGCGCCCGCTCGGCGCTGGGCGATGCGGCGCTTGCCGACCGCCTCGCAAAACTCGAGACCGAGCTCAAGCTGCTCGCCGAGACCGTGGGCGCCCTCGGCCGCCGCAACGAGGAGATCCTTGCCGCCGCGCGCGAGGCGCGCGCGCGGGCCGATGCCGGCGCTGCGGCGCTCGCCGAGCTTGCGCAAAAAATTCCCGATGCGTCCGCCGCTGTGCGCAGCGAGCTTGAAGGCTTGGGCAACCGCGTGGCGGCGGTCGAGCGCGGCGAAAAGGCGGCGGAGCGCGGCGATCGTACGCTGCGGCTCGCGCTTGCCGCGAGCGCGCTCAACGGCGCGGTCGAGCGCGGCGAGCCCCTCGCGACCGAGCTCGCCACGGTCAAGGCGCTCGGCGGCGAGCAAAAACTCCTCGCAGCGCTCGAGCCGTTCGCGGCGTCGGGCGTGCCCACACCCGCGGTACTCGCGCGCGAGTTTTCCGACCTTGCGCCGTCGCTGCAGGCTTCCGCGGCGCCGCGCGAAGGCGTGCTCGGCAAGCTGCAAATGAACGCGGAAAAATTGATCCGCATCCGCCGCATCGACGAGACGCCGGGCAGCGACCCTGCCGCGATTCTTGCCCGCAGCGAGGCGAAAGTTTTGCGCGGCGATATTGCCGGCGGTCTCGCGGAGTTGGCGCAGCTTCCACCGCAAGCGCGCGTGCCCGCCGAGGCTTGGATCAAGCGCGCGCAGGCGGCGGTCGCCGCGCGCGACGCGAGCCGGCGCCTCTCCGCCGACGCGCTGGCCGGGCTCGGCAGGTGATGGCGATGCGATTTTGGGGCGATGGAATGAGCGCGAGCGGCAAGCTCGGTCTGTTCCCTCCCCCGCTTGCGGGGGAGGGGTAGGGAGGGGGCATGCATCAAGATTCGCGGGATAAGATTCCCGTGCGTAAACTCACCCCCTCCCCAACCCTCCCCCGCAAGCGGGGGAGGGGGCACACCGCGTTCGCCGCGCAACTGTCGCCCGCGGGCTTGACCCGCGGGTCCATCATTCTTCGTAAGAAGTTTTTGCGAAGACGATGGATGCCCGGGTCAAGCCCGGGCATGACGGATAAAAGGCCGCAGGTTAAAACTTTGATATGAGCCGCTTTCAAACATGATTCGCGTCATCATCTACCTCATCATTGTCGCGGCGCTGGCCTACGGCGCGGTGTGGCTCGCCGAGCGGCCGGGCGAGGTCGCCATCACCTGGCAGGGCGAGCGCATCGACACCTCGGTGATGGTGCTCGCCGCCGCGATCGCCGCCGTCGCGGTGGCGGTGGTGTTTTTCTGGTCGATCCTGCGCGCGCTCCTCAACGCGCCCGCAGCGATCGCCCGCTACCGGCGCGAGCGCCGCGGCGAGCGCGGCTATCGCGCGGTCTCGCGCGGGCTGATCGCGGTCGGCTCCGGCGACGCGCGCGGGGCGCAAAAATTCACCGCCGAGGCGCTGCGCATCGCCCCGCGCGAGCCGCTCACGCTTCTCCTCACCGCGCAGAGCGCGCAGCTTTCCGGCGATCGCGACGCGGCCGTCGCGACCTTCCAGGAGCTGGCAGCGCGCGATGACACCCGCGTGCTCGGCCTGCACGGCCTCTTCGTCGAGGCGCATCGCCGCCACGACCACGCCGCTGCGCTCGGCTTTGCCGAGGCGGCGGCGCGGCACGACTCGACGCCGGTGTGGGCGGCGCAGGCGGTGCTCGAATTCCGCTGCGTCGCCGGCGACTGGACCGGCGCGCTCGAGCGGCTCGACCGCAACTTGAAAGAAAAGCTCATCGACCGGCGCACCTACCGCCGCCAGCGCGCCGTGCTGATCACCGCGCAGGCGCAGGCCTTGGCGCAAACCGAGCCCGCGCGCGCGGCGGCGCTCGCGCGCGAGGCGGCCAAGCTCGCCCCCGACCTGGTGCCGGCCGCAACACTCGCGGGGCGCCTGCTCGGCGAGGCGGGCGAGCGGCGCAAGGCATCGCGCATCATCGAGCGCGCCTGGCGCGAAAATCCGCATCCCGATCTCGCCGCCGCCTATGCGGCGCTGCGCCCCGGCGATTCCGCGCGCCAGCGCTTGAGCCGGGTCGAGGCGCTCGCGGCAAAAGGACCCGCCGACGCCGAGGCCGCGCTCGCGGTCGCACGCGCCGCGCTCGACGCGCAGGAATTTTCCGTGGCGCGCGCCGCGCTCGCGCCCTACACGGCCGCGCCGCGCAAGCGCGTGGCGGCGCTGATGGCCGAACTCGAAATGGCGCAGGGCGACGAGGGCCGCGCGCGCGAATGGATGGCGCGCGCGCTCAACGCGCGGCGCGATCCGGCCTGGACGGCGGACGCCTTCGTCTCCGATCACTGGCTGCCGATCTCGCCGGTCAGCGGCCGGCTTGACGCGTTCGAGTGGAAGGATCCGCTCGCTGGCGAGGACCACGGCCCGGTGATCGAGCACGCCGCCGAGGCGGCGTCGGTACCGGCGACAGTCGCGACACCGCGTCCAGCGCACACGCGTGCCGCGGCGTCCCCTCCCCCGCTTGCGGGGGAGGGACAGGGAGGGGGCACGCGAAAAGATGCATCGGTGCAAGCTCACCCCCTCCCCACAGGGGCACCCCGCGACGCAACGCGTCGCGGGGACCCCGTTGCGGGGGAGGGAGCAGACCGAGCATGGCAACCGGATGAGGAGACTCGACCCGGCGGCTTCTTCGGAAGTCACGAGACGGAGCGCCCAGAAGAAAAAGCGGAGCGCCCGGATGAAAAGGAGTCGCGCCGCAGCCCTTTCTTCGGTGGTGGAGCGCGAGAACGCCACCGCCGCGCGGCGGCGACGGCGGATAAGTCGCGCGCGCCGCGTCCCGAGGTAACGCCGGTGGCGCCGCCCATTATTCCGCTGGTGCACGCGCCTGACGATCCCGGCCCCAACGGCGATGCGCCGCGCGAGCCCGAGACGGACGCGCCGCCCTCGGAAGGCTGGCGCCGCATCCGCGCGCTGTTCAAGTGACAGCGCACTGACTTTCAGCCTGGCGGGCAGATCTCTCCTCCGCTCATTCCCGCGCAAGCGGGAATCCACGTCTTCGTGTCCCGGGCGAGCGAAGCGAGACCCGGGACCTAGAGCCACCAGCTCCAACCCTGGGTCCCCGCTTTCGCGGGGACGAACGGAGAGGAGAGGGCGCACCGCTTCGACAGCGGGCGGCTTCTTTGCTACAACGCTCGCGACGCCGCAGTAGCTCAACGGTAGAGCAATCGCTTCGTAAGCGATAGGTTGACGGTTCGAATCCGCCCTGCGGCACCAGCTTTCCAGCATCAACCGTCCGCGCTGCGATGAGCTCGGCCTCCTCGCCAGTGATGCATTTCACGCTTTCGCCGCGGCGATGACGATTTTGTAACCGTTCCCATGGCTTGCGGCCGGCAGGCTTGCAGCGATGCAAAGCGGCGGCGCCAACGATACGCGGCCGCGTGCGTTGTCGCGGTTCGTGGGGCGAGATAAGGAGAGCGTGTCATGATCGGTGTGCACAAACACGTGGCTGCGGCGCTCGCCTTGGGGATTGCGGTTTCCGCCCTGGCAACGCCGAGCTTTGCGCAACGCGCGGAGGATCAGATGAGCGGCTCGCGGGAAAATGCGCTGAAGGAATGCAACGCCGAGGCTCAGAAGGTGAGCCAGCACACCTGGGCTGACCATCAGATTCACAAATACCGCTCCTGCATGATGCAACACGGCGAGCAGCAGGCCGCCTATTACGCCGCCCTCAAGGTGAGGGTGCCCGCCCTCGCCCTTCGAGACGCCGCCTCATGGTGAGGTGCCCACCCTCATCCTTCGAGACGCGGGCTGCGCCCGCTCCTCAGGATGAGGGTGGGCCTCGAACCACGCGCGCCTTCTCAGGACGAGGGTGGATGGATGCTACCCCTACGAGTTCTATTCGGGCGCCGCCGCGACACCTGTGTTCCACCCTTGGAACAGCGGTGCGATGCCACGGAACAGCGCTGCCGCGTTGCGCGTTTTCTTTGCAGTATGGGGCCGTTCCGCGGGGCGATGGAACGGCCTCGCGATTCAGGCGAGACGAGTCTCGAGTCTACTCAAAAAGAGAGATCCAAAGTCTCGCGCAACCACGCGGCGTTGAGTCGCGTGAGGAACATAAGGAGTATGGTCATGAAAAGGGTCAGCAAAATCGTGGCGGCCCTTGTTTTCGGGCTCGTCGTTTCCGCGCTGGCGACGCCGAGCTTCGCGCAGCGTGCCGAGGGCATGAGCGGCGCGCGTGCCCAGGCGCTGGAAGCGTGCAACAAGGAGGCCGGGAAATTTGTGGAGCACACCTGGGGCGACGTCGAGATCTACACCTACCGCGCCTGCATGACAAAACACGCCCAGCAGGAGTAGCGGGCGGTTGCGACAAGGAGCGGTCTTGCCCCAGCGTCCCATCCCCCGCTTGCGGTGCGTAACAAGAAAGAACGAGGCTCTTGCCCCCCTCCCCGACCCTCCCCCCGCAAGCGGGGGGAGGGAGCACACCGAGTGTGCGGCGCGCATTATCTTCTCAGCACGAGATGTGTCCCGCCGCCGCCACAGCCAAACAAAAGTCAGGAAAATCGACGCGCGCCGCTACCCCTGCGGCTTCCATTCGCGCGCGCGCTTCTGCGCCTCGGCGAGCTGTGCCGATGTCATCTCGTTGGCCATCGTGTCGCGGTTCTTGACCGCGGCGGCGCGGTTGCGCGCGTCGGTCGGGGGAAAGCGCGCGGCGGCCAGATTGAACCACATATGCGCCGCGACCGCGTCCTGCGCCACGCCTTCGCCGCGCGCGTAGGCGAGGCCGAGATTGTACTGCGCTGGCGCATCGCCGCGTTCGGCGGCGGCGCGGTACCAGCGCGCGGCCTCGGCGAAATCCTGCGGCACGCCGCGGCCTTCGCCGTACATCACGCCGAGCGTGTAGCCCGCGACCGCGTTACCCTTCTCGGCGGCGGGCTTAAGCCACTTCGCCGCCTCGGCGTCGTCGTGCGGCGCGCCGCGGCCGCGGTAATAGGCTTGTCCGATGATCGCCTCGGCGCGCGCATTGCCCTCATCCGCGAGCGGACGCGCGAGCTTGAGCGCCTTGGCGTAGTCGCCCTTCTGGAACGCGGCCTCCGCCTCATCGGCGGCGTCGCCGGGCCCGCTTGCGAGCCCGACCGCCGCGGCGGTCACGACGAAAGCCTCTTTGATCGCGTGCCGGTAGACGCCGAGCGTAAAGCCGATCGCCAGCGCGATCACGGCCACGCCGATGGTGAAGCGCACGCGAAAGCCCCACCACTGCCGCGCCACGCCCTTGCACTGGCTGAGCGCCGACTGCAGCGCGTTGACGCGCTGCTCAAGCTCGACCTCGCGCGCGTGGTTTTTCGTTCGTGCAAACAACGCCATGCCAAGTCCTTGCGGCGAAAGCCCCGCGCCTGCCCTAGAGGTAGGCATCGGCTTAAGGCGCGACAACCTTGCGTCAAATACTCGTGAGGACGCCGCGAACTCGGTCTGCTCCCTCCCCCGCTTGCGGGGTAGGGGTGGGGAGGGGGTGGACTGCCGAGTCTTTGTGCATGCCCCCTCCCTAACCCTCCAGCCGAAGTCGGATCTATCCAACTTCGGCCAGTTAAGATATGGCCGAACTCGGGTAAACCCGAGTTCGGCTGCAAGCGGGGGAGGGGACGCACCGAGCGCGGGGAGGGAGCACTCAGTCTGCGGCATAAGTGCCTGCGGCAAGTGCACCGCGAGTGCAGCGAACCCGAGGCCGCCCTTGCGCGTTGTAAGGCAGTCCCAACGGGGGCCGCAGCCCATGGTGCGAGCGAGCGTGCTGCTTGCGGCGGTGCTGGTGGTGTGCGTGGCCTCGAGTGCCGAGGCGCGCCGCCGCCACCACGGCTATTGGGGCGGCGAGCAAAGCTACGGCGAGCGCTCCTCCTCGCGCTCCTCGCTCGACGCCTGGCGGCGCGCCCGCGACGCGCAAGGGCAAAATCAAGATCAGGATCAGCCGCGCGACCAAGGGCAGGCGCGTGGTGAGGATCGCGGCACGCCAAGCCCCAAGCAAAATCTCGGGCAGGATCTGCGGGGAGACCGCGGCGATGATCGCTCCCGCTATTCGCGCTACGAGCGCCGGCGCGGGCGTCTCGACGAGTGGCGCCGCGCGCAAGAGCGCGGCCAAGAGAGTTTTCGCCGCAGCCGCGATGACTGGCGCTCCGTGCGCGAGGAGGAGCGCCGCGCGCGGGACGCGCGGGATGAGGAGCGCCGGCGCGCACGCGAGCGCGAAACCCGCGCTGCCGCGCCTGGCGCTGCTGCGCTATCCCGCACCCGCAGCGGGCCGTTCGGCGCCGCCATCGACAAGCTCGTGCGCGGCTGCGCCGTGCAAGCGGCCGAGTTCGAGAACTGGCCGTTTGATGCGATCTCGGAGGCGGTTGCCCCCGACGAGGCGCAGCGCAACGCGCTCACGAATCTGCGCAACGCCGCCAACGAGGCGGCGGAGCGGCTCGTCAAGGACTGCCCGCAGGAGGTGCCGGCGGCGCCCGCGGCGAGGCTCGAGGCGGTGGCGCAGGGGATCGACGCGGCGCTCAAGGCCTACGACGTCGTCGAGCCGGCGCTGCAGGCCTTTTACGGCGCGCTCAACGACGAGCAGAAGGCGCGGCTCTATCGCGAGATGGCGGCGTCGGTCGCCGCGAATGCGCCGCAGACCTCGCCCCGCCGCGAGGCGCAGGACGCGCGCGAGGCGCGTGACTATTCGCGCGAGGGTCGCGACTATTCCTCGCGCCGGCATCGCTGGCGCGCCTATGCCGCGGCACGCGAGGCCGCCGCGCGCGAACAAACTGCGGCGCGCAACCCGCCGCGCCCATCGCCGACCGGCTCGAGCGGCATGTGCGAAGAACTCGCCAGCGTGCTGCGCAACTGGCCGGTGCGCGAGATCGAGCAAAACGTGCGGCTCAGCGGGGGGCAGCGCGTTGCCTTCTACGAGCTCGTCACCTCTTCGCTCAAAGCCGCCGACACGCTTTCTTCCGCCTGCCCCGCCGAGGCCGCGCTCACCCCGGTCGGGCGCATGCAGGCGATGCGCAAGCGCCTTGCTGCCGTGCGCGCCGCCACCGCCGCCATCCGCGCCCCGCTTTCGCGCTTCTACGAGGCGCTCGACCAGGGCCAGCAGGTGCGGTTTGCCGGGATGAGTTAGGGCGCACTCTTCACGCGCACACTCGGTCTGCTCCCTCTCCCGCTTGCGGGGGGAGGGGTGGGGAGGGGGCGAACCGCGCGACTCTTCGTGCATACCCCCTCCCTATCCCTCCCCCGCAAGCGGGGGAGGGGACACACCGAGCGCGCGGCCTGATTGTCGATCAAGCAACGAGCGCTTAGACTCTCGCCTCATGACCAAGCTTCTCGAACAAGCACTCGAAGCCGTCCGCTGCCCGCGGCGGTGAGCCGGAGGAGATCGACGCCGCGCATCTTCCGGCGGTTCTCGAAGGCCTTGCCCAGGCGAAGCGTCCAGTTCGCCAGCGATGCCGAGGTCGAAGCCGCCTTTCGCCGCCTCGACGGATGAAGCTGCGCTTCACTCCGCGAACACTACGAGCATTAGACGGCGCGAAGGATTTCCTTGCTTCTTGGGATTGCCGCTTTGGCGATCTCCTTGAAACGATCTTTGATTGCCAATTGCGCAATCGCGGCGCTCAAAAATCCACGTTAAGCTTATCTATCGTACGGAATGCTTGGCTTACTTGGTCGCGGTAATTTCTTAGTTCCTTAATGACTTGATCTCCGTGCCGCTCGCCTGCTGCTGCAATGTCGAAAATATCGGCCCGCGGTAGTAAATCTTTTTGGTGATGATCTCTGGGATTGTCTCTAACAAGACAGCTTCACCTTGAATGTCGGCCTGGGTTGTTGGCGAGGAAGTCAGTGCGCCCGCGACAATGAAGTCGATCGCCCCGATTTTAGCGAATGCCAATTTGAGAGACCGAACGCCGTCACTTTTGAGGATCGAGAAATGGAAGCAGCTGTGGGTCGGGCAAAAAAATGTCTTTCACGGCTTTCGCGATGATTGATCTGCAGCATCATCGCTGTGCCGCCACCAAACGTCCATTCATCGATGACGAGTTCTTGCGAATTAGCTTGTCGGATGTGCCGACATGCTATTCGAAATAGTTTCGTCCAGAGTTCTGGGGCGCTCTCGCAGCGAGAGGGTAGGACTCGCCCGAATACGCTGCAAAAGCCTTTGCCGCTGCGACCAGCTGTGCCTCGGTTACATTGAATTGATGGGCGAATTCTACTTGCAGGTGAGGCTTAAGCTCACCAAAAAAACTGACATGTGACCAGGGACGGCCTTAGCCGCGGTCTCATCAAGCAGGCAATGAACCAGCTCCTGCGCATCTAGCTGCTTGCTATAAGGCGCGTTCACGGTTGCCAAAACGAGTGCGGCGGGGCTCACCATGATTTCGTTCGATATGCATCAGGTACCACAATCAACGTAGGTTTAATGCCTGCCCTGTCAATGGCTTTTGGGTGGGGTCACGTTTCACGGAGTTGCCTGCTGGGAGTTCAACTGTCGGCGTAGCGGCAGCCTCGGTCGGCTCCCTCTCCCGCTTGCGGGGGAGGGGAGGGGAGGGGAGGGGAGGGGAGGGGAGGGGAGGGGAGCTTGCAGGGGTCTTTGTGTGTGCCCCCTCCCTAGCCCTCCCCGTAAACGGGGGAGGGAACACACCGAGTGGGCCGCGCGAGCACCATTCGTCCCTAAACTGTTGATTCCCCGCCAAACGCCTTCATCCGCCGTAGCGGCTGACATAGACTGCGCGCGCAGTGCGGCGGGCGCGGCGTGGCGCCGTGCGCGCAAAAAGTCGCCGCAACGGAGAAGCGAGAGAGCCATGTCCAGGCGAGCCGCCATGATGGGACGACGCGAGCCGCCGGCGCGCGAAGCGCCCCGGGAGAAGGCCCGCGCGCCGCGCGCGGCTGCGCCGAAGCGGCCGGCCGCGCTCGCGCAGCAAAAGGCGCGCCTGCTCGAGATCATCAAGCAAAAATCGCTGCTCCTCGGCAAATTCAAGCTCGTGTCCGGCGCGGTGAGCAACTACTACCTCGACATGAAGCCGACGATGTTCGACCCGGAGGGGGCGCATCTCGTCGCCGAGCTCGTCTTCGATCTCGTCAAGGACGAGCAAGTCGATGCGATCGGCGGCCTCGAGCTCGGCGCGGTGCCGATCATCGTCGCCGTGTGCGCGCGCAGCTGGCACGGCTGCCCCGTCGCCGGCTTCGTGGTGCGCAAGGAGATCAAGGACCACGGCACCGAGCGCAAGATCGACGGCAATTTCAAGCCCGGCAGCACCGTCATCCTGTTCGACGACGTCACCACCAAGGGCGGCTCGGTGATGCAGGCGGTCGCCGCGGTGCGTGGGCGCGGCGCGCGCGTCAAGAGTATCATCACTCTCGTCGATCGGCTGGAGGGCGCCGAGGAAAATCTCGGCAAGGAGGGCCTCGCGCTCATCGCGCTTTATTCGACGCGCGATTTGCTGGGGTGAGGATAAATCGCGCAACACGCCCCACCCGTCACCCGCGGGCTTGACCCGCGGGTCCATCTTCTTCGTAAAAAGCTTTTCGCGAAACGGATGGATTGCCAGGTCAAGCCCGGCCATGACGCACTCACTGGATATTTTCATTTGCGCGAACGCACGATCGTGCCGCGCGCTCGGTGCGCCCCCTTCCCCGCGTGCGGGGGGTTTGGTGATAGCCGGAAAAGTAGGCCACGTTCCTTTCGCGCGCAGGGTAGTCCATAGACGCAGAGCGTAGCTCGTCGCGGGCAGCCAACGGGTCTACGCTAAGGTGGTGTGAGAGCTTTCTACCGCCGTCGGCATTCCGAGACAAAGAAGAATAGAGGGTTGCCGAGGAACGTCTAAAGGCATGAAGCCTCTAATGCTACGGCGACACCTAAAACAGCCTACGACGGTCTTGCCGACTGTTTGAAAATCACGAGCTGCCTTCCGGACTCCTTATTCGCGACAAGAGGGCTCGGGGACAGCTTTTATTTGGCGTGTCGGATTCGGTAAAGCGATTCCAATTCGTCCTAACAATTCAGATCAAAACATGGGGTTGAACAGACGTGTGGAATTTCTCATAGCGAGTCAGGCAGAGGTGATCACCGCTTGGATCGAGAATACGAAGGGACTCTGCGAGGATGAGGCGTGCGGGGCGAGAAACGGTGGGCTACGGCGCTGCGCGCCTAACCCACCCTACGAAGTCTGCACAACGGTTTCCGCGTGGGCACGCTTCGCTTTGCCCACCCTACTGACGGCGGTCGCCATCACCCCGCCTGCCGCTTGCCGGCGTCCTCGTGCCAGAAGCGCTTGTGCTGGCCGGCAAGGGAGTGCACCGGGATGCGCACGATTTTTTGCGCATCCGAAACGGCGGTGCCGATCACCTGCGCCACGCGGCCGTGCGCCTTGAGGATGGCGAGTATGTGCTCGGAAGCGGCAGGATCGACCACGTAGCAGAAGCCGATCCCCATGTTGAAGACCTGGTACATCTCGCTCAGCTCGACCTTGGCGTGGCGCTGGATGAGGGGAAAGATGGGCTGCGGCTCAATCAGCGCGTCGAGCGTAAAGCCGACCGGCGCGGCGACGCGGCAGAGGTTGAGCAAGCCGTCGCCGGTGATGTTGATCAGCGCGTGCACGCCGGGAACGGCGCGCAGAATCTCCAGCGCCTCGCGCACGTAGATGTCGGTCGGGCGCAACAGCTCCTCGCCGAGCGTACAAGAAAGCTCCACGAATTTGTGGTCGATGCCGTAGTGGTGATCGGCAAAAAACGCCCGGCGCGCGAGCGACAGCCCGTTGCTGTGGATGCCGCTGCTCTTGACCCCGATGACGGCGTCGCCCTCGCGCACCGCGCGCCCGTCGATGACGTTACCGAGGTCGACCTTGCCGACCGCCATGCCGACGAGGTCGAAGTGCTTGACCACGTCCTTGAGCTGCGCGGTCTCCCCGCCCGAGATCGAGATTTGCGCGAGTTCGGCGCCCTTGCACAGGCCTTCCGCGATCGCGTCGAGCATGGCGGCGTCGGTCTTTTCCACCGCGATATAGTCGACGAGCGAAAGGGGCGTCGCGCCGACGCAGATCATGTCGTTGACGTTCATGGCGACGCAGTCGATGCCGATGGTGTCGTACTTGCCCATCATGTCGGCGATGATGGTTTTGGAGCCGACGCCGTCGGTGCACAGCGCAAGGCCGACGCCGTCGAGCTCGATCACGTTGGCGAAGTAGCCGATCGGCAGCACGAGGCGGCCGAGCCCCGCGCGCGGCCAGGTTTTTTGCACGCGCGCGATGATGCGGTTAAGCCCCGCATCCGCCTCCGCCGTGTCGACGCCGCTCTCGCGGTAAATCTCGCTGCGCACGTGGGTTGGTCCGTTATCAGCGCCGCGTCCTGAGCATTAGGCGCGACTTTCTCCAGCATCCATCGAAAGAAAAAAGCGACTTCATTTGAAGACGATGGATTGCCGGGTCAAGCCCGGCAATGACACGGGCTGAGGATAACGGCGGCTCGACTCGCGCTGAACGGCGTCGCGAGTTGCGCATTGACCGCGCCGCGGACTCAGTCTGCTCCCTCCCCCGCTTGCGGGGGAGGGGTGGGGGGGAGGGGGAGGGGTTGTGCACACTCGCTCTATCTTTTTGCCTGCCCCCTCCCTAGCCCTCCAGCCGAAGTCGGATTTATCTGACTTCGGCCAGTCATTACGTGGCCGAACTCGGGTGCTGTAAACGGGGAGGGGACGCACCGAGCGGGCGGCGGGAGCGGTGACTCACTCGCACGAGCGCTTCGCGCCGGGCATGAACTCGGCCCAAATTTTTGCGGTGTGCGCGCCGAGCGTCGGCACGGCGCGGTAGCGGCGCGCGGCGGCGTCGCTGCGCGCGGGCGGCGCCGGCAAGCTCACCGGGCCCGATGGTGTCGCAACTTGGATGCGGGAGAGCTGCGGATGTTTTGCGAGATCGGCGACGGTGTTGACGCGGGCAAAGGCGATGTCGTTCTCCGCAAGCTTTTGCGTCAGCGTCGCCTCCTGCATCGCGCCGAACACGTCGGCGACGCGCGCGTCGGTCTCGGCGCGGCGTTTGACCCGCTCCACATTGGTGGCGAAGGCAGGATCGGCGGCGAGCACGGCGTCGCCCAGCACCTTTTCCGCGAGTACGCGCCACTCGCGGTCGCTCTGGATCGAAATCAAGATGTCGGCGCCGTCTTTCGTCGGAAACGCGCCGTACGGCGCAATCGAGGTGTGCGCGAGCCCCATGCGTTTGGGCTCCGCGCCGCCCTCGTACTGGATCAGCGGCACCGCCATCCAATCGGCCATGGCGTCGAACATGGAGATGGAGATCGCCGCGCCTTCCCCCGTGCGCTCGCGCGAAAAAAGCGCCTCGAGGATCGCCTCATAGGCGTTCATGCCGGCGGCGATGTCGCACACCGAGACGCCGACGCGCGCCGGCGCCTCGGGGCCGCCGGTGATCGAGGCGAGCCCCGACTCTGCCTGCACCAGCATGTCGTAGGCTTTTCGTTTCGCGTATGGACCTTCCTCGCCGTAGCCGGAAATCGAGCAGATGACGAGGCGCGGATGTTTTTGGCGCAATTTGTCCACCGGGAAGCCGAGCTTTCCCACCGCGCCCGGCTTCAAGTTCTGCACGAACACGTCGGCCTTGGCGATGATCGCCGCCAGCAGCGCCTTGTCATCTTCGCGCGCGAGGTCGAGCACCAGCGATTCCTTGCCGCGGTTGAGCCACACGAAATACGCGCTCTTGCCTGGCCCTTCCTCTCCGCTTGCTCGGTCTGCTCCCTCCCCCGCTCGCGGGGGAGGGTTGGGGAGGGGGCGAGCTTGCACGGACGAATCTTGTTGCGTGCCCCCTCCCTGTCCCTCCCCCGCAAGCGGGGGAGGGGAATGAACCGAGTTTCGGGAGAGAGCAAACCGAGCGCGCGGCACGGCGAGCTTGTCGTAGTAGCGCGCGAAGTCGCCTTCCGGTCGCTCGACCTTGATCACCCGCGCGCCGGCATCCGCCAGCCGGCAGGTGCACATGGGCGCCGCCACCGCCTGCTCGAGCGACACCACCAACAGGCCTGACAGGGGAAGGGGCATGGGGGTGCGATTCCGTATCCTTGCCGTCCGCCGCGGAGACGGGACGGGAGACATTACCGTTTTTTGTTGCGCGAGTACGAGCGATACCGAAGATTCCGGGCAGCCTCATGCTTCGAGACGCCGCCCTCATGGTGAGGTGCCCGCCCTCGCCCTTCGAGACGCTCGCTGCGCTCGCTCCTCAGGACGAGGGCGGGCCTCGAACCACGCGCGGCTCCTCTGCATGAGGCTGACTGGCGCTTCGCCGCGTTGGCCTGCGCTGCTATGGTTACATTGAACGATCTCACCGCCTCTCCCGTTGTTGCGCATGGCCCGCATTGCGATGATCGCGCTGATGTTGTTTGCGGCGGCGCCGGCGCTCGCGCAGGACGGTGGGGCGAGCGCGCCGGCACCTGCCGCGCCGGCCGGCAGCAACACGACACCGCCTTCTGCCACGACTGACAAGCCGCCCGCGGTATCTCCGCCGGCCGCTGGCACCGAAACGCCGCCGCCCGCCGAAACACCAGCCGCGCCACCGCCGCCTCCGACCGCCCGTGCCGGCAGCGCGGACCTGCGCGAGTCCGTGTGCATGATGATCGAATCGGCGGCGCGGGCGCATAATTTGCCGCTCGAGTTTTTCGCCCGCGTGATCTGGCAGGAGAGCCGATTCGAGCCCAACACCGTGGGCCCGCGCACGCGCAGCGGCGAGCGCGCGCAAGGCATCGCCCAGTTCATGCCGCGGACGGCGGCCGAGCGCGGCTTGTTCGATCCGTTCGATCCGGTGCAGGCGCTGCCGAAATCAGCGGAATTTTTGCGCGAGCTCGCCAACCAATTCGGCAATCTCGGTCTCGCCGCCGCCGCCTACAACGCCGGGCCGGGACGCTTGCGCGAATTTTTATCCGGGCACCGGCCGCTGCCGGCGGAGACGCGCAACTACGTGCTCGCCATCACCGGCATGTCCGTCGAGGCATGGGCGGCGAGCAGCAAGCGCGAGCCCGCGCCCATTGCCAAGCCCGGCTGCGGCGAGCTGATGGCGCTTCTGCACCGCGCGCCCAATCCGTTCGTGCAAAAGCTCGAGGAGCGCGTGAACCTCGTCGCGCTGGCGCCGTGGGGCGTGCAGCTTGCCGCCGGCTTCTCGCGCGAGCGCGCGCTGTCGACCTACGCCATGCTCGCCAGGCGCTACGGCGAGATTCTCGCCGGGCGCGATCCGAGCCTGTTCAGCTCCGTTTTTCGCACCCGCGGCACGAACCCGTTCTACCAGGTGCGCGTCGGCGCCGACACGCGCGCGGCGGCCGAGGGCCTCTGCGGCTCAATACGTCGCGTCGGCGGCGCCTGCATCGTGCTGCGCAACCGCGCGGGGTGATGGCGGTCTATAGCGGGGTAATGGCGGACTATATCCGTTCGTCCCCGCGAAAGCGGGGACCCAGGGCCATGGACTGCGGCTTCTGGTTTCCCGCTTGCGCGGAAATGAGTGGTGGATGGCGTCCCTCTATCCGTTCGTCTCCGTGCCCCCTCCGCGGGGTAAACTCCAGCGGGGATCCCAGGAGTCCGAGGCCGTGAGTTTCTGGGTCTACATTTTGGCAAGTCGCCGTAACGGCACGCTCTACGTCGGGATAACAGAAGATCTCGCCCGCCGCGCATGGGAGCATCGAACTGGTGTCGTACCAGGCTTCACGAAGAAATACGCGATCAAGATGCTGGTCTGGTTCGAGCAACACGAGACGCGAGAATCGGCATTGCAACGAGAGCGCCAGCTGAAAAAATGGAACAGGGCATGGAAGCTACAACTGATCGAGCAGTGTAATCCGAGTTGGAAAAGATCTTTTTGATGAATTGACGGGATGACTCTCGGATCTCTCTGCCGTTCATTCACGCGTAAGCGGGGATCCAGTCTATCTGCCCAGTCTGGGTCCCCGCTTTCGCGGGGACGAACGGAGAATATCCTCCTGATCGCGGCAACTAGCACGCGACTCAATCTCCCGCATGCCCATGCAAAATCTGCCGGCCGATGCGGGTCGCGGGCTCGCCGCCGCAATTGGAGAGAAGGACGACGCCGAGCCGCGCATCGGGAATCATGCCGATATAGGTCGAGGTGATGTTGAGCCCGCCGTTCTTGTCGACGATGAGGCGATCGCCGTTCACCACGCGCTGCCAGGCGAGCGCCTGGGTGAAGCGCTCGTTCACCTTGAAGACGCCTTGCTGCGCCAGCGCCATCGCGGCTTGCAGATCGCGCTGATCCGGCAGCGTGCCGAGGTTGGCGGCAAGAAAGCGCGCCATGTCGCGCCCCGAGGAAAAAATCTGTCCGGTGCCCGGCCAGGTGAATATGCCTTGTAAAGGCCGGGCTCGCCGACGGGTTTTGCGTCGGCGTTGTAGCCCTGCACCGCGCGGCGGCGAAATTTTTCTGCCAATTGCCCGCGCGCGGTCCCACGCGGCACCGGCAGCGCGGTCGAGGTCATGCCGAGCGGCAGCCGCGTTTCCATGAGCTGCGCGATCGGCGTGTTGAAGCGCCGCTCGAGCGCGAGCGAAAGCAGCACGAAGCCCGTGTTGGAGTAGATGTCCTGCTTGCCGGGTGTATGCGCCTCATCGGCGGTCCAGGAATTAAGATAGCGAATGAAATCGGCGAGCGTGTAGGGCCCGCGATGCCACGGCTCGTACTGATGCGGCGTGCGGTCGAGCCCCGAGGTGTGGGTGGCGAGCTGACCCAGCGTGATCTTGCGGATGTCGCCGCCTTGCGCAAGCTCGGTGACGTATTTCGCCACCGGATCGTCGGGGGACACTTCGCCCTGCTTCACCGCCTGGGCCAGAAGCGTGGCGATGAACGCCTTGCCCACGGAGGCGAGATTGAACAGCGAATCCGAGGTGATGGGTTGTTGGCGCGCGACGTCCGCCATGCCGTAGTTGAAGAAGAGCGTGCGCGCGTCGATGTTGAGCGCGACCGCCATGCCGCCCGCCGCGATCAGTGCCGGCTGCACCTGGCGGCGCACCAGCTGCTCGATCTCGGCATCGCTCTGCGCCCGCGCTGGGATGGAGGCAAGCGTCGCGCCGACCAGCAATGCCACCGCGGGCGTCATGACGCGCATCTCATCCCTCCCGTCGCGAATGCATCCGCAAGCCTCCGCGCAAATTCTACTGCCGCGCCGCGCATCGCCGAGTTAATTCGCGTCCATCTCACCTTCCCGTTCGTCCCCGCGAACGGCTGAATCTTTTTGCATGCCCCCTCCCTGTCCCTCCAGCCGAAGTCGGATTTATCCGACTTCGGCCAGTTAATGTGTGGCCGAACTCGGGTAAACCCGAGTTCGGCTGCAAGCGGGGAAGGGGACGCTGGGGCGCGAGCGCGCTACCCCTTCGGCCGGGCGATCGGGGCGTCGGCGAAGATCTGGTACTGCTGCGCGCGGGGTTTTGCCGCATCGGCGGGATCGACCAATTGCAGCGAGCTTTTGCCCAACACCGCGCGCGGCAGGATCATGACGCGGATAAAGCGGCTCGGCCGATCGGCGGCCTGCGCGAAGACCGGCTCGGGCCCGCTCTCGTACCAGGCGCCGCCGGGGCCATACGAGGTCGAGCGGCCCGCGGTGTCGATACGGATGCCGCCCTCGATGAGGCAGCGGATGCCCGGCCCTTGATGGGTATGCCGATAGGCGCAGCCGCCTCCCGGGAAGGCGACGCTATCGCCGCGCAGGAGGAGCTCGCCGTCGGGCAGTGTATCGAGCGCGACGGTGAGTTTCTCGCGCACGCTCACGCCGGCCGCGGCGCGCGCAGGCGGCGCTGCGAGCTCGTAGCGCCAGCAGGTCGCGCCTTCGCCGCCTGCGGTAAGGGTTGCCGCGCTTTCGCCGCACCACGCCTCGCCGTCGCGCAGCGTGCGGCCGGCGATCACCGCGCCGCCATGCACGAGAAAGATCATGCGTGCACCCGCCGGCAACGCGAGCGCGGCGCCGTTGGCGAACACATCTTCGTAGAGCGCGAGCACGGGGTGCATGGGGGATTCTTCCCTGTAGGCTCGGCAACGGCTTTGCCGTTGCCCACGCGCAAGTTCCTCGTCGTTTGCGCGACGACGTCGCGGCAAGGCGGATGAGCTTATCGCGTTTCTTTTTTTTGCGCGGACTTTCGGTTACCGCGTGGGCAACGGCGAAGCCGCCGTTGCCCACCCTACGCGGTGCGCAGGCGCGTCGACAGCGCGCATGCGAGTGGGTACGGTCCGGCAAACTGGGGCGCGTGCATTGACCGACGCAGATTTGGCCGATCGCAGAGCAGCGCACCAGCGGTGGCTCAAGCTCGCCGCGCTGGTGCTGGTCATTGCGGCGCTCGGGCTGCCCGTCAACGATCTCTTTCGCTATGCGCTGCTCGTCGTCGCGACGGTCATTGTCGTCGCGGGCACGCTGCGCACGCGCGCTGCGCCGTGGCTCGGCGCGCTCGCCGCGGTCGCGCTGTGCGTGCTCGGGCAGTTCGTCTTTCCCGCGCCGCGCATCGAGGAAGGGCACAACGTGTTTCTCGTCGATGTGCCGGGCGATACTCCCTCCGTTCATTCCCGCGAAAGCGGGAATCCAGGGGCTCCAATTTCTGGCCCGGGGTCCCCGCTTGCGCGGGGGCGAACGGGAAGTGCTAACGCACCCGAAATTGGCCTGCCGCGCGAGGCGTTTCGCATCATGGGGCAAGAATTCGATGCCAAATATCCGCGCGAGCGGCGCTGTGCGGCGAGCCAAGACGGCTGCTGGCGCGCCCAAAAATTTCCGGCGCGCCCCTTCGCGTTTTCCGCCGACGGCATTTTCCAGCGTCCCGCCTATTCGCGGCGGGTGACGGGAATCGATTTTTCCGACCCGGTGTGGCTGCGCCTCGGTTTCATCAACGAGCTTTCCTACAACTGGAATTCGCTGGTGAGCGAGCTTGCGCGCGCGTACCGCGACCGCCGCTCGGCGGCGTTCCTGCACCAGTGGACCTTGGCCATGCCGTGGTTCGTCATGTACCGCTTTGGCGCCGATTTCGTCGGCAGCCGCCTGTGCTGGCGCGGCGAGGTGCTGTGGGAGGGCGCAGACGAGCATTTCGACGTGGTAACGCACGGCGACATGCAATGCCGCGCGCTCACGCGCGAGGACGTGGGGCGGAGAATTTTCGGCGTGGCCATCGCGCACGAGCTCGCGATGCGGCTCGACCCCACTTGGCCCGTTCGCCTGCGCCAGCTTCTCGAGCCCGGCCTCGCGCTCGCCGCAAGCGCTGCGGTGCTCGGGCTCATCGTGCGCGGGCGCGCACGCCGGCTCGCGCTGCCGTTCGCGCTGATCACCGCGACACTGCTGGTTGCGCTCTTCAACGATGCAAGTTTTATCGGCGGCATGCGCCCGTTCGACAGCGGCGACGACGGGCTCGTCTACGACGGCTATGCGCGCGTGATTCTGCAACGGCTTCTCGCCGACGATATTGCCGGCGCGCTCGAGGGCGGCGAGGCCGTGTTCTACTTCACGCCGGGGCTGCGCTACCTGCGCGCCGCCGAGCATCTCGTGTTCGGCGAAACCTATCTCGGCTATCTCTCGCTCATCCTGCTGCTGCCGTTTCTCATGTTTGCGCTGTTTCGCCGCTTTCTGCCGCTCACCTGGGCGCTGGCACTGACTCTGATCTTCGCCGCCATTCCCGTCGGCGTCGGCTTTGGCTCGAGCCTGGTGCAATACGTCAAGTGGGGTGCGCGCGGCTTTGCCGATCCCGCGGCCTATGTCTTCTTCCTCGCCGCCTTCGTGCTGCTGCTCGGCCGATTGGGCGAAGGGCCACGCGATCGCTTCGCTCGTGCCTTCGGCGCCGGGCTCCTCTTTGCCCTTGCGCTGGCCGTGCGGCCGAACATCGCGCCCGCGGCGGGCGTGCTTCTCGCCGGCGCCGCCATCGCTGCGCTGACGCAGCGGGCGCTTACCCGCGCCGCCGCACTCGCGTTCGGTTTCGCACCGGTGTTGGCGCTGGCGCTGCATAATTGGATTTACGGCGGCACCGTCGTGCTCTTCACCACGAGCGCCGCGCATCCGCTGCTGTTGGTGATGCCGCCGTCGGCCTATCTCGCGGCGCTGGCCGAGCTCGCGCATGGCGACGTCGCGGGCGAACATGTCATCCGCGCGGCCAATCAGATCGTGGGGTGGCTCGCGGGCCCGTCAGAAGCCGTGGCGATGGCGCCGCTCAATGCAGCCGCGATCGCCGTGCTAGTGCGCGTCGTGCTGACGCGGGGCGCCGATCCATGGCTGCGGCTCACCGCGGGCGCCACCTTGGCGCAGCACGGTGTTGCCCTCGTCTACGCCGCGGCTGGCCGCTATGCCTATCTCACCTGGCTGTTGACGCTATTGGTAGTGGCGGCGTGGGTCGAGGGTGAAGGGCTCAGTCTGCTGCGGCGATGGTGCCCGCGCTTGTCCGAGCGAGTGACGAAGGATCCCGTTCGGCTCGCGCTCGCGCGCGGGCTGCAGCGCATGGCGGGGATGACGGAGCGATACTGAGATCCGTCCATCTTCTTTGGAAAAAAAATTTTTAGGAAGATGATGGATTGCCGGGTCAAGCCCGGCAATGACCGCAGTAGCACCACTACGGCTTGCGGCCGATTTCGATGACGATGACATTGGGCCGCCCCTCCATTTGTGGCCCGGCGGAGGCGGAAACGCCGGCGATGATGCCTTCCGCCATCAGAGCGCCGGCAAGCGCTTGCGCGATCGGCGCGAGCTCGTTGGCGCGGCTCGCAGCGACGAACACGGTGACTCCGGAATTGGGCGCGAGCGGAACGCCGGCGGCGGATTCCCGATGGCAAATCCGTAGGGTGCAACGCGCACCCACCCCGCGGCGGCAAGCGCGGGATCGAGCGCCTCCCATAGCCCGCGCGCATCGTCACTGCCGGGGGCGACCTGGCCGGTAAACTCCTGGCCGGCGAATTGGCGCAGCTGCGCCGTGAGGCGGCGCTGCGCGTCGGGCGCGAGCGTGCACGGTGTCTTGAGCCGCGCGAGCTCGACCTCGGCCTCGTCGGCGCGCTCGCGCGCTTCCGCGAGCGGGGCCGACTCGCCGAATCGCGCAAACGCGTAGCCCACGAGCAGCAGCGCCACGAAGGCGAGCGCCAGTCCCTTCTGCAGGCGGCGCTTGTCGTCGGGAAAGATGATCACGGCGACGATGCCGATCACGCCGGTCGCCGACAGCGCAAAGCCGCAGTCGCGCCAGAACTCTGGACTCGCCACTCCGAGGAGGAAGTACCGCAAATCGGGCTGACCGACTTGCAGCTCTTATGAGTGCGCAATTCGGCCGGGCCCGAATTCCGGCTCCATCCTCTTCGCTTGAGACCATCTTTTTTTGCGATGGATGCCCGGGTCAAGCCCGGGCATGACGAGGGAGGCCGCGCGTGGAGCAGCCGCAGGGTGGGAGCGAAGCGTGCCTACCTACCTTTGCTTGCGTACGGCACGTGTGTTGCGCGGCAGCGTGAGGAAGCCGTTGAGCTCGGCAAGCAACAGCGCGCCGATATGCAGCTGCGACACAAAGACGCCACCGCGAATCAAACGCACGAGCTCGGCGGGCGAGACGAGCTTCACGCTGATGCCCGGCTCGGGCTTGAAGCCGTTCGCGCGTTCGCCCGCCGCCACGAAGAAATTGTGGATGCGGTTGTTCAGGCGTCCCGTGCAGGCGGAGTTATCTCCAAGCGCATGTACGGCGCGCGCGCGAAAGCCCGTCTCTTCCAGAAGCTCGCGTCGGCAGCTTTGCGCGGGATCCTCGCCGGCATCGACGAGGCCCGCAGGCAACTCCCAGCTATAAGCCTCGAGCGCCGGCCGGTATTGCCGCACGATCGGAATTTTCCCAGCGCGGGTGAGCGCGACGATCGAGATGTAATCGGGCTGCTCGATCGCGTGGTAGATTTGCGGCGCAGCGCCGCGCGAAAACTCCACCTCCCGCGCAACGAGGCTCACCCACGGCGACACCGCCGTGGTACGGCGCGAACGGATACGCGGATATTTCATGCGGAAAGACTCAATTGTTCATTTGTCATGTCGAGGCTTGAGCGTGCGTTCGAGCTCTCCTCTTCACCCGCGGGCTTGACCCGCGGGTCCAGCGTCTTCGTAAAAACTTTTTGCGAACAGGATGGATGTCCGGGTCGAGCCCGGGCATGACGCGTGTGTGAAAGCCTTTGTCTCATCTCCGCATCTCCTTCAGCGCGACGGTGTTGGGCGGTCGGCGCAGAAACGTGGTGGCGAAGGCGTAGACATACCAGCGCAGATAACTCGGAAGCCAGCGAAAGACGCGGAACCGGGTGCGGCGGTCGGGCCGCTCAATCCAGGTGACTGGCACTTCCGCAATCTTCCAACCGAGCCGATGCGCCTTCACCAGGAGTTCGATGCTGTAGCAAAAACCTTTGGTCGATTGGACCGCAATTTGGTCGATCAGCCGGCGCGAGAACATGCGAAATCCGTTGCTGGCGTCGGTCGTGGGAAGCCGCGCGAGGTGGCGCAAGGTGAAATTGGCGCTGCGCACCAGCGCGGCTTTGATCAGGGGGCAGTCGATCATCGCGCCGCCCGGCATGAAGCGGCTGGCGCAGACGATGTCGCAGTCCTCGCGCGCCAGGGCCACCATGTGGTCGAGAATGGGCGCGTTGATGTGGTCGTCGGCGGGAAACATCAGGATGAATGGCGCGCTGCTCTTGGCAAAGCCGGTCATGATCGCGCCGTGCACGCCGCGTCCCGCGTTGCGCACGAGTTGGACCGGCAGCCCCGCGAAGGCGTCCGCGTTGGCGCGGATCGCCGGCAGCGTGTCGTCCTCGGCGTGGTCGTAGCAGATCAACACGCGCGCGGGGGTCGCGAGCGCGTGCTTGAGCGCGGCGAGCACCGCCACGATATTGTGGCCCTCGTTGTAGACCGGAATGACGATGTCGAGTTCGGGGGTCATTAGGCCGGCGGCTACGGGCGCGGACTTGCTCCGCCCTCATCCTGAGGAGCGAGCGAACCGAGCGTCTCGAAGGATGAGGGAGGCACCAATGCGGCGGCCTCATGCTTCGAGATGCCGCACTTCGTGCGGCTCCTCAGCATGAGGCTGACAGAGGCTTTGCCCCCGCGCATGCTCAATCCTTCTCGCCCGCAGTGAGCACGAACGGGCGCAGCCGCTCCATAAGGGGAAGGCCGAAGAGGGCGTTGTCGACGAAGTTGTAGATCGGCAGCACAAGGCGCGCGCGCGCCGAAGCGACGTAGCGATAGGCAAGACCCGAAAGATAATGCGAGGTGACGCTAAACCCCGCGCGCGCGAAGGTGGCACGAACCTCGCGCGCGAGCACGGGCCGTTCGTTCGCGGTCACGCCGACTGAGTTGTAGAACGGGGAGGCGCGATCGCGGTAGAGCCACATGAACGGGTTCATCCGATTGGGATCGAAGGCGAGAAAGCGACCGCGCGGGCGCAGCAGGCGAAAGGTTTCCTTCGCGCACGGTGAAGGATCAGGGAAATGGTGCACGACGCCGCTTAAGAGCGCGCCGTCAAAGCTCTCTCCGGGAAAGGGCATATGCTCGATGTCGCCGGCGACGAATTCGATCTGCGGATGCTTGCGCCGCCCGACCTCGAGTAATTTGGCGCTGATGTCGAGGCCGACGCACTTGTAGCCGGCGTGCACGAGCAACGCCGTGAAGGTGCCGGAGCCACAGCCAAGATCGATGACCCGCGCGCCAGGTTTCAGCCCTGTGAGCGTGACGAAGGCCTCGGCGAGCCGCGCGCTCGCCTGCGGCGTGAACACGTCGTAATCGTCGGCCGCCGCATGGCCGTCGAAGAATGCGATTTCTTTCTGCTTGTCTTGAGCTGATGCAGCCATGGGGCGATTAGTTCTGCAAGTCTGTCGGATGCGCTTGCATTGTCAGTCACGCTTCGTCCCGTGCAGGCCGCGCCCACACGCGCTTAGGGCAAACGGCGAACTCGGGGCCGAACGCTCACCCGTGCGTTGCAGCGGCGAGCTTCGGCGCGACTGCGGACGCAGGGAAATAGTCGGCGAGCCAGCCGCGCAACAAATCCCAGACGCGGGTATTGCCTTCGCCGAACATGAAATGATCGGCATCGCTGATGAGGTGCAGCTCAGTCGGCTGTCCGGCGCGCTTGAACAGCTCGATCGACTGCTCGGTCGGCGTGACCGAATCGTTGGCGGCGTGGAGGAGCAGCAGTGGCCGCGGCGCGATGCGGCCGACCACGTCGTCGGCACGGAAGTCGAACATGCTCTGCGCAGTCTCCGCCGGAAATGATTGCACGGAGTTGCCGGCGAGGTTGGCGCGCAGGTGCGGCGGGATGGGCACGATATCGTAGCGTGGCACCATCAGCGATTTGCCGGTGCGTGCGCGATGCTCGCGACCCTCTTTGAGCATAGCGGTGAAGCGCGCCCATGCCTCGGGGCTCTTGTGCTGTCCCCGAAACTTACGCTCGCCGTCGCCCCAGCCGCCATTCGAGATGACGGCCGCGACGCGCTGATCGACGCCGCCGATATAGATCGCGACCGCCCCGCCAAAACTCGATCCGATGAGGGCGATGCGCGTGGGGTCGACCGCCGGATGCTGGGCGAGGAAGGTGAGTGCGTTGCGCGTATCCTCGACCTGCTCGAGGCAGATCACGCGGCCGAATTCGCCTTCGCTGTCGCCGCAGCCGCGCATGTCGAAGCGTAGCACCACGTAGCCCAAGTCGCTCAGCACCTTGGTCGGCGCCATGGTGTTTGATGACGTCTTGTTGCTGCCGAAGCCGTGCAGCACCAGGAAAGCGCCGCGCCGCTCCGACGGTTTGAGCCCGCGCGGCACATGGACCACGCCGGATAGCTTGAGGCCTGCGGACGGGAAGGTGACGGCTTGTTCGATCATGGGGATAGCCTCCCTCTTCGTACGGCTATTCGCCTTTCGGCTTGCCGAGCCCGAGCTCGCTCCAGCGGGCATAGGCCTTGGCGATGTCGTCCGCCTGCGGCCAGACCGTCGGCGGGAACCGGGCGCCGCCGTAGTCCGGATCGGGATCGTAGTCGAGGTTCTGGGTGGCGTCGATCAGCACGCGGTTCCACTTGCCGGTGCCGAACAGCGTCGGATTGCGATCGCGCTTGCGCATTGAAGGATCAATCCCCATGCCGAACGTGGATGGCATGATGATGACGTCGTTCTCGCCCGCGTTCACCCGATGCGCGATTGCCCAATCGACCGCCGCGTAATCGTGGATGTCAATGTCGTCGTCGACCACAGTGATGTGCTTGTAGCGCACGTGTGCCGCCGATGAGCCCCAGATCGCGTTCGCCGCTTGCTTGGCCTGATTGCGATAGCTCTGCTTCATCCGGATCAGGAGATTGATGCCGGCGTGCACCGGCGGGCACCACACGTCGGTGATGCCCGGCACGCCGGCGCGGTCGAGCACGTTCCAGGCGGTGGCCGCGCGCATGATCGACGAGCACACCGCGTTCTCCGAATAGCTGCCGGGGAGCGCGCCTTCGATGGTGCCGCGCAGGATCGGATCGTCACGGTGCGTGATGGCGGTGACGCGAATTGCGGGCTTGGGGGAGCGGTCGCCGGCGAGGTAGCCGGTGAACTCGGCGTAAGGCCCTTCCATCTCGTAGGTTGCGGGATCGAGCCCGAGATAGCCCTCGATCACGATCTCAGCCGATGCCGGCACGTAGAGGTCGACGGTCTCGCATTTGATCAGCTCCACTGGCGCGCCGCGGATGGCGCCCATGACGTCGTACTCGCAGACGCCCTTGGGGACCGGCGCTCCGGCGCAGAAACCCAGCTCCGGCTCCCAGCCGATCGCCACCGCGACCGGCATCTCCGCGTTGCCGCCCTGCTGCCAGGCGGTGACGTGATGGCCGATATGCTGCGCGCGCCACATCAAGATCGGGATGCGATCGTGGCCGGCGAGCATGCCGCGATAGACGCCGACATTCATGACTCCGGTTTCGGGGTCCTTGGTGACGCAGCCGCCGAAGGTGAGGAGATAGCGCCCGCCGTCGAGCCGGTTCCAATGCGGCGCGGGAAACTCGTAGAGATCGACGTCGGCGCCCTTGAGGACGTTCTGCTTCACGGGGCCGGTGGGGACGACCTTCGGTGCAATACTGCCGTTCAAAATGGTGCGGCCGAGCTTGACCAGCTCGCGCGGATGCGTGTCCGGCGGCAGTCCTAGCATCATGGCGATGCGGCGGTAATTGTTGAGCGCCGAGCCGAAGATGCGGCGGCAGCGGCTTTGCGCCGTGTTGTAGTCCTTGATGTTGTTGAAGAGGAGCGCCTTGCCGGTGCCGGGCCCTTGCGCCAGCCGCATGATGGTGCCGAGCTCGATATTCCAATCGACCTCGGCGTCGATCTCGTGAAGCTCGCCTTGCGCCTTGAGCGCGGCGATCCAGCCGCGCAGATCGCCGAAGGCGACGGGCTTATGTTCGACGGTGATATCCTCGGTTCGCGCTTGGAACATACGGCACTCTATACCACGCGAGCCTCTTTTCTTCTCGCCGCTATGAAGGGCGAGGATTTTTGCGCTTGCGCGCGGCGAGTTTCACCGCGTCGACGATCTCGGGATAAGCGCCGCAGCGGCAGAGATTGCCGGAGAGATAATGGCGGATCTGATCCTCGTCGGGATCGGGATGCGCGTCGAGCAACTGCGTCGCCATCAGCAAAAAGCCCGGCGTGCAGTAGCCGCACTGGAAAGCGCCGGCCTCGATGAACGCCTCCTGCACCGGGCTGAGTGCCTGCGTGCGCTCATCCGCGAGCGATTCGACCGTCTCCACCTGGGCGCCGTCAACAAAGGCAGCCAAGTAGAGGCAGCCGGACACCGCTGCACCGTTTACCAGCACGGTGCAGCAACCGCACATTCCTTGCCCACAACTCTCGCGCGCGCCCATGAGATTGAACTCGCGCTGCAACACTTCGACGAGATTGTGGTGCGGCTTGATGTCGGCCGAAACCTGCTCGCCGTTGAGGATGAAACTGATCGTGCGGCTCATTCATCATCCTCAAGCGGTGCGTTGGCCTTCTCGCGCAGCGCGCGGAAGACGGCTTCGGGAGTGAGGGGAAGCGAGGTCAGGCGTACGCCGCAGGCGTCCTCGATCGCGTTGGCGATTGCGGGGGACACGCAAAAAGTCGCGGTCTCGCCCACGCCCTTGGCGCCGAACGGGCCGCTCGCGAGGTAAGAATCGACCGCCTCGTTCTCCATGATCTGCGGCACGTCTAGCATTGCCGGAATCTTGTAGTCGGCGAGCGAGGCGTTGGTCACCTGCCCGGCGTCGATGTGCATGTTCTCGAACATGGTGAAGCCGAGGTGCATCAACACGGCGCCGGAAATCTGCGTCTCGACGATTTTCGGGTTCACCGGCCGGCCGCAGTCAACCGCGGTGATAAGGTGCGCGATGCGCACGCGCCCAGTCTCGGTGTCGACCTCGACCTCGGCGCCCGAGGCGGCGCACATCCAGAACGGCGTCACGTTATCGGTCAAGCCCGTCGCCGGATCGGGCGGCACGTAATCCGGCTTGTACGTACCGGTGCCCACGATATTGCCGGCCTGCATGCCGAATTTCTTCTTGAACAGATCCGGCAGCGGAATGTTGCTGCCCTCGGGCTCGCCGACCTCGCGCGCCATTGACTTGATCTTTGCACGCGCCTCTTCGGCGGCAAGCCGCACCGCGTGGCCCATGTGGTAGAGCGAGCGCGATCCCAGCGTGCCCATGTCATAGGGTGTCACATCGGTGTCGCGTGGCACGATCCGCACGGTTTCCGCGGGAATATCGAGCACCTCGCCGACAATCTGCGCCATCGCCGTGTCGGAGCCCTGTCCCATATCGATGGTGCCGCAATAGAGCGTGGTGCTGCCATCGCCTGCGATGGTGAGGTTCGCGACCGAGGTGGTCGGCGCGATCACTGCCTTGATCGCGACGGCAACGCCGCGGCCGCGGCGTTGCGCGCCGGTGCCAGGGGGAAGCGGCTTGCCCCAATTGAGCCGCTCGGCGACGCGATCGAGCACGGCCTCGAGTTGAACTTCGCGAACGATCTGCCCGGTCGCCTGCGGGCGTCCTTCGCGCAGAAGATTCTTACGGCGGAATTCGAGCGGGTCGAGCTTGAGCGCGCGCGCCATCATATCGGTGTGGCTCTCATAACCCCACACCAGTTGCGGGATGCCGAAACCGCGCAGCGCACCGGCGGGCGGCAGATTGGTGTAGAGCCCATAAGAGTCGACCCACACGTTGTCGATGTCGTAGGGGCCGGAAGCGGTAAAGCCGGACTTCTGCGTCACCCGCGGGCCGACGTCGGCATAGGCGCCGCCGTTCCAGTACACCTCGCATTTGCGCGCCGTGATGCGCCCGGTTTTGTCGACGCCAGTCTTGATACGGAATGTGCTCGGGTGTCGCGTGATGGTATAGAACTGCTCCTCCATGGTGAGCGCGACCTTGACCGGCCGCCGCACAATCATGGAGAGCGCGGTCGCGAGCGCTTCCATCTTGATATACAGCTTTGCGCCGAAGCCGCCGCCGAGATAAGGCACCTTGATGCGCACCCGGTTTTCCGGCCAGCCGAGCAGGCGCGCGATCTCGGTGCGCACGAACGAGGGGCCCTGGGTGGCGCTGTAGATCGTCACGCCGTTTTCATTCCAATCGGCGATCGATGCGAACGGCTCGAGCGGAAGGTGCAGGACCTTCTGTGTGCGGAAGGTGTGCTCGAAGACGTGCGCGGCCTCGGCGAACGCGTTGTCGACGTTGCCGCGCCGCAGCTTGAAATCGAGCGCGACATTAGTGCCCTTGCGGCCTTTGAGGTGCTTGAGGTCGGCAAATGTGCCGGCGGGTTTTAGTTCCTCATGCACCAGCGTCTTGTTGTCGGCGGCCTCGATCTCGTCAAAGACGGCCGGCAGTTCCTCGTACTCGGCGACGATGAGCTGTGCCGCCTCCTCTGCAAGGTGGGGGTCGGCGGCGAGCACGACGGCGACCGGCTCGCCGACATAGTGCACCTTGTCGATCGCGAGGATCGGCTGGTCGTGGAACGCAGGTCCGTAATATGGAGAAGGGATAACCTTGCATATATCCTCGGCGGTAATGACGCGATACACGCCACGTAATTTTGCTGCCGCGCTCACGTCGATCGATTTGATGCGGCCGTGGGCGACGGTGCTGCGAAAGATCTTGGCCTGCAGCATGCCGGGAAGCCGCATCGTATGGGTGTATTCGGCGCGGCCGGTCACCTTGGCGCGCGCCTCGAGCCGCGGCAGTGAGCGGCCGACCTGCGCGCCGACTTTAGCGGGTGGGACCTGACTGCCTTGGGTCATGGTTGTTGCCATGCGTTTGCGTTCTCAGCTGTTGAGCGCCTGGCGCAGCGCGCGCCGGACATGGACGCGCGTGAGCTCGCGTTTGTAGCCGGCCGAGCCGCGCACGTCGGAGATGCACTCGGCCTCATCCGCCGCCGCATCGCCGGCGCGTGCAAGGGTCTTCTCGTCGATGCTCGCGCCGGCGAGCAACCGTTCCACCCCCTTGAGGCGCGTGGCCCGCTCGGTCGCGGCGCTGATCACGACGCGCGCGGATTTCACGGTTGCGCCTTCGGCCTCGAGTGCGACCGCAACGCCGAGTGCGGGCCAGTCCTCAGCCGAGCCGGTGGTGACCTTGAGATAGGCGGCGCGCGCTCGGCCTTGCGGCGGGATGCGCAACTCCGTGATCAGCTCGTTCTTGGCCAGCACCGTCTCGAAGTATCCGGTGAAGAGATCCTCGACCGCGATGGTGCGTGCGGTGGCGCCGTTGGGTGCGGCCACCGCGACCTCGCCCGAGAGGGCTACGAGAACCGGCGGCAAGTCCATGTGGGGATCGCCGTGGGCGAGATTGCCACCGATCGTCGCCACGTTGCGCACGCGGATATTGGAGAGGCGACGCATCATGCGCGGGATCACGGGAGCAGCGCGCGCCACTTCCGCGGAGCGTTCGACCGCCGCGAGCGGGGTCATCGCGCCGATAATGAGAGCGCCGTTCTTTCCGGTGGCGATTCCTGAATTCAGCGGAGCGAGTTTGCGCAAGCTCACGAGGCGTCGGGGGCGGAATACGCCCGCCTTCATCATGAGCATCAGCGCGGTGCCGCCGGCGATCGGCCGCACGCTGGGGTCCTCCGGGTCGAGGAGCGCGATAGCTTCGGATAGCGAGGCGGGCTCGACGAGTTCGAACGGGGTCATGTCTCGGACTTGGACTCGGTGAATGCCGCGCGCATGCGTTCGGTGAACTGCCGTTCCATCTCCTTGGCCTTGGCACGCAGCACCGGCTGGCCGAGGCTGCCGAGCTTGCCGGTAAGCGCCGCGTCGACCTCGTAGCTTACCTTGGTCGCGCCGTCATCCTCGGTCAGCCGGGTCAGCGAACGCGCGGTGAGCCGCCCGACGATTCCGATCGGGGTGCCCTCGATCTTGGCCTCGATCTCACGCGGCGGATCGACGCGCGCGACCTCGACCATGACATTGAACTTGAACTTGAGATACGCGACCTTGGTGTCGAGGACCGCCGTATAATGGTCGCCGTCGATTTCAGTCAAATCCTGCACGCCTTCGACGCAGGAGGCGAAGAAGCGCGCATCGCGTAGCTTGGCGAACACCGCCGCGCGCGGCGCGTTGAGCCGGATATCGCCGGCGAACTTCATCTTGTCACCGGCGCGGCGCGCGCCGCTGTTCGCAGGTCTGGGCTATGCACGCAAAAACAAGTCCGGGCGCAGCAGCCCCAACGGAAGGGGCAGGAGGGCCGCTGGCGAATAGTCGCGCATCGATCAGGTGAGGTCAAAGCCAACCGACCGGGGCGATTTACAGTTCATGCGGACCGGGCCCCCTAAGGCCGCGACTGTAAGTGACTGTGGGTGCGGCGAACTCAGCCCCCAAAAATGGTGTTATTTTACCAGCTTCGGATGGAACGGATCAGGCTTTCGGGAGTTGTTTGCGGCGCTCGAGTGGAGGACGGAGGAAGTCGGAGAGGGACGCCATGTGGATTTCGTTGTTTACGCTGGTGTGCGGAGTGGCGGTCTGTCTGAGTGTGGCAGCCGTGATGATGGAACGCGGGGGGCTGCAGCTCCTGCGCCGGTAAACATCGAAACATGGCGGGACCTGAGCAGCGGGCGGCCCCGGGCCGCCCGCATCGTTTTGGCTGACAACCCGTATAGCCGCCGTTCTCCCGGGTGGGCGTCGCCCAAACCCTAAGTACAACAGCGTCGTCGTTGATCCGGGAGTGCCACAGCATGGCGATCTCCCCCCTCGGCAGCCGACGACATAGCCCGTGAAACCCGGCGTGAACGCCGTTGGGGTGCTGCGCTGCGCCCAACGCGTCTGCTCGCGCAGGTCTATCTAAACTTGCCGATCCCAGCGAGAAATTTGCTGCCGTCTCCCGCCATCGCGCGCGCGGCGCGATTGTCGTTTTGCCCAAATTATCGTCTCTTTAGCCGTCGGCACGTGGTCTCGGCCGGAACGGAAAAGTCATGTCCTCATCCCTGCTAATGACGCGGCGGTTCGCGCCTCTGTTCTGGACCCAGTTCTTCTCGGCATTCAGCGACAATTTTCTCAAGAACGCGCTGGTCTTTCTCATTCTATTCCATATTGCCGGCCCCGACGCCGAGGCACTCATCACGCTCGCGGCTGCGGTTTTCATAGCGCCCTATTTCTTTCTGTCCGCGCTCGGGGGTGAACTCGCCGACCGCTACGACAAAGCTGTTGTGGCCCGGAGGCTAAAATTTTCCGAAATCGGCATCGCGTTCATTGCAGTGGCCGGCTTCGGCCTGCATTCGGTGGTGCTGTTGTTCATCGCGCTGTTTCTGTTTGGGGTGATCGCCGCGCTGTTCGGGCCGATCAAATACGGCATTCTTCCCGACCATCTCGCCCGCTCCGAACTTCCAGCCGGCAATGCGCTGGTGGAAGGCGCGACCTTCATCTCAATCCTGCTGGGGACCATCGTCGGCGGCATCGCTGCCAAGGACGGCGGCGATCCCGCGCATTTCGCCTTCCTGATGATCGTGTTCTCGCTTCTGTGCTGGGGCGCGAGCCTGTTCATTCCCCGCACGGGCCAGGGGGCGCCCGATCTCAAGGTGCAGAAGAACGTTCTCGTCTCGACGATCGGCCTCTTGAACTTCCTGCGCGAAGATCCACGGATGTGGTGGGGCGCGTTGGTGACCAGTTGGTTCTGGTTGGTCGGAGCCGTCTCGCTATCGCTGATGCCGCCGCTGGTCAAGAACGTGCTCGGCGGCAACGAGGAGGTGGTGACCACCTGTCTCGCGATCTTCTCGATATCGATCGCGATCGGCTCCGGGCTTGCGGCCTGGCTCGCCGCCGGACGCATCATTCTGTTGCCTACCGTGATCGGTGCCGTGCTGCTGGGTGCATCCGCCATCGATCTCGGCGCCTCCACCCTCGGCGCTCCTCCTATTCCAGGCCTCGGTGGCTATTTTGCTGCCTTCACGAGCGGGCGCGGCATTCGATTGGCGCTTGATCTCGCCGGGCTCGCCATCGCGGGCGGGCTGTTCATCGTCCCGACGTTTGCGGCGGTGCAGGCCTGGGCCGGCGTCGACCGCCGCGCGCGTGTGGTGGCGGCCGTCAACGTACTCAACGCCGCGTTCATGGCGGGAAGCACGGTGATCGTCGCCATGCTGGAGACGGCGGGCATGACGACATCACAGCTTTTCCTCTTGCTCGGCGTGGCAAGCCTCGCGGTGGCGGTCGCTGTCGGCCGCACCATGCCCGCGAGCGCGCTCAGCGATGCGCTCTCGATCATTTATCGTGCGCTGTTCCGAATGGAGGTCAAAGGCATCGACAACCTCGTCAAAGCTGGATCCAATCGGATCATCGCGCTCAACCACGTGAGCTTCCTCGACGCGGGGCTCGCATTGTCGTTGCTCGACAACAAGCCGGTGTTTGCCATCGACGTCGGCATTGCCAAGCTCTGGTGGGTGCGACCGTTCGTCATGCTGACCAATGCGATGCAGCTGGATCCCCTCAAGCCGATGGCGGTGCGCTCCCTGATCGAGGCAGTGAAAGCAGGCAACCCCCTCATCATCTTTCCCGAAGGGCGCATCACCGTCACCGGCAGCCTGATGAAGGTCTATGACGGCGCTGCCCTGGTCGCGGACAAGGCGAATGCCGAGGTCGTGCCCGTCCGCATCGAAGGCCTGGAGCAGACGCCATTCAGCCGGCTCAAGCGTGGTCAGGTGCGCCGGCGCTGGTTCCCCAAGGTGACAGTGACGATTCTCGAGCCGGTGAAGCTCACCGTCGACCCCGAGCTCAAGGGGCGCAAGCGTCGCCTCGCCGCCGGGGCCGCGCTCTACGGCATCATGTCCGATCTCGTGTTCCGCACCACCTCGACAGACCGCACCATTGTCGAGGCGGTCGTGCAAGCCGCGCAAACGCACGGACGACGTCGCGTCGCGATCGAAGACCCTGTGTCGGGGACGCTCTCCTACAAACGTCTGCTTGTCGGCGCCGCTATCCTCGGCGCCAAGCTCATGCCGATGGCGCGAGAAGGACGCGCCATCGGGATCATGCTGCCGAATGCGAATGGCGCCGTCGTGACCATTCTCGGATTGATGACCGCAGGCCGCGTGCCGGCAATGATCAATTTTACATCCGGCGCCGCCAATATCCTCTCCGCCTGCAGGGCCGCCCAGATCGATACCATTCTCTCGTCACGGGCCTTCATCGAAAAGGCTCGGCTCGGCAATTTGGTCGCTGCCATCGAAAAGGCGGTCAGGATCATCTATCTCGAGGACATTCGCGCCGGCATCACACTCGCCGACAAGGTCCGCGGCCTCATCAATGCCGACAAGCCGCTGGTCGTGCGCAAGCCCGACGATTGGGCGGCGATCCTGTTCACGTCAGGATCGGAGGGCGTGCCCAAGGGCGTCGTGCTCTCCCATCGCAATATGCTGGCAAACGCCGCGCAGGCCGCGGCCCGCATCGATTTCGGCCGCGAGGACAAGGTGTTCAATGTTCTGCCGGTGTTCCACTCCTTCGGGCTGACCGTCGGGGTGATGCTGCCGCTGGTCTTCGGCGTGCGCGTCTATCTCTATCCGTCGCCGCTGCATTACCGCACGGTGGCCGAGCTGATCTATGCGGTGGACGCCACGATCATGTTCGGGACCGACACATTTCTCGCAGGGTATGCGCGGGTCGCGCATCCTTATGATTTTCGCTCGCTACGTTACATCCTGGCCGGCGCGGAGCCGGTCAAGGAGACGACGCGGCGCACCTATATGGAGAAGTTCGGTCTGCGCATTCTCGAGGGCTACGGCGTGACCGAGACCGCGCCGGCACTCGCCTTGAACACACCGATGTTCAACAAGTTCGGCACCGTTGGCCGCATCCTGCCCGGCATGGAAGCGCGCCTGGAGAAGGTCGAAGGGGTCGAGGAGGGCGGCCGGCTTTACGTGCGCGGACCAAATGTGATGCTCGGCTATCTCAAAGCCGACGATCCCGGCGTGCTCGAGCGGCCGGTCGAAGGCTGGCACGATACCGGCGATATCGTCACCATCGACGAGCAGGGCTTCCTCACCATCAAAGGCCGCGCCCGGCGCTTCGCGAAAGTCGGAGGCGAAATGATCTCGCTCGCTGCGGTCGAGGCGCTGGCCTCGGAACTGTGGCCGAATGCGCTATCCGCCGTCGTCGCCGTGCCCGATCCGCGCCGGGGCGAGCGGCTCATTCTGATCACCCAGCAGAAAGGCGCGACTAGGACGGATTTTCAGGGCTTCGCCAAGGCAAAGCACGCCTCCGATCTAATGATTCCATCCGAGGTCTGGGTGCTCGACAAACTTCCTGTGCTCGCCACCGGCAAGGCCGACATGGTGGCGGTGGGCAGGCTCGTCGAGGAGCGGCTCGCCGCCAAGCCGGATACCATGGCGCGCGCGAGCGCATGACCGAGAGTGATTGGCCGACGCTGCCGCCGCGGCTCAAGCCGCTTCTCGAGGCGGAATATCCGCATTTCAGCGCGGCCGAGATGGCGCGCCGGCGCGCCGCGGTCGAGGCGGCGCTTGCCGAAGCGAACTGCGACCATCTCGTATTCTACGGTGCGAACCGCGCCGGCTCGGCAGTGCAGTGGCTCACCCAATGGCCTGTGACGGTAGAGGCAATCGGCGTATTCACGCCTGGCGAGCGTGACGCGTTGTTCGTACAGTGGATCAACCATGCGCCGCTGGCAAAGCGGCTCGCGAGCGAGGCCGAGGTCAGCTGGGGCGGTGAATCATCGATCGGCGCTGTCATTGGGGTGCTGGAAAAACGGGGCGCGCGTGAAAATCGCGTCGGCGTCATTGGCCCGCTGGGTTTCGCCCAGCACGCGGCGCTCGTGGCGCGCTTCGGCAAAGTCGCCGACCTGAACCGCGTGTATGTGCGGTTGCGACGCGTGAAATCGCAGGAAGAGATCGACTGGCTGCGGATCGGCGCTTGGCTCAGCGATCGCGGCATGGCGGGACTGCGGGACGGACTTGCGATCGGGCTGACCGAGCGCGCGCTCGGTGACCTGGTCGAACGCGCTTACATGCGCGAAGGCGGCACCAACGTCATCCACTTTATCGGTACGACGTCCATGCACGATCCGCGACTGGGCGTGCCGGTGCAGTTTCCATCGACGCGGCGCGTCGCGAAAGGTGACATCGTTTTCGCGGAGATCAGCGCGGCATTTTGGGATCATTCCGGGCAGGTGCTGCGCAGCTTCGCGCTGGGCGAGGAGCCGCCGCCGCTCTATCGCGCGCTGCACACCGCAGCCGACGCAGCGTTCGACGCGGTCGCCGCGCTGCTCAAGGCGGGCACGCTGCCGGCGCAAGTGATCGAAGCCGCCGGCGTCATCGAAGATGCGGGGTTCACCATCATCGATGATCTTCTGCACGGCTATGGCGGTGGGTATTTTCCGCCCATCCTCGGCAGCAAGAGCCGCCCCGCCGGATCAATTCCGCAGGAGCCGTTTGAGGCCGGCATGACGGTCGTGGTGCAGCCGAATGTGGTCATGCGGGACGGCACGGCGGGCGTGCAGACCGGCGAGCTGTTGCTGATCACGAATGGCGGCGTCGAGCGGCTGCATTCGTTCCCGCGCGGTTTTGCGCGGGTGTGAGGGCCATTCACTCTGCCGCGTGGGGCTTCACCCGACGCGCCGCCCAATAATCGGGCGCCTGTTTCGAGCGCGCGAGCGCCTCGGCGCTCTCAAAGCCCGGCGCCATTGACGCATCGGTGCCGGCGAGGATCTGGTGGTGCTCGATGCCGAGTGTGCGCAGCCAGCGCTGTTGGCCCATGGTCAAGGCGACGAAATAGCCGATCTCAACGAGCTCAGGTTCGCTGAAATGCCTGTGCAGCCGCGCCCAGAACTTGTCGTCGACCGGCAGATCCCAGGTGATCGCCTCGGCATAGGCGAGCGCCGCCTTCTGCCGCTCGTCATAGCGGCTCGAGCTCTCGAAATTGAGGAGATCGCGGTAGTCATCCTCGACGACGCCCTGCTGCGCCGCCTTGATGGAGCGCTGATTGCCGCAGAACTCGCATAGCACCGAACGCGACACGTAAATGCGGCAGAGTTCCTTAAGCGCGTGATCGGCGACGCCGTTCTTGAACACGTCACGCCAGGAATTGGCGAAAGACCAGAACACGGCCGGCACATGGGCGCGGATCGCCTGGCTTTCCGGGCGCGGCGTGCCTTCGCGCGCGCAGCGATCGAATTCAGCGCGCATGGCCTCATCGACTTTGGCAGGATCGACATAGCTGATCCATGGCTTGGACATCAGTGGTTCTCCGCTTTCCCCGGCACTTCATAGATAGGGCAGATACCCTTTATTCACCATGCCCCGGAGGCGTTCTCGCATGGTGCCGCAAGGCCACAGTGCGATCAACCGCGCCCGGCGGGTTGATCGCGATTTCGTCGCTCGAGGCCAAGAGTCGGCCGCCGTGGGCGTAAAGATTCTTAACCATCCGGCGATAGCGTGGCGTGACCGATTGTAGGGGTGGCCTTGGGCGCTTTCGCCTCGAGGGGCGCAATCGGATGCTGGCCGTCGGGGGACACACGATAATGCGAGCGAGAGCTGTGCGAGTGCTCGCCGCGACGGTGAGCTGTCTGTTCTGGCTCAACGGTTGCGAGACCTCGACCAGGCTGGGCGACCTGTTCCAGTCGAACACGGCCGCTACGCAAGGGCTCGTATCGCAAGAGGACCCGCCGATAACTGGCAGCGTGCGGCCGGCTGCGCACACTCCCTCATCCCCAGCAGCCAACGCATCGCCTGCCAAAGATGACGATGTGAGCCTCGGTAAAGCCTACTTCCGTGACGGTAAATTCAGCCTCGCCGAGCGTCACTTCCGCCGCGCCGTCGAATTACATCCACGCGACCTCGAGTCCTGGATCGGTTTAGCGGCCTGCTATGACCGGCAGCGCCGCTTCGATCTTGCCGACCGCGCCTACGACCAGGCGACGAAGATCGCGGGACCCACGGCGGAAATCCTCAACAACCGCGGCTACTCGTATATGCTGCGCGGCGACCAGCGGCGTGCCCGCGAAACGCTACTGGAAGCGCAGACACGCGATCCCGGCAACGCCTACGTGAAGAATAATCTCGAACTGCTCGAGGCGAGCCTGCGCAAAGGAAAGAGCGGGCAGTAGACGAGAGAGCTGCTGGCGCGCCGCGGGTGTGTTCGAGCGAAACGTCCGCTCGCCCTGCTGAGGTGCGCCCCCTGGACTTCGTGCAGCCAACATGCAACGTGGCGTGCTGCAGCGGTTTGCGGCGCCATGTTCGAGAGCTTTCGCAGGTTTGTGTCCGAGGTATCGGAGGGCGATAAGCATCCGGGTCATTTCGGCCACAACGACTATCGCCTCGCTGCGGCAGCACTGCTCGTCCATGCGGCTGCCATCGACGGCGACATCTCCGAGGCCGAGCGCGACAAGCTGCACGCCATCGTCAGGCAGCATTTCCAGCTCGACGAGGCGACGACGGACGAACTCGTCGCCGAGGCGACGGCGGCCGAAAACGAGGCGGTGGATCTCTATCATTTCACCAGCTTGATCAATCGCTCACTCGATGAGGATGGCCGCCGCTGCGTTGTCGAGATGATGTGGGAGATCGCCTATGCCGACGGACATGTCGACGATTTCGAGAGCAACCTGATCTGGCGGGCCGCAGACCTCCTCGGCATCTCGTCGCGGGAGCGGATCGAACTTGGGCATCGCGTGGCTGAGCGGCGCACGAAGGGGGCGACGTGACGCAGGCGAATCGGCCCGTTACGTTGATCACAGGCGCGTCCGCGGGGATCGGCGCGGCATTGGCGCATGAGTTTGCCGCCCACGGCCACGAACTTGTTTTGATCGCGCGGCGCGAGCAGGCGCTCGCTAGACTGGCGGAGGCCATCGCTGCGAAGGGCGCGCCGCGGCCGACGGTTATGCGCGCAGATCTCGCGCGTCTCGATGCGGCACAAACGATTGCCGCGGCGCTGGATGAGCGCGGCCTCGAGCCGGATGTGGTGGTCAACAACGCGGGCTTCGGTCTCGTCGGAGCCGCCGACGCGCTCGACCGCGCCGAGCAGCTCGCCATGATCGACCTCAACGTGCGCGCGCTCACCGATGTCTCGCTCGCTTTCCTCGACAGCCTCAAGCGCCACAGGGGCGGCATTCTCAACGTTGCATCGATTGCGGCCTTCATGCCCGGTCCCGGCATGGCGGTCTATTACGCCAGCAAAGCCTATGTGCTCTCCTTCAGCGAGGCGCTGCATCGCGAGCTCAGGTCGAAAGGCGTGCGGGTTACCGTGCTTTGCCCCGGCCCGGTGCCGACCGAGTTTCAGGCCCGCGCCGGCATGAGCGACGAGGCCTTTCCGCGACTTCTCACGCGTTCCGCCGAGCAGGTGGCGAGAGATGGCTATCGCGGCCTGACGCAAGGCCGCCGCCTGGTCGTTCCGGGCGTCGCCAATCGCGCGGTGACGACGGTGATCCGTTTTGCCCCGCGCACTCTCGTGCTCGAGCTCATCGCTCGCCAGCAGCGGGGCCGCCCGTAGCCCGCGCCCGCCTGGGAATGCGCGTCTGCATGGCGGGGGCGCGCCATTTATCTTGAAAAACCGACTCGAGCGGGTATTGAGATCGATCCCGAAACTTCGCAATGACCGCACTATGCTCCGCCCGATCCTGATCGTGCTACACCAGGAAACCTCCACCCCTGGGCGCATCGGGCACGCCTTGCGCCAGCGCGGCTACGCGCTCGACGTGCGCCGCCCGCGCTTCGCCGATCCGCTCCCCGAGACCATGGCCGCCCATACTGGTGCCATCATTTTCGGCGGCCCGATGAGCGCGAATGACACCACCGATTTCATCCGTCGTGAGATTGATTGGCTGCGCGTGCCGCTCAAGGAGAAGAAGCCGTTTCTCGGCATTTGTCTCGGCGCGCAGATGTTGGCGCATCATCTCGGTAGCCGGGTCTACCGCCATCCCGATGGCCATGCCGAAGTCGGCTATTATCCGATTCGGCCGACCGATATGGGACGCACGGTGTGTGACCCCTGGCCGGAGCAGGTCTATCAGTGGCATCGCGAGGGCTTCGACTTGCCGCTCGGCGGCGATTTACTGGCGGAAGGCGACTCGTTCCCGGTGCAGGCCTTTCGTTACGGCGGCGCCGCCTTCGCGCTGCAATTTCATCCCGACGTGACCCACGCCATGATGTGCCGCTGGACCACGCGCGGCCACGAACGCACGTTGTTGCCCAACGCCAAGCCGCGGATTGCGCATTTCGCGGATCGCGCGGTCTACGATTCCGCCGGCCGCGCTTGGCTCGCTGCCTTCCTCAACCATTGGCTGGGCCAGCCGGAGCTGGCGCCGGAGCAGGCTTCCACCGTTTGAGCACTAATCGAATCACGCCATTGTGCGGCGTCCCGCCTGCGCGGCGACGACGTGAGCTGATGAAGCGGATGGGGAGTTCGCGCAGGCTGAGCGGGTTGCTTCGGTTTGGGCGGGTGGTGGAGCCGAGGGGGGTCGAACCCCTGACCTCCTCATTGCGAACGAGGCGCTCTCCCAACTGAGCTACGGCCCCGCCAAAATGCAACCCCGCAGCGCTGGCCGCGAGTGCGCGCCAT
>Ga0126376_10000030_pt1 | contig 58021 bp, 50 predicted proteins | sample PanSoiMetPlot_15_FD_92760 | JGI IMG/M metagenome (GOLD analysis project Ga0126376, IMG submission 92760) | Tropical forest soil microbial communities from Panama - MetaG Plot_15 | ecosystem: Environmental > Terrestrial > Soil > Tropical forest > Bulk soil | place: Panama | collected 2016-02-17 | reverse complement strand
AGCGCCAGAGTTTTTGCACGCATACCAAGCAGAGCGGTACTCAGTCCCCATGATCACAATTGCCGTGGACGCGATGGGAGGGGATAACGCACCCCGCCCTGAAGTCGAAGGCAGTGTGCTGGCCGCACGCGAGCTGGGAGTACGCGTGTTGCTGGTTGGGCAGCCCACGGTGGTGCGAGCAGAGCTTGCGAAGCGCGCCCCGGCAAATTTGCCGATTGACGTTGTTGCGGCGAGCGAAGTGATCACGATGGAGGATCACCCGGCGCAGGCGTTTCGCCGGAAGAAGGATTCGTCGGTGCACGTAGCGGCGCGGCTGGTCCGAGAGACGAAAGCGCAAGGGATGGTCAGTGCGGGAAATACCGGCGCGGTGATGACGGTGGCGCGGTTTTTGCTCGGGACGCTGGAGAGCGTGGACCGAGTTGCACTAGCGGCTCCATTCCCGAATGCAAAAGGCGGCGTTAGCGTGCTGCTGGACGTCGGCGCGAACGTGGATTCGAAGCCGGAGCATCTGGTTCAGTTTGCGGTGATGGGAGACATTTATTACCGCGCTACGTTTGCGCACGGGCACCGGCGGCCGCGATTGGGATTGCTTTCGATTGGGGAAGAAGAGATCAAAGGCAACGAGTTGACGCGCGAAGTGCACAACCGGTTGAAGAAGACGCATCTGCATTACGTTGGGAATGTGGAAGGCGGAGATCTTTTTTCGGGCGAAGTGGACGTCATCGTATGCGACGGATTTGTGGGCAACATCGCGCTGAAAATTTGCGAAGGCCTGGCGGTCCAGATTTTTGGTTTGTTGAAGAAATCGCTGAGCAGCTCGCCGATAACACAGTTCGCGGGTCTGCTTTCGCAGCGTGCATTTCGCGGGTTGAAGAAGACGATTGATTACACAGAGTATGGCGGCGCGCCTCTGTTGGGAGTGCGCGGAGTTTGCGTGATCGGGCACGGGCGTTCGAATGCGAATGCGGTAAAGAATGCGATTCGCGTGGCGGCCGGACTCGCTAAAGCGAATATAAACGAAAAGATCGAACAGGGGTTATTTGCAGCAGGCGCGGGCGCATAACGCGGATTCTTGACGGAGGCCGCGTTGTGAGCTTGCGGAGGTTGAGACGATGGGAAAAGTAGCGTTCGTATTTCCAGGACAAGCGTCACAATACCCGGGAATGGGTAAAGAGTTGGCCGAGAAATATTCGGCGGCGCGAGCGGTGTTTGAAGAGGCCGATAACGCGTTGGGATTTTCGATTTCGAAGATGTGCTTTGAGGGTACGGAAGACGAATTGAAACTGACAGCGAATACGCAGCCGGCGATTTTGACGTGTTCTGTGGCGGTATTTCGCGTGGCGGAAGAAAGAGGATTGAAGCCGGATTTCGTGGCGGGGCACAGCTTGGGCGAGTATTCGGCATTGGTGGCGGCGAGTTCGCTCAGATTTTCGGATGCGGTGCAGCTTGTTCGAAAGCGTGGGACGTATATGCAGGAAGCGGTGCCGCAGGGCGTGGGAGCGATGGCGGCGATTCTGGGAATTTCGCACGCGGTCGTGGCGGATGCTTGCGGGCGCGCGGCTCAGGGGGAAGTTTGCTCGGCGGCGAATCTGAATTCGCCGGAGCAAACGGTGATTTCGGGCCATGCAGGCGCAGTGAAGCGCGCGACGGAGATTGCGTCGCAACTGGGTGCGAAGCGCGCGGTGATTTTGCCAGTTTCGGCGCCGTTCCATTCGGCACTGATGATGCCGGCGCAGGAAAAATTGACGCAGGATTTGGAGAAAGTCGAATTTTCGGCTTTGCGCTTCCCGCTGGTGACGAATGTGGACGCGGACACGATTGAAAAAGGCGAAGAAGCGCGGAATGCACTGGTGCGGCAGGTTTCGATGCCGGTGCGTTGGGAAGAGTCCGTGCGGCTGATGATCGAAGAAGGCGTGAACACGATTGTGGAAGTCGGGCCTGGGCGAGTGCTGACCGGATTGTTGCGACAGATTGACCGCTCAGTGGCGGCGCTGAATATCGAGGACGAAAAGAGTTTGGCTACGACGCTGGAGAAAATTGCAGCGGCGAAGGCGGATGCGGCTTGAGGAAGTAACGAAGCAAGGAAAAGCGAGGAGAATTTGCCACAGCGACACAGATGGCACAGAGAAAAATGTTTAGTTTGAAAGACAAAGTCGCGCTGGTGACGGGAGCGTCGCAGGGAATTGGGCGGGATACGGCGCTGGCGCTGGTGGAAGCGGGCGCGAAGGTCGCTGTTGCAGCGCGGAACGAAGAGAAACTGGCGGCGTTGGTTATTGAAATTGGTGCAGCGGGCGCGGAAGCGTTTGCTGTGAAGATGGATGTGGCCGATCCAGAGCAGGTGAAGGCGGGATTCAAGCAGGTGATCGACAAGTTCGGCAAGCTCGATATTTTGGTGAACAACGCGGCGATTACGCGCGACGGACTCTCGATGCGTATGAAGCTGGAAGACTGGGAAGCGGTGCTGAAGACGAATTTGACCGGCGCGCATCTGTGCACGCAGCAGGCGCTCGGCGTGATGATGCGGGCGCGGGCGGGGCGCATTATTAATATGTCATCGGTCGTGGCCCAGAGCGGAAACGCGGGCCAGGCGAATTATGTCGCGGCGAAGGCTGGGTTAATTGGTTTGACCAAAGCCACGGCTATTGAAATTGCTTCGCGAAATATCACGGTGAACGCCGTCGCGCCTGGATTTATTGAAACGCCGATGACGGATGTGCTTTCAACCAGCGTGAAAGAGGAATTGAACAAGCGCATTCCGCTTGGCCGTATGGGAAAGCCTCGCGACGTCGCTGCCGCAATCGTATTTTTGGCGAGCGACGAAGCGGGCTACATCACCGGCCACGTCCTGAACGTGAACGGTGGCATGCATTTGGCGTAAACGAGCAAGGAACTAGAAGGAAGTTTTGCATGAGGGTCACGGCAGCTGATGAGAATCCCGGGCCTTGGAGATTTCGAGACGCCTTGAAAGCCAAGGCTGGGTTGACGGATGAAGAGATAGGCAGACTGTTTGCAACGTCGGACCACCTTGATCTCGTCGAGTTGGGGATGGCTCTCGAAGAGGCGTATGGAATAGAAATTTTGGACGAAGATTTGTTGATTCCGCCAGATGAGCATGAAGGTTATCCGCAAAGTTGACCTTGGCAAGGGGCCTGTCTAGAATGGGCAGGTTGCCTCGGAAGCTCAAAAGCGGGGTTTAGACCACAAGTTTGGGGCGCTGGCAGTGCGCGCGCCGGTACGAAAAAGTGCAAATAAGTCCCGACCCGGTCGGGACGGAGGAATAGGAATGGCCAGCGTAGAAGAACGCGTAAAGCAGATTATCGTCGAGCAGCTCGGCGTGGATGAAGGAGAAGTGACGCCGACCGCGTCGTTCGTGGACGACCTGGGCGCAGATTCGCTCGACCAGGTGGAATTGGTGATGGCGTTCGAAGAAGCGTTCGGCATCGAGGTGCCGGACGAAGACGCCGAGAAGATGGCCACGGTGAAAGATGCCATCGAATATATCGACAAGCACGCCAAATCCAAGTAGAGGCTGCGAGAAGCCGCTGGATTTCAACTTAATAGAGGGGAAGGAATGACTCGCCGGGTAGTCGTCACGGGCGTTGGACTGGTCTGCGCATTAGGCATCGGCACCGAGGAAAGCTGGAAAAACCTCGTGGCCGGCAAAAGCGGCATTGGGCCCATCACCCAATTCGATACGACTGGGTTTGATTGCACGTTCGCGGGCGAAGTGAAGAATTTCGATCCATTCCAATGGATCGAGAAAAAAGAACTGAAAAAGATGGGCCGCTTCATCCAGATCGCGCTGGCCGGCGCGGATTTTGCGGTGAAGGCGGCGGAATGGAAGCCGGAACAGTCGAATCTCGAAGAAGTCGGCGTGTATGTGGCGAGCGGCATCGGCGGGTTCGACATCATCGAGCGCGAACACATCAAACTGACCGCGGGCGGGCCGAACAAGATCTCACCATTTTTTATTCCTTCCGCAATTGTGAATCTGGCGAGCGGCCATATTTCGATTCGCTATGGCGCGAAGGGGCCGAACTCCGCGACGGCCACGGCATGCTCGGCTTCGGCGCACTCGATTGGCGATTCCTTTAAAATTATCGAGCGCGGCGCCGCGGAAATGATGATTTGCGGTGGCACGGAAGCGACGATTACCCCCATGGGCGTCGGTGGATTCGCCGCGATGCGCGCGCTTTCCACGCGCAACGATGATCCGGCGACGGCGAGCCGTCCGTTTGATCGCGACCGCGATGGATTTGTCGTGGGCGAAGGCTGCGGCATTCTGATTCTGGAATCACTCGAACACGCGGCGCGGCGCAATGCGCCGATTGTGGCAGAAATTGTCGGCTACGGAATGTCGGGCGATGCGTATCACATCACACAGCCCGTCGAGAATGGCGACGGCGCATTTCGCGTGATGCGCGCGGCGCTGAAGGATGCGAAGCTGACGCCGGAAGACATCGGCTACGTGAATGCGCACGGAACTTCGACGCCGATTGGCGATGTGATTGAAACCACCGCAATGAAGCGCCTCTTCGGCGAACGGGCCACCTCGAAGAAATTGCCGGTCAGTTCTACGAAGTCCATGACGGGTCATTTGCTTGGCGGCGCAGGTGGTCTCGAAGCGGGAATTTGTGCGCTGGCTTTGCGCGACGGAGTCCTGCCGCCGACCATCAATCAATTTAATCCCGACCCGCAATGCGATTTGGACTACGTGCCGAATCAGGCGCGGAAGCTGACGGTGGATTACGTGCTTTCGAATTCCTTTGGATTTGGCGGCACGAACGCGGCGCTGATTTTAAAGCGGTGGACGGGGAAGTGACACGCTAGGCTTTGGGTGTTTTTGGAAAACGTCAGTACGTGTCATTCCGAGGGCGATTTTTTGCCCGAGGAATTTGCTGTTACGTCGTCGGATTAGAAGCAGATTCCTCGCTTCCCTCGGAATGACAGTATCGTTCCAGTTGTAGCGCTTCGAGAAGGCAAATTCCCATGAAAATCATCGTGTGCATCAAGCAGGTGCCGGCAAAGGATGCGCCGCTGGCGATTGCCGGAAGCTGGATTAAAGAGTCCGACATCGGATTCGAAATGAACGAGCCGGACAGTTTCGCCCTGGAAGAGGCTCTGCGACTGAAGGAAAAGCACAGCGGCGAGGTGATTGCGCTCTCGATGGGGCCAGAACGCGTCAAGCAAACCATTAAGGAAGCGTTGGCAAAGGGCGCGGACCGCGGGATTCATATTGTAGACGACAAATTTTTCGAGCTTGATCCGTTGGGCGCTTCAAAAGCTCTCGCAACCGCAGTGAAAAATGAAAATGCTGAACTGATTTTGACGGGCTTGCAAAGCGACGACCAGGGTTTTGGGCAGACGGGGGTGCTCATGGCGGCGGAACTCGACCGGCCGCACGCAACGATCATCATGGCGATTGAACTTAATGGCTCGAATTTGATGTTAAAGCGCGAGCTCGAAGCAGGATGGTTTCAACATATCGAATGCCCTCTGCCTGCTGTGCTTTCGATTCAGTCCGGCATTAACAAAGTGCGCTACGCGACGCTGAAAGGCATCATGGCGGCGAAAAAGAAGGAAATCGCGACCGTCTCTCGTGAATCGCTTGGAGTGACGAGTGAACCGACACAGCGAGTCGAAAAAATTTACGTTCCGACAAAGACGAAAAAGACTGAATTTCTGACCGGCACGCCCAAAGAAGTGGCTGCAAAGCTCGTCGAGAAGCTCAAATTCGAAGCGAGGGTAATCTAGTCATGAAAATCCTCGTTGTCACCGAGCACCGTCAAGGCAAATGGAACAACGCGAGTTTTGAGACGCTGGCGGCTGCGCAGCAAATCGCGGGCGTGATAAACGGCACAGTCAGCGCAGTGGTGCTCGGCAAAGGAATCGGCACTTTCTCCGATGAACTTGCCGGCAAAGCCGTCGTCGAAGTTCTGTCTGTTGATCACGAGCTTCTCGCAGAGTACACGCCGGACGGCTACTGCGTTGCATTCAAGCAAGTCATCGAATCGGCGAAACCGGATTTGGTTCTGTTTCCGCACACCTATCAGGTGCGCGATTTTGCACCGAAACTCGCCGCATCGCTTGGCAAAGGCATGATTGGCGATTGCGTCGGCTATCGCAACGAAGGCGGAAAACTCGTTTTCGTGCGCCAGATGTTCCAGGGCAAAACCGTCGCTGATATCTCATTTCTCGGTGCCGGCCCGTGGTTTGCGTCGTTTCAAGCTGGCGCGTTTCGCGCGGATCTTGTGCAGGCGCACACGTCCGGCAAAGCCCCCGTGAATGCGGTCAGCGTTCAACTGAACGCCGCGCAAATCCGCACTAAGCCGCTCGAACTTTTCAAGGAAGCGAAATCTGCGGTGGATTTGACCCAGGCCCCGCTAATCGTTGCCATTGGCCGCGGCATCAAAGCTCCAGAAAATATTTCGCAGGCCGAAGCTGTGGCCAAAGCCATGGGCGCGGAAATCGCGGCCTCGCGCCCGATTTGCGACGAAGGCTGGCTCCCGATGGAGCGGCAGATCGGCAGCTCGGGCCAGACTGTTGCACCGAAACTTTATCTCGCGCTCGGAATCAGCGGCGCGATTCAGCATGTCGTCGGCATGAAGGGTGCACGCACCATCGTTGCCATCAACAAAGACCAAAATGCACCCATCTTCGAAATCGCAGACTACGGCGTCGTCGGTGACATTTTCGAAATCATGCCCGCCCTCACCGAAGAGCTTCAAAAAGCGAAGTAGCGTCTGGCGACTGAAGTTGTGCCCTTCGTATCTGATAAAATGCGCAGGACATGACAGTTCAACGCGAACAACTCGAAGCTGATGTTTTGATTGTCGGAGCAGGCCCTGCTGGGCTGGCGTGCGCGCTGCATTTGGCTAACTTGATCAAAGCGTACAATGCAAGCGGCGTGAAGCCAGAATTGTCCGCGGAAAACATATACGTCCTCGAAAAGGGCAGAGAAATCGGCGCGCACCAACTCTCCGGCGCGATCATGAATCCGAAGGCGCTCGCTGAGCTCGTCCCCGATTTCGAAAAATCGGCCCCGCTGGATACGCCCGTCACAGATTCCGCTGCACTTTTTTTCGCCGAGAAATTTTCGTTCCGCTTGCCCATCACGCCGCCGCCGTTTCAAAACGAAGGCAATTACGTCGTTTCGCTGAGCAAAATGGCGAAATGGCTCGGCGAAAAAGTGGAAGCAGCGGGCGTCAACATTTTCAAAGAATTCGGCGGCGCACAGCTTATCTACGAACGAGACGGCATCGGCGGCGTCATTACCGAAGACAAGGGTGTCGACAAGAACGGCATGCCGAAGGACAACTTTCAGCCCGGCTACGAACTGAAAGCAAAAGTGACTGTCCTGGCCGAAGGCACGCGTGGCTCACTCACCAAAGAGCTGGTTGCCAAGAAAAAACTCGACAACATCAATCCGCAGAGCTACGGAATCGGAATCAAGGAATTGTGGGATGTTCAGCCGGGGAAAATTCGGCCTGGCTACGTTGCGCACACACTTGGCTGGCCTGTGCCCTCAAGCATGTATGGCGGCGGCTGGATTTATGGCCTTTCGAACAGCCGCGTCTCGATCGGCCTGGTCATCGCGCTCGAATACGCCGATCCGCGCTTCGATCCGCACGCAACGTTTCAGAAATGGAAGACGAATCCCTTCGTTGCAAACCTTCTCGATGGCGGCAAGCTCGTTCGTTACGGCGCGAAATCACTGCCTTACGGCGGCTGGTATTCCATGCCGCGCAACTATTTCGACGGCGGCCTCATCATCGGCGATTCCGGCAGCTTTCTCGATTCGCAGAAACTCAAGGGCATTCACCTGGCTATAAAGAGTGGCATGCTTGCCGCGGAAACGATTTTCGAAGCGCTGAAGGCAGGAGACAGTTCCGCGAAAACGCTCAGGGCATACCAAACGAAAATCGAGCAGAGCTACATCAAGAAAGAATTGTGGAAAGTGCGCAACTTCCATCAGGGATTTTCGCACGGCCAGTTTCAAGGCTTCATACACACTGCGTTTCAGCAAATCACGGGCGGCCGCGGCCTCATCGATCCTATGCGCGCACACGAAGGCTACGAAGCGTATAAAAAGTTCGACGGCGCTCCTGTTGAACCGCGATTTGTCGGCGACGGAAAGCTCACGTTCGACCGCTTGACGGATGTCTATCACTCCGGAACGCGCCACGAAGAAGATCAGCCATGCCACCTGCACGTAGCTGACTTAAATATATGCGCGACAAAATGCGTCGTGGAATATGGCAATCCCTGCCAGTATTTTTGCCCAGCAGCAGTTTATGAAATGGCGAAAGACGGCGCAGGCCAGAAACTGAAAATCAACTTTGCCAACTGCGTTCATTGCAAGACCTGCGACATTGCCGACCCGTATCAAATCATCACTTGGGTTGTGCCAGAGGGTGGTGGCGGCCCGAATTACGAAGGCATGTAGGGCCTCCTTATAAGCAGAATCTCTCACGAGCTCCTTTGATGGAGTAGTCAGTTTGGCAGCAGACCGTACACTGTAATGCTGTTTTGCCCACCCACGTAAACTTTGCCGTTGGCCACGGTCGGAACGGCGAACTTTACAGCTCCACCAGATCGATCGCGATTGCTCGCCGCTTGCGTGCTATCCCAGAGTTTTGTGTTGAGAGTCGTTGCATCGTAGGCATACACGGCTTGGCAGGAGGCAGGGCAACTATTTGCCCAATTCACATTGTCTAAGGCCCAGACGATTCCAGTGCCCCCAGTTGTTCCGTTGGAAGAGACAGAGGGAGTCGGCCCAGTGAAGGAAAAGATTTTACTGCTGGAGCTCGCCAAAGCGACAGCTCCAGTGGTTGTGTTAAACGAAAAATCGCGCAGCGGGTCGCTCGGCGGGCTGTTGGCGCCCTGATCGAGCGCGGCGCCAAAATAGATGTGCCCGTTCCAATAAGCCGGCGATCCCCACATCCCGCCGGGAACTGCGTTGTCTATTTCCTGCACGACATTGTTTGAACTTGAGCTAAAGGCGCCAAGTGCACTACGGTCCGCGACAAAGATTCGTCCGTCCTTTCCCGCTTGAGCCAGCAATTGTGTGTGCAAACCACTGGGAAGATCCGGCAGCAGGACCAAGCCGCCTGAACCAAGGTCAATGTCCCCGCCGTCGAGAGTGGATTGATTGGACGGTGTGAAGTAACTCGCGACGCTAAATGTGCCTGCGCTCGGAGGACTGAGCTTGACGATACTGTCACCATAGCTTGTACCACTCGAATTCGCGTCGAAAAATCCATTGCCCGTAACAAGGTAGATGTTCCCGCTGGAATCCGCGGCCGGTGCCCCACCTGCCATCCAAATGCCCGTAGCATAATGGTCTGGCGAAACATTGAGCACAGCTTCCTGGACAAGCGCTCCAGAACCGTTTACTCCGTACGACATCACCCAGCCGTGATACGAACCAAGATCGCAATGCGCAGCCCAGACAATGATGATGTGTCCGTTTGAAAACAGCAGCCCCGAGCGTTGGTTATGAATTAGGGGATCAAACGTAAGGTGGCCGCCGCTGCTTCCATCTCCAATCCCATTGACCATGGCAGTGACCTCGACCGGACCGGAGAATTTCTCGGCCCCGGTCGCTAAGTCCAATGCATGAACTCTTTGATGGTATGTCGTTCCGTTTTTCGATTTGGAAACAACGTACAAAGTCTTCGTGGCTGGATCAATTACAGGAGTACCGACAATTCCGATATCAGGCGTCAAGTCGCCGCAACCTGTATCACCGCTACTCACCCAGGTTTCACTGGCGCCGAGCAGGCTTATCGGACCGCCCCAGAGATTTGTGCAAGAGGAGCTGTCCGCGTCGAACGCGTAGATGGTGTCATGCTGCGTCACCGCGTAGAGGACGTTATTCGTGCCGCCAGCAATCGTGAGATTTGCCACCCAGAGTGGCTGGGCATAGATGGCGGCATCCACGCTGCACGAAAAGAGCTTGCCGAAGGAAGCGGTCGTAACCGTGGCTGTCGTTAGCGCGAATTCTTTGAGGTTGGCACCTGTACGCGAATTGTCATTGTGATAGGTAAACACGCCGGCCAAATCCGTTACGCCAAGCGTCGCAGAAGCGCTCTTCGTGCCGTCCGCGACGCTAGTCGCCGTCACCGTAACGGCTCCGGCTGAACCAGGAGTCGTGTACTTTGCAGCAGACGTGGTTTGATTTGACAACGTTCCACTCGTCGTCGACCACGTGACGCCGGCAGCTCCCACGTCATTTGTCACGCTTGCCGTGAAATTCATGCTCTGCCCGATGGTCAGTCCGCCCCGAACAGGGCTTATGGTCACAGAGATTGGCGCGGAGAGCGTGACGGTCACCGTGGTCGAGTCGGATTTTGTGTTGTCGGCCTGCGAGATGGCCTTTACGGTGACAGTCCCGCTTGGAACCGCAGCCGGGGCGGTGTAAAGACCGGATGCGCTAATCGAACCAGTTGTTGCGAGATTCCCACCCGTGACTCCATTCACTTGCCATGTGACCGCTGTGTTCGAAGTGTTCGCGACAGTCGCCGTAAATTGCTGCGTGAGCGAAACCTGAACGGTGGGATTTTTGGGGCTAATCGTAACGATGATGGGAGGAGGCGCTGCGGTGATAGTAACCGTTGTGCTGTCGGACTTTGTGTTGTCGGCCTGAGAGATAGCCTTTACGGTGACAGTCCCACTTGGAACCGCAGCCGGGGTGGTGTAAAGACCGGATGCGCTAATCGAACCAGTTGTTGCCAAATTGCCGCCTGTCACCCCGTTCACTTGCCAGGTGACCGCTGTGTTCGAAGTGTTCGCTACAGTTGCGGTAAATTGTTGCGTAAGCGAAACCTGGACAGAAGGATTCTTCGGGCTAATAGAAACGGTGACGGGTGGAGGTGTCACCGTGACCGTCGCGGACGAACTCTTCGTAGTATCTGCCTGAGAGATTGCCGTGACCGTGACTGTGGCCGGGTTCGGTACCCCCGATGGAGCAGTGTAGAGGCCCGAGGCACTGATTGTGCCAACTGTGGAATTGCCACCCGTGACGCCATTCACTTGCCATGTGACAGCCGTGTTTTGGGCGCCATAAACCGTAGCCGTAAATTGTTGTGTCTGTCCCGTTTGAACGTTTGCGCTTGGGGGCGCCGTCTGAACCGACACTGACTGCGAGCCGCCATACGAACCATTGCAGCCAGCGAGAAAAGCGGCAGCCGATAGAACAAGAAATGCGGATGCAAAACAGCGAGATGACACAACTGGACGCGCCAATAGATTCACGGACGGTTGCTCCCTGGGACAAGATTCAGTTTTGCTCGACTGCCTGACGCGCCGAACTGCCTGGGTGTTAGGCTGCGCTCTAGCTTTAATGCTTTAGAAACTAACACGACCCGATTTTCGAATAAAAGGAAAGTCTCGACCGGGTACAATTTCGAACGATACGCTTCACGAAACTAGGAGTTCGAATTCCAAAGTTTTTTGAAAAAAGTGCGGACGCGATTGACAACGGTTGGATTATTTGCCAGCGGCTTGGCTTGCGTGGACTGCTCCTGAGTCTGTTTCGCGGCGGCAGGCAACGCGGGAACCGGCTGGTTTTCTGCCACGAGCGGCTCACCCTCGACACGGCCCTGGAAGATAAGAGTCGGGCGAACGCGAACACGACGGACTAGCACAATGAGATTTGGATCGGGTTGCGGCTGAACTTTTAGATTCGCGTCGTAGCGCATTGGCGGGAGGAAAACCTGATAAGTTGGGCCCTCGTCGGTCGTTGTGCTCGCCTTGGAAGTCGGCACATTCGGTCTTACATCCTTCAGATGACTCTGCTTCACCTCTTCCGCGGTCGCCGGAACGCTGACTTGCGGCGGTGGCTGCTGAGCCTTGAGTTCCCCGAGTTCGCAAGCGGCGCGTCCTGCGCCAGGGTGCAAGTCATTGAGCTGGCCGTTAATCAAAAGAATGTCGCTGTTCTGGGGAACGATGACGCTTTGCGCCGTGAGCTGATGTTCGATTCGAACTGCGCCGGAAATCGCGCGAATGGATAAGTCGCCCCGCGAATCAAGGCCAACGACAGTGTCTTGTGCCGCTCCGCCGATGGAAATCGGCTTGGCCTGCAGCAGCGCTGTGTAAACCGTCAGTGCAGGATCATGGTCCACGTAGGCGTGAACAATGCCAGAATCGAGCGCAACCGTGAGTGCGCCGCCGAACTTCAAAACGGAAAAGTGCGCGGGACCGCAAACAGCGATTTTGCCGCCCTCCACAAGATCAATCGTGGCACGGCCAGACTTGACGCGAACGTCGCCGCCGCTGCGCAGAATTGTTTTTGCCTGGCCGTCAATGACGCGCACTGTAATCGGCCCTTGCACGGAAATCGAATCGCCCTCGATGATGCCGACCAATTCTTTCGATGGCTCGTCTGCAAGAACGGAGCGCAAGCCAAGCGCGCCCGAACAGGACAATCCTCCGGCGAGGAGCCAGCCAATGGTTCGCCGATGGAGAATTGTTGTGGCCATTTCTCGTGCGTTTGCACTCTTAGGATGCGCCGTCACCCAACTCTGTGCACGCTCGCTATACTATAACCCGTCGGAGGCGAATTGCTTTTGTACCCACAATAGTAAACCACGATGAACGCATCGGACACAGGTGTGGAATCGAAAGAACAACCGGAAAGCGTAAGCGCGCACTACGACACACGGCTACCCAAGCTGAAGTGGTCGCGGAGGATACAGCTTCCTTTTATTGCGGCGGCCGTTTACAGCGTGATTCGAACACTGGGGCCGACGCTCCGTTACGAAGTTTTCGGCTGGCATCACGCGGAAAAAGTATATGGCGTGAAAAAACAATGCATCTGGGCGTTTTGGCATCGCGTGATTATTCCTATTGTGTGGTGGTATCGCAATCATGGCGTCGTGGTGATGAACACAACCGCTTTCGATGGGCAATGGACCCGCAAAGTAATTGAGTGGCTGGGATTTGGAACGGCGCAAGGAAGCTCCTCGCGCGGCGGGTTGCGCGGACTCGCCGTGATGGCGCGAAGAATTGAAGAAGGAAAAGATTGCGCGTTCACGATTGACGGGCCGCGCGGCCCGCGTTACGTCGCAAAGCCGGGGCCGGTAATGCTCGCCAGAAAAACCGGTGCGCCAATTATGGTGTTCCACGTCGGCGTGGATCGCGGAAAAACGTTTGAGAGAACCTGGGACCATTTCCTGCTCCCCATGCCCTTCGCGCGCGCGGTGATTTTCTTTGCGCCGCCAATTTATGTGCCCACGGATGCCGGCGCCGAATTGATGGATGCGAAGCACGCAGAGATGCAGCGCGAACTTGAACGCGTACGCGATATCGCCGAAGGGTGGTTTGCACTCAGTGAAGAAGAGCGCAACCGGTATCGCGCGGAATTTGGCAGCTAAGATTACACGCGTTAGCGCGGTCGTTCCCCGAGCTTGACGGGGATGTCCATTTTCTTGCCGCCCCGATAGACAGTCACCATCACGCCTTCCCCTGGACGTTTACGGTTGAGCACAAGGTTGACGTCGAGTTGCGTAGCAACTTTTTGTCCGTCAATCGCGACGATGACGTCTCCACCGACGTAGAAGCGGCGCATTCCAAGTTGCGCGATGCGGTCGCCGCCATGAACTCCCGCTTGCGCCGCAGGGCCGCCGCGCGGAACTGTCTGCACAAGCAAGCCTTCTTGCACCGGAAGATCAAGCGCTTCTCCGAGACCACCGCCGATGGAGAGAGTATCCACTCCGAGATAGGCCTGATGGACGCGACCGTCCGTAATCAAATCGTGCGCGATGCGCTTTGCGGTGTTGATGGGAATGGCGAAACCGATGCCAGCAGTCGTTCCGGACGGCGTGTAGATGGCAGAGTTGATCCCAATCACTTCGCCGCGTGAATTGATTAGCGGTCCGCCGGAGTTGCCGCGATTGATGGCGGCGTCGGTTTGAATCGCTTCATCAATGAAAGTCGTCTGGCTGGTCTGCACAGTGCGGCCGAGCGCGCTGACGACGCCCGTTGTAAGCGTGCTTTGAAATCCAAAGGGGTTGCCAATCGCCAGAACTTTTTGTCCCACCTGAATCGTGGACGAATCCCCGAGTGGAAGTGCGACGAGCGGTTTGCTTTTCGGTTCAATTTTGACCAACGCAACGTCATTGCGCGGATCGGCGCCGACAACTCTTGCCGGATAACGCGATTGATCGCCCAAAACGACTTCGATGGATTGTGCGCCTTCCACCACGTGATTGTTGGTGAGAATGTAACCCTTGGTGTCGATCACAAAACCCGAGCCTGCGCCCTCGACGGGTACTGGGTCCATGAAGAAATCGTATTCAGTGGCCTTGGTGAGAATATTTGCGACCGCGGGAGAAGCCTGGCGGTAAACACGAACGTTGATGGATTCCTCGTCGGTCAGAGCGGCGTCGCGCTGTGCGAAGGATGCTTTGCCCGCCGACTTTGAATTTGAGCCGAGAGGATTCGCGCCGACGTCTTGCGGATCGCGAGGTCCCCAACGCGCGCCGGCCCAGTACGCGCCGGCGAGAAGCAGAAGAACGATTACGACGATGCGCGAGGACTGGTTTCCAAATTTTCTTGTGGGACTCATGACTGTTCCTTCCAGTTCCCCTGTGGATTCCGGGCTATTCGATTGAGACTTCCATTATAGAAAAAAGTAAGCAGGATGGCGCGCTTATGCAGGTTTGCCCCTTAGCTTTTCCGCGAGGGCGGCAACTTGTTCCTGCGTGTACTGCATCGTGCCGGAAGTGTCGATGGTGAACGTAGCGTATTTGAGTTTTTCTTCGTTGGGCAGTTGCAGGGCGATCCGGCGGCGCGCTTCTTCTTCGCTGAATCCGCGCGCGAGCAGGCGCTCGATTTGGTCCTCGGGGCGGCAATAAACGACAACGAGGCCGTCGAGCCGCTTGTGCATTCCGGCTTCGACGAGGAGGGCAGCCTCGACGAAAACGGGACCAGCGACACCCTGCGCGCGCCAAGAATCAAATTGCGCATTCATGGCGGCTTCGATGCGCGGATGCAAAATGGAGTTCAGTTTTGCGAGTTTCGCGCGATCAGAGAAAACAATGTCGCCAAGTTTTTTGCGATCGATGGAATTATCTTTACGAAGAATTTCTTTGTCGAATTCGCGAATCACATCTTCGAACGCCGATTCACCAGACTCGATCAATTTGTGGCCGAGCTGGTCTGCGTCGAGAACGTGAAAACCGAGTTCCCTCAATTGATTCGCGACCCAGCTTTTGCCGCTGGCGATTCCTCCCGTGAGACCGAGTTTCTGCATAAGAAGAGCGAATCTAAAGATTCGCCACTATAGTGCCGCCGTTGCAACGGGTTTTTCGCGGCGAAGGCGGGCGGCTTTGACGGTGTTGCTCATGAGCATGGTAATGGTCATCGGGCCGACGCCACCTGGAACGGGAGTGAGGGCACCGGCAGTGTTGATTGCGTCGGGATGAACATCGCCGACGAGCACGCTGCCTTTTTCGCGGAATTTAGCGAGACGCTGCGGAAAATTCTTTAACAACTCATCGGCTTCGAGTTCGTCGGTGATTTTGTTCGTGCCGACGTCGATCACGGCGGAACCGGGTTTGAGCCAGCTGGCTTTGACGTAACCGGCTTTGCCCATCGCGGCGACGAGGATGTCAGCGCCGCGGATAACTTCCGGGAGATCGCGCGTCTTCGAGTGGCAGATGGTGACGGTGGCGTTGGCGTGCATAAGGAGCAGCGCCATCGGTTTGCCGACAATGTCGCTGCGGCCGAGTACGACGGTGTTCGCGCCTTCGATGGGAATTTCGTTGCGCCGGAGAATCTCCATACACCCGGCGGGAGTGCAGGCGACGAGGCCTTCGCGGCCACTGACGAGTTTTCCCAAATTCACGGGATGAAAACCGTCCACATCTTTCGCGGGGTCAACGGCTTCGAGAATTCTTTTCGTATCCACTTTCTTGGGAAGCGGAAGCTGAATGAGGATGCCGTCTACGTTGTTGCCGCGATTGAGCTGGTCGACGAGTTTGAGCAATTCTTCAGTAGAGATGGAGGCGGGCGGCGTGTGCAGCCAACTGGCGAGGCCGAGCTGCTCGCAGGCGGCGATTTTGCTTTTGACGTAGAGCTGCGAAGCGGGATTGTCGCCAACGAGGACAGCGGCAAGGCCGGGACGGATGCCATGCGATTCGAGGCGCGAGATTTCGCCCTTTAGCTCGGCAAAAACCTGGTCGCGAATTTTGAGTCCATCGAGGACTCGTGCCGTCATGCAGCTGCTCGCTTTCTTTATGGTGTACAGGGCGAAAGAAAATGATAGCACAGCGACTGGAAGCGCTTGCCAAAGGAGACTGAAACCTTGGAGTATTTTGCACATCAAATAGACCGAAAGCGAGGGTATTGTGACGACGGCGGAAGAGTCGGTTGCGAGAAGAGAGCTGGAAAAAAAAGCCAAGGCAGAAGGAAGAGTGCCGCCCGGGCAATCGGTGACGCTGAAGTGGCCGGTTCTGCACTATGGGCGCGTGCCAGAATTCAATCAGGAAAGATGGGATTTCAAGATTTCTGGAGAAGTTGAAGCGCCAGCGAAGCTTTCGTGGAAGGAATTTCGCGCGCTGCCACAGACGGAAGTTACTTCGGATTTTCATTGCGTGACGCGCTGGAGCCGGCTGGACAATCGCTGGAAGGGCGTGTTGTTCACAGAAGTGTTGAAATTGGTGCGGCCGAAGGCGGATGCGAAATTCGCGCTCGTGCTTGCGGAAGAGGGCTACACGGCGAACGTGCCGCTGGAAGATTTAGCGCGGCCGAATGTGCTGTTTGCATTCGAGCACGACGGCGCGCCGCTAACGGCCGATCACGGCGGACCGCTGCGGCTGATTGTGCCGCACTTGTATGCGTGGAAGAGCGTAAAGTGGGTGCGCGGATTCATGTTGCTCGACCACGACCGGCTGGGATTCTGGGAGCGGAACGGGTACCACGCGTACGGCGATCCATGGAAAGAGCAGCGGTATTCGGAAGACGCAACCAGTTGAGGGCCGAATTGCCACTTCTTCCAAAATAACGTTGCGGGTGCACACTTGCAGAGACGTATCAAGTAAGTAGCTTCTGCGTTTTGGAGTTTCCCGGGGGAAATCGCATGAAAAGCCTCGTTGAAGTTATGCGCCTACTCGCCCTTGCGATAGCTCTGCAGTTCCTTGCCTTGAATAGTTACGGCCAAGAAAAGGAGAGGCCAGTTCTTCCGCACTACGGGCTTAGTTCGTCGGAGGCGAAGGCGTTAGAAAAAAGCCTTATCGACCACCCAGGCGATCTGGCAATGCGCGAGCACTTAATTAGCTACTACTTCGAAGCCGAGATCGAATCGCGTTCACCAGAACTCGAACAGAAGCGCGAACAGCATATCTTGTGGTTGATTGAGCATCATCCAGAGTGCGAATTTGCCCGTTCGCCCGAAGCTTTCATCATGCCCACAGAAGCTGGTGGAAGTCCGGAAGGATACGCGAACGCCAAACAGCTGTGGTTGAAACAAGTCGAGTTGCGTGGAGGAGATCCACGAGTCCTTATCAACGCCGCGCACTTCGCGATGCTTTTTGATAGCAAGCTGGCGGAGGGATTTTTGGAAAGAGCTCTGGCCATCAATCCTGACGACGCATCAACGCTAACCTTGTTGGCTAGAACGTATGAGCGTCAGGCGATGACGGCCCGGACACCTGACGAGACGGCCGCCCTAGCCCGAAAAGCGATGCAAATTCGCGAGCGAAGTTTTGAGAAGGTTCAGGGAAACGAAAGATTTTACAAGCTGTCGGATGTAGCAAAGACGGCCCTCGCGGCCGGGGAGGACTCGGAAGCGGAAAAGTGCGCCAACGAGCTTTTGCATATGGCTGAGGAGCGAAAGGGAGACTGGAACTACGGAAATGCAGTACACAACGGAAACATCGTGCTTGGACGTATTGCGCTAAAGCGCGGCGACGTCAATAGTGCGAAGCAACACCTGGCAGCGGCGGGAGAGACTCCTGGCTCCCCGCAGTTGGACTCATTCGGTCCAAACATGATGCTTGCCAAAGAACTTCTTGAGAAAGGCGAGCGTGACGCTGTTCTAGCTTATTTCCAAGATTGCGCAAAATTCTGGGAGATGGGGCGCGACGAACTTAAGAGTTGGACTACCACTGTGAAAGCTGGCGGCACGCCCGAATTTGGGGCAAACCTGCGATATTGATTCGCGGGGCACCATTTCGCGCAAAACTGAATAACAGAGGGTGCATCGGCATGAACGCAGCGATACTTCGCCCCCACAAATGCAGCGCCAGAGGCGACCCTGCGAATCGCGATGAATCTTGCTAGTCGGCAGCCGATCGGGTTCTGGTCGGGTCGATTTCGATACGTCCTTTGAAGTGAGCTCCATCCTCGATGCTAATGCGCGCGGAGGAAATGTCTCCGATGATTGAGCCGTCTCGCCTGATGTCGACGCGGCCGCGCGCGTGAATATCGCCGACTACTTTTCCGTAGGCGACCACATCACCGGCGTGAATTTCGGAAGTGAGCTTGGCGTCGGAACCGACCGTGAGTTGGTGGCCTTCCAGAAAGATTGGTCCGTCCACGATGCCATCAATCTGCAGGTCTTCATTGCCATTGACCTGACCCTTGATTTGAATCGTTGAGCCGAGGCGCGCAACGCTGCGAGATGGGACGCTACCAACTTTCGAGGAAGACGGAGAATTAAACGGGACGACGGGCGATGAAGGCGAAGCCGCGGGCGGCTCGGCTACTGCTTGCTGCTTGGACCACATAAAACCTCCCTAATGGGGTGTAAGAGTGTTTGCTCCCGGTTGGGAGGGAGCATTGTGAAGTCCATGTTCTGCCGCGTCTTAGGAAGGGGCAACAAAGAAACAATATGAGTTTGCGCAGTTCGGAAACTGACCAAGAGGACAGGCGGCACAAGCAATTCTCGTAGGAATCCGTACTATTGCCGCAGTCATACCCACTTGCTATAGTCCGGCTCCCAAGCTCTAGTCTCTCCGATAAACGGGAACGGCGTGGCTACGATGTCCTCACGCGCCAACGGAGTTCACCATGAAAGCCAAATTCTTTCTGTACTCGAAGTGTGCCGTTTTGTTTTTGCTTGTGTATCTGCTGCCGCATTCGCGAATAACGGCAACTGCGGCGCAACTTGTTGTGGATGACGACAAAGTGGAGTGCCCCAACGCGGGATTCACCCACATACAGGACGCGATCAATGTGGCCGCGGCGGGAGACCACATCCGGATCTGCAAAGGCATTTATGCGGAACAACTGACGATTCAGAAGTCGCTCGTGCTCGAGGCGGATAGCGGCGCGATCTTAATGCCTGTTGCGATGCACCAAAACACAGTGAGTCTTTCGACCTCCGCGCCGATTGCTGCGGCGATTCTTGCGCAGAACGTTTCAAATGTGACGGTGCGCGGGCTCATTGTGGACGGCGCGAACAGCGGCATTTCCGCGTGCTCGCCGAACCTAATAGGAATCACCTTTCAAAACGCGTCGGGGGGCGTTGAAAGATCAGCGATTCGAAACTTCAAGCTGACTAGCGGGTTGGAAGGCTGCCAGTCCGGGACAGCTATTTTTGTACAGAGCGGCACCGGCGGCACTTCAATCGTTGAGATAAGCGACTGTACGATTCATGATTACCAGAAAAACGGAATCACTGCGAACGAAAGCGGCACGCGAGCTTCGATTCAAGACAACGTGGTGACCGGCCTCGGGCCAACCACAGGTGCCGCGCAGAATGGGATCCAGATTGGATTTGGCGCGGAAGGCTCAATTGAACGAAACCTTGTGACGAACAACATTTTTTCGCCGTGCAACATGGTGGCGACATGTACGGCAGTGGCTACGAACATTCTGGTTACAGAATCGGATGGCGTGGAAGTTTCGAGGAACCGCGCTGGAATCGCTCAGGTGGCAATTTTTGTTGCCGCAAATAACGCAAGCGTTTTGAGGAACGAGACATTTGCTACTTTCGTGTTTGATGGGGTACGGATTGAGGGAAGTCAAGCAAATGTCCGCGACAATCAAGTGTTCAACGGGGCGGAAGCTGGCATATTCCTTCTTGGGAACAACAACACAGTGCGAGGGAACGTAATAACGGAGGCGCCCATCGGTATTTTGAAGGATACGAGCTCTATGGGTGACTTGATTGCGTCGAATCTTTTCTTCGATACGCCGATTAAGGTGCAGGATCCGCCATCGGCAGGGCTGGCAAAAGCGATACAGCCAATGCGGTAGGGGCCGCATTCACATAATGCCTAATTCCGAGTTGAGGAAGCCGACAAGATATTTCCAGGCGAGGTAATAAATCACGATCGCGAAAGGCAAGACGAAAGGCGCGATCTGGTGCGCGAATGCAGGAAATGGGAATTCGAGAAGCCGAGCGATGAAATAGCCGGCCGGAGCAAGCAAGAGCGGGAGCAGGCCTCCAAAAATTCCGAGTGAGAATTGACGCTTGGAGAGAGTCGACGCATACAAAACATTCCACAAGCCCCACAGGTTGGGAACGAAGGCCATGGGGAAGACAATAACGCGCTCGATGGGCACGGGCAGGTTGTAGACATAGCGGACGAAGGTGTAGACGGTCATCACCACGAGCAGGAAAATCGTGGGACAAGCAATACCTGCGAGGTACGCGCGAAGATAAGGATGCTTGTTCATAAGAGGCCTCCTATAAGTGGTAAAGCAGCGCGGGGATCAAGCTTGGGAAAAGAACAGCCGCAAGGCCAGATGCGGCGAGAAGCAGCCAGTCGTACCAAGGTACGCGCAGACGCGGTTCGTTCATGCGCGCGTGCATTACGGGCCAGAGGTCGCGCCGGAGCTCCAGCTGGCGCAGAGGAGGGACGGCTTCGCGCAATTTTTTGGCGAGTTCCTTGAGTTCCTGATCGTTCATGGCCGTGCGCTCCAGTGGTGTAATTTCCTTCGCAAAATTCGAACGGCGCGAAACATCCTTAGTTTCACTGCGCTCTCCGAGATCCCGAGTGAATCGCCAATGGTCCGATAGGGCTCTTCTTCAATGAGACCTAGTTGGACAACAATGCGCAGCCGCGCCGGAAGAGAAGCGAGGGCGGTGCGAATTGCGGCTCGCGATTCGTTTTGTTCTGCCACGTCGGGTGCGGGGTCGGCGGCTATGTCATCCGGCAGTGCGACAAACGCGGGCTTGGAGCGCAGGTGATCGAGCGCCGCGTTTGTCCCGATACGGCGAAGCCACGCTTCGAAATTGCCGTCGGGCCGGAAGCGGGCGTGGGCTTTGTACGCGCGCCAGAAAGTTTCCACGGTCAAGTCCTCCGCAATAGACGGATCGCGCACGATGCGCGCAATCCAGCGATAGACAGCGGCCTGGTGCTGACGAAAAAGCGATTCGAATGCGTCGAGGTCGCCCGCCGCAAACCGCTTCAGCAAGTCCATGCGCTGCCCTCTATTCACATTTACCGGGGATTGGGGAGCAAGGTTACATCTTTTTTGGGGAAGGCACATGAGCACGCGCGCATAGGCACAGGCATATGGCCCAGTTAATTATTGCCTACATCTGAGGCACAGATCGGAGGCATTAGTGTCTAATTTAGCTAGGAATGACAAGAGTCCATGTCATCGCCAAGCACAGCCACAAAAGAGAAAATTGCCAAACGTAGAAGCCTAACTGGAGCCAGTATCAACATGTGGCCGTTTGCGGCCATCATGCTTGTAATTCTTGTTCGTTTTGATGGGACCTTCATTAGTCATAGTGCACCCGAGAAATGCACCAACCGATTTGCCGATGGCTGCTTCCGCCGTAGCGCAACCGAAAGCGAAAAAAGAAAATGCGATCACCGTGTAAGTTTCCAGGGATGGTTCTGTTTTCTTTCGCAATCAGAAGGTTCTTGTCCAAGACGTGCCACAATACATCCGAGATGCAGTGAAAGAGGGAGCGGAGCCAAGGGTCTATCTGTCGGGTGACGCCCGCGCCAAATACAGGGATATACAAAGAGTAGTGGCCAAAATCCGTGAAGCAGGGATTGAAGACATTGTGATTCTGACGGAACCTACGCACTAAGAGACCGAGAATAGGAAAATAAAAACGCCCGAGTGAGCTCGAGCGTTTTTTCGTTTCGGTGAAATCGAAGAGAGATTTCTCCCTTCAGTCGAAATGAAGGAGTGGCAGGGAGCTAATAGATGTCGTACTGCTCCCAGTGGAGCGTGGGGTCGGACTGAATGATGACGTGCTTGTGCGAATTTTGCTCGAGCTCGTCAATCAGCATGGATTCGCGCGTCTTCAGCGCTTTGGCGATCTCCGGATGGACGCGCAGAGTCAGGTTCGGATTGTCGTGGTCCGCGATGGCCATTTTGCGCGCTTCCGCCTGAATTTCGTAGCAGAGCGTTGGAATGGACTTAACCATGCCGGAGCCGCTGCACGAGGGGCAAGGCTGGCAAAGCACACGCTCTAGCGCCTGCTTGGTGCGCTTGCGCGTGATGCAAACGAGGCCGAACTCGTTGAACGATAGCGCTTTCGAAGGCGCTTTGTCCTGCTCCAGCGCCTGCTGCAACGCGGTGAGAACCTTCTCACGGTTGCGGCGTTCTTCCATGTCAATGAAGTCCACGACGATGATGCCGCCGAGGTCGCGTAGCCGGATTTGCCGCACGATTTCCTTCACGGCTTCAAGATTCGTCTTGACGATGGTGTCCTCAAGGCGAGTGGAGCCCTTGCCGACGAACTTGCCAGTGTTGACGTCAATCGCGACAAGCGCTTCGGTGTGGTTGATAACAATGTAGCCGCCGGACTTGAGCCAAACTTTCGCGCGAAGAGCTTTGTCCAGCTCGTGCTGGATGCCGAACTCTTCGAAGATCGGCTGATCCTTTGTGTAGAGTTTCACGCGGTTCGCGAGCTTCGGCTGGAAGCGGCTGACGAACTCTAGGACCTTGCCGTATTCCTCTTCGCTGTCAATCCAGATGGCGGTGAAATCGTCGCTGACGTAATCGCGCAGGATGCGTTCGACGAGATTCAGGTCTCGGTGCAAGATGGCCGGCGCTTTACGCTCGTCGTTCTTGCGCTTGATTTCATTCCAGGTCTGGCCGAGGAATTCGATGTCGGTGCGGATTTCTTCGTCGGTTGCGCCGCCCGCGGCCGTTCGAACGATAAAGCCGCCGGGGAATGCGCCACGCGCTTCACCCACCAAACGGCGGAGGCGCGAACGGTTCTCCGCGCTGGCGATTTTGCGCGAAACGCCGATGTGGTCAATCGTCGGCATATAAACCAGGAAACGGCCCGGCAGAGCGACATGGCTGGTAATACGCGCGCCCTTCTTGCCGAGAGGTTCCTTGGCGATTTGCACAACGACTTCCTGGCCGGCCTTTAGCATTTCGGAAATCAATTGCGGACGACGCGGTGGGCCGCTGTGACGATAGCTGCGCGGGCCGCCGTGATGTCCATGACCGTGGCCGGAGCCGCCGCGGCGATCGAATCTGCCGCGTCCGCCACGACGATCGGGGCGTCCACCGCGATCACCGCGTCCGCGATCTCTGCCGCCACGGAACGGCCGCTGGAAGCGGGAGCGTCCGCCACCGCCGATGCGTGCGGAGTCACGCTGCGTGAACTCTTCGCGCGGACCGGTGTGGGGAGCGCGTGTTTCACCGGGAAGAAGGATGTTGTCGTCCGAGGCGCCTGCCGCCGCAATCTGCGCCGGCTCGCCTTCAAACGAATGTTCGTGATGCTCTTCGGATTCTTCGTCGTGCTCGTCGCCTTCGTTGTGTTCTTCGTGGGATGGCTCGTGATGTTCGAGTTCCACATGATCGCCGAGAGCCGCAATGTGCAGGGCGTTTTCGTGCGCAGCATCGGCCTCTGCTTCGGCCATGGCTTGCGGCGCGCTCACGATTTCCTGTACCGCGGGCTCGTCTTCTTCCTCGTCCGAACCTTCGGCCTCAGCGAGATCCTCTTCCTCTTCTTCCATTTCGTCTTCTTCGAAGACCGCACCGCCCGAAGCAGCGTCCGCATGGACGACTTCGCGGACTTCATCCTGCTTGGCGTCAATCAAGCTGGTTGAAAGCGTGGTGCGTTCTTCGTCGCTCAGTTCGACGCCGTTTTCCACCTCATCGGCAACGTCGTGGGCTTCTTCCAGCGCTTCGACCTCTTCGGCGTCTAGTTCTGCGACTTCTTCTGCCTCGTGCGCCTCGGCTTCATGTTGTTCACCGACAACCTCGGTGGATTCGGCCCCAGCTCCTGCAAGGAGCCAGCTGGGCAAGGAACCGCGCGAGCGCCGGGGTCCAGAAGCATTGCTTGGCTGCAAACCACCGCCACGGGACTGAGCGTCTCCCGAGAAGTTTGGTTGGGGCTCGTCGGCAATTTGCTCTTCGACAGGAGCTACAGGTGCGGCAGTTGCGGGCCGATTGCGGAATTTCGCAAGCGACTCACCTGGAAGCAGAATGTCGTCCTCGGACGGAGCAGCTGGGCCTGACGATGTGCCCTGCTGGCTGTAGCGGCCGCCCTCGGGCCGATTGCTGCCATAGTCCCGACGCGGACCACGCTTGTCGTAACCGCCGCGGTCGCCGCGCTGATCGTAGCTTCCGCGATTGTCGCGCTCGCCACCTTGCGGCGAGGCATATTTCGAAGGTGGCAGGTTTCTGCCGCCCGGTCCTCCCGGACGTCCACCACGCCGGCGCCCGCCTCTGCGGCCCCAGCGCCCACGGCCACGATCTCCACCACGATCACTCCCGCGGTCACCGCGGTTGAAATCGCCGCGCCCGCCGTTGCCCTGATTCGAACGCCCGCCGTAGTTCGGCGACGGCTTGTATTGCGTTGGATTATATTGCGGCGCGAAATTCTTTGGCGCGGATTCGTTCGAATCAGGCTGACGCTCGTCGTCAAACTGCTCCATGTTTTCGGCGATCCCTGGCTGAACGTCTTCGCTCGCGGCGTGAACTTCTTCGACGTGAGAGCGAATTTCGTGGTCTTCGGGGTCGGCATGTTCGCTCACTATGGGCGCGGATTCCTGCGTGCGGCCGAGCGATTCACCTGGGAGAACGATATGTTCGCTGTTCTCCGCGGGCACGGGAGCGTGTTCGTGTCCATTATCGCCATGACCATGATCATCGTGGCCGTGGTCGTAGCCCTCCAGGTTTTCGAAGACATCGCTTACATAAAGAAATGCATCTCCGTCAAGGCCGATGTCCACGAACGCAGACTGCATGCCCGGTAAAACTCGCGTGACTTTTCCTTTATAAATGCTGCCGACCAGCGCGAACTCTTTTTCGCGCTCGATGTAGATTTCGACTAGCTGGCCTTCTTCCAAAATGGCAACCCGCCGCTCATGGGAGGTTGCGTTGATAACCAATTCTTTCGACATGAAAACTCCTTATCCTTGGCAGTCGCTTCGCGACCACCGGAACGCATCGCCGTGGTTCGATTTGCCGCTGGCGGTCCGGGAAGGGAAGTCCGTGCCCCTAGTTGCGGGAACACACGCAGGCGCCGATGTTAGCCCAGGGTTTGTAAGTACAAACCCCGAACCCCGTAGCGTTACAGGGTTCGCAAACACAAAACCCGACACACGCACGGAAGCGGCGAAGCGTTCGCTGCTGATGGGGAATCGATTGTTCCTCAAGCTAACGAGGCTGGCCCGTTCCTGGCTGGCTACCAGGGGAACGGCGGACGATGCTGTCCTCACTCTTGCAATCCTAAATACTTAATCTTGTCTTGCTCCGGGTGGCGGTTTTGCCGTTTTCCCGGATTACTTCACGGCCTAGTTGACGAAGCGGCGGAGCCGTACATTCATCACGAGGCCTATCGCCATGAACACAAACAACGTGGCTGAGCCCCCGTAGCTCATTAACGGCAACGGGATGCCGGTGACCGGCATGGCGCCAATAACCATAGCCACGTTTACCAAAACATGGAACCCCAGCGCAGCCGCCACGCCCATCACCAGAAACATGCCGGCGCGATCCTTTGCGCGCTGGGCGTTTTGGACGAGGCGCAGAAGCAGCGCCATGTACAGCCCTAAGGCAACCAGCACGCCTTTGAATCCTGTCTCTTCCGCCCAGGCCGCCATAATGAAATCGGAGTACCGGACCGGAATATAACCGAGCTGATTCTGAGTGCCGTTGCCAAATCCTTTGCCCCAGAAGCCACCGGAGCCGACGGCTATCTTGGACTGCAACAACTGATAGCCGGAGCCTTTGGCATCCTCTTCCGGATGCAAGAAAGACGTAATCCGTTCGCGTTGATAGGGTTTGAGGATATGCTTACTAACGGGCGGATAAAAAACCGCGCCTACGAGCATTGCCCCCACTAGGACAATCGCCGCCAAATGATGCCACTGCAAGCCAGCCAGAAAAGCCCCGACAAACAACAACGGCACAAGAACAAGAGCTGTTCCCAAATCCGGCTGCTTCAGAATCAAGACTAGCGGAACGCCTACCAACAGACCTGCCTTAATCAAATCGCGCAGGTCTAACTTATCTGAGCGTACTTCCGTAAAGAAGCGCGCCAGTACAATGATTATAATCAACTTGGCTAATTCTGACACCTGAAACATTTGCCCCATCAGGGGGATCCATCGTTTCGCCCCAAATCGCGTATTTCCTATCAAAAGGACGCCGATCAGCGCGGCAATACAGACCAGGTAGAGGATCAGTGACTGATCCATGATCAGATGGTAGTCAATGCGCGAAAGGATGAACATCAGGACAACGCCCACCGCGAGCCAGCGCAGCTGCTTATTATGCATGCCGGCAAGGGAACTGCCGTGCGTGGCGGAGTAAATCTCCAGCACGCCCAGGGCGCAAATTGCCGCGACGATGACGAGCAGCCACCAATCGTAATCGCGAGTGCCTGGTGCGTCTCTCATTGGTCGTCCCGTGCAGGTTCGGGCTGCACCGTGTGTTCGTCTTCCTTCAAAACTGCCGCGCGAGGAGCGAGCGCCGCGGCAGGCGTGCCGTTCTTCGGAACCGGCTTCGGCGGTTTCGGGGGATTCGAATTGTCGGCGGTCACTTCGCCCTGCATCTTTTTCATCTTCTTGTCGTAATAGGCCTTCACGATGTCGCGAACGACGGGGCCGGCGGATTCGCCACCGTGCAAACCGCCGCCCTCCTGTACGAGTACCGCAACCGCTATTTCAGGATTTCGTCTGGGTGCGTAGCCAACGAACCAACCGTTGTCATCAAACTTTTTCTGCTTGCCAAATTTGGCGCGCGTGTCATAGCCGATGACTTGTGCGGTGCCGGATTTTCCGCTTAACTCCACGTCCTTGATTTTGAGTGACGTGCCCGTGCCGCCCGGCTCATTCACTACGCCATACATAGCTTCCGTAATTTTATCGACGGTTGGCTCGGAAAGCGGAACTCGCTCCTCACCAACAGTTGGCAGGTCTTTTCTAAGGTGCGGCTGTTTGAAGACGCCGCCCGAAGCGATTCCGCCAATCATGCGAGCCAGTTGTACGGGAGTTGTAGTAACTGCGCCTTGGCCGATGGCAACGGAAATCGTTTCGCCCGCGTACCATTTGCGGTGAAACACGCGTTCGACCCACGGTTCCGAGGGCATGAGGCCTGTCTCTTCGGAGGGCAGATCGATACCCGTCCTGTGGCCGATTCCGAACTTGTCGCCGTAATAAGAAAGGCGATCGATGCCTAGGCGCATGCCGGCGTTATAAAAGAAAACGTCGCAGGATTTCAGGATCGCGTCATGGAGAGTCAAGGTTCCATGCGAAGTAGGACCTTTTCTTGAGGAGTAAACCCAGCATTTGAATTGCCGGCCGTAGAACGTGCCGTACCCCGGGCAGTATGTGGCGAAGCTTTCCGGCGGGTTATGATCTTCGAGCATCGCCGTCGCCGTGACGATTTTGAAGACAGAGCCAGGAGCCAGTTGTGCTTGAACCGCGCGGTTAAAGAGGGGGCGAAGCGGATCCTCGTTGAGCTGCTTCCATTCTTCCTTTGAAATGCGGACCGCAAAATCGTTCGGGTCCATGGTGGGGCGGCTGACCATGGCAAGGACTTCACCGGTTCGCGGATCGAGAGCAACAACGGCGCCGGGTCGAGCCCCTAAGGATTGTTCGGCTACGGTTTGCAAATCCATATCTATCGTCAGCTGAATCTGTTTGCCGGGGATCGGATCTTGTTGTGGAAGGTGGCCAACTTCTCTGCCTACGCTATTCACGATGACGCGGCGCATTCCGTCTGTGCCCATTAGAATGTCGTTGTACTGACGCTCGAGGCCGGCCTTGCCCACCACGTCGCCGGGACGCAGTTTACCGTTGCTCGCTTCGATCTGTTGCTCGCTTGCTTCGCCTACGTACCCGCTGGCGTGCGCCATGTATCCGCCAGGCAAATAGCGGCGGCGCGAGACCGACAGCATTTCGAGAACGGGAAGATCAGCCCGATGGGACTCAATAAAATCCAGGTCGGCGCCGGAGGCTTCCGGTTTGATGACGATTGGCTGGAATTTGGGAAGTGCCTTGGTGTTGTCTAGCTGTTCGCGGAGGTCGCTCATGGAAAGGCCAAGGCCATCCGCAATGGCGGCGAGGTTTTTTTCAACAAGCGGCGGATCGTCACGCAGGAGAAGTACGCTGAACGAAGGCCGATTGTCCACCAGCACGCGGCCGTCGCGATCCAGCATTCTGCCGCGCGGCGCGATGATGGGAATCGAGCGCACGCGATTAATTTCGGCCATTTGGCCGTATTTATCGCTGTCAATAACCTGGAGTTTCCAGAAGCCGAGCAGCAACACCCCGATCATTCCCACAATGATGTAGGAGACCACTGCCAGCCGCTGCTGCGGCAACCGGTTGTCGCTGCCAAAGGAAAACGACACGCAAACCCCGCGCGCGAGCTTTTTCTTTTTCTCCGCCTACCGGAGCCACTCGCGTTTTGCTTCAGTTCACAGCGCGGTTTTCGAAACTTCCGTCGAAAGATTCCGGCCTCAAATTACCGCCCGAAAAGATTCTCTCGAAGCTCCTGAATCGCCCTAGGACGCCACCGGATGGGCCTGGTGGAAGTCTTTTTCAAACTAGCATTTGGGAATGACTGCCGCAAGTTGTCCCGAGGAACAGGTTTCCGGGAGGTTACTGAGAGGTGCGTTGCTAAGGCGAGTGCGTCTGCGTATAGTCAACGCGCAGAATCCCCTTCAGGAGGCCCGCCGTGAGACTACTCATTGCCACTCTGCTCGCTGGCTGCGCTGCGATTTCCGCATCTGCCCAGGATACTCCCGCGAATGATCCGAATGCGAAAGCGCCATCGCCCCCGAAAGAAGTACACATTCATGGCCAACGAATCAAACAAGGTGGGGCGGTCACCGCGGCGCAATTGGTCAATCGAGTTCAGCCCGTCTATCCCCCTTTGGCGAGGCAGACCAGAATCTCAGGCACGGTGAGCCTGCACGCAATTATTGGCAAAGACGGAGCGGTTCAGCAGTTAGAGGTGATTTCAGGCCATCACTTGCTTGTGCAGTCCGCGCTGGATGCTGTCCGGCAGTGGAAATACCGCCCCACATTGCTTGAAGGGGAGCCCGTAGAAGTGGACACCACGATTGACGTTATCTATTCGTTGAACGAAGACAAGGAAAAGCTCGCGATCGATCCACAGCTACGGACTGACATCCTGGAGATGATGAAGAGCACGCACATGCAGCAAACGAGCCAGGAGGCTGGGAAGGCAATCTTTGAAAAGCTGCGCCCGCAACTGTTTACCAACATCAAAGACGAAACTCTGCGAGCAAAAATCGCCGACAGCTTCCTTGCAAAGCTTCTCCACACTTTCGACGAAAAGGAATTTAGCGAAGGGGTGGTGACCGCGTATGCCAAGTACTTCGACGACTCGGAAATCAAACAACTGGCGAAGTTCTATGAGACTCCGCTTGGACAAAAATTCAACAAGGTGGCGGGAAATCTGACAGCGGACTTGATGGAACTTGGCCAGACAGCCGCCCAGCACGATCTGCCTGACATTTTTCAGCAACTGTGCAAGGAATTTCCGGAAACACTGGGCGGGCAATTGCCCGGATGCCCCGTAAGCACAGACAAGAAAAGTGAACTGACCCCGGAGAATAAATCACGCGCAGGGATGTCAGCAAGACGGTGAATTAGCGCGCAAATTCCAGTTCCAAGTTAAAACAACGCCGTTGGCCGCCGCGTCCAGCTCTTGCCCTTTTCCTTGGCGATGCGCTCCACGTCCACAACGTAGGCACCAGCTTGCGTCAGCACGTGATGCAAATCGTTGCCGATGCTAATGAAGGTGAATCCTTTATCTAGGAATTCGCCGACGCGCCCCGTGCCGAATAGAAAGAGCCCAAGGATGACATTGCTTTTTTTCCCCGCATTGATGAGCGCCTGTGTCGCGGCGTTCAATTCCGGCGAAGTGTACATGTGTGGGAATTCGTATTTTTCATAAAGCCCCATGGACATGCACAAATCGTTTTGCCCCAGAAAAAGAATGTCTACCCCAGGAACCGCTGCGATTTCATCGATATTTTTGATGCAATCCGCGGTTTCTACTTGCAACGCAATGATTCCATTCTTGTTCCAATTGCCTGCGTAGCCAAGCAGGCCGTCTTTGTTCATGCTGCGCTGCGGAAAATAAACTGAACGAGTTCCTGTCGTCGGATATTTTGCGCAGCTCACCGCCTGGCGGGCCTCGGCAGCCGTGTTGATATACGGAACGAGCACGCCATCCGCGCCCATATCGAGCGATTGCTGAATCCCTCCGCGATCGTGATAACCCTCGACGCGTACGAGCGACTCCGCACCGCCATTCGCTATTCCAGAAAGCATAGCGGAAAGCTGCTCGTTGCCCATCGGCCCGTGTTGCGTGTCCACAAGCAGCCAGTCGTAGCCGCTGTGCGCGAGTTGTTCCGCAACTGTGGGACTGTGCGAGTTGAGAAAGAGTCCCAATTTCGGTATTCCAGCGTGCAATTGACTCTTGAATTCTGTTCCGCTCAGTGCGGCTGCCATTCGATTCTCCTTTTGGTCTTGACCTGTTCGCGTTCCGGGAAAAGTGTGCAGGTACTTTACTCGACTCGCTACAATTCTCCAACTTAGGGAATCGAATCCGAACGGCCAAAATATTTATGCGTTTTAACACTTGGATTTTCGTTGCTGCGCATTTGTCGCTTACGTATACTCCGAACCATTCATCGTGTTTCTGGGGGCGCATTTATGAAACTTCGGCCGGTGCTAGCTATTGTCGCCGTTCTCGTCGCTGCGAAATCGTTTGGCCAGTCGGCAACTTCAATGTCCTCCACGGACGCGCCAACTTATACAAGAGATGTTGCGCCGATTTTGCAAAAGAACTGCCAGGTTTGTCATCGGCCCGGTGAAGCCGGGCCATTCCCTTTGCTCACCTACGAGCAAGCGAGACCTTGGGCCATGGCCATGAAACTTGCGGCGCAATCCGGGAAAATGCCTCCGTGGTTTGCGGATCCTCACTATGGAAAATTTTCGAACAGCATGGGTTTGACCGCCGGGGAAATTGAAACGCTCGCAAAGTGGGCCGATGCGGGTGCGCCTAAGGGCGATCCCAAAGACATGCCGTCACCGGTGGACTGGGTGGAAGGCTGGGGCATTGGCAAGCCAGACAGAATTTACGAATTGCCACAAGCGTTTGATGTCCCCGTTTCGGGAGTCATTGATTATCAGCACGTGATCGTGCCGACGGGATTTACCCTGGATACCTGGGTGCAAGCCGCGGAAGTTCGCCCGACGGATCGCATGGTGGTGCATCACATCATTGCGTTCGTTCGCGAGCCGGGCTCGAACTGGTTTCGCGGGCAGAAGCCCGGAGTTTTCTTTGCGGCTCCTCAAGTGAAAACGAAGGAGCAACCGGACACGAGCGCATTGCCTAGCGATTTTCTAGTTGGGTATGCTCCTGGCCAGCCGCCAGAGATTTTGCGTCCCGGTCAGGCGAAATTGATCAAGGCCGGCTCAGACATTATTTTCCAGGTTCACTACACGCCACATGGACACGCGACGCACGATCAATCGCGGCTCGGACTTGTGTTCGCAAAAGAGCCGCCGAAGGAGCGCGTTCTGACGCTGTCGGCCACCAACGGCACGTTCAAAATTCCGCCGGGCGATCCGAACTATCGTGTGGATGCCAGCTTTACCGTGGGCGCGGACGTAAAACTTTCCGGTTTGCATCCGCACATGCACGGCAGAGGCAAAGACTTTTTGTACCGCGTGGTGTATCCCTCGGGCGAAAGCAAAATCTTGTTGAGCGTCCCGCATTACGATTGGCATTGGCAGAATTGGTACACGCTCGAACAGGCGATTGACTTACCCAAGGGCACGACAATCGATTGCACGGCCCATTTTGATAATTCGCCGAATAATCCGGAGAATGCCGACCCTACCAAGGAAGTGACCTGGGGCGAGCAAAGTTGGGACGAAATGATGGTGGGCTTCTTTAACTTGGTCTTTGACGCGAAAATGCCCGTCGAAAGTCTATTCGCCGACAAGCAAAACAAGGCAGGCATCGCGAGCAAGTAGTCCTTCAGCAAATAAAACCCACAGTGCTCACATGCAGAAAAATTGGAGAGATACATCAATTTTTCTGATTCTCTGCATTTGTTCGCGGCCTTTATAATTGAAAATGGAGAAAATCATTCATGCAATTTGAAACACTGCCCCGCCCTTCACGGCGTGCGCTTTTGTGGTTCTCATTTCCTATCGTCGTGGTGGTCGCGTTAGCTGCGTTTACTTTCGGCACTTCGCGAATGAAGTCGGCCGCGCCCGTTGTGGATCGTTCCGCCCTGCACATTGAAACCGTTCGCCGCGGCCCGCTCGTTCGTCATGTGTCTGGCCTCGGCGTGCTCGTTCCCGAAGAAACACGCTGGCTTGCCGCCGGTACAGATGCGCTCGTGGACCAAGTGTTTGTTCGCGTCGGCGCGCGTTTGAAGCCCGGTTCGATTTTAATGCAATTGAGCAACCCGGATTTGGAGCGTCAGGTTCGCGACGCGGAATTAGCGACCAAGAAGGTGGAAGCTGACCTTGCGAACTTGCGCGTTCAGTTGCAAGCGCAACTCTTGAATGAACACGCGATGGAAGCACAGCTTCAGTCTGATTTGACCGAAGCCAAGCTTCAGGCCGAACGCGACGAAGCTTTGCAACATGAAGGAATTGGCTCTGCGATGAACGCGAAAATTTCGCGCGCTCGTGCAGATTCGCTGGCCACGCGTTTACAAATCGAAAAGGAAAAACTTGCAATTGCCGAAGAGGCGCGGCGGGCGCAACTTGCCGCAAAGCAGGCCGAAGTCGCCCAGGTGCAGGCGCTATACGAATTGAAGCTACATCAAAAGGAATCTTTGGTGGTTCGAGCAGGAATTTTTGGAACTCTCGACGAGATTTCCGTGGATGCTGGCCAGCAAATCAGCGCTGGGGCGAATCTGGCTCGCTTGACGAGTTCTGAGCGGCTGGTTGCCCGCATTCATATACCGGAATCACGAGCCGGCGAAGTGCAGGTTCACCAGCGTGCCGCCCTGCAAATGCAAGATCGCAAATTCTCCGGCCAAGTTACGCACATTGATCCCACTGTGCAGAACGGCGCGATCAGTGTGGACATCAAGGCAGACAGCGGACAAACCGCCGGCTCTCATTCCGGTGTGACTGTGGACGGCACCATCGAAACCGAGCGCATACCGAGCGCAACTTATCTGTCGCAAGAGCTGCAAGCTCACGCGGATGCCGCGCTGCCTCTATTCAAGATTTCCGACGATGGATCACAGGCGCATCGCGTCACCGTTCAGCTTGGCCGCGTCTCCGAAGACGGCACGGAGATCGTCGGCGGCCTCGCCCCCGGCGACCGCGTCATCGTTTCCGACATGTCCACCTGGAATCGCTACGACCAAGTGCGCTTGCAATAGCTCTGGTCTATCATTCCTTTCGAAAATGAACCCCAGCAATCAGAGACCATTACGTCTCGCGCTCATCGGCATGTCTGGCGCGGGAAAAACATTTTGGTCGCGTCAGCTCGCGTCTGCAGGGCATCCTGCAATTTCGTGCGACGACAAAATCGAGGAGCGCCTCGCTTCGCGCCTCGCTGCCGGCGGATATTCCGGCATCAACGGCGTCGCTGCATGGATGGGCTGGCCCGACTCGCCAACCTATGCCGAACGCGAATCGCAATACCTGAGCGATGAAATCGCTGTCCTCGAGGCTGTGCTCGACGATTTAGCCAGCTCTGCCGAAAAATCCCTAGTGCTCGACACAACCGGCAGCGTCATTTACACCGGCAATCATCTTTTGCTCCGTTTGCGCAGGCTCATGACCGTTGTACATCTCGCCGCTTCGCCGCAGGAGCGGCTACTCCTCATCCAACGCTATTTGAACGATCCGAAACCTGTGCTTTGGCGCGGCTCATTTCAGCCGAAACCGAATGAATCGCCTCGCGAAACTGTCGCGCGTTGTTATCCAAATTTAATTGCTGCACGTCGCCAAAGTTATGCCGCGCTTGCGCACTGCACCCTCGAAGTCGCCCAGCTCGGTGAACTGCCCCACAACGCTCAATCATTCTTGCAACTCGTCCAAAACCGAATGGGCGGCGCTGCATGAGATACCGCAGCACAGCGCAAAAAGCTCCGCTCACTTCGTTACGTGGCGCCGTGCTTCGCGGTTTGGCGCCCGACGGTGGTCTCTACATGCCGGCAGAAATTGCGCGCCATTCGCCCGAAGAGCTCGAAGAGTTCCGCTCGCTGCCGTTTACCGAAGTCTGCTTTCGCGTGGTGAAGCCTTTCGCGACTCCGGACGTTCCCGAAGAAATTTTGTGGCAAACCGTGAGCGAAGCGATCAATTTTCCCGTAAAGCTGGTTTCACTTTCGCCCGGCCTTCACGTGCTGGAACTCTTTCACGGCCCCACGCTGGCGTTCAAAGATTTTGGCGCGCGCTTCATGGCGCGGCTAATGGGCTACTTCGTGCGAGGCGAATCGCGCCCGCTTACTGTCCTCGTCGCGACTTCCGGCGACACAGGAAGCGCCGTCGCGCACGGTTTTCTTCGCGTTCCGGGGATTTGCGTGGTGATTCTCTATCCCTCGAAACGCATCAGCGAAGCGCAGGAAAAACAGTTCACCACGCTCGGCGAAAATATCACTGCGCTTGAAATTGCCGGCACGTTCGACGATTGCCAGCGCCTGGTGAAACAAGCCTTTGCCGACGAAGCGCTCAATAAGGGCGCATTCCTCACTTCCGCGAATTCCATCAACATCGGCCGCCTGCTTCCGCAAATGTTTTATCACGTCGCCGCGTATCGCCAGCTACCTGTAGCGTCCGTCCCGCTCATCGTATCCGTGCCCAGCGGAAATTTCGGCAATCTCACTGCGGGAATTTTTGCAAAACGCATCGGCTTGCCCGTCGCCAAATTCATCGCGTCCACAAATGCGAATGACGTTGTTCCCCAATATTTGCGCACAGGACAATTCCAACCGCGCCCCGCGTGGCCTACCTATTCGAACGCCATGGATGTCGGCAACCCCAACAATTTTCCTCGTCTGCTCGATCTTTGCCGCGGCCGGCTGGAATATGTACAGCGCGAGATTTGGGGTCACGGCGCAACCGACGCGGAAACCCTCGACGAAATGAAATCCGTTTGGGAACGATATCGCTACATCGCCGATCCGCACACCGCCGTCGGCATTCTCGGATGGGAATCTTACAGGCGCGAGCATCCCGAACCATCACAAGGGTTGGTTTTGGCTACCGCTCACGCCGCAAAATTTGCAGAAGTGGTGGAGAAAGCCATCGGCAGCGCGCCGCCGCTTCCGGATCGGCTGGCAGCCTATCTCCACCGCCCCAAACTTTCCTTGCCGATGTCTTCGTCCTACGACGACTTCAAACAGTTCCTTCTCGCGAACTGAGAGGCCATGTTCACAAGTCGATAGTTCAGTTTCTGCGCAAACGGTCCAGCAGGAAGTAAACAAAAACGCCCACGATCGCGTTCACAAGTGCCGCTACCAAAAGGCGCATCGTGAACCACGCTTCGGCGTGATGCGCAAGCAGCAGGCGTTGAATCAATGCAACAATCCCCTGATGCATTGCGAAAAAAACAAACGTCAGCGCAAATCGCGCAACGGGATGTTCGGTGTCCAGCTTTCCGCCGATAGAAGACGCTATGAATCCTATGAGCGTCTTCGCAATTCCAAAGAGGCCAAGGGGCGTTTTGCTCAAGCTATCCTGCAACAACCCTATAAACGTTCCCAAAAGCAGCCCTGTGGAAGGATTGCGGCGGCTTAATCCGAAATAAATCGTGAGCAACAGCGGCAAATCCACAAGGGCTACTTTGGGCAAATAGACCGGCAGGAATGCCTGGATTATCAGCGCAAAAACCGTAGCGAACAAAATCGTTCCGCCGCGGAACTTGTGAACTTCAATGTGCGTTTCGCCGCTGCGCAGATCGAAAGTATCGTTCATTGCGGATTGTCCTGGTTCGTCGCAGCTGGTTCCTGCGTTCGCTTTCCCGCAGTGGACCTTGGCTTCGGCCCCGGCTGTTTTGGCTGAGCTGCATCAGCTTCAGCGGTATTGGCGCCTTCGGATTTCTTTTTCATCATGAGCGGGTCCGTCGTCAGCAATACGATGACTTCTTCCAATTTCTCCAGCCGCGCCGTTGGCCGCACGCGAATGTACTTAAACGGCGGCGAACCCTGTTTCACTTCAACAATCGTGCCCACGGGCAAATCGCGGGGAAAAATGCGGTCCATGCCGCTGGTAACGACGTGCTGGCCCACGGCCACTTCGTCGTCATTCGAAACGTAGCTCATACTGATCAGCGGTTCGCCCAGCCCACGCACCGGGCTTTGGATGCGCGATTCTTCGATCATCGCGCCGACGCCGCTCTCATGGTCCGTAAGCAGCAGAACTTGCGAGGTGTTGCTGAACGATTCGAGCACTTTGCCAACGACACCGTCCGGCGTAATCACGCCCATGTTTCTCTTGACGCCGTCTTTTTGCCCTCGATCCAGATAAATCACTGCGCTGTTGGCATCTGGGCCCGCGGCGATGACGCGCGCGCTCACCATCGGAAGGTGCTCCTGCGACTGACGAAAATTCAAAAGCCCCGCCAGCCGGTCGGCTTCGGATGCTTTCCCACGCAACTGGGTAATTTCTAGCTTGAGCGCGTCGTTTTCCTGCTTCAGACGCTCGTTCTCGCGCGCCGTATCACTCAGCGCGAAATAGTGGCGCCACGTATTACGGACTTTGGCGACTCCCCAGGCGCCGGCACGTTCAAAGGGAGAAATAATGCCCACGCTCCAGGAGCGGATAAGGCTGCGATTCTCGCCCTCCCGGTCCGCGTGTTGAATCTGCAAGGCAAGCAGCAAAACCTGCACCGCAACCACAACCGTCAGCAGGACCAGCGAGCGATGACGAGAAGGGATAGCCATGGGGACGCTAAATTCGCTTTCTTCGGGCCGCAACACTCCGTCGCTGGTGACGGAAAGCCTCGGCCAGTTAATTCACTTCAACAACCCAATTGAAATGGCAAACCGAAATCCGCGCTGCGAAAGCTCAATCAATGCTGACCATTCGCAGCAATCTGAAATCGCTCAGCATCTTTCCCGTGCCCAGCACCACCGACGCGAGCGGATCGTCCGCGATCGAAACCGGCAAACCGGTCTCTTCGCGGATGCGCTTGTCCAGATTCTTCAGCAGCGCGCCACCGCCCGTAAGAACGATGCCGCGGTCGCTTATATCCGCAGAAAGTTCCGGTGGCGTGCGTTCGAGCGCCACCCGCACCGCGTTCACAATCGTCGCCACGCATTCGCTGAGCGATTCGCGAATTTCGCTGTCGTCTATCGTTACCGTGCGAGGCACGCCTTCAATCAGGTTGCGGCCCTTTACTTCCATCGTCAGCGGTTTTTCCAGCGGGTAGGCTGAGCCGATTTCCATCTTGATCTGTTCCGCAGTGCGTTCGCCGACCAGCAGGTTGTATTTGCGCTTCAAATATTGCATGACGGCTTCGTCCATCTCATTGCCGGCCACGCGCACGGAACGCGAGTACACGATGCCGCTCATGGAAATGACCGCGATGTCCGTCGTGCCCCCGCCGATGTCCACGACCATGTTTCCGCTAGGTTCTTCAATCGGCAAACCCGCGCCAATCGCCGCGGCCATCGCTTGTTCCACCAGGTAGACTTCGCTCGCCCGCGCGCGGTATGCGGAGTCTTGAACTGCGCGCTTTTCCACCGGCGTAATTTCGCTCGGCACGCCAATCACGATGCGCGGATGCACCAGCACGCGCCGGTTGTGCGCCTTCTGAATGAAATACGTCAGCATTTTTTCTGTGACTTTGAAGTCGGCAATGACACCGTCCTTCATCGGCTTGATAGCCACCACGTTGCCCGGCGTGCGCCCAAGCATCTCTTTTGCTTCGCGGCCCACCGCAACCACTTCGCCGCTCACCTTGTTAATCGCCACGATCGAGGGCTCGTTCACCACAATCCCTTTTCCGTGCGAAAACACCAGCGTGTTCGCGGTCCCCAGATCGATTGCGAGGTCGGACGAAAACAAACTGAACACCGACCTCATGTTGTAACCGTTCTTGTTCATTCCCCCAGTCCTTCTGTGAAGCTTTCCCCTTCACCCGTTCGAGAGACAACCTTCTATTGTCAACGAACGACGCATCCGGCGCAAAGTCGCGGCGCCGCGTTGCAATCTCATTTCGGCACTACGATCGTGAACTGTTGCCTCGCCGTGCCGCCTCGCCGGTTTTGGCCGACGACTACGATCGTGTGTTCGCCGGGCTCCAGCGCTTCCGTAAAATAGCGGAAGTTGCCGTCTTGGCCGATGTTCGCCACCGGTTGCCCGTTAATGATCAGCGCCGCGCCCGGCTCCGTGCGCCCGGAAATCTCCGCCACGCGTCCGTGAAGCTGCGTGCCAGAAATCTCCAGCGCCATCTCTTGCGCTTTTCCCTGCGCGAAGAGTGCAAACTTGAATGCCGAGCTCGCTTCGCTGGCCTGCTTTTTCCCATCAACTGCAATTACGTCCCAATAATAATCCCCGGCGTCCAGTCCGCTTACATCGGCGGTCGTGCCGGAAATGTTCTTCACTTCCCGAATTAGTTTCGTAAACATCGTCGTGGTGCTTACGCGAAGCGTGTAGCTAACCGCGCCGGAAACCGGCTTCCATTCAAAATGGATGCTTGCCGCCTTCGGATTCTCCGAAAGGATCGGCGCGAGATTGCGCGGCTCGCTCAAATCAGGTGGCGCAAGCACGTCCGTCTTGGCGATCGGCATGCCCTGCGTGATCGTCGCCCTCTGATTGGTTCCGATTTCCACTCGTTCCTGCCCTCGATGCACTTCCGCGCTGCCCCCCGTAACCGTAATTTCGCCTTCCTTGGTATTCGGGTCGGTCTTGACCGATGCGCGGCTGTTTGCGCTAAAGATAGTGCTGAACTCCTCCGCGCTCACCGTTGCGCGGGAATTTGGCGAAGGCGGCGTATTCAAATCAACCTGTCCGACGTTGATGTGGACCGCGGTGCTGGTCTGTTCGTGCATCACGTTGTTTTCTTCCACCGTAATCAACGTTTCGCGATTCACCACATAGGTGGTTGAGTCCGCGAACGCAATTCGCGCGATTCCATCTGAGCCCGTCTGGATCAGATCTCCCTTGTCGAGCACCGTGTGGTAGTCCGCTTCCACCCACTGTACCGAATTCACCTTTTTTACCTGAACTTTTCCATCCAGATTCACGAACTTGATCTTCGATTGGCTCACGGACATGGCATCGGAATTGTCAGCGGTGACTGCGCTTGAAAATTTGTTCGCGATATACGCGTACGCGTTGGGGAAAAAGAAATACACCCCGGCAAAAACAAGCCCGATCAGAACCGCCACAAACAGCGCCACCGTCTTGTACGACACCGCGTGCCAATACACTTCCACCCGTTGTACTTTGTTCCTGTGCGATGACTGTTGCGGATCCATTTGTATAGTCTTTTCCTGTTGGGCGCGCGAGTGCGCCAATTTTGCAATGTAGCACAGCGGAAACCGCGTGAACTGTCCCCGCAAAATTTCGTTCTCAATTTGCAAATAGCATCCGAGAAACAATTTTCCGCCCTGTGGAAATAGGGACCTAACATACGTTTCGAATCCGCCGATTTGCAAGCGGTGGTAAAATAATGTTCCGGCTTTTGCGAAGCGCGAAGCTTCGCTAGTGCTGCCGATGAAAGGCTCGGCGCGTGTCCCCCGCAATTCCATCGCGGTGCAGCACCAAAAAAGTGAGTTCTTTGTTTTCAATCACTTTCCACACACTTTGCGCAAACCGCTTTCCAGAATCTCGTTCAATTCGTTTCTTCTCAATCGTTTGCGCACACTTGCTAAAAACATGGGGGTGTCACTCTCCTCCATTTCTCGCCTTTCGTGTTTTCAACAACTTACGCGCGCCACTGCTTTTCTCGGCCAGAATCATTTGGGTGTGACCCCTCGCTCGTCTATAATCCTAAGTTTGTCCAGCAAACAAGAAGCCCAGAAGAGGAGAAGTAGGGAATGGGAGTATTTGACAATAGACAGGTCCTTACTAGGATCTTTATCGGAATCTTTGTCGGCCTGATCGCCGTCAGCATGCTGCTCTATCTTGTGCCGCAGGGGCCTGGCGCTGGCGCGTCTTCGTCGGCCACAGTTGCCACCGTAGGAAATGAAAGCGTCACGCTGCAAGATGTGCAGCAGCAATTGACCAAGATCAGCCAGCGCGGACAAATCCCCAAACCGCTCGAATCACTCTACGCGCGACAAATTCTGAACCAGCTTGTTTTTGACAAAGAAATTCAATACGAAGCCGGCCGCCTCGGCATCAATGTCACAAACGAAGAGATGTCCACCCTCATCAAGCAGGTGCTGCCTACCGCATTCAACGGCGACAGCCCGGTTAGCGTAGATCAGTATTCGGCGCAGGTCCTGGAAAGATTTCAGATGACCATCCCGGAGTTTGAGTCGGCCATTAAGCGAGAGCTGCTCGTTGAGAAATTCCGCAAGATGGTCACCGATGGAATCAGTGCCAGTCCCGCAGAACTGAAAGACCAATTCATCTATCAGAACGAAAAAGTGAAGCTGGATTATGCGCTTATCAAGCCGGAAGACCTCGAGGCGAAAATTACCCCAGACGAATCTGAGCTTCGGGCTTACTACGAAAAGAACAAGTCAAAATATCAGGAGCCGGAGCGCCGCTCGGTCCGATATGGTTTGATTGATGTCAACAGGCTTAGACAGACCGCTCAAATTTCCGACGACGATCTGAGAAAGCAGTATAACGACAACCTCGACCGCTATAAGGTGCTGGATCGCGTGCACGTTGAGCACATCCTACTCTTCACACGGGGCAAGAACACCGAAGCGCAAGTTGCCGAAGTTCAAAAGCGCGCAGAGGACGTTCTGCAAGAATTGAAAAAGGGAGGGAAGTTTGAGGACTTGGCCAAAAAATATTCTGAGGATACGCAAACGAAGGACAAAGGCGGAGACCTTGGCTGGATAACAAAGGGACAAACCGTCGCCGCGTTCGAGCAAGCCGCTTTCAGCACACCCAAGGGCTCCATTTCGGGCGTGGTGAAGACGGAATACGGCTTTCACATTTTGAAGATTCTCGACAAGGAAACCGCGCACAAGCGGCCGTTCGAGGAGGTGAAACCGGAATTGATGGTCAACGCCAAGGCCAATAAGGGCGACCGCGACGCTAGCGACCTGGCGGACAAAGTTAGCAAGGCGATTCGCCAATCCAGTAAGACTTCCCTCGACGATTTGGCAAAGCAATTCAGCTTTGAGATCTCAGAAACGGCACCTGTCAGCGCCACCGATCCTCTCCTCTACTTTGGCAACGCGCCTTCGGTTAAGGATGAGATGTTCCGCTTGCGTCAGGGAGAAGTCAGCATGCCCCTGAAAACGGACCGCGGCTACGTCATTCTCAGCCTTAAGTCCGTAGTCCCGCCCCATCCTGGAACATTTGAGGAAGAACGCCTCAAGGTCACCGTAGACGTAAAACGGGAAAAGGCAGTTCAACTGGCAAGATCAAAAGCCGATGACCTTGAAAAGCGAGTCAAGGGCGGGGAAAAGTTTGATGTTGCTGCCAAGTCTCTCGGGCTCGAAGCGAAAACCAGCGAACTTATTGCTCGCAGCGGTTCCATCGGAGGCGTAGGCAGCGGAAAACAGCTTGGGCCCGCGTTCCAGATGAAACAGGGCGAGGTTGCTCCCGTTCTGAACCTTGGGACTAACTGGCTTGTTTACCGCGTTGCTGAGAAGTCCGAACCGAATCCCAACGATTTTGACAGACAGAAGAAAGAATTGACCGATCAAGTGCTCCAGGATAAGCGCAGTTTGGCATTTGATTCCTTCCGGAAGGCGCTAGAAGACCGTCTGAAGAAGGAAGGCAAGCTCCAGATCATGCAGGACAAGCTGAAAGGCTTTGGCGATCTGAGTTAACTCTGATTTCCTTGTAAGCTAAACAAAATAAACAGCTTATAATATTGGGCACAGGGACTTGTGTTTCCCGCCGCAGCTCAGTAGCCTATTTGGGTCCTTGAAGCTTCTACACGGACTCTACTTCCATGGCGTCCCGGCCCGGAATCCAGATTGAATGGTGAACATATGGCTTCTCCTCGTACAAGTGCGAGCCGAAATGACTACCGCTGCAGCATCGAACGAAACCAGGGCGGGAAATACTGCGTAAGAATGCAGGTTTATTACCCCAGGCACGCTTGGACTCTTGGTGTTTACTTCCTTGCAGGTTCCTTTGACCGCGCAATGAAAAAACTGGAAGAAGCGCTGGACTTCCTCCAGAAGAACGAAGAAAAGCTGTGGTTTTGGGGCGTCGATCGCGCCGAGGACATGGGTTTTTCTGCGGAATTCCTGAAGGAAGCCGGGCTCAAACTGGATCAGCGCACGGAATTCCCCCGCAAGGCAACGAGCCTGTCTCTCGTGCCCGAAAAAGAAGTGCCCGCATTCGTATTAGGGCCAGTGCGGAGGGGGCTAGCGGAAATTGTGGAAGCCCCCCGAACCGCTTTGGCCAGCGATTAGAGCCGCCGTCAGCTTATTTCAAAGATTAGAAAAGTCGGAAACTCAGTCTTGTCCAGCGCCTGCGGCCTTTTGTTTCGAACTCATCTGGGCCATCCACTCGGCGGAGCGGCGATCCATTTCTTCTGGCGAAACATCCTCCACGTGCGTTGAAATTCCCCAATGATGGCCGAATGGATCGGTAAGCTTACCAAAACGGTCGCCCCAAAACATGTCCGTGAGGGGCATGGCCTCTTTGCAGCCTGCTGAGACTGCCTGGTTGAAAAGAGCGTCGGCATCCTCAACGTAGAGGTAAAGATAAGAGGAGGCAACGGCATCTTGCGCCGGAGCGGCAGACATCCCCGGAAATTCGTCGCTGACGAAAATAATGGAATCGCCTATTTGTAGCTCGGCATGGTTGACTCTGCCATCGGGGCCGGCCATGCGAAAGCGTTCGACGGCGCCAAGCGCGGCTTTGTAGAAATCGATCGCACGCGCTGCGTCTTTGCAGGTGAGAGCTGCGGTGATGGTGTGGAACCCTTCGGGGACAGCACGAACTTCTGAAGTCATGTAAGCCTCCAAGAGGAATGATTTAAGCGTGCGGGTTGTGGCAGAGGTGGGAACAGCAACGCGCACGCAGAAAAATGATTTACGCCTGGGCACGCGGCAAGTCAACAGAGAAGTGCAAATTGAGAGGACGATTCATAGAAAATTTATGGAAGACCGAAGGAATAGAAAAACAATCGCCGGATACGATTCCTCGTATCCGGCGATTTGGGTTAAAGGACTGTTAGAAGCTGAAGCGCAGACCGATTTGCATGACGCGGGGTGCGCCCTGAATCGTGTCGAAGTTCGACCAGTTTGCCGGTGGCGTTAGCCCCCTGCGAGCGGCGTCGCGAGCCACGCCTATGCCAGTGCGGCTACCGTCAATGGAAGCGAACGGTTGGTAGTTTGCGACGTTGAAGACTTCCCACCGCAGCTGAAGTTTTTGATTTTCGCTCCAGGGCATTGTAAAGGTCTTGGCTAGGCCCAGGTCTGCATTGGCGTAGCCGGGCAAGCGAAGCCAATTGCGAGGACCCGTTTCGCCGGGGTATGCGTTACGGAAGCTCTGATAGATGGCGGTGAGGTCGCAGCCAGTGCCGCCAAACAGCTTGGGAGTGCCGTTACCGGTTGGGCTGGGAGTTCCGACACGCGTCTGGCAAGTCTTAACCGGAATGGTGGGCGTAACGTTTGCCTGAACGTTCCAGTTTGTTGCCCAGCGGGCGTCGTCAAAGGGCGAATTTGTGTTTGGCAAGCCAGTATTCCAACGTCCAATTCCACTCAGTTGCCAACCTCCCAGGACGGCCTCCGCGAGATGATTGCCGCCGTGCATGAAGGCTCTTCCCTTTCCGAACGGCAATTGCCATATGGCGGAGGCATTAATCAGATGGCGGAGATCAAAATCGGAGTTGGCGTACGAGGAACCCTGGCGCAGCGGGTTCACGATGAAGGCTAAGCCGAAGCCGGTTTCGTTCTGAAGGCCTGAAGCATCATCCAAAGAATGGGACATGGTGTAGTTGAAATCCATTGTCAACGAACGAATGCGCTGCCGAACGGTAACGGCCAGGGCGTGGTAGTTGGAGTTGCCGACGGTGCTCCATGTCGACAGGGCGCCCCATTGATTCTGCATGAACCTTGTCGGGAATCCCGTGTCAAACAGGACGACATCTGCTTCAGCTTCAGCATCGGTCCAGTCATTTCCTGCAAAGAAGGCGAACGGATTGCTCGGTTTTGACCTGGACATCATGCCGTAGAAGACTTGAGTTGGCGTCCATGTCGTTGGAAATCCCGCCCCGGCGTCGCTGTTAAACAGATCAACCAAATTGGCAGGAAATAGATTGTCGAAGAAAGGGAGGGAGGCGATTTGACTCGTGGGAACACCCTGCTGGCGTTGCTTTTCCAGTATAGTTCCTGCGGTGTACCAATCCATGCCGGACTTGGGATCGACGACATCGTTAAAGGCCATGACGTCGCGACGAGCAAGAAGGTCGCGACCAGCACGACCGATGTAGGAAACGGTGAGCGTAGTGCCTGCCTTGAACTGGCGTTCATAGGTAAAGTTCCAGGTGTACTCGGTGGGCGCGTGCACGTTAGAGTCGAGACTTGTCTCGATACTCTCCGCGTTGCCGCCTGGCGCAACCTCTGGAAATACAACTCCATTAGAAGGCACAACCATTAACGGAAGGCTACGAATATCCTGGTTGAATCCTGTAAATTGCGGGCCGAGCGATCCAGCGAAGATATCGAATGTGTTCGCATTGATGTGAGAGTTCGCGGTGAAACCAATCGTATTATTCAGGTCGAAATCGACGGCGAGCGCCTGCCCGTAGTAGTCGTTGGTAAGGGCAAATCCGGTCCGAATGACTGACTTTCCCGGATCGCCAAAGATCGAGTGAAACAGTCCCTTGGAAAAATTTGGCGACCACGCCACTGCGACGCGAGGCTGGACGTTGTTCTTGTCCCAGTTATACATGGGCTTGCCGCCATTTGCCGGGCCAGACTTCTGTGTGCACACGGTTGGTGTGTAATTGTTGCCAAGGAGAGCAGCGGCCTTGCGCTTGTTGAAGTAATCGCCGAGTGAGCTTGGCGTGCAGCTGCCGCTGGCGTCTAGTAAGCCCGGAAGGACTTCGAAACCCTGCGTTTCGTAGATTGGCCGTTCGAGGCTGTAGCGAAGGCCGGCAGTTAGCGTTAAATGGGGCTTAATCTTCCAGGAATCTTGAAAGTAGCCATCGTACGATTGGGTGGCAAAGTTCCGGTTGGTAGGCGTGCCGAAGCCGTGGAATGCGCCATCCGTTCCGAAAGAAAAATTCGACTGATATTCAGAGAAGCGCCCGATGATAGCCGTGCCAGCGTTCTGGATTTCTGAGATCGAGTTCAGAGATTGTCCGACATTCTCGTCACCAGGTAGTCCGTTGGCGTCTAAGTAGTCCTGAAAGCTTTGTGAGACCGATTCGCCGGCGCCTGCGTAAAAAGAGGGGTTTGTCGTCGCGAAATCGAATGCATTCGCGAAATCAACTCGCTCGTTGTTGATCTTGCGAATGTTGGCGCCGAACTGGAAGACGTGCTTGCCGCGAATCCACGAGAGATCGTCTCTAAAGTTGTGAACTGGGGTAACGCGGCTAACATCGTGAGTGAGATTGTTCTGTCGGAATACGAAACGGAACGTGATGTCGTTGCCCGTGCTGTCGCCACCGGCGGTGAAAGCCTGGCGAGTAAGACCATACCGGAAATTGTTAATGAGGTTGCTGGTGATCGTCCAGGTATGCCCGACGGCAATGCCGTACGGATGGCTCCAAGTCAGGGGAATGATCGAACCTGGGAGGTATTGGGTGCCAGGGACATGGTCGTTGATGTAATTGAGACGAAGGAACACATTTTGTTTGCTGTTGACCGCGTAGTCTAGCCGTGCAAAATGTGAATTGAGTTTCGTGAATGCAGGGGCATTGAACCGGAAGCCGCCTGTATTTAGCCCGTCGCCGACGGAATGATCGTTGACTGGATACTTCGCAGCGGCATCAGCGAGGGCCGCTAGGGCTGCTGAATCAATGCCCGCGTCGGAATAAACCTGCTGGTTTTGAGCAAGATCCAAAGACGCAACGGCTGTCGAAGTACAACCGGCGTCCTGACAATACTTATAATTGAGAACGCCTTGGCCCAGGCTGGCTACAGGAACGACGCGAGCTACCGGAATTCCTCTCGCATCTCTTTGCCCTTCGTAGTTGTAGAAAAAGAACAATTTGTCCTTCACGATGGGACCGCTAACGCCTCCGCTGAATGTATTTCTGACCAGGTGGGGATGAGCGACACCCGCAGCATTGTTGAACCAGTCGTTTGCCTCGAATAGGGATCCACGATAAAACTCAAACGCCGAACCGTGCCATTGATTCGAGCCGCTCTTTGTCACAAGGTTGATCTGCGCGGCAGAGGAACGGCCCTCATCCGCGTTGGAGTTGACAGTGGTGACGCGGAACTCCTCCACGGCCTCGGTATTCAAGCGAAGCACGGCGCTGCCAATGTCATTGGTCTGCGCTTCGTTGATGTCAATACCATCGAGCGTGATGTTGGACTGGTCGCTACGCGCACCGGCCACGTAACCGCCTGGTGTAACTGCGGGTTGCAGGGTTAGGATGTTCAGTACATTGCGGCCTTCCAAGGGAAGTTGGTTGATCTGTTCGCCGACGATGGTATTCCCAAGTGTTGCGTCTTGTGTGTTGATCTGAACCTCGTTGGTGCTTGATTCCACCTGCACGACTTGACTCGTGCTGCCAACTTCCAGCCTGACGTCGAGGGTGACGATATTGCCGACGAGTGCGTGGACGGCAGTGAATTCTGCCTTGCGGAATCCGGGAGCTTGTATTGTCACTTCGTAGTCGGCCACGGGAATAAGATCAAAGCTGAAAGAACCTGTGGTCGTCGTTTCCTCCGTTCGTGAATAGGCAGCCGAGTTTTTGATAGAGACCTGAGCGTGCGCAATGACTCCACCTTGCTGGTCGGTTACAGTACCGCGGATTGCAGAAGTGCCGGCTTGACCGAAAGCCGGGTTATTGCTAACTAAGAGAGCAAAAAGAAGAAGCAAGCCAAGGAAAGCTATCCGGCAGGATTTCATTAACCCCTCCTGAAGTCGCTGGGAGGCGGCAAAGCTAAGGCGAGAACACACCTAGAGGAGAAGAAATTTTAGGCCAAAAACAAAGAGAGCGCCCAAACTGCTGAAAGGGCGCACCATTTCCCCGTCCTGCCTACCACCACCACAGAGCGTTGCCGTAGTAAATAATCGTTGTTTGGGCGCATGTCAAGGAATTTTTGACCTAAATAACGAGTTGAAGATATCTAAACTTGAGACGAGTTCTGCCGCGACATTGGTTCAATGCCCGGATTTAATACGATTGAAGATAATGTCATCCCGGAGAACGCTGAGTACGGCTGCCAGTTTCCGCAGCACTGCGTTTAGAAGTTTGCTCAAAACCGGCCGAATGCCAGTGCATTTACGTACTCCACGGCAGCAATTCCAAGCAAATTCGGATGAGTTCGACTTAGAGTAGTGTGAGCCGGAGGGATGCACTGGCACTGGCGACGATGTGAATTGGCCGAATTCCAGGAATCTATTTTGGAGCGAAGAACGATGACAATCCGAAAAGTGGTTCTGAGCGGAATCGTGAGCGGGGCGTTACTCTGCGGCGGGATTCTTCTGGCGCAGAAACCGGAGAGGGACATCAGTGGGCGTAGGCATCCAAATCTGGCGGCGGCACAGAGGCTCTGCGACGAAGCCTTCCGGAAAATTACGGCGGCCCAGGAGGCAAATGAGTTTGATATGAACGGACACGCCGCAAAGGCGAAAGAGCTACTGGATCAGGTCAACCATGAATTGAAGGAAGCTGCGGAAGCGGCGAACAAGCACGCGAAGTAGCTTTGAAAGATCGCAAAAATCCCGCGCGAAAAAAAAACGCGCGGGATTTTTGTTTGAAGCAATGCCAAAAGCTGACCGCTGGCGGCACTCCTGAGGCGGGGAGGCGTAAAGCTACTCTCGACCTCCAATTACAGCGGTTTCGGGTGAGCTGCAAGTGCTTCGCGGAATGTGTTCAAATTTGATTTGTCCACTACAGCAGTGCCGGTGTCTACCCACTTAGGGAGAGGCCCTGAGGGTGCGGTACGCCAATCTTTGAATTCATGGACGGCGTTGTGGTGCAGGTCGTCGGCAAACTTCACGCCGTAGTAGCTCATGACATAAGGCTTCTGTGTAATTGTAGCGGTGATGACGCCGCGTTCAATCCAGTCGAGTGTGGCAGGGTCTTTATCGAAGGAAACGATGGGAATTTTTCCCTGCATGTCCAGACGATGAAGGGCTTCAGCAACACCTGAACCGCCGGAAGCTTCCAGACAGATTACGCCGTCAAATTTCGCATTGGCTTTGATCAGCGCAGAAATACTGTCGTTGGCGACGCGAGGATCGCCATTGTCATCCATGGTTTGAATGATCTTTACACCGGGATATTTTTTGAGGGCTTCGGTGACCCCGCGAGCGCGTTCATCGAGATTAAGCTGGCCGGGGATGGTTACCACTACAACTTGCCCTTTGCCTTTCAAGATATCCGCCATGCGCTTGCCGCTTTCCTGCCCGGCGCGAAAATTGTCCGTGCCGATGAAGAGAACGCGTTTTGCGTCCGGGGCGTCCGCATCCAGGGTAATGACCGGGATGCCACTGGCAACAGCAGAGTTGATGGCTTCTTGGAATAAATCGGGTCGTGAGACGGAGATCAAAATGCCGGCGGGATTCTCGCTAACGGCTTTCTGGAAAGCGCGAAGCTCTTCCTGAGGGTCGAAGTTTTCCGGGCCGACAAGTTCGGCTTTGACGCCCATTTGTTGGGCAACGTCGGTAAGGCCCGCTTCCGCTTCCTGCCAGTAAGGCAGCTTGACCGTCACGGCGACGAGAACGTATCGCTCCTTTTGGTCGTGATACGGCTTTTGACAGGATGCGGTGCTGAGAATCACGCCAAGGAGTGAAAGGAACACAAGCGTGTGACGGCTTCGCATGAGAGCCTCCTTAATCGAGATTTCCAACTATGGAGAACATCGTCGAGTTGCCGGGGATATAAACAGGCAGACCCGGGGAAGCCTACCACAGTCCGGCGGGGAGGGATGCAAGAAGAAAAAAAAGGGGACCGTCCACGGCAAGCAGACGGCCCTCTCCAGGTTTCGACAGTCAGCGAATGCTATTCTGCTTTTTTGATGACCGCGCAGGCAATTCTGGCCGGAGAACCAGCGGAGCCGGGTGCAGCAACCGCGTGAATCACGATAGAAGTTCCGCCGTTGCTGAAAACGGAATTTGGTTCATCGCCCATGGTGACATTCGGCGCGACAACGCTGACGTGGGCCGTGCCATCGGCTGCGATGATGAGCATGAAGTCGGGAATGTCGCCTGCGGGCATCGCAGAATGATCATGCGATGCGGAAGTGGCGGGATTGAAGTGGGGCCCGGCGGATTTGAAATCCGGCGCTTCGCATTTGGCCACTTGATGAATGTGAATGGAGTGGTCGCCCGGAGGCAATCCTTTGATGTCCAGTTTGATTTTGACGCCGTGTGGAACTTCAGAAAGAGTCGCGGTGCCAACGGACTGGCCTTCTGCGTTTTTGAATTCACCTGTCACCGGTTTGGCTGCCGGGCGCGAAAAAGATTCTTGAGCGAGGAGCCCGAATGCGATTGCCAGGCAAGAGACTGCGACACACAAGGACTGCTTGGGAACGATCAGCTTCATGGACACTCTCCTGATGCCTACTCTAGAGATGAAAGTCCGTCCCGGCGGGTGGGACGATACAAGTCTAGCTGCGGAAAGAAATCCTAAGCAGAGCGTGTTACGGGAATGTTACGGCTGTGACCGTTTCAACGATAAAACTGAGGGAACTCGCGCTTCAATAGCTCCAGTTTCGGCAGATCCATCGCGCGAATGTATCCATCGTTCGGGTGATGGGCCAGATAGTCCTGATGGTAGTCTTCGGCGTCATAGAAAGAGGGAGCGGCAACTACTTGGGTCGCGATGCGATGATTGTAGAGTTTCGCAGCGTTGAGCTGTGCGATGTAAGCCGTCGCGATTCTCTCTTGTTTCTCGGAAGCATAGAAAATAGCGGAGCGATATTGCGTTCCGACGTCCGGTCCCTGCCGATTCTTTTGAGTTGGGTCGTGCGCGACGCCGAAGAAAATCATCAGAAGCTGGCCGTAAGTGATGCGCGAGGGATCGTACACGACGCGGACGCTTTCCGCGTGGCCGGTTGATCCCGTGCAGACGAGTTCATAGTAGGGATGCTCGATGTTGCCGCCACAGTAGCCTGCTGTGACTTTTTGGACTCCGATTACGTGCTCGAACACAGCTTGCGTGCCCCAGAAACATCCACCGGCAAAGATGGCAACTTCTACGGAAGATTTTGCGGCGAGCGATGCGTCTATTTCGGGTGATGGCAGAGGAGCTTTGGGCACCTCAGGCACTCCGGAGGCAGCGCGAACGCCATACCAAACCAGGTAACCGATGATGGCCAGGGTGACAAGCAAACGCGAAGGTGGCAGCGATTTGAAGGAAGTTTTCATGCGCTTGATCAGATTACTCCGCGGAACTGTTCTATACAACTTTGCCTATTTGCTTCCGATGCAGGAAATGACGGCAGGTTACAGCCCGAAAGCTTATGCTTGGCTAAGGCCCGCGCGTCATTCGGTACGAACGCCCAGCCAAAAGAGCGCATCCAAAAACGAGGTTGATATTGTTCAGGAGAGTAATGATGAGAGTGATTTGGAATGGAATCGCGATTTTGACTGTAGGAATCATCCCTGTTGCGGCAAAAGCGCAGGTCACCCATGGAAACAAACCGGATTTGCCGAAGCCGTTCGCGACGAGATCGGCGGGAAACGGGCCCGATGAAGTAGAAAGGCCAAATGGGTTTTTGCCCACGGTTCCGCAGGGATTTCGGGTGAATGTCTACGCGGAGAGTTTCAAGACACCGCGGTGGTTAATCGTTGCGCCAAACGGCGATTTGTTTGTCGCGGAGTCGGGCGCGGGGCGGATTGAGGTTTTGCGCGATCCGCAGCATACGGGGAGCGCGCAAGAGCGTGAGACGTTTGCGAGCCACCAGAATTATCCGTTTGGGATCGTTTTTCACGACGACTATGTGTACATCGGAAACCAGAATGAAATCGTCCGATTCAAATACGATCCGAAAACTTCGAAGCGCCTTGGTGAAGCAGAGCATCTGCTGGATGTTCCTCCGGGAGGACACTCGACGCGCTCGCTTGCTATCACGGCGGACGGCAAACACTTGCTGATCGGAGTGGGTTCGGCGAGCAATATTGATACGGGCGAGCGGCCCGCTCGCGCGGCGATTACGATTTGCGATTTGGATGGAAAGAACGCGAGGTTGTTTGCGACGGGGTTGCGAAACCCGGTTGGCCTTGCGCTGAATCCGACGACGGGACAGGCGTGGACTTCGGTGAATGAGCGCGACGAACTCGGCGACGATTTGCCGCCGGACTACTTCACTTCCGTGCAAGACGGCGGATTTTATGGATGGCCGTACAGCTATATCGGTTCGAATGTGGATACCCGCGTGAAACAGGAGAAGCCGGAACTTGTGGCGCGGGCGATCATTCCTGACGTGCTGTTAGGTGCGCATGTGGCGCCGCTGCAGTTTGCGTTCTACACGGGGAAACAGTTCCCGGAGGCATACCGCGGCGGAGCATTTGTTGCCGAGCACGGTTCGTGGAATCGAGCGAAACGGTCGGGATATCAGGTTGCGTTCGTCGGATTCAAGGATGGAAAAGCGGCGCAGGATCCAGTCCCGTTCCTGACCGGATTTGTTCCCGATCAGGGAAAAGGGCTCGTGTATGGGCGGCCCGTGGGTGTAGCGGTGTTGCCGGATGGATCGCTGGTAGTTTCCGATGACGGACCTGGAATTCTTTATCGTGTGAGCTACGGAAAGTAAATCTAGTTGACGGTCAACGAGAGTGAAATGGCTTGCGCCGGCAGATTGTTTGCCGTTGTGGTGACCATGATCGTGTAATTTCCCTTCGGCGTGACTAAGGCCGGCGGTGGAGGCGGTTGTTGTGTTTCCTGCGCACTACCTCCGCCGCGGCCGGAGATGGTGGCTGCGAAAATAACGAGCCAAAGCGAAGCAAGAATGACGAAGCGCCGCATGAGCCGACATTCACGCAAGCTAACAACCCACAAAACGAACAGCAAAAGTGCCATTGCGAGCGGCAAGGGAGCCGGGCCCCAATCGAAGCGCAGGATCTCGCTCACAGGCAGTTGTCCAGTGGCGTTTCCGGACGTAGGAACGGTCACTGTGAACGAAATGGGATTCGGCGACGAGATTGTTGTGAGTGTGCCGGTCGAGAGGACGCATGTTGCGCCGACGGGCGCGCCTGTGCAAGTCATCGAGACATTGCCCGTGAAGCCGGTGCCGGAATTGAATTGCAGGCCGTATTGCGCGGTTTGACCTGCGGTGATGGTTGCGCTGGTGGATGATTGCGGAGAAGAATTGAGCTGGAAAGGAGTCGCGCCAGTGCCTTGGACAGTTACAGTCTGGGGAGAACCGGGCGCATCGTCGGTTAGAGTAATGGAGGCTGAGCGCGCTCCCGTAGCGAGCGGAGTGAAGGAAACGTTGATAGAGCAGCTTGCGTTGATGGCGATCGGTGCCGCAGTGCAGTTAGTGGTTTGGGAAAAATCTTGGGGATTTGCGCCGCCCAGGGCCTCGTTTGAAATGTGGAACGCGGCGGAGCCGATATTCGTTACCTGAAATGTCTGAGGCCCTTCCGCAGCGCCCTGAGAAATCGGATTGAAGGTGATGTTGCCCGGAACAAATGAGATCGAAGGGGAAGGTGCAATTCCCGTGCCGGTCAGCGGAATTGTTTGAGTGCTGCCGGGCGAGATTGATGGTTTTTCCCGAACTGAACGGAGAGCTCGGAACTTCCGTGAGCGCTCGGGTTGAAGAATCGATCTGGAACATCGAAATACCGCCAGTCGTGGGATTCAGGACAAACAAGAAGCGGCCCAGCGCATCCACGGCAAGGCGGCCGCGTTCCTGCCGATCGCTGAGAGGAGCGCTTGGGACGCTTCCGAGGGATCCGGTCTGACCATTTTTTGCATATGCAGCGAGCGTGGAACTTGAAGGCGGCGTGCCAGGAACGTTCGCGCAGACATATTGCTGAGCAGGCGATTGCCCAAAAGCGGAAACCGAAATAAAGAAGAGAAGAGTGCCCCTCGGAATTAATGCGCGGAAACGCGCAGCCCGAATCCCAAGACGGACCATTGCGCTAACCATGGCCTTCGGTCTTTCCCGACCGATGCAAACGGCACGTGTTTTGAAGACTGAGAGGGGACTTACAACGGCATCACTGTAGGGTGAGAGGGACAGCGAGTCAACAAAAAAGTTGGCTAAAGATGGAATATAAAAGAAGGGTTAAACTAACAGGCCGAACTGTTCCAGTTTGGAACAGTTGTGGCCGCAATCGGGCGTTCACCGTCCGTTCATTTTTCCGTAACATAGACCAGTCTAACCTCTTGGGCTTATGCAACCCGTCCAACTCGATGTTCACTTGGAAGATAGCAGCAACGGAACACCGCCAGTCGCAAAACTCGACGGCAAGCTGGTGCTGGAGACAGTGAGTGGGTTCTTGCAGACACTGAGGCCACAAGCGTCACCTAGCCTGATCATCGATATGAGCGGAGTTTCGTTTCTGGATTCCGCAGGCGTGGGTGCGCTTGTGCAGCTTTTCGTGCACCGACGAAACCAAGGGCAGAAGTTTGCCCTTGCGGCATTGACGCAACAAGGGACAGCCGTAATGCAAGTTGCAGGTTTGTTGAAGCTGATACCAGTCTTTGGTTCTGTGGGGGAAGCAGCGCAACTGGCGAATTAAGCCTGACCATCCTTCAAAATCTTCACCAGTTCGGCTGCAGCGTGGGGCAGGCGTGCGCCTCGGCGTGAAACCAAGTAAACGTGACGTGGCAAGTTCATCTGGCGCACCTTCACTTCCTTCATCCAGCCGTGATCGATTTCCCAGGCAACGCACATGCGCGGCACAATCGCCACGCCCATGCCCATTTGCACGAAGCGTTTGATGCTTTCGATGGTGGGCATTTCCGTGGGCATATTGAGGGCGGTGCGGTGGCGCGCAAAAAGTTCTATGACGCGGCGGCGAAACGGCGATTCCACGATATGCGCGACGAAGGATTCGTCACCGAGGTCGGAAACGTCCACTTCGCGCCGCTTGGCGAGCGGATGCTTCGGGGGAACAACGAGGGTCAGTTCGTCCTTGAGGATTTCGGCGGCTTGCAACTGGGGATCGCGCGGCACGTAAGATACAGCGCCCAGATCGAGACGGTAGTTCAGAACTTCGTGTGGAATATCGCGTGAAAACATGCGGTGAACGCGAATCTGAATGCTCGGATGCAACTCGCGAAACCTTGCAATGGCGGGCATGAGCGCATGGATAGAGCTCTCGTTCACTCCGAGAGAGAGTTCCCCACGCTGTAGGCCTTCGAGCTCGCTGAGGCCCTTTTTTACTTCGTCGCGCAGGTTGATCAGACGCTCCGCATAGTCTTTCAAGAGTGAACCGGCATCAGTTAGCCGCACGGGCCTCGCGCCACGCACAAAGAGGCGCTGGCCCAAATCCTCTTCCAATTTGCGAATAGCGAGACTCACCGCGGGCTGCGTGCGGTAAAGCCGTTCCGCCGCGCGGGAAAAGCTGCCTTCGCGGGCGACGGTGAGGAAAACTTGGAGTTCGCTTAGGTCCATGGGCGGTCGGAGTATTATAAGGCAGGATTATCAAATGCAGAACAAAGATAAATTTGACCGCAGGGTGCTGAATTTGCGTTACTTACCTTGAGGGACCACCTATGGACGTTGTGCGCATTTTCGATACCACCCTGCGCGACGGTGAGCAATCGCCGGGCTTTTCCATGAATACGGAAGAAAAGATCCGCATGGCGAAGCAGCTTAGCGCCTTGAAAGTGGACATTATTGAGGCGGGATTTCCGATTTCGTCCCGGGGGGACCTGGAAGCTGTGCAGGCTGTGGCGAAAGAAGTTCGCAACGTGCCCATAGCTGCGCTAGCTCGCGCCAAGAAACAGGATATTGACGCCGCGGTGGAAGCCCTCAAGCCCGCAGCGGCTTCCCGCTTGCACGTTTTTCTCGCGACTTCCGACCTGCACCTCAAAGTGAAGTTGAACATGACGCGCGAGCAGGCGCTCGAAGCGATCGGCTCGATGATTCGCTACGGACGGCAGCATGTTGCTGAAGTGGAATTCTCCGCGGAGGACGCGGGCCGCACGGACCCTGATTATCTTTGCCAGGTTTGCAAGACCGCGGTGGAGGCGGGCGCGACGATTTTGAATCTGCCGGACACAGTTGGGTACGCTGTGCCGGAAGAATATGGCGAGATGTTCCGCCGCGTACGGGAGTATCTGGGAGATTCGCCTAAAGTAGTTCTCAGTGCGCATTGTCATGATGATTTGGGGCTAGCGGTGGCGAATTCGTTAGCGGCGGTCCGTGCGGGCGTACGCCAGATTGAGTGCACCGTGAACGGTATCGGCGAGCGAGCCGGGAATGCTTCCCTCGAAGAGATTGCCGTCGCGCTTGCCGTGCGCAAAGAAAGTTTCGATGCGCAGACTAATATTGACCTGAGCCAACTGTTCCCCGCGAGCCGGCTCCTGACGGAAATTACGGGAGCGCAAGTGGCGCCTAACAAGGCCGTGGTTGGCGCGAATGCATTTGCGCATGAAGCTGGAATTCATCAGGACGGCATCATCAAGAATCCGCTGACCTACGAGATTATTTCCCCCGAAACGGTGGGCGTGCCGTCGCGTTCGCTAGTGCTTGGGAAACATTCGGGAAGGAATGCGCTCCGCACGACACTGAAGGATTTGGGGTACGAAGCGACGGATGCTGAGCTGGCTGAAGTCTACCGGCGCGTGACTGCGCTTGCGGATCAATCGAAAGCGGTGCGCATGCGGGACGTTGTCGGGATTGCGCACGAAGTGATCCGCCGCGCAGGGCCGGTTGCGGCGGAAGCGACGTCTGCAGCGTAGACGGCTGCGGTACAAAAGTTTCTTTCCGCGATTGTTCGCGGACCTCGGGGACCTCCATGAAGAAAACCATCGTGCTGCTGCCGGGGGACGGTATCGGCCCGGAAGTGACGCACGCGGCGGCCACCGTGCTGCGCGAGTGCGCGCACGAATTCCATCACCAATTTGATTTCGAAGAGCAGCCGGTTGGCGGTGCGGGAATTGATGTCACGGGGACGCCGCTGCCAAACGCCACGCTCGATGCCTGCAAGAAAGCCGACGCGGTCTTTCTCGGTGCCGTCGGCGGGCCAAAATGGGATTCGTTGCCGGTGGGGAAGCGGCCGGAGACCGGGCTGCTTGCGTTGCGGCAAGGGATGGGATTGTACGTGAACGTTCGGCCGGTGAAGCTGCTCGAACCGTTGCGCGGAATGTCGCCGCTGAAGCCGGAGCGACTCGGCGATCTGGACATTGAGATCGTTCGCGAACTCGCCGGCGGAATCTATTTTGGCGAGCGGGGGAACACAACCGAAGGCGGCAAGGAGCGTGCCTGGGATACGGAGTCGTATTCGGCACAAGAAGTGGAGCGGATTGCCACGTTTGCCTATGCGCGAGCGGAGAATCGTTCGCGTCGGTTGTGCTCTGTGGACAAGGCGAATGTCCTTGCGAGTTCGCAACTTTGGCGCCGGACCGTGACCGCGATGAATACGGTGTATCCGTCGGTAAAGCTGGAACACATGTACGTGGACAACGCGGCCATGCAGCTGACGCTTAAACCGTCGCAATTTGATGTGATGTTGACCAGCAACATGTTCGGAGACATTTTGAGCGATGCCGCGGCGGCGCTGGTCGGCTCGATTGGGCTCATTCCCTCGGCAAGTTTTGGCACGACTGCCCCGCTTTTCGAGCCGATTCATGGTTCGGCTCCCTCCCTCGCCGGAACAGATTCGGCGAACCCAATCGGCTCCATCCTGAGCGCCACGATGATGCTACGGGACGCGTTCGGCCTTGCGCTGGAGGCGGACTGGATTGAACAGTCTATTGTGCGCGTCCTGCAAGCTGGCTATCGCACGCCAGACTTGGCTGCTCCAGGCTCGAAAGCTGTTGGAACTACACGGTTTATGGAGATTTTGCACATTGAACTGCAGCGAACTTTGGAGCACGCGGAGCGTTACGGCTGGGGCGTTTAGTCCCTCCTTAAGGGGCTTGCAAAAGCCTGCCTGAAATTGCAGAATCTCTGGCTTCCGAGGTCCCCCGGAATGCGTTGGGTACGTCTTTTTTTGCTTGGACTTGCGTCCATTTACCCGCTCTATTGGACTGTGCAATTCGCTTTGTTTTTCCTTCCTGCTTCGCTTCGCGCCATTTTCACTCGATTGCCGCTGACGATCGTGGACATCTCCTTTCTTCAAGCGACTGCCTTCGCCGGAAAATCCGATTCAATGACTGCCGGTGTTGAATCGCTCCTGTTTGCGATTCTCTTTTCTTTTGTGATTTGGTATTTGCGCGGCGATAAGTTCTTGACTGGCGGTTTGGCCATCGTAGTCCTGGGGCAATCGGCCATGCT